>Ga0209159_1000683_pt1 | contig 29269 bp, 19 predicted proteins | sample GraSoiAngelo_144_FD_185901 | JGI IMG/M metagenome (GOLD analysis project Ga0209159, IMG submission 185901) | Grasslands soil microbial communities from the Angelo Coastal Reserve, California, USA - 14_1009_02_40cm (SPAdes) (version 2) | ecosystem: Environmental > Terrestrial > Soil > Grasslands ...
TTCTTTGTTCTTCCGGAGGATTATCTTTCCGGCGAAATTGAGCGACTCGCTCTTAACGCCGCGGGTGTCATTGACGCGCCGCGTACTTGGAGCGGCACGCTGTCGCTGGATGTGAGCGACGTGGATCGGCCGGAAATCCACTTTGATCGCGGCATCCTGGAAATTTCAGCAGAACAGGGGAGAGCGGTTTTGCGCTCGGCCGACATCGTCCAGGACGTGAACAACTTTCATTTTCGGGGCGGAATCGAATTGCCAGACAAGATCGGAGACTTCGGCCGCACGCCCTCGGGTTTTGAGATTGCCGGCACCGCACCTGATCTGGAGCGACTAACAGCGGGCATCCCGGTGGCGTTGACCGGCTCGGCCCAGTTCACCGGCAGGATCGACATTGTCAATGCGGAGATAACCGCAGCCCTCGGAGTCACGGCAGAGACGGTTGGGTTTTCAGATGGAATAATTGACAAGCTGAACTGTACGCTTCGCGCGTCCAAGGTGATCAAGGCGTCGAGGGGACCGGGGTCAGCGACCCCGGCTACAGCAGCGGCCCCGGCGACAACGCGGAAGCCGTGGTTCGCGGATCTTCGGACGGCAATGGATTTCGGTTTAACGGGAATACGTTATCGGGATTACATCGTCGATTCAGTGGAAGGAACGCTGAATGAAAGTGATGACACTGTCGGCCTCGATCGATTGAATCTGCGGCGAAATCAAAACGAACTGAATGTCCGCGGCCGTTACATGCTTCCGGCAGAAGTTGGTAAATTTGCTTCCCAACCCGCGGAGGTCGACGTCGCTCTGAATGCGCCTGAGGCAGGCGATTTTTGGGTTGGTGATTCTCCAAACCGAGTGAGCGGGCCATTGCAACTGGCGGCGCAGATTCAGTGGAAAAAAGAGACCGCAAACGGACAAATGTGGGTGTTCGGATCAAACCTCAGGATGCGTGATTTGGTCTTTCGCCAATTGAGTACGCAGTGTTCGATCTCAGATAACGTGATCTATCTCAATGACCTGAGCGCCGCTTTGAACGATACTGATTACGTTAATGCCACCGGGCGACTGGACCTGCACCGACCTCATCGCTACAGTGGCAAAGTTTCGGCAAACGTAGCGAACTTATCAACTCTTCAGCCGCTGCTTCGCGCTTCCGGCAATCAGAATGAACTGGCGGGCGCAGTCAAACTGGACTGGGAAGGCGAGGGGCAAGCAGCGGCGGCCTCCCAGCCGTCAAGTTCGAAATCGACGGCTGTCCAAGTTGTCGCTCCCTGGAAGAATTCAGGCAAACTGAACTTGGTTTTGCAGAAGGGGCGCTACGGAAATTTGCAATCGTTGCAGGCGAACGTCGATACCTCTTATTCGCCAGATAGCCTGGATGTGCCGATTATCTTTTTCGCCACCGGCAACATGGACTTTCGTGCCATCGCTCGGACGAAAGGTGACACGCTGGAGATCGATAAAATTGAACTGAACCAGACAATTACCCCGCCACCGCGCGGAGCCGTTCGCAGCGGCGCGCTTGCAGCGGGCGCCCAACCAGTCGCGCGCACGAATTATGCGTACGGGTACATTTCGCTGCCGTTCGTGTGGAGGAATCTTGAAACGAGCGCCGCGATTATTCCGTCGTCCGGCAAAGTGTCCGCGACATTCCAATCTGAAAACCTGGATTTAAAACGATTGTTCGATGATCTCGGAGTCAAAGCGATGACCTCCGGGATCATGAACGCGAGGCTCGACGCGCAGGGAACAGTCTCCGACCTGAATGCGCGGCTCGACATACAGGTACGGGATTTGCGAAATGAATATTGGCCAAAAATGGAAGCGGCGACGTTCGAGCTGAGCGCGCAGGCAGCACAGAATCGGCTGACAGCGTCGGGAAAGCTGCAACAGAGCCGAATTCAGCCAGTTGAAATAAATGCGAGTATGCCGTTGGACATTCCCAAAATTGCGGGTGCGAGGAAATTGCCCGATGACACACCAATTACTGCAAAGGCTCGTGTGCCGCGAACGTCTGTGAATTTTGTTCGACAATTTGTTCCGGAACTCGAGCAACTTGATGGCGACCTCGGGTTCGATGTGGATGTGAGCGGCACACTCGGTCACCCGGTCCTGAGCGGGGCAGGGGACATGACGGTAAACGTCGCTCGCTTTACGAATGTCACTCTCCCCGCGTTACGGAATTTCAATGCGCGGTTCACTTTTAGGGACAACGCGCTCACCCTCGACCGTTTCGGAGGCGATGTGGCTGGCGGGCCATTCAGGATGAACGGCCGAGTCAGCTTTCCCAAACTGACAGAACCGACTCTCGATTTGCAACTGAACGCCGACAGCGTGCTAGTTGCACGAAACGACACGCTCACCGCGCGGGCGGACGCTGACCTCAAGATCATTGGGCCGTTGGCAGCGGCGACAGTGACCGGCAACGTCGCAATGACGAACAGCCATTTTCTAAAAAATATCGATCTTATTCCCATCGGCCTGCCGGGCAGACCGGCACCGCAGCCGCCGTCGGGCCGGCCTGACTTTTCTCTGCCAACTCCGCCGTTCCGCGACTGGAAATTTGATGTGGCAATCAAAACTAAAGATCCAGTGCTTATTCGTGGTAATCTGGCGACAGGCGGCGCGACTGGCGATCTGAAATTGACGGGAACGGGGTTGCGTCCCCAGTTGCAAGGCGTGGTGCAGCTGCAAAAGGTCGAGGCGACATTGCCTTTCAGCCGTCTCGAGGTTTCGCGCGGCTTTCTCACTTTCACTCCAGAGGATTCAATGAATCCTCGAATCGATTTGCAAGGCACGTCAGTGATCCGCGATTACACGGTGCGGGTTTATGTTTACGGAACTTTGCTTTCACCAGACGCGATTTTCACGAGTGAACCGCCGCTGGCGCAGGAGGAAATCATTTCGCTAATCGCCACTGGCGCGACGAGACGGGAACTTTCGACGGGCAATGTTCTGGCTGGGCGGGCGGCCATGCTGCTGGTGCAACAGCTTTACCGCAAAATCGTCAAAAAAGGTGAGCCAACCGAGAGCAACACGGTTTTCAATCGATTGGATCTGGATTTGGGAACGGTTGATCCGCGAACTGGTCAACAGCATGCGACGGTGCGGTTCAAGATTGACGATCATCTTGTGCTCACCGGCGATGTCGGCGTTCACGGCGATTTTCGAGGGAAGTTAAAATATCTAATTCGTTTTCGCTAAGATGCGACAAGGGCTCCTTTTCTCTCTTGGAAGTGTGGCCCTTGCATTTGAAGTCGCAGCGCAGAGCGCGGTTGACGTCGCGCGACCTGAGGAACGTCAGAAAGCGCGGCAAGCCGTCGTCAAGGAGCAGGAAAAACGCGCGAAGCAGGCGAGCATTATCGAATTTCGCGGCCAGCAGGCTTTCGACGAAAAAGAGTTACGCTCGGCCCTGAAAGAAGAGATCACCACAATCGAGGATTTTGGATTGAGTCCTGCTCGCGCGGACGACTTGGCCTTTTTTCTGGAAGTTTTCTATCGAAAACACGGCTACACGAAAGTGAATGTGCATTACGTGATCGAATCGGCGGGCCGGCTGCGGCTGGATATTACTGAAGGTCCGCGATTCGTGCTGCACACGATCGTCTTCCATGGAAACGCTCGGGAGTCGGCGGACAAACTCTTCGATTACATGGTCGGGCCGACGCGCGAGCGATATTCCAGCCTCGAGAAAACATTGCCTTTTGTAGCCGCCGACATGGAGGAGGGAGCGGGCCTCGTCCAACGCTTTTATGTGGCGGAAGGTTTTTTGGACGCTCTGGTCGATCAGCCGCATTACGACTTTAAGGACCAAAGTAACCAAGTTGACGTCGTCGTTCCAATTCACGAGGGCCGACAATATTTTTTCGGTAACGTCACATTTAGCGGGCAGACTGTTTACGGTGCGGAGGCGCTCCGCGGACAATTAGTGGATCTGCTGCAGCGGCCCTATACTGAACCCCGCGTAGAGGATATTCCGCGGCGTCTCCAGGCATATTACAAAGCCCGTGGCTATTACGACGTTAAAGTTGACGCCAGCGGCGCTCCGGAGGAAGCGGTGAATGGCCGAGTGTCGGTGCAAATCGTGATCTCGGCAGGACCCGTTTACTACTTCGACGGTGTGACAGTCAGCGGGCTGACGCGCCTGCATCCGAGTTTCGTGACGAAGCGGTTTACCAGATTGAGTGGAAAAACCTACAGCCCGGATGTTCTCGATGAGCGGTTTCGGACGCTTATGAAGACGGGGCAATTCAACTTGCTGCAAATCAAGCCAGTTCCAGTAGATGGACATCTATTGCGACTCGACATTTCGGCCGAGGAAGCCAAGAGCAAGGAATTTGGTTTTTGGGTCGGATTCGACACTTACGAAGGCGCACTCGCAGGTGTACAGGTGGGCGATCGCGATCTGTTCGGGTACGGCCGGCCGGTCACGGCGTCGATCGAGGTCTCACAACGCAGTTACAGAGGCGAAATTCTCTACGAGGATCCGTTCTTTTTTGACACAGACTTCGTTTTCACGGCGCGACTGTTCGCCCTTACTTATGACTACGATGGTTATTCAAAATTCGAATTGGGCGGACGACTCGAACTCAGTCGCAAAATTACCAAAAACGATGAGGCCGCTCTGATTTTCTCGGTTCGTCATGTGAAGATCACCGATTCAGAGATAAGGCCGAGCTTTCTCCTTGGACCAGAGGATTACCAGGTAGACACCATCGGACTCACCAACACGCTTGATCTGCGTGAGAGCCCATATGTTAATCCGCGCGGATTTCTCATCGGTAACACACTCGACCTTGCTTCAAGCGCGTTAGGCAGCGATATCGAATTCATTAGAGGCACGATGCGCGTCGGCTACTATCTTCCATTCGGACCCAAGCCGCTCACGCCGGGTGTGGTGGAAGATCAACCTCCTGGCACATTGTTGCAGCGTTGGTTTCGCCAGTCCTCGATTGCATTTGGCGCGCGCGCCGGTGTAATCCACTCCCTTACTAACAGTGGTTCCGACGAAGCGACTGCCATTCCGATTGACGAACGTTTTTTCATTGGCGGCGCCACAACTGTGCGCAGTTTCGGCGAACGCGATCTTGGCCCGCACGATAATCACGGCCATCCCGTCGGTGGAGAATTCTATACCGTCTTTAATGTCGAATACACATTCCCGATTCTGGGAGAACTGCAGGGTGCCGTATTCACTGATGCCGGCAATCTTTTGCCGACATCAGAGGACGTTGGCCTTAACGATATGCGCTACGCCATAGGCGCTGGCTTGCGCTACAAGCTGCCGGTCGGTCCTATTCGCCTCGATTACGGCGTCAATCCCGATCCGCACGAATTCGAGGACTTCGGCGCGTTCCACTTTAGTTTCGGCTTTGCGTTTTGACGCTTCTCATTCGCACCGGCTTTAGCCCGTATGTGTCTAGCGGCAAAGGCGCAGCAGCCATCGTCAGCCTGAGGCAGCGCCCCAGGATTCAACGTTTCCCCAGATACGAGCGCTGAAAGCGGGATTCATTCTTGCGCTATTGAAGCGCGCTTTCAGCGCTGTTTACGTGATGATTTGAATTCCTGGGGCGATGCCCCAGGCTACCATGAGATAGCGGCTTTGGCGCTAAATCGGATACAACCCCCCCGGCGTTAATGAAATTTGAGAAGCAATGAAAGATCGACAATCGCTCGGCGACACGCCCCCGGAACAATTTCGCAGGCAGCTTCACGAACTCGCCGACTGGATTGCTGATTTCCGTGAAAATATCGAGGCATTGCGTGTCGCGCCTGACGATAAACCAGGCGCTATTGGTGCGCGTCTTGCCAAGCATCCACCTGAAGAAGGCGAGCGCTTCGAGAAAATTCTGAGCGATGTCGATAGGCTGATCGTTCCGGGAATGGTGCACTGGAGTCATCCGATGTTTCTCGGATATTTCGGCTGGACCACGACCGCGCCTGGAATCCTCGGCGAAATCATCAGCGCGCCGCTCAATGTCAACGCGATGACATGGCGCACGTCACCGGCCGCGACTGAACTCGAAACGCTGGTGATCGATTGGATTCGGCAATGGGTGGATCTGCCGAAGGAATTTGATGGTGTGGTTTATGACACCGCGTCGGTTGGCATCCTGCACGCGCTGGCGGTCGCGCGGGAAGAAGCCGCGCCGTTCGCGCGCAAACGCGGCCTCGCTGGTCGCGCCGATCTTCCGCGTTTTCGCATTTACACTTCCGATCAAGCGCATAATGCAGCGGAAAAAGCTGCCATCGCACTCGGCATCGGCGAGGAAAATGTGCGTCGCGTTCCCTGTGACGGCGAATTTCGAATGGAGATGTCGATCCTTCGCAAAATGATCGCAGCAGATCGACAATCAGGTTTCAAACCGATGGCTGTCATCGCGACGGCTGGAACAACTTCGACGGCCAGCGTCGATCCGATCGTTGAGCTGGCTTGCCTTCGTCACGAAGAAAAAGTGTGGCTGCATATCGATGCTGCGTACGGCGGCGGGTTCGCAATTCTTCCGGAGTACAAATGGATCACTGAAGGTTGGAGCGGCGCCGATTCGATCATTATCAATCCGCACAAGTCCCTTTTTGTGCCGCTGGATTTCAGCGTCCTGTACATGTGTGATCTGGAGCGCTTGCGCCGTGTCTTTACGCTCGCGCCACCGGACGTCTTGCGCGGCGACACCGTGGAAGCCACAAAAAATTACATGGACTATGGCGTGCAGCTCGGCCGTCGATTCCGCGCACTCAAGGCGTGGATCATATTTCGCAGCTTTGGCCGCGAAGGATTGGCTGCCCGTCTGCGCGAACACATTCGACTCGCGAACCTGTTTGCCGATTGGATACGGAACGACGATCGATTCGAGCTCGCCGCGCCTGTGAGTATGGGCGTTGTTTGTTTTCGTTTTCTCGGCGGAGACAACAATAAATCTGTAGCCGGCATCGGTGATGCCGGGCCGGGGTCACCGACCCCGGCTACAGCCGGAAGGCTCGACAGATTGAACAGCGAGATCGTCGAGCGAATCAACGCTTCCGGACGCGCATACCTGACGCAGACCAAATTGCGCGGACAAACGCTAATGCGCATTGGCCTCGGTAATGTGCTCACGACCGAAGAGCATCTGCGCAAGGCATGGGAGATAATTCAGGAAACGGCGAGCAAACTGTAATCGCTCCGCTGCCTGCCGCGCCGTAGCTCGCCGCGGCGACCGAAGGCGGGCGCGAAGTGCCACGCCGACATAAAATGTGGTCCTGCGTAGGACCGCTGATAGGCGGCGGCTACAGATTTGCGGCTGGGCTACGCCGCCGCTACAATTTTCGTCGCTATGATGAAGTTACTGCGCAGGCACAAAAATTGGCTGATGATCGTGATCGCCATTCTAGCCATCCCTTTCGTCTTCTATTTTGTGCAACGGCCCGATTACGGCGCGATGCGCTCCGATCGATTTGCTCACATGTATGACCGCGACGTTTCGATGCTGGAAGCGCAGCAGATCGGTCGGCTCCTCACTCTGGCGCAGGCCATCGGTATGTCTGATTTTGTGCGAACTCTGACGGCAGGAGCCGGCATGAACCAGAACCAAGTTGCCGTCCAATTCATCATCAACCTGCTGGTTCTACGGCACGAGGCAGAACGGCTTGGTCTTCGCCCCAGCGCTTCTGAGATTGCCGACGTCGTGCGCAAGTTGCCGGCTTTTCAGAGTGAATCGGGATTCGACATTAATAAGTTCACCGATTTTGTGCGGAACGGTCTGGCGCCGATGGGGCTCGGTGAAGAGCATATCGAGCAGCTGGTGCGAGATGAGATTTGCGTGAACGAAATCAAGCGACTACTGGCGGCAGGCATCACAGTTTCTAAAGGGGAGCTCGATGAAAATTTTCGGCGGGGATACGACAAGTTTTACGTGAGCGTGATCCGATTTCGGCCCACTGATTTTCAGGACGGCATCACGGTCAATGATGAAGATGTGCAGAAGTACTACGATGCACATAAGGCCGAGCTGAAAACCGACGAAAAGCGCAAGGTGCAGTTTGTGCGGCTGGGCCTCACCGAGGAGCAAACGAAGTTGACTGGGAAAGAACGGATTGAGGTTTTGCAAAAGCTTTCCGATCGCGCAACCGATTTGACGCAGGCGCTCTTGGAGAAAGGCGCGGATTTCAAGCAGGCCGCTGAGAAATTTCAGCTGCCCGTGCACGAAACCGGGGAATTTACGGCAGCGGCGCCCGATCCACAGTTGAAAAGCAATCCGCAGCTTGGCGCCGCAGCTTTTAAATTATCAGCACAGGAGCCGAACAGCGATCCGATCCAGGTGGCCGATGGATTTTATATTTTACATCTTACCGGCGCTAACGAAACACGTCCTCTCACACTCGAAGAGGCGAAGCCAAAAATCGTGGAAGCCATTAAGAAGGCACGGTCTCGTGAGTTAATGTCAACGAAAGGGGCCGAGGTCGTGAATCAGCTCCGCGAGGCAACGAAATCTGGACAGCTCCTGGAAGCGGCTATTCAAAAGGCGGGCGCAAAACCTGAGAAGCTCCCGCCGTTTTCACTGATCGAGGAGGAAAAGACAAAACCTGACGGCAACGAACCGAAGAAGGAATCGGCCGATCTTGCCGCGATTAAAGAGGCCGTGGCATTCTTGAACGCCGGCGAGATCAGCGATTTTTCTCCCTCGGGTGAAAGCGGATTCATTGCGGTTTTGGAAAAGCGAGAGCCATTTGCCGATGCAAATGCCGGCGAGAAGAAGGCGGCGTTTGAGAAAAGAATTCTTGATAACAAGCAGCGCATTGTCTTGTACGAATGGTTGCGCGAACGGCAACAAGCCGCCGGCCTTCAATCCAGCAAAGGTTAGACTGTACGGCGGCTGTCGCAGCCGCAATCCTTTATCCGATGGAACAATCGCCGGCTGAAATCTTCGACGACGCTAGTGGCGACCTCGCCGTCGGCGATTTGGAAAGCGCAGTTGGAAAGTATCGGCGTTGTGTTGAGATAGCGCCCGATTTTTTCGACGGCTGGCACGCGCTCGGAATGGCGCTGATGAAACTCGGTCGTTTTGCGGAAGCGATCGAAGCGGGTAAAAGAGCGGTCGAGCTTCGGCCTAATGACCAGATCGGTTGGACGAGTTTGTCGCTCTTTTACAATCGCGCCGGCAATATCAAAGAAGCCGAAGCCGCAGGGGCCAAGGCGAAAGTCCTTTCCTGGGGCGGCAAGATTGCGCCGGAGTAGGGACTCCGGAACTCGCCATAAGGGTCACAGCACGCTCAGAGAAATGTTATTTGACAGACTGAACTTCCAAGATTTACTGAAAATACATGAAGAACGAAGACCAAGCCATCACTGCTCTGCGCGAGGCCCGGGACGAATTTGTCAGCCAGTGGGGCGTGATCGGGAGCGCCTGGGGAGTCAACCGCACCATGGCGCAGATTCATGCCCTGCTCATTACCGCTCCCTCTGCACTCAGCACGGATGAGGTCATGGCGGAGCTGAAGATCAGCCGCGGGAACGCCCACAGGAATCTGCGCGACCTGGTGAGTTGGGGCTTGGTGCGCAGCGTCGTTCGCAAAGGCGAGCGGAAGGAATTTTTTGAGGCGGAAAAAAATGTCTGGAAGATGTTCTGCATCATTATTCGCGAACGCCGACGGCGGGAGCTACGGCCGGCGCAGGCTGTTTTGAAAGAGTGCCTTTCGCGGACCAACAATCTGCGAGGCACTGAAGCGGCCGCTTTTAACAAACAACTCAAAGCTCTTAGTGACTTCCTCGAGCTGGCCGACGGCGTGATCACCAAGCTCTCACAGTCGGAGCAAAGTAAAATGGTTCCCTGGGCCCTCAAATTTTTGAAATGAACGAGGCCGCTTTTTTCACCGAAACAACAAACCAGGAAAGGAAACTGTCATGACTCCAATCGTTTGGACTTACGTTATTTACATCGCGTTGAGCATTCCGCTCACCGTCTGGGTCGCACAAACGCTCCACAAGAACGGCCGCATCTTTTTGATTGATTCGTTTCACGGCAACGAACAATTGGCCGGCTCGGTCAACCATCTCCTGGTGGTTGGCTTCTATCTTATCAACATCGGCTACGTTGCGCTCGCTCTAAAGGAGGGAATTGCGCCGGCAGATCTTCGGGGAGTGTTTGAAACAATCAGTCGAAAGATTGGGGTGGTGATGCTCGTGCTCGGCGCAATGCATTTTTTTAACATCTTCGTGTTTTCGAAAATGCGACGCCGCGCTCTTTTACAATCCGCGCCGCCGCCGGTGCCCCCGCAGGCTCACATGTCCGTCCCGGCGCGATGAAGCGACTTTACGTTTTGTTCGATGCGCAATGCGAACTCTGTGTTCGCTGTCGCAACTGGCTGATGAAACAAGCGGCTTTTGTGCCGCTTGTGTTCATCGCATTGCAATCGGATGAAGCAAGGCAGCGATTTCCAGAAATCGAAAAGCTTAGACCGAATGAACAGCTGCTCGTGATTTCAGATGACGGCTCGGTTTATCGTGGCGCTTGCGCGTGGATCATGTGCCTGTGGGCTCTCCAGAATTATCGAAAGCACGCGCTGCGATTGGCACATCCAATCTTGCTGCCGTGCGCAAAAATTGTGTGTGAACTGCTATCACGGAATCGCTTCTTCTTGTCGGATGCACTCTTTCGGCACGATGCGCAAAGCGCGGCGAAAAAGTTGATCGCTCATTATCATCTGCACAAATCCACCTGGTCCAATACTGCCTGCTCGCGATGAAGCTAGTCATTCCTGGCGAAACCGGACAGATCAGCGCAATCCTATGCCGAGCCTTTTCCCATGCCGGGGATGAAGTCGTAATCCTGAATCGAAAATCGGCACCGCAATCCTTGTGTCGCTGATCTCTGCGCACGCTACCGCAAAATGAGTTCGAGACTCCGATAGACCGTCCAGTCCCGGGTCGGACTTACCAAATATTCACGCGCTTATCGGCAGGCCTTGCCATTGGTGAGCCGTCAGGAATATTAAATGCCTGCTGAAACTCCGGCAGATTTGAGAGCGGTCCATTCACACGAAATTGCGCCGGCGAATGCGGATCGGTATTGAGTCGCAGCTTTTGGTCTTCGTCGCGAATCTTTGACCGCCAAATCGCGGCGAATGACAGGAAGAAACGCTGCTCTGGCGTGAGGCCGTCGATTTTTTTCGTGCGTTCCTCCGGATGTTTGTCGAGTGCTTTTTGCAACGCGGCATAGGCGAGCTTCACTCCGCCGATGTCTGCGATGTTTTCGCCTTGGGTGAGCTCTCCGTTCAGGTGCAACCCCGGCAGTGGCTCGTACGACGAATATTGATCGACGACCGCTTTGCGACGCTTGTCATATTCCTCTGCTGATTTTTTTGACCACCAGTCGCGCAAATTGCCCACTGCATCGAACTGTCGTCCCTGATCATCAAAGCCGTGCGTCATTTCATGGCCGATGACAGCGCCGATCGCGCCGTAGTTCACCGCGTCGTCTGCGTTCGCGTAGAAGAACGGCGGCTGCAAAATGCCTGCCGGAAACACGATCTCGTTCATGTTGGGGTTGTAATACGCATTCACCGTGGGCGGTGTCATGCCCCAGTCAGTCCGGTCGACCGGTTTGCCGATCTTCTGCACGTCCCGGTCAGCTTCGAATTTCTCAGCGCGAATCGTATTCAAGACGAATGGGCCGCGGTCGATCTGCAGTAACGAATAGTCGAGCCACTTATCGGGATAACCGATCTTTACCTGAAACGCGGCAAGCTTTTTCAGTGCTTCCTTTTTTGTCGGCTCGTCCATCCAATCAAGTGTTTTGATTCGATCGGCCAGCGCCTCCTTCAAATTGTTGACGAGCTCGAGCGCGCGCGCTTTTGCCTCAGGTGGGAAATAAAAACCAACATACAATTTGCCGAGCGCTTCGCCGATCGCGTCATCCTCCGACGCGATGACCCGTTTCCAACGCGGCTTGATCTGCTGCGTGCCGCGCAGTGTCCGCTCGTTGAAATCGAATTCTTCGTCGACGAAATCTTTCGAAAGATATGGCGCGGTCGCATTGATCAGGTTCCAGCGCAGATACGCCTTCCAATCGTCAATCGGTGTCGATTTGAATGAATTCGCAGCCGCTTTAAAAAACTCCGGCTGACGCACGTTGATGTCACCCGGCTCGACGAGGTCAATTTTCTTGAAGTAATCGCTCCAGTTCCAGTCGGGCGTGAGGTCCTGCAGCTGGCGCACACCCATCTTGTTGTAATTTTTGATGGGATCGCGCAATTGCACCCGCGTGCGCGACGCTTCGGCCAGTTTTGTTTCCAGCGCCATGATCTTTTTCGCATCTTCGGCCGCTTTCCCAGCGGGCTCGCCTAACAAGGTCAGCATCTTCGTCACATGCGCGATGTACTTTTCGCGCTTTCCTTTCATGTCGGGGTCTTGCTTGGTGTAGTAGTCGCGGTCCGGCATGCCGAGCCCCCCCTGCACTGCCTGCGCGATATCTCGCGTACTGTCCTTTGCGTCCTGGCCGGCGCCAAAGTTGAAAAACGCATTCACGCCGATGCTGTGCAGGTGCGCGATCTCCGCCAGCACGTCTTGCCGATCTTTGATCATGTCGATCCGATTCAACTTCTCTTGCAACGGCTTGGTGCGCATCGCTTCGATCGCTTGTTCGTCCATTCCGCTGGCGTAATAATCGCCCACCTTTTGTGTTTCAGGCGCGAACTTTGGGTCGACCTGCGTTTGCGATGCCTTCTCGGCAATCGTGTGCAGCGCGTCGTTGTTGCGCTCAATCAGCTCGTTGAACGCGCCCCATCGGGAATATTCAGGCGGGATTTCTGTCTGTTTGATCCAGTTGCCATCGGCGTACAGAAAAAAATCGTCGCCCGGCTTCACCGATGTATCCATGTTCTTGGGATCGAGTGGCGGGCTTTGCCGAATCTGCGGCTGCGGCTGGGCAAGCGAGGCAAGGGCAGTGGTTAGCGAAATGGCGACGGCGACGAATGACTTCATACTTTTTAAAAATAAAGTGAGTGGCTCCGGGTTGCTTTGATGCGAATTAGACCTTTTAGCTGCAGTTCCGTTGAACCGCCACCCGTAGGGAGAGCACTCTCCTTATAACGGGATTTGCAACACCCGCTACTACAATTGCTCGATTTGGTAGCCGCGTTGTTGCAACAGCGCAATGACGCTGCGCGGTCCGGAAAAATGAAGCGCGCCTGCGACGATCGCTGTCGGCTTGCCGGTTTTCAGTTCCGCCTCGATTCGTGGAATCCATTTCACATTGCGGTCATCCACAAAGCGGGCCGCGATCCGAGGCGCCTGGTTGCGCAGTCGCGCATCGCCTGCCCAAAGCGCGTTAGTATCGCCTCTGCGCCATGCCTTGTACATTTTGCTGAATTCCTTTGCGCCATCCTGCGGCTGACTGAGCGCATCCCGCAACATGAATTCACCGTCGCGATCTGATAATCCGCCAAGAACCGCCACGTGTTCATCGACCGATTCGAGTCCTGCTATCTCTTTTCGTGTGAGTTTCGCGTGGTCCACGAAGTAATTGTCCAAGCCGTGGGAAGCGGAACTCTTGCTGTAGCTAGCCGGGGCGGCAAGGTGTTGCGCAATCCACCATGGTTTGTAGCAAAGCTCACTGTCGAAGCCTGCAACTCGTGGCCGTTTACCTTCGCGAGGATCAGTTTTTAGTGTGAAAATATTTTGGCGAAGCCATCTCAGAAGCGCCGGGTCGATCTTCGAACGGATATCCTGTCCCGGCGGATATTTGGCGGCTGCTTCAAATTTCCTTTCGAATTCAGGAGCGCGGTTTGGATCGAATTCGAAAACAAATCGCGTGCTGTTCCTCAGCGCGACTTCGTACGGCGAAGGGAGTGGATAATCATTCTTGTCCAGCGCATGAATCGAGCCCACGAGATAAACTGGCGCTTCCGCATTGATTACGCGCCAGACGCAACATTTTGGAAATTTTTTGACCGGGGAAACTGCGATTGCAGACAACGGCGTCAAAGCCACCAGTACTAACGCAACCCAAGCGCCACGAACACGTGGAAAAGGCAAAAACATTTCCGGTCTTTAGCAGAATTATATGCCGAGTCAAACTAAGACTGAACGCGCTCGTCAATTCATTGGGCTTTGCGTCGGCACACACGCGCGTCCATGTCCGTTCGATTTGAGATTGAAGCAGTTTTTTGATACGCTAGCGCACAGATGACCGGAACGGCGAGATGTTGGTTCAACATGGCATTGTTCGCCGCCGGCATCGCGCTGGCGCAACGATCAACATTCGCTGCCAGCGATTGGGAGATCATTAAAGTAAGCGGCCATGATTACTTGAGTGTCGATAATATTTCCCGGTTTTATGGATTGCCCGCCGGCGTCGCCGCTGCAGGGGAGAAAAGCCAACTCGATGCCGTCAAGAACCCCCTGGAATTTGTAAGCGGCAGCCGGGAGGCAATGATCAATGGCGCGCGAAGTTGGTTGTGCTTCCCATTGATTGAGCAGGACGGAAAATATCTGGTCTCGCGGACTGATGTGGCAAAAACGATCGAGCCACTGGTGCGCCCGCATCGTGTTCCAAACGTTGGCAAGGTTGAAACGGTAGTTCTCGATCCCGGACATGGTGGCCACGATAAGGGTCAGCTAAGTCGGTACGGACCCGAAAAAGAATTTGCGCTCGATGTCGCGCGAAAGCTACGTCCGCTTTTGCAGGCGAAAGGCCTGCGCGTAATCATGACCCGCGAAGGTGATTATTTTGTGCCGTTGGAAGTGCGCGCAAAGATCGCGAATGCTGCACGCAATTCGATTTTCGTGAGCATTCATTTCAACGCGACGAATGATAATCCGAACGCCACCGGTTTCGAAATTTTTTCATTTACGCCGCGTGGAGCGCCATCGACGTCCGACAGCGCCGTGGCATTGAGCTCATTTAACATGCAACCCGGCAGCGAGGTGGACGCGCAAAGTATGGCGCTATCGGCTTGCATTTATCATTCGCTCCTGGGACACATCACGGAGTACGACCGAGGTATCAAACGCGCCCGATTCGCTGTCCTGCGCCTGACGAAAGTGCCGGCTGTACTGATTGAAGGAGGATTCCTGACAGAGCGCGGCGAAAGCAGATTGATTTCAAACAAAGATTGGCGCGGCAAACTGGCGGCCGCGATCGGAGTCGGCATCGAGAGTTATCGGTCGCTTGGAGTCAACAAACAACCGCCGATGCTGGTCGCGGATTATCGCAGGCAAACCAAATCGTCGCCGCCTAAACCCGCTATTCAGGAAGGGCAGTTGAAGGAAGCAGATACAAGCTTGATGGACCTCGTTGGCAAATCCGTGTTTCTCGCGCCGCAGCAGACGTCAACTCCTTCACAAAGAATATCCCTCGAATCGGACGTGATTGTTCCCTGATGTCGCAACTTCGATCCGGTTGACCGTGCCGCATTCAGAATGTCGCGTACATTTCGACGAACACGGCCCGGCTTGACCGTCTGCTTTAATACAGCAAGCTGATTTCAGCACTCAACCCCAACGAAAGGACATAATGAAAAAATATATCACTCACACAATGATCGCGTTGCTTGCGACGATTGCCATTTCCATCGCCGCGCCCACCGACGACGCCTTGATGGAAAAAGAGAAAGCGGCTTGGCAGGCGTTTAAGGACAAAAAGCCGGACGACTTCAAGAAGCTCGTCTCTGCAAACGTGGTGGCTGTTTACGCCGAAGGCATGTCCGACATGCAAAAGGAATTGGCGGACATGCAAAAGTGGGACATGAAATCGTTCGCGATCAGCGATTACAAAGTCACTTCCGACGGACCGGGCACAGCTGTCGCGACTTACAAGGTGGCCGTCGAAGGCACATACGACGAGAAAGACCAGTCGGGTACCTACAATGCCGCCTCCGTCTGGAAGAAACAGAAGGGAGAATGGCAGGCCATCTTTCACACGAACGTGAAGCAACAAGCGGCCGCGAAGCCCTCGGGATAGATTCTCGTGAGCGGTTCTCCGCGCTTGTAGGGCGTTTCTGTGAAACGCCAAGCCTGGCGCCTGACACAGGCGCGCTACAAATCCTCACATTATTGACTTCGCTCGGGCGAGTCTTATTCTGACCGAGAAAGAAAATGCGGGGGAGCCGCTTGGCTGAGAGTCCGGTGTGATACTGGAGACCCCTTGAACCTGATGCGGGTAATGCCGCCGAAGGAAGCGAGGTAGCCATGCGTTCTCAACGCATGGCTTTTTCATTTCAGACAGAATTAACAGAATGAACAAAATGAATGCAGAGAGCGAGGCGAGCGACATAGAAGGTAAGGCCACGCCGGGGAACGGCGAGCGAGGAGGCAGCCGACCGAGCTTCAATTCAGAAAATTCGAACGGTAGTAATTCTGTAGGTTCTGTTCATTCTGTCGAAAAATCTCTGCCGAATAGCCGCAAGATTTACGTCTCAGGCACGCTGCACAAAGAGATCGGGGTTCCCTTTCGCGAGATAATGCTCGCGCCGACGAAATCCATGAATGGCGAGATCGAACTGAACGAGCCCGTGGGCGTGTACGATACGAGCGGTCCCTGGGGCGATCCGGATTTTCGCGGCGACGTCACCCAAGGCCTCCCGCCGTTGCGAGCGAGATGGATTGCCGCCCGCGGCGATGTGGAAGAAATCGACGGTCGCAAAGTTCAGCCGATTGATGACGGCTATCTCTCCGTTGCCCATGCCGAACATTCGGCAACGCGCAACGGAAGTAAGAAGGATGAATTAGGAAGTAAGAAACGCTCAACAGACGCCAGTTCGCCTAGGACCAAGTTTCAACCATCGACTGCTGCGCGACGCCCGTTGCGGGCAAAGCCCGGCAAATGTGTCACGCAGTTTTACTACGCGCGACAGGGAATCATCACGCCCGAGATGGAATTTATTGCAATCCGAGAGAATCACGGATTGCAAAGGATGAAGGAGGAAGGAAGAAGGAAGAATGCGAAATCTGATCTTTCCGCAATCCGCAATCCGCAATCCGCAATTGAAAGAAACGATCTGGCACAGCAGCACCGCGGAGAAAGTTTTGGTGCCAACGTCCCGAATGAAATAACGCCTGAATTCGTGCGGTCGGAGGTTGCGCGAGGACGAGCAATAATTCCCGCGAACATTAATCACCCCGAAAGCGAGCCGATGATCATCGGCCGCAATTTCCTGGTAAAGATCAACGCCAATATCGGCAACAGCGCTGTCGCATCGTCAATCGAGGAAGAGGTCGAGAAAATGCGTTGGGCTACGAAATGGGGCGCCGACACGGTGATGGATCTGAGCACCGGTAAGAACATTCACGCCACGCGCGAGTGGATCATCCGGAATTCGCCCGTGCCTATCGGCACGGTGCCGATTTATCAAGCGCTCGAAAAAGTTGGCGGTCGCGCGGAGGAACTCACGTGGGAGATTTATCGCGACACGTTAATTGAACAAGCTGAGCAAGGTGTGGATTATTTTACGGTTCATGCGGGTGTGCTTCTACGCTACATTCCGTTCACCGCGCGGCGCGCCACCGGGATCGTTTCGCGTGGCGGTTCGATCATGGCCAAATGGTGCCTTGCCCATCATCAGGAAAGTTTTCTTTACACACATTGGGACGAAATCTGCGAGATCATGGCTGCGTACGACGTCAGCTTTTCCATTGGCGACGGTCTCCGGCCGGGATCAATCGCCGACGCAAACGATGAGGCGCAGTTCGCCGAACTTTACACGCAAGGCGAGCTGACCCGGCGCGCGTGGGCGCGTCACGTGCAGGTGATGAACGAAGGCCCCGGCCACATCCCGATGCATATGATCAAGGAGAACATGGAAAAGCAACTCGAGTGGTGTGACGAAGCGCCGTTCTACACGCTCGGCCCGCTGACTACCGACATCGCCCCCGGCTACGATCACATCACCAGCGCGATCGGCGCAGCGATGATCGGCTGGTATGGCACGGCGATGCTTTGCTACGTCACGCCGAAAGAACATCTCGGTTTGCCGAACAAGAAAGACGTCAAAGACGGGGTCATCGCCTACAAAATCGCTGCGCACGCCGCCGATTTGGCGAAAGGCCATCCCGGCGCGCAATACCGCGACAACGCCATCAGCAAAGCAAGGTTTGAGTTCCGTTGGGAAGACCAATTCAATCTCTCTCTCGATCCCGAAACCGCCCGCGAGTTCCACGACGAAACGCTTCCCGCCGAAGGCGCAAAGACTGCGCACTTCTGTTCCATGTGCGGTCCACACTTCTGTTCGATGCGCATTACCGAGGACGTGCGCAAGTACGCAGCGGAGCAGGGAATCAGGGAAGAAGCCGCGATCGAAAAGGGATTACGGCAGAAGGCAACGGAATTTCAGGAAGCCGGAGCGGAAATGTACGCCAAGATATAATGGCTGGGCAGCGGCGCCCGTGTTGGGCGTCGGTTTCGGCGGTTCGCCGAAACAAAAAGCATCCGCAAAATCACGGTGCCTGGTGTAATGGTAACGCGCGCTTCGGCGAATATACCGAAGAAATGGAAAACACGAAGGCGGTCGCATGAGCGCTAAAAAGGGTGTAATCGGTATTGTCACCGGCGGCGGAGATGTGCCCGGGCTCAATCCCGCGATCCGTGCGGTCACCATTCGCGCCCTGCGCGAAGGCTATCAAGTTATCGGAATCCGCCGTGGCTGGCTCGGCTCGATCAGCATCGTGCGCGATGAGCAGGCGGACAACAGCGACAACTTTCAAATCCTGACGGAAGAGATCGTCAATCGCGCGGGACGCACCGGCGGCACGTTTCTCCATACCTCGCGTACGAACCCGTCGGCCGTGAAAAAAGAAGAAGTGCCTGAGGCCCTGCGCGCGGCGTACACTCGAGACAAGAACGATCTTACCTCCGAAGTCATCAAAAACCTGGATTGGCTAGGCGTTGAGTATGTAATTCCGATGGGCGGCGACGACACGCTTTCTTTTGCCACTCGCCTGTACAAGGAAGGCGTCAAGGTCATCGCAATACCCAAGACGATGGACAATGACGTGCCAGGCACCGATTATTGCATCGGCTTTAGCACCTGTGTCAGCCGCACGATTGAATTGTCGAATCGACTCCGCACATCAGCCGGATCTCACGAACGAGTTCTCGTTATGGAGGTGTTCGGACGGTACGCGGGATTCACCGCCATGCTGCCGACGATGGCGGGCGCTGCGAATCGGTGCGTCATCCCGGAATGCAAATTCGACATCGAACATCTGACCGAATTGTTGTGCTATGATCGCGCGCGCAATCCGAGCAGGTATTCAGTCGTCATTGTTTCAGAAGGGGCAATGTTCGAAGGCGGCGAGATGGTGCTGTCCGATAGGACGACCGACGCGTTCGGGCACATGAAACTGGGGGGCATCGGCGACCTGGTCTCGGCAGAACTCAAAGATCGTGGCGCCAAATATAACAAGGGCAAACCAATCGATGTTATCAACCAGCGTCTCGGCTACATGGTGCGCGGCGGCGATCCCGACGCGATTGATTCGATTGTACCCATGGCCTACGGCAACCTGGCCCTCGATCTCATCCTGCGCGGCAGGCACGGCCGCCTCGTCGTTTTGAAGAATGGGCGCTATGACAACATGCCGATTGAAGTAGTGACCAGCTCCAAGAAAACGGTCAATGTAGAAAAATACTATAACAAGGAACGCTTGCGTCCGCTCTACACCGATTTCGAAATGCAGCCGCTATTCATCATGGCGAGTGATTAGGGGTGAAGCCATGACATGGAAGGGACCATGGTGTTAGTGATCCGCACAATCTCGTCCTGGCTCCGGCCCGGAACGTTCGCCCATATCCGGCCACAGTCTGGCCCAATCAGCATCAAGCAATTTGCCAAGCGAGTCAGGAAATCAGGAACGCAAGAAAAGAGGAACGAAGGCGTGGAGAATGGCGCTGAGATTTTTGCAAGGGCGTAACTGTGAAATAATTTCATCATGAGCACGCGTGAATCGAGCCAAAAAGAAGTCGCCTCGAATGAGTCGGAGGAGAACAGTGGATTTAACGGTGCCGAGCTGAGCGAATCTGTTCTCGCGCGAGATTGGAACTCTCCAGAAGAGGATGCCGCGTGGTCAAACCTGTAGCCGGCGAAGTCGTTGTCATACCGTTTCCGCGGCCCGATCCTGTATTCGTCCGCAACTTGTTACTCAGGGAGATTTCGATACACGTTCTACGGTCAATTCCTGGAAGCGTTGATCGTTCCGGAGCGGATCGAACATTGGATCGAGCCGGAGTAGCGCAGGAGTGAGTGGCACGCGCGAAGCCAGTGCGCCCTCGGACGGTATCGACAACAGTTTCTGCAACGCGGCGATGGCGCGGGCCGGCTCTCCCAGCTGTGCCGCCACCCTGGCGAGAATCTCGATCGGCGCGGGACCATCCACTACGTCTTTCTCGAGCGGAAGCACGGTCATCGCCTGCTCCGACAGGGCTAACGCCGCGGCTTTGTCACCAAGGCCCATATTGGCGAGCGCGAGATCTCCAATGAGGATATAGTTATCCGGCTGTTCTTTGAGGAACGGTTCCAGTTCGCTGCGCGACTGTCGCCAACTTTCCTGGGCAGCGGCATGGTCGCCGGCGACTTCTTGCGCCCAGCCTAACCAAAAGCGCAGTTCGCCGTTGTTATAACCCAAAGCCGGATCAGGCTGGGCGAGTATTTCCTTTAGCCGAGGGATGATTTGTGCAGGACGACGTTCCAGGATCGCCTGGTAAACTTGTATTTCCAAGGCGCCGGTGTCGTCGGCGGGCGGATGCAGCGGAGCGAGTAGTGCAGCAGCCCGCGGAAGGTCGCCCTCCCCTTGTGCAATACCCGCCTTCTGCGCAAGGGTATCCGGGTCGTCTGGTATAACATCGAGCACCTGATCAAACTTTCGGAGCGCCTCGGGGAAACGACGAACTATCATATAGGATTGGGCGTGCTGGGTGAGCAGGGAAACGTTACGCGGATCGAGTCGCTCAGCTTCGTTGAAATAGGACTCGCTCCGGTCCCACTGACCTCGTCGGCGCGCGACGTAGGCCAGCGATTCGGGAATCTGACTGCTATTCGGCAGAAACTGACGTGCTTGCTCAAAGTAACGCACCGCGGCGTCATAATCTTTCAAGCAGGCGTAGTAGTAATATCCCCTGGCCAATATGGCCTCGCCGAGATTGGGCTGAAGAGTGAGCGCCGTTTCAGCTGCCTGCCCCGTCTCTTCGCGGAGGGCGACCGTTGGTTGAAGAGTGAGTGTGAGATAGCCGAGCGCATCGGCGTATGACAGCAGCGACCAAGCAGGCGCGAACTTCGGGTCCAATCGCACCGCTTCTTTGAGATACTTCTGTGCCGCAAGGGTATTGGCGGGTGAGTTTCCCGTTTTCAGTGTATAAGCCAGACCACGCAGGTAGGCATCGTAAGCCTTAGGATTGTCTGTCGATCTGGCCGCAATGACTTGTTCTTCCTGGCCAGTAAGTTTCGCTCGCAACTTATCGGCAATGGCTTTGGCCACCTCACTCTCGACGGAAAAGATGTCAGTGAGTCTGCGATCAAAGGTCTCTGCCCAGAGATGTGAATCATTCGCGGCTCTAATCAGTTGCACGTTCACGCGCACCTGATCATTTGTTTTCTGGACACTACCTTCCAGGAGATTGGCGACACCGAGTTGATTCGCAATCTCAGAAAGTTTTTGAGATGTCTTCTTATAACGCTGCGTGGACGTGCGCGAGATCACTTTGAGATCCGCGATCTTTGAGAGCCGGGTCAGAATTTCGTCCTGGATCCCATCGGCAAAGTAAGCATTGGATTTTTCCTCACTCAGGTTTTCAAATGGCAGAACGGCGATGGATTTTTCATTTTGCGATGGTGCCGGAGCGACGAAGTGAAAAAAGTATGCAACCGCCGCGGCCACCAGGAGCGCCGCCGCCAGAGTGAGTAACACGCCCCGCTTATGACGTTTGATTTTGCTGACGATAGATTCGGCGCGCGCTTTGGTCTGCGGCAAGGAGCTTTCCGTCTCCAGTTTCCCCTTGAGAATGCGGAGGTCGGCGAGCATCTCCTTGATTGTCTGATAACGTTCATCGCTCTTCTTACGCAAAGCCTTCTGCAGAATGGATTCGAGTTTGACCGGAACATCCGGCAATACTCCGGATAAAGGTGGCGGCTCCGTTGTTAGGATGGAGGCAATACAGTCGCTCGGCGTTTCGCCGCGGAACGGCGGGCTTCCTCCCACCATTTCGTAGAGCACTACGCCCAGGCTCCAAATATCCGAGCGCGCGTCCACCTTCTGGCCGCGCGCCTGTTCGGGAGACATGTAATGCGCCGTGCCTAACACTAACCCCGGTCGCGTTTGCAGCACCCCAGTTGTTTCGACCGTATGATCGTCCGACGCCAGCCTTTGCTCGGTCAGTTTGGCAATCCCGAAGTCGAGCACCTTCGCGTATCCGTCCGGTCGCAGCATGATGTTCTCCGGTTTGATGTCGCGGTGCACGACGCCGGTTTCGTGTGCCGCAGCCAGCGCCGAGGCCACTTGCACGGCAATTTCCAGCGCCGCATGCAGATTTATTCTCCCGCACGCGAGGGACCCGCGCAGGGTGATACCTTCGATGAACTCCGTCGCGATGAATTGCCGGTCTCCCTCCGCGCCGATCTCGTAAACGGTTAGGATGTTCGGATGATTTAAGGCCGACGCACTCCGCGCCTCGTTTTTGAACCGGCTTAACTGCGTCTCGTCCGTCGTCAGGGTATCTGGGAGAAGCTTGAGCGCGGCTTTCCGCCCGAGTCGCTCGTCTCGCGCGAGATAAACCTCGCCCATTCCGCCGACGCCGATGAGTGACTCGATCCGGTAATGACCAAATACATTTCCGACCAGTGCGTCGGCCCTGTCGTTAGTCACAAGGTCAGGAGCGACTTCGAAGGCCGGTAATTCAATAAAATTCTCCGCCCGCTCATAAGAGCTGAGCAAAGAGTCCACCTCCCGGCGCAATCCCTCGTCACCGTGGCAAGCCTCATGAAGAAATGCCGCCCGCTCCCCGGGCGCACGTTCGACGGCTGACTGGAAAAGATCGTTGACCTGTTTCCAGCGCTCAGCCTTCATCAGGTTTCTTCCTCGCTCAGCGCCCGGTAAAGCCAGGCCTTGGCCATGGTCCACTCGCGCTCCACCGTTCGCTGAGAGAGTTTCAGGAATTCAGCCGTCTCTTCGACCGTCAAACCGCCGAAGTAACGCAGTTCAACAATCTGACTTTTACGCGGGTCCTGCGCGGCCAAGTTTTCCAACGCTTCATCGAGGGCGAGTAATTCCTCCGATCGCGTTTCTGTTACTAACGCAGCTTCATCCAGGGTTACTTTCAGCGCGCCGCCGCCACGCTTGAGTGAGTGGCGTTCACGGGCATGGTCAACCATGATGCGCCGCATCAACTGCGCGGCCGTTGCGATAAAGTGGCTCCGGCCTTGCCAGACCGGCTTCGTATTATCGACCAGCCGCAGATAGGCTTCGTTGAGAATGGCGGTGGTTTGCAGGGTGTGGCCGGCGCGCTCCCGGCTCATGTAATGGTGGGCGAGCCGATGCAATTCGGGTTGCACCAGCGGGAACAACTTCTCCAGCGCTCCCTCGTCTCCGCCGCTCCAGTCGCCGAGCAATTGGGTGACCTCTTGTCGCGTGGATGCGGGCGTCGTCATACAGGCTGCTCGACGCCGCAAATTCTAACACGATCGAGGGATTTTTACAGCACAGCCGGAGGCGATCAAAAAAAATGCGCAGTCGTGGCGGGTTTCAGCCGGCCTTCCCGCTTTAGCACATGAACCGGCACAACAACAGATACGCCGGAAAAACCAAAATAGAAAGCAAACCCAAAACAAGAAAAACCTATGCAATCCATACAATTCAAAAACAACTCAACCACCAGCCGACGCGGAACTATACCGCCGTTGGAAACTTCAACTCCCACCTCCGCACCTCGCACGAGACATTCGCTCTTGCTGGCGATCGCCACTCTTGGTTTAACACTCATGTTCAACCTAGCGGCTGCTCATGCACAAGGCCCAAGGCCGTCCAGGTTCAACCTGGTACCAGCTTCAGATCCTATCGCAGCCTGCCTGCCGAACGCAGCAGCGACCGTGGCCGTTTTTCCGAGGGAGGACATTCGGGGTGTGGATACGCTGGATTTGCACGCCGAGGGTCTGCGGCCCAATACAACATTTGCGGTCTTCCTGACCGAAATGCCCGTGCCTCCGTTCGGCGCGGTTCAGTATATCGGGGACTTCACCACGAATGCGGCGGGCAGAGGGTCCGTCCGCGTGGATGCCATCATCGATGAGGCGTTCGCATTCAACAACATCACCGGGGTCCGTACTGATCTGAACCATATAGTCTTCTGGTTTGCCGATCCAAACGACGATGAAGATTGCATTCCCGGATCCGCTCCAACCCACTTCGATGGAGACGGTGAGGCCGGAGTCGCGGCGATGTCTTCGAAGAATTTTCTCCCGGGCGCGCCACTCCTGTAACACTGCGGAAGAAAGGAAAGAACCCATCCCATGAATCCATTGATCCAGTTCAGACCGACAATCCCGCAGAGAAATCGCGAGCGACAGGATTCGTTCGCACAACTTGAGGTAATAACTATGAAAATCATGCAGTCGCTAGTGTTATGGAAATTTTTCCATGGTAAAAATATTCAGTCACCCCTGCGCTCCCTTGAGCGGGCGTTCCTTCCCTCGGCCGCCGCCATTCTGACGCTCCTGCTTTCAACAGCGAGCAGCAGCTTTGCCGGGAGCGCCACTTGGAAGCAAAGTCCTGCCAGTGATGACTGGTTCACCGCGACCAACTGGAAGCAAAGGACCATCCCTAACGGTCCGGGCGACACGGCAACGTTCGCGTCCTCCAATCAAACGAGCATCGACATCGTGTTTGATACGGAGGTCAGCGGCATCGTATTCAAGCCGGGGGCGAGCGCGTTCACGATCGCGACCAACCCTCAAGTCACGCCGGAGTTGACCATCAGCGGCGTGGGCGTCACGAACAATTCAGGGATCGTGCAAAACTTTGTAGTTAACCAAGGCGCTGCTCAGATACTCTTCGCTAACAGTGCGACCGCGGGAAGTTTAACTGCCTTCACCAACACTGGAACCATAACTTTCAGCGGCACCTCAACCGCGGGCAATGCCACCTTCACCAACAACAGCTTCGTGAACTTCACCAACACCTCGACTGCAGGCGATGCCACCTTTACCAATAATGCCGTGCTCATTTTCGACAGCAACTCGACCGCAGGTAACGGCGCCTTTACCAATACTGATGCCGGCATCGTAATATTTAGGGACGGCACACCCACCGCTGGCAATGCTACGTTTACCAACCTTGGCGGCGCAGTCAGCGGGAGAGGTGGCGGATTCAGTGTAGTTACCTCGGGCACTGCTGGCAATGCCACCTTCGTCAACAATGGCGGCGCGGTCAGCGACGCATTGGGCGCCGAAACGCTATTCAACGACATCGGCGACGCGGGCAACGCAACGCTGATCGCCAACGGCGGCCTGGACGGAGGTGAGGGCGGCTCGATTCAATTCGCTACTGCTTCCACTGGCGGCACGGCCCGGGTGGAGGTTTTCGGCAACGGCAACCTGGACATTAGTGTTCACGACGCTCCGGGCCTGACGACTGGATCGATCAAAGGAGACGGCGCTGTATTCCTGGGGGCCAACAACCTGACCGTCGGCACGAACAACCTGAGTACGACCTTTTCCGGTGTGATGCAGGATGGCGGAACAAATGGTGGCATTGGCGGCTCGCTGACCAAGGCTGGGAGAGCCAACCTTAGTCTAACTAATGCTAACACCCACACTGGCGGCACCACCATCACCGAAGGCATGCTGCTGGTTAAAAATGAGACCGGCTCTGCTACTGGCACTGGCGCTGTGCACGTTAACGCGGGCACACTCGGTGGCACGGGCATAATCAGCGGTGCGGTCACCGTCGCAACTGGCACGAGCGCCGCAACCTTGTTGCCGGGGACTACGGCCGAACCGGGCACCCTAACCATGCAGAGCACGCTCACATTCAATTCTCTTGCGACCTACCAATTTGTAATGGACAGCAGCACACCCGCAGCGGACAAAGTGGTGGCCAACGGCGTCACCATTAATAGGAGCACGCAGTTTACCTTTACCGATCTTGGCACCGCTGTGCTCCCGCCCGGCACAGTCTTTACTGTTATCTCTAATACCTCGGCGAACCGAATCGCAGGCACCTTCGCCAACTTGGCCGACCGCTCAACGTTCACTGCAGGCAGCAACACCTTCCAAGCCAATTACAAAGGCGGCGACCACAACGATCTCACCCTGACGGTTGTGCCTTAGCCTGAATAGAACAACTTAAACCTGAATCGAACAATTCAACTTGAATCTAAACCTATGTCGCTTTACACCGAGATGTAAAGAATGGAGAAAAATATCATGAAAAAACATTGGCTCTCGCTGGCAATCGCCAGCTTTGGTTTAACACTCATTTTCAACCCAGTGGTTGCTTCAGCCGATCCGGAGGTATTCGAAGCGTCCGGTGCCACGCCAGCGGATATCCAGACCGCGGTAGACGCCTTCAGGAATTTTTTGGGAGACAACAATGGAGTAGGCGGTACATTTCCCACTGGCCGCCGTGAGATCAACTGGGACGGGGTTCCAGACGCTTTCTCCGCACCGAACCTGTTGCCGGCGAATTTCTTCAACAGCAACTCGCCGCGCGGCGTCGTATTCTTCACTCCAGGAACAGCAGGGTTTCAGGTGAGCGCCAACAGTATCAACCCAACAAACACTCCGGTCAGATTTGGAAATATCCACCCTGTCTATCCCGCGCTCTTTAGCACGTTCAGTCCCCAGAGGCTCTTCAGCGCCTTGGATAGCACCATCACAGAAAACCTTTTCTTTATACCTGGAACTGCGCATTCGGCAACGGTCAAAGGGTTCGGTGCCGTATTCACCGACGTGAATGTTGACGATAGCACAAAGATCGAATACTTCGATGTTGCCGGTAACCTGCTGTTCAGCCAGAACGTATTGCCCGGGCCTACCAATCGCGGAAGCCTTTCGTTCCTGGGAGTCGGGTTTGACACAGCTAATGTTTTCTTGGTACGAATTACCTCTGGCGATCGCATCTTGAAAACACCCAGCCGGGATGTCGTCGTGATGGATGATTTTATTTACGGCGAGCCACAAGCTTTGCCATAGGCCGCGTACAGAACCTATTAGAATACACACACAAAGAGGAAACCTCCTATGAAACCTATGAAAAAAAAGACAGCTTCTCAATCCGCATTCTTTAATCCACGCGTCGTACTTGGTTTTGTGCTTTGCTCACTCTCCGTCCTCCTGGCGCTGCTTGGGTTTAGTATTAACCCAACGTCGTCCGCCTTGGCCGCGGCGCCAGATCAAGGAGATAGCCAGCCCATCGTCGATGCCTCATATAAGAACGACGTCTCCCCGGCGCTCCGCGATGTGGCCCAGGGATGGCCCCTCCAATTCAAGCCACAACACGAGGCCGCTGAGAACCCGAAGATCCCCAATAACCACCAGGATAGCCCTGACACGGTAGTCCAAGATAAATTCGTCTCGGCGCTAGCCCTCCTGGCACCCCTTATACCTGGACCCATTCTTAACTTTAACGGCATTCCCTTTCCCGGCGTTGGATGTAATTGCGCCCCGCCCGATACCAATGGGTCGGTGGGAACAACGCAGTTCGTTCAGATGGTAAATGAGGGTTATCAGGTCTTTGATAAGGCCACTGGAAATTCAATCCTGGGCCCAAATAGCATCGAATCTCTCTGGAGTGGTTTCGGCGGTGCCTGCGAGAACTTCGGCTTCGGCGACCCAACGGTGGTCTTTGATAAGGCCGCCAGGCGTTGGGTCATCACCGAATTCGCGAGCAGGACCGGCAACATCCCGACCACTGACTATTGCATGGCGGTCTCGACTACTGACGATGCCACCGGCACATACAATCGTTATGGCTTTCACCTCAGCAACAACTTCATCGACTATCCGAAGCTTGGTGTTTGGCCCGACGCCTATTATCTGAGCGTTAACTTATTCAACTCATCCGGCACGGCATTTCTTGGTCCGCAGCCTTACGCCTTCGACCGCGCGAAAATGATAGCTGGCATGCCGGCTACCTTTATTAAGTTTCCACCATTGGGCTCCAATCACGCTCCATTTTTGCCTTCCGACCTAGACGGTAACATCAAGCCGCCGCCCGGTGCGCCGAACACATACGTGGAATGGCCTGCAAGCGGTTTCTACAACGTATACCACTTCCACGTGGACTTTGTCACGCCAACAGGCTCGACCTTTACTCTCTTCGCGAGCCCGCCCGCTGCCCCCTTTACTCAGCTTTGCCCCACCACTCGTGCTTGCGTGCCTCAGTTGGGGGCAGGTGGATCCAGCAGCCTGGATGGGATTGGTGACCGTCTAATGTATCGACTGGCCTACCGACGTTTTGGGAATGGACACGAATCGTTGGTTGGAAATTATACGGTGAAATCGAACAATGTGGCGGCCGTCCGTTGGTTCGAGCTGCGCCGTGTGACGGCCGGACCGGTAAGAGTCTTTCAGGAGAACACCTACCAGCCTGACGCAACCTGGCGTTGGATGGGCAGTGCGGCGATGGATAAGTTCGGCAATCTCGTCATCGGCTTTAGCGCCTCGAGCCCTACCATCCACCCGCAGATTCGCTACGCGGGGCGACTGGCGACCGATCCACTGAACACTCTGGCTCAGGGTGAAGCCCATCTCTTTAATGGCGCGGGTAGCCAACTCGAGACCGGTAACCGTTGGGGCGATTACAGCTCAATGGCCATTGATCCAGTGGACGACCTCACCTTCTGGTACACGACCGAATACTATAATACAAACAGCAGTTTCAACTGGCGCACGCGGATCGGCGGTTTTCACTTCTAGTAATTCGCCAAAATATCACCATTTCGGAGTTAGAAATCTCGGCCTATAGCCACTCGACCTGAGTAGGAGCCAACAACGAGGTGTAGCGAGCGACCATCGCATCGAGATAAACAAATGCCGGACTTCACTGACTAAAGCAGAAACACCGGACGGTTTGGGCATCTGGAGATTACGATCAGATTGCCCGTGGCATCCAGGCGGTCGCCGAGCACGTGGTACGCAGCGGGTGTATCCGCACTGGCGAGCGAGTGCTCGACATTGCCTGCGGCACCGGTAACACGGCACTCATGGCGCGCGCACGCGGAGCTGTGGTCACGGGAGTTGACCTCACGCCGGAGCTTCTAGCCGTCGCGCGGAGACGTGCCGCGGATGCAGGCTACAGCGACATCACGTGGATAGAAGG
>Ga0209159_1000685_pt1 | contig 29186 bp, 26 predicted proteins | sample GraSoiAngelo_144_FD_185901 | JGI IMG/M metagenome (GOLD analysis project Ga0209159, IMG submission 185901) | Grasslands soil microbial communities from the Angelo Coastal Reserve, California, USA - 14_1009_02_40cm (SPAdes) (version 2) | ecosystem: Environmental > Terrestrial > Soil > Grasslands ...
AGGGCCGGGTCGCTGACTTGCGCGTAGCCCCAATCGAGGATTCCTGTTAGCTTGGCAGAGGCAGGGTCAATGAGGATGTTCTCTGTGCCAAGGTCTCCATGTATCAGTGTCGGGCTAAAACTCGCGTCGGCAAAATCCGCCAAGAGTGCACGCCAGAATTCTTCAGATCGTGCACGGAGTCCAGAGCCCAGCAGGGGGTAGATGATTCTTCGGATCTTGTTATGGTGTTGCCTGATCGACTTGAGCCATTCTTCAGGCGAATACCTGGAGATGCTCTTGAGACTGTTTCCTCGGACTCTGATACTGTGCAGTTCTTTCAAGAAGCCAGAGATCTGCGTGGCGAGGGGTCTGGTCCATTGCTTTCTGAACCGCTGGCTCTCCACTGTGACTCCGTTGATCTTGCGGTAGCCGCCAAACCAGTGTGGATACTTACGGTCGCCCTTCCAGACGAACTCGTAATCGGGGACAGGCGTGGACAGGCTGTTAGCCAGTGTGGGGAGAAACGCGATTTCGTTTCTTAACCGGTTCTCAGTCTCCCTGAACTTTGGAAAGCGGAAAACAAGGTCTCCGTTGACTTCCAGCACAAAGTTCTCCCATCCGGTACGTATCTGCCGAGATCGTTTGATGCGGAGCTCGGGGAAACATCTCTCGATCAGCTTTCTTGCAGCGGATGAATCCACGAGATGAAGTCGTTACTGGTGTGTAGAATAGTTTTCAGCGGAAGACTTCTTTCCGGCTGACCGTCTGGACGAGGTGTCCTTTCGGCTTCAGCCTATTCTCCCTGTCGACCAGTACAACATGAGGCTTCCAGCTTTGAGCCTCTTTCTCGCTCATCGAGACAAAGGCTGTGATGATGATCTCGTCGCCTGGCTGGACCCTGCGGGCGGCCGCGCCGTTGATCGCTACGGTCCCGCTTCCTCTCGGAGCTGAGAGAGCGTATGTCGAGAATCGTTCTCCGTTGGTTATGTTCCAGATGTCGACCTGCTCGAAGGGTACGATTCCGGCTGCCTCCATGAGAGACGAGTCTATCTCGATGCTTCCCTCATAGTTGAGGTCGGCACCGGTGACTCTAGCTCTATGGATCTTCCCCTTGAGCATACGAAGCTGCATCTACTGTTCTCCTCGTGTCTACAGTGGTACTGATTCGACTCCCTAGACTTGAATGATGACTACTGCCTCTCTAGAGAGCTTAGGAGCCTCTTTGGCAGTCTGGACCTATTCGGAGTTATTCGCTTATGATTCTTGAGGCGGCTTGGCTCGGTGGAATGATCTGTAAAGGACAATATCGTATAGTAGTTTCAACGTGCCGGCGAAGAGGAAGGGCGATCCTACCCACAGGTTGGCAATCGCATATCCGGAGAGCGAGGGACTGACCGACTGAGCAGTGGTCCGGGAAACATTGGTAACACCCGCCGCTGGGGTCCGGTCGGACTCTGGGATCACGCTCATCAGGTAGGACTGTCGCGTCGGTACATCCATTTGTGACAGCGATTGTCTGCCGAGCAAGAGAGGGACAGCTACTGCTGCTGTGGGGGCGAACGCTATGGCTGTTAGGAGTATGTTGGAGGGTATGTGGCTGAAGACCATCGTGTTGACCAGTCCGAAGCGTTGGGCGATCCGGGCGGCGAGGAGGAACGAGGCCGCTGTCACGATCTGAGCCGCTGAGAAGAGCAGTCCCAGCGATGTTAGATCTAGTCTGTAACGTTGAAAAAAGTATAGCGACAAGATGCTCTGGCCCACGAAGCCGCCGGCAAACGCGTCAACTGAGAAGAGTGCTGACATTTTGTAGACGATGGGTCTGGAGTCTTTCGACAGGATCTGGCGAGTCGATTTTTTTAATGGATCTTGTTCAACGTTCTTCGATAGGCGCGAGTAGAGAAACATTCCTACGAGTCCGGATATGAGGTAGGCTAGGAACAAGGGACGATAGCCGGAGATACCCGTGCCCAGATAAGTTGGGAGGCCGGCTAGCAGCGAGCCGCCAGATGAGGCTGAGTAGCCAACAAGGTTGTAGAGGCTGAACATTAGGGTCCGACGTTTCAGGTCTGATGTTCTCGGGAGTATTGCCTGGTCGAGTGAGAGATACGGGCCTGTTTCACCTGATCCTACCGACATGTTTCCTGCAATACCCGCTACTACTGGGGCCCACCAAGAGGTGGAGATGAAGAGCAGTCCCCCGGCTACCGCGTCTGTCATTGCGAAGAATACTAGGGTTCGCCTGCGCCCTAGGCGATCCGTGACAATACTGGCGATGAAGGTATAGAACGCGCTTGTGCCGACTGTGAGCGTCAGGACGATTCCGATCTGGACAGTGTCGAACCCCATCTGACTAAGATATACGGGGAAAAGGACGGCTAGGAAGCCGTAGGGAACGGTGCGGATCGCTTTCTCTAAGAGAATGATTCGCCCGTCCCACGCAACCCAATCAAACAAGCGATACAAGCATCTCGTTATGAGACTGGAACTAGGAGCAACACATCCGTTGAGGCCTAGATGGATTGAGCTCGGCCCTTTTGGTGAGGAGTCCATTCAATTTCCATGTGAATCTCGAGCTTGTGGTTCTCCTTGGCGTAGAGGAATTTCAGCGCAACCGGCTCCGTGGGAGATATGCGGGCTTGCTTCCCTATTGACCCTGGGAAGAGGTTCTCAGTGTCCACCGATTTTCCTCCTAGTGCCTCGCCGAGCTTTACGAAGAAGCTTGATAGTTCTTGCTTTCCTAGCTCGCTTTTGTGTCGAAAGATTGACTGGTGGGTCTCGCGGTAGTTCTCAAGAATCTCGGTCATCTTCGTCCAGTATAACATGGTACTCGCGAGTTCGACTCGTCCCTTCTCGGTCAGGGCGTAGTGTTTACGGTCGGGGGCCTCTTCTCGGAATTCGACCCGGCTTGTGACGAGCCGGTTCTTCTCTAGCCTGTCTAAAGCAGGGTAGATGGTGCCGGTCTTCGGCTTCCAGTAGCCAGAGAAGCGCTTTTCCAGTTCCCTGATGATCTCATAGCCATACATCGGTTTCTCGGAGAGCAGAAGGAGAAGCCAGAGCGAGACTGCACCGACCTTCATTCCGTGGGGCATCAGTCTAGGCAAAGCCTATCGATCGGGGGAAGCGTGAGTTAGGCTTATATGCATAGATGTTCTACTTACGTAGATAATCTACTATTGGTGATATGGAATGAAATGGGTTACCCGTGAAAAAGCAAAGGTTGATCGTATAGCCTGTCCATGGCTTATCAGCAAGTTCGTGGACAAGAAGCCTGAATTCCTCTTCGTTCCACCAGAGACAATCCCCCAAGTCGTCAAGGAAACCGGCGCGGTAGCATATGATGCCAAGGGCGTAGAACTCACCCACTATAAGGAGAACGGCCACGAACGGGTCAGCTTCGACGCCATCATCAAAAAGTACAAACTTATAGACCCAGCATTGCTAGAACTAGCCAAGATCGTGAGAGGGGCAGACGCAAAGATTCCCGATGCGCCACCGGAGTCAGCGGGGCTTGAAGCCATAGCTCATGGTTTCAGAAATCTCGCAAAGGATGACTTTGACAACATGAGGCTACAGTTTCCGACATACGATGCTCTCTACAAGTACTGCCAGCTCAAGATTGAAGGAACACAGAAGCTGGAGTACAATGTCGCCCAACCGGCAAGGTAGGTTAACGGGTTTAGCCTCAAACACCTCGGCTACATAGAACTCCCCGCGCACCAGAACAAAGGCGGCTTCGACCATGCCTCTGTCCATGTCAAATCAGGGACGCTCTACGTGGCTCATACATCGAATGATGCGGTAGACGTAATCGACTCCCGCCACGACACCTATCTACACTCGATTCCGGGCCTTCCCGGCGTAGCCGGAGTACTCGTCTCCAACGAGAAGGACTTGGTGTTCACTTCGAATCGTGGCGAGAAGACCGTTGGGGTATTTCCGTATGGTCGCGATGGTAAACTGGAGAAGGTGACGGTGGGAGGTTTTCCCAACGGTTTGGCCTTCGATCCTTCAAGGGATATTCTTCTAGCAGCAAACGTATCCAGACAGGACGACCCAGCTCCCATCACCGTATCGATGGTTGATGCAAGCAAGAAGATCCTATCTGCCGACATTATTGTGCCGGGAAGAACGCGGTGGACGGTGTTCGACAACAAGACGGGCCGTTTCTACGTCAACATTTCCAAACCGCCACAGATTGTCGCGATCGAAAGCAAAGATCCCGACGGAATAGCAGCTACCTACGAGATTCCAGCGACGGGCCCCCATGGGCTTGACATTGACTTCGAGAATCGGAGGCTCTTCTGCGCCTGCGACCAAGGCGGCCTCTTCACAGTCGATCTGAAGTCGGGAAGGGTCTCGAGGGTTTCAGACTTGAGTGGTCCGCCTGATGTGATATTCTACAATTCCCGGCTGCACCACCTCTACGTGGCTATTGGAGATCCTGGGATGATCGATGTTTTCGACACTGATACAATGAAGCTCAGTCAGACGGTGAGGACGGAGGTTGGGGCACATACTATTGCCTACAACCCAGAGATTGGCCGTGTGTACGCGTTCTTGCCAGCAAGTCATCGAGCTGCAATCTATCAGGAAGTATGAGCCGCCTACCTTGTTTTATCTTCCAGGTCGTTCTCGAGTCTATTCATCTGCGGAAGTGATGGGATTTGTTTCAGCTAAGTAATATTCTACTATCAGCACTTGGTTCTGCGGTTCTCGTGTTTATTTTCCTCTTTTTCTGGAAATGGTCCAAAGATCATTTCCGGTTCGCCGTCTCCTCCTTAAGCACGTTTGTCGGCTTTACGGCATGGAACCTGTTGCAAAACGCAACAGGCGCCGACTCCGTGTTAAATATTGACTGGCCGGTCTTCCCAATGAGCTGGTCTGATGTAGGTAGCGGCGTAGTTGCCTTTGTAGCGACGGTCATCGCTCTAGGTCTGTTGACCGACAGAAATGAGTCAGCTTCGCGGGTCGTAGCCACAGCAGGGATCGCCGGATTGCTCTCTACACTTGTCGACCTCTTCGTGCTTTGACCCCAATGTCCAAAGGCATTCTTCTCTTAGCCTCCATCGAACGGGCAAAAATTTCGCTTTGAATATGGCCCCTCTCTTCACATTGACTTTGAGCTCGAAAGTATGAGAAGACTCCTCGTCTCTTGATGACAGATGATAGATGTCTACGACGTCGCAATCATAGGAATGGGTGCAGTAGGAACCGCCACGGGATTCTTGCTTGCAGAATTCACTAACGTGCAGAGTCTATTGTTTCTTGAAAAGGAAAACAGTGTGGGCCGAATCGCGTCCGATAGGAGAACAAACAGTCAAACTCGCCATCCCTTCGGCGGCGAGCTCAACTATACGCCTGAAGTGATGAAGGCAATAAAACGATATTCTGACATGATCCCGTCTTACGCGAACAGCGAGTACGGGCGGGGGTACGACATTCTTAGGCGCACGAGAAGCGGAATGGTCCTTGCAGTAGGAAAGAATGAGAAAGACTACCTAAGGAAAAAATTCCACGACACTGTGAAGCCCGTCTTCCCTGATGCGGAATTATTGGAAAATGGGGAAGGGATCGCGAAACTGGAACCGTATGTTGTGAGAGGGCGGAAGAAGGATGAAGACATAGGAGTAATCAAACTGCAGGCAGACATGGTTGATTTTGGCGAGCTCGCAAAATCCTTCCAAGACAACGCAAGCAAGCATCAAGATAAGAAAATCAATGTCAAGTTCAACACGAAAGTGGAACAAATGGAAGATGTCCCAGACGGCTATGATCTCCGCACCAAGAACGGCGAAGGTTTCTCGGCCCGATATGTCGTGGTCTCCGCTGGTTCGTATACGCTCTCGCTCGCGAAACAGCTTGGCTTGGGCGGCGACTACGTTGCCTTTCCAGTAGCAGGCAAATTCTTCACCTCTAAGCCTGTAATTAACGGGAAAGTGTACACTTTTCAAGAAGAAGGCGTGCCCTTCGCAGCTACCCACGCGGATAGAGAGTGGGACGGTGCGGTTACCCGATACGGACCCACGGCAACGCCGACCTTGATGTTTGAAAAGGACAATCCTGACATCAAGGAATTCATCAATAACCTTGACCCTGTGCTTCTCGATACTATCATCTCAAAGAAGACAATCAGAAACATCATGCTCAAGAACATCGCATATTCCCTCCCAGTTGTGGGGCGTCGTCTCTTTTGGAAATATGAGGCGAGAAAGATTGTGCCCTCGATTCCGTATGCAGACTTGAAACCTGCTCCTGAATTTGGAGGGGTACGCACCGTGGGTATCAACAAAAGAACACGAGAGTTAAAGCTCGGCGAGTTTACTCTCCCAGAGGTTCCTCAAGATGGAGTAAATATCTGCGCAAACATGGCTCCGTCTCCCGGTGCGTCCGGAACCCTCGGTATCGCCTACAAGAACGTGTTGAAAATTACAAGAGCATTAGGCTTGGACTTTGACGATGAAAAGTTTACGAGGGTTTTCGGGACGTTGCCGGCAGTCTAAGGGTCAATTCGGAAGAATGTTGTGTTGCTGCGCTCCAGTGTTCGATAATTATTCTCACGTGATGGGGATGGGAGCGTAGCTCGAAAATGAGCAAGGATCCAACTCCTTCGGAAGTCGTATCGGGCCAACAATCTGGAAAGGCTGAATCAAGAACTTCGCTCGCCCGCACGCTAGGGCGTAGCACGGCTACCCTAATGACCGCCGCGATGATCATTGGTACGGGCATTTTTGGGGCGGTAGGGTCCGCGACATCAAGAGCTGGTAGTGGTATTCTCATTGCAATGGTTCTAGGAGGTCTCATCGCGCTCGCAACGGGAATCAGTGCCGCACAGCTAGGGGTGAACTATCCGAAGGAAGGAGGAGCTTTTACTTGGGCACGCGAATTAAACCATAAGACTCTCGGATTCATCGCCGGATGTGCGTACCTTGGTAAGGGAATATTTTCTCTAAGCGTCATCTCGCTCGCATTTGCAGCTTATTCAGTCCAAATAATACCAACTCTACCTCTCCAACTGTTCGCTGGCATTGTAATCCTAGCAGTCGTAGTCCTCAACTTCTTTCATGTCCAACTAACGACCAAAGTGTTGATCGGTCTCATGGTTGTGAACGTATCTCTATTGGGATTCTTTGTCGCATTTTCCGCCCCCGCAGTAAACGCCGGTCATTTCGCGAATCTGTTAGGAGAGAACACGCCGTTCGGTGTACTCACTGGAGCAGCGATATTCTTCTGGACCTGGGATGGCTTCATGCGGACGGCCATCATGGCGGGGGAGATCAAGAATCCACGACGGACCATTCCAATCGCTATCGTAGGCGGTATTGCAGTTGCCGCAGTGGTGTTCCTCGCCGTCGCAGCGACGACCCTGGGAGTACTAGGTTCTCAGTCGATGGGGAGAGACGACGTGCCACTCTTCAGAGCAGCAACACAGGCAGTCGGAACATGGGGAGGATTAGTAATCTTGGCGTCTGCTTGGACCGCATCTCTAAGCGAACTCATCGGAGATCTGCTAACCGCATCGCGAGTCGCATACACGATGGGCGAGGCAAAAGAACTTCCGCACTGGCTTGGCTCAGTCCACCCGAAGTTTCGCATCCCTCGAAATGCTGTTCTGACCATAGGCTTGATAGTTCTGGTCTTAGCCCTGAGCTTCGACCTTCGAAGATTGTTGGCCGTTGCCAGCATCTTCACGCTTACCTGGTACATTATCACTCATTTCTCTGCCTTACAATTGCACAAAGAGCAGCGACTGACGACCCCTTTGTTCTCATGGGTCGGCCTACTCGGCTGCCTAGTGTTGGTTGCATCTTTGCCGATCTGGGCGACACTCACCGGTGGTGCAGTACTTGCTACGCTTGCAGGGTTTCGTCTACTACTGTTTCGCTGCCGAACTTCCCATGTAGCGTAAACTGTTGGACGCGTTGCTTTCATTCAACAATAGTTTAGAACTGCTCAAGGTGCGAGACTCGTTCTATAGCACGGGTGACCTTTAGTGCCAAAAGGAGCGACGCGATCATCAAGAGCGCGGAGAGCAAGAACGGTGCGCCTGGAAGATTGATGGGTGCTTGGGTGCCGATGAAGAATGCGAATATTAGCGTGAAGAGTGTGGGTCCGATTACGCCTGTGAGGCCCATCAAGCTTCCGTTGATGCCCTGCAGTTGTCCTTGTTCGGAGGGGCCGACTCGGCGAGTCATGAGTCCTTGGACCGCAGGTTGGACGAATCCAATGGGTGCGTAGAAGATTATTGCAATCATGAATACGAGGCTGTTGGGCGCGAGGCCCCATATCACAAAGCCTGCTGTGCCAGATACTAGTCCAACGAGTAGTGCGAGACGCTCGCCAAATCTGCTGATGAATACCCGGACGAGGAGCCCTTGGACGATGATGTTGCAGAATCCGACTAGGGCGAGTGCTGACCCAACTAATACGTATCCCCAGCCATACCTGTAAGCGGTATAGAGTACGTAGACGCTGGGGAGAACTTGGAAAGCGAGGAAGTTAAGGAAGTTGACTACTACAAATCCTGAGAGTCCCTTTTTCGCGCGGATCATGCCGATGGAGCCTACAGGGTTTGCTTTCCGAACCGAGAGGGGGCTTCTGTGCGCGATAGGTAGCGACTCGGGTAGCACAACAAGCCCGTATGCCGCGCTTGCAATTGACAACGCAGCCGCTCCCCAGAAGGGGAACCTCGGGCCGATTCCTCCCAATAGTCCCCCGACGAGGGGTCCGATGATGAATCCCACGCCCCATATCGAACCTATCATACCGAAGGCGCCGGCCCGCCGCTCCGGCCGGACAGTATCGGCCACATAGGCGAAGCTGACGGTGAAGCTGGCGCTGGTAATTCCACTGACCACTCTTCCGATGAATAGCCATGTTAGGTTGGGAGCGAGGGCCATGATCATGTAGTCGATGCCTAGGCCGAATGCTGAAAGGATGAGGACGGGTCGTCGACCATAGCGGTCGGATAATGCTCCCAGCAGTGGGGCGAACAGGAACTGCATCAACGCCCACACGGTCCCGAACAGACCAAAGACCTCTGCGCCCTGAGCAGTATCACCACCGACGAAACTGACGACCAGGCCAGGGAGGACTGGGATGATAATGCCGAAGCCTAGAGTGTCGAAAAGGACGGTGGCAAAGATGAAGGCGAGGGCGGCCCTGCTCGCGCTAGAAGCTGGCGCTGACTCTACTTTCTGAGGCTCCTGGGTTAGTTCTGTCATGATGACTTACACTCGTTCTGATGATAAGTAATCGAGGATGTCCGGGCCATTATTAACTGTCGGGCACACAGGACGAGCGTTTCAAGCTAGTGAGGACGGAGAAACTGAAAAGCATCGTTAGTAATCTGACTTCAGCCGTAAGCTTCTCGAGTTCCGCAAAATTGCGACTTTCCTACATGTCTCTCATAGTTCACCAAGGCTACCAGTTAGCCAAGAATTGACCTATCGACTCCGCGGCGAAAATCTGACCGTGGGATTCACTGCACTATTATACATAGTATAGACGTTTATTGACTGGCTGACCATTAGTATATAGTCGGGGAGAAAGCATGAACCCGACGAGAGATTTCTCGGAGGCTTTGCCCGCATTCCATGCGAGCTGTTCGCTAGAGACTATTCTCAGAATCTTGGAATGGCCGAGTACGGCCGGTAGGTTTGCGGTCCGTATAAAGCGGACCGAGATCACCCTATAGGAGGAGAGGAATTGGACTGTTGCCTTGTGCAATGCTCGGGAAGAGTGATCGCTTTGCGAGGTCAGACTTCGGGACAAGAGGGCGTGAAGCCCCTCGAGAATGCAGCATCGAAGATGACAATTATCCCCATCGTTCTTTGCCTCTTGTGCGGGGTATTCTCGGGGACTTTCACCGTTGCACTCCTCTTCAGGCGAATCGCAATAGCACTAGCGATTGCTGGACCCGTGGTATTTTCGGCCCTCTGGATATGGTGGGACTGGGATGCCTTCCGAAACAAACACATGGCCCTCGGTGCCTTCGCCGTAGGCTTCAGTCTAACATTCCTCGCCCTGGATAGAGAGCCTTGAAGATGATTCCAATAGTAATTGGAAGACTATTTGGAGGTGAAATCTTTGATAAACAATTGGGAAGGAAACCGGGAGAATAGGGCTAACATGTCTCTTGTACGCTTTCCGCGTAGACTCGCAGCATTCGTAATACTACTAATAATCGCTCTGACTTCGCTCGGCTTGATCGCCGCCAACATCTACACCGTCGGCGTGTCGCAAGTGGGCATATTGGTTAACCCTTACACTGGAGAGTTCAGTGGGCCCGTGGCCGGACCAACACTGGCATGGAAGAGCGTGCCATGGGTGAACGTGGTGATAGTTTCAACCTCGGTTCAGACCATACAGATGGTCGGGCCAGGCAACAACATCAACGTTCTTACACGTGACAATCTCAACGTCTCGCTAGACGTGACCATACGCTACCAGGTAATGGCCGCCAATGTCATAACACTCTACAAACACTATCCAGCACTGTCTTGGGAAGACAACGCACTAGTTCCCCTAATCAGGTCCAGCGTCAGAGATGTGGTCGCAAATTACACGGCTGACGAACTACAAGCAGTAAGAGCTCAGATCCAGGCCGGCGTAGAGAACAAGCTAACGACTAGTCTCGAGACCGAACCCTCATTAGCAAACGACATACAGCTAATAGAACTCAACCTTAGGGACATCGTACTACCAAACAGCTTTTTAGCAGCAATCCAAGCAAAACTCAACGCCCAGCAACAACTGCTCCAAGCACAGTTCCAGGCTCAACAACTCATTGTCACCGCCCTCGGCCAACGAAACGCAACCATCATCGCGGCCCAAGCTCAGGCAAACGCCACGCTAATCCAGGCTTCAGCAAACGCGCAGTCGATCAGCAACATCATCTCACAGGTCGAGGCACAAACCGGGACCACGTGGAATTCTACTCAAGTCGCAGCCTTCACAAACATGTACACAGAACTGCAACTGTTAAGCAAACTGACAGGTCAAAACTTGTACATATTCGTCGGGAGCCCGAACGGCTCACTGATCATACCCACAAAGCCATGACCATGAAAAAAAGGAACGGCCCAGCTACCTAGTCTCTTGCCAACCTAGGCGCGAGTTGGGCGTTCAACTCCACCAAACCGACATTCCATATCTTTGAAGCATTATGCGAACACGAATTGATCAGAAATTTGGTCCGGAAAAACTGGGGAGCGACGTTCCGACAATTCTGCCGAAACGCCGCAGGCTACTTGCCGGTCTAAACTCACCTGATCCTCGGGAGGAGTTCGTCCAAGCGATCGTAGGATTCCCTCATTCCTCCCTCCGCGCCTGAAGCGATGTAGCCGTCGCGTTGTTCGCGACTCTTGAAGAGGACGCGGATAGTGACCACTGTCCTTCCACCGTGCTCTTCCAGAGTCATTGTCTCTAGCGATTCTGCGCCAGGTATGTTCTCGTAGTTGTTTGTGCGCACGACGCGCTCGGGCGCTCGGAACTCGCGGATTACTCCGCTGAACGCATGGTCAGTGCCGTCTGGAGCACGGTGCACAAAACGCCATGCACCACCAACGCGGAGGTCCGCATCTGAGACTGTCATGGTCATGACCCGTGGACCGAGCCACTGTCCCAGGTGTCGGGGCTCGGTCATGGCTTCGAACACGAGTTTGCGTGGCGCGTGGAGGGTGCGGGTGATCAGGACCTCCTTGTCTGAGGGGAGCGTTATTGTCATGTCGTCTTTATGCTGGATCTTCTCTTTCTGCATTCATTTCACCTCCTTCTTCATACGTTCGAGGTGGGCGTCGAGTCTGCTGAAGCTCTCTTGCATGTTCTGCCTGTAGGATCTCAGCCACGTCTCCAGCTCTCGGAAGGGCTCTGGACGGAGCGAGTATAGGCGCTTGGGGCCGTCGGGATGGACTTGTACGAAGCCTGCCTGATGCAGGATGTGGAGGTGGCGGGAGACGCCCGATTGGTCGATGCCGACTTTTTCAACGATATCATTTACCGCGTGTTCGCCATTCCGGAGCACCTCGACGATGCGCCGGCGCGTGGGGTCGGCAAGTGTCTCGAACACGGCGGTATGCATAATAATGCATATGCACGGTAGTGCATATAAACCTTGTTCGCGGACAGCCCACGACACATCTTCTTCGAAACCTTATCACGCCCCAAATGAACTCGGTTTGAGCGACCAAATCATGGATCTTCTCAAAGAAGCGACAGCGATCGAGCCTGAGATCGTCGAGATTAGGCGAGAAATTCACCAGAGGCCCGAACTGGCCTACCATGAAGAGACGACCGCCAAACTGGCTGCTGATAGACTCGAAGCCCTAGGCATAGAGGTTAAACGGAAAGTCGGTGGAACTGGAGTCCTGGGCACCCTGAAGGGTCCAAGGACTGGACGAGTTGTCGCCCTAAGGGCAGACATGGACGCTCTCCCGTTGGAGGAAATGGCCGATGTAGAGTTCAAGTCTAAGGTCAAAGGAGTAATGCATGCGTGCGGTCATGACACTCATGTTGCGATGCTTCTCGGAGCCGCCAAACTTTTAGCCAATCACAAAGACGAGCTTCATGGCACCGTCAAGTTTCTTTTCCAGCCGGCTGAGGAGCATGGCGGTCGGGGAGGAGCAAAGCCTATGATCGAGGATGGAGTCATGATCAACCCCAAAGTCGACTATGTCTTCGGGCTCCATATAGACGGCGACCACAAGTCAAGAGAATTCTGCTTCCGTGGAGGCGCGATTGCAGCTGCACCGGACACATTCAAGATTCGGATAGTAGGCAAAGGAGGACACGGCTCCGCACCCCACCAGACTATAGACCCGGTCTACGTTGCCGCTCAGCTCATAATCGCACTCCAAGGAGTATCCGGAAGAATGATCGATCCCGTCCAACCCTTCGTAATAACTGTTGGAGCAATTCATAGCGGAACAAAAGAAAACATCATTCCTGACGAGGCACATCTCGAAGGGACCATAAGGACTCTGAACGAGGCGACAAGGAAGAGAGCCAAGACCAAAGTTCTACAGGTCTCGCAGGGCGTCGCCCGAGCATTCGGCGCCAAGGCTGTCGTCGAGTTCGAAAAGGACGCCTATCCCGTGACCGTCAACGACGCGAGAGTAACAGAGCAGGCGATGAAGATACTCAAGAAAATCCCGGGCGCAAAGACAAAGATCATCGAGCCAATACTCGGCGGCGAAGACTTCTCTAGATTCCTACACAAGGCTCCAGGTACGTTCTACTTCCTCGGAACGGTGAACCCTTCGAAGGGATGCATCTATCCCAACCACAGCTCAAGGTTCAAAGTCGACGAGGACGTTCTCAAGTACGGAACCGCCTCACTGGCAATGCTGGCAATGGAGTTCACGAAAACAGCAAACGACAACTAGGTTTGGACCCACCATCATCACTTTGTGTCACATCGCCCGGCTCGTTCGGCAACGATTTCAATAAACGGTCTGAGGGCTCTGCCGGACCGTACTCCCAGCAAGACCAACCAGTTACGCGAGTCTTTAGCCGTAGTATCCTGCCGAGTCTTCTTGACAAACGCATTATCCAATTTGCGAGAATGGACCGTGCGAGCTTCACGAAAGAGACTGCAGCTTCTGCTTCTACTCATAGCAGGCTCGCTTATCATGCTCGAGCTCACACCAGAAGCCCACGCCGCAAGCGACACGCTTACGATGATTCCTGCTCGAACCCAGGAATCAAACACCCCTGGTGTCATCCTCGCCCTCAACGTTACAGGCGCCTCAGTAGGGACGACATACAAGTTCACATGGACGGGTGACCGACGCGCCTATGATGGGTCAGGTCATTTCTACAAGGTGGTCTTGCGGCTTCAAGTTACACTGGCTCCGGGCCGGGCTTAAGGGGATCACGAAAACCATGAGCTTCGCCTAGGATTTTCACGAGTTCAAGCATGGGAGACCTTTGATTTCTGATATGCCGATCTAGATCCATAATCGGGGCTTGTTCTGGCGGTTTTTCTTAGAAGCCGAAGAAGCTCTATGGGATGGGAAAGCCTCGCAAGAGCAAGTTGACCGCGACTGTGACGAAGAGGAATGTTCCGAGGAGGACTGCCAGAAGTATGAGGAGAATGGCCACGTCGTGGTTCCTCTTTTTCTTCTTCTGGAACGATATGATGGGTGAGTCCATTGTGTATAACACTCAAGCGAGTATACTTGGCTCGTAGTGCAGAATAGGATAATGTAACCAGGGTTTGAGCCGTCAATAAGCACGGTCAAAGAAAAGGGAGAGGCTCGGGACCGAGGATCGTACTGGTTTGGAGATAAAAAGAGAACTTTCTGATTGGCCAATATCCCCTGAACCGTGCCAGGATTAACAAGAACGAGCGAAAATATGGGATGCGGCATCCTGGTCGATTCTTCCTCTGGGGCTTCATCGCCTTCCTCGCAGCCATAGGAAACATGAAGAAGGATCCGGCAATGGACATCTTCAACAAGTACAAGACTCACGCGGCCCAGGACAAGACGACCCAACAGTCCTAGTTAGTTCTCTGACGTCGCCCGATGGACGCGATTTTCCAGTCAGAGACCTTGTGGATGAGATTCTCAGTATAGCCTTAGACAGATATTTGTACCAAATGATGTATGTGGCGCCGTCCGACAATATATACTGGTCGACGCCGAGTTCCCTTCACGCGAAGTGCGAAATTGAGTGAGCGGGCACACTTCAGCTCGAATGTTTTTCGGTTAGGGTCATTTTGGGGCTATGGTGAATGAAGGTCAAGGGACGAGTGAGCAAGTATGCAGGGCTTCTCTTTGCGACTTTGCTATTTACATCCATACTAGCAAATCCGATTGTTGCGGCTGCTGGCGCAACTAGTCCTTCAACGGCCCCCGGTGTATACTTCGATCACGTCCTAGTCGTGATCATGGAGGATCATGGTATGCAGGAGATCTGCGGGAGCAGTCCACCTCCATGCCTCGCCACTGCTGGCGCTCCCTACATGGCCGGTCTGGCGAACAGCTTTTCGATCGGATCTCACTACTTGGGAGTGACTCACTATAGCCAGGCTGACTATCTTGCGCTGCTAGGGGCAGACACAGATGGCTGTAGTAGCGCGGGCTGTCCGTGGCCGTTTGCCGTGCCTAACCTCGTCGACCGTTTGGAGGCCGGAGGATTGTCTTGGAAGGGCTACATTGAGAACCAGAATGTCGCGAGCGGATGTGATACTAGCTATCATGAACCCTATACTCCAGAGCATAACCCGTTTGTCGGTTTTACTGACATTGTCAATAGCCCGGCGAGATGTTCCAAGGTTGTCCTAGCAAACCCGAGCAGTTGTAGTGTAACAGACTGCCCTCTGGTCAACGATCTGAATTCACAGTCAGCACCGAACTTCATGTGGCTAACTCCAAACAATTGTGACAATATGCATGGGGTCACAGGGATCTGCCCAACCTCAATCTCAATGGGCGACAGCTATCTTTCGAGTCTCGTACCGAATATTCTACAGAGCTACACTTTCACAAACACACGAGCAGCATTATTCGTCGTCTTCGACGAGGGTAACGGCTACTGCCCCCTGAATAATAGTCATGAAGATTGTGTCTATGCGGTCTGGGCCGGCCCATTAGCCAAGACCAATTTCGTCACGAGCAATTTGTACAATCACTACTCGTTCACGAAAACGATAGAAGCGAACTGGAACCTTCCCAGTATAACTTCGAACGACGCGGGAGCGACTCCGTTGACGGAATTCTTCGCACAGCAACCCCCTAGCTTCGGCCTCACAGCCAATCCTCAGGCACTCACCGTCTACATTGGTAGCTCCAATACATCCTCTATCACCCTGTCCAGCCTGAACGGATTCTCAGGCAACATCTCACTATCGTCGTCAATATCGCCAGCGGGGCCAAGCAGCCCATCGATCTTCCTGAGCCCGAACTCCATTACCCTCAGCCCAGGGAGTTCAGCCAGTTCAATTCTAACGGTATCGACCGGAAACCAACCTGCTCTTGGATCATACAACGTCACGGTGACAGGTAGGAGCGCTGGACTCTCCCAGCCTGTCATTGTTCCCATAAAAGTCGTTCCGCAGAAGAACTACGCACTGATGATCTCTAGCGACGGCAGGGTTTTCAAATATTCCCAGGACGGGACGATGACGCTTATCGGGAGACCTGTTAGCAGCCAGCTTAGGGAAGTAGCCTGGAAACCCGACGGAACCTCTGCTGTAATTGTTGGCGACGGAGCGGTCTTGCTCACATACAACGGAGTTAGTCTAACAAGGATACCCACGAATATCGCCGGAAACCCAGCCTTCTACACCATATCCTGGAAGCCTGACGGTTCCTACGCACTCATAGGTGGACAGGCGGGTGTCCTTCTAAAGTACGACGGCACCACCCTTACCCAGCTACCGAATACCAATACAAACAACCTGCGCTCCATCAGCTGGAACCCCGACGGCAACTCCGCTCTACTTGTCGGGGACAAGGGGACTGCACTACTATACCGAGCCTCGGGCTCGATCAGCGTCCTGCCGACTGGAACAGGGCAGCCCCTGTTCGCAGTATCGTGGGACCCCAGCGGCTCATACGCCCTTGCTGGCGGTGGAGGCGGAGTCATCCTCCGATACAACGGCACAGCATTCAAAGCTCTCAGTATAACGGGCCTGTTGCCTACCGGTAAGGCCGTTCGATTCATCTCCTTCGGATCCGGGCAGCTAGCGGTCATAGTCGGAGACTCAGGCTTGCTTTGGACATTCGACGGGTCCAAACTGACGTCGCTGGCTAGTGGAACCACTCAACACCTGTACTCCTCGAGCTGGTTTAACGGATCAGCCTACATCGTAGGCCAAAAAGGTACCATCCTTTCCTACTCGAATGGCGTAGTGCGTAAGTTGAGCAGCGCCGCTACGTCGGATTTGAACGGAGTCGGATGGAAACCGATCATCGCATCCGGGATACGGGCTAGCTCTACCGCTGTAAGTTGTAGTCCTTCAACTGTAGCGGTTAGTGTTAGCTCAACGTGTACCGTCACTGTCGCCGACACTTCGGGAACTCCGACCACCCCGACGGGATGGGTCACTTTCAACGAAACGGGCGCACCAGGTTCCTTGAATCCGTCCTCTTGCACCTTGGCAAACGCATCCTGCTCAGTAACCTTTACCCCTAGTAGCTCAGGAAACGCGACGATAACAGGGGTCTACAGTGGCGACTCGTCTCATAGCAGTAGCAGCGGAAAAGCCACTCTAACCGCCAACAAGCGAAGCACCAGCACGGCAGTCGCCTGCGTCCCCTCCTCGGTAGCGGTCGGCCAGTCCACGTCATGTAATGCCAGCGTGACAGACATCTCGCCTGGAAACGTAACCACTCCCACAGGCACCGTGACCTTTACTCCAGGTGGGACTTGCGCGCTTGTCACCGGTTCCTGCTCGGTGAGTCTCACCCCGACAACCGCAGGCACGGTCAACGTGTCCGCCACCTACGGCGGAGACTCGACACACGGACCCAGCGTTGGGGGCAATGCTGTGACTGCCAACAAGCGCGTTACTGGAACCAGCATCAGCTGTAGCCCGAACCCAGTTAGTATAGGCCAGTCAGCAACATGCACGGCCACAGCAACCGATTCTTCGCCAGGCACCGTTAGCACTCCATCGGGGACCGTCAGTTTCACAAGCAACGGCTCAGGCTCCTTCACAGGCTCTCCCTGCAATCTCGTACTCGGCGCCGTTGGGACAGCCAGCTGTAGCGTGAACTACACACCCTCAGGGATACCCTCACGAACCGATACGATCACAGGAGTCTACGACCCATCTTCCTCTGATACGGTTCACAATGGGAGCCAGGGCACATTCTCCCTGAGTGTCGGATTCGCGGCTGTCGATCCCACCAGCACCAGTGTCGCTTGCTCACCTAGCAGCGTCGTGATAGGCCAAGCTACAACTTGTACAGCAACAGTCACAGACACAGCTAGTATCGGCGCAACGCAGCCAACAGGTTCCGTCACGTTTACTCCTGGAAGCAGCTGCAGTCTCGGAAACCCCTCCGGTAGTTCTGCTAGCTGTTCTGTGACCATCACTCCGACTTCGGAAGGAAGCCTGTCAGTGTTAGCAAGCTATGCTGGCGATACGACACACGGTAGCAGCTCTGGCAATACCTCGGTTCAAGTTAACAAACGGGCCACTTCGACAACTATCAGCTGCAGTCCCAGCCAGGTCACGGTCAACGGCAGTTCCACCTGCACCACTACCGTCACCGATATCGACATGGGCACGGCGTCCACTCCAACAGGTGGCGTTAGCTTTGGCTCCAACTCGACGGGCACGTTTGCCCCCGCGACAAGTTGCAGTCTGGTTGCAAGCGCAACTACAGGCATCTCCGGCTGCCAGGTAACGTACACTCCAATCACAAGTGGTCATCATCTCCTTAGCGCGACATACGCTGGAGATCCAAGCCACTCAGGCAGCTCGAACAGTTTCAACTTAGGAATCACCCCCAAGGCGCCTACAACTACAAGCATCTCTTGTTCGCCCTCGTCACCCCTCGTGAACCAAGCGACGAGTTGCACAGCAACTGTCACTGACACATCGGGTGACGCTGCGAAAACTCCGACTGGGTCCGTCAGCTTCACAACCAACTCGACCGGCACATTCGCCCCCGGCGGAAGTTGTACTCTTGCCGCCACAGCAACGGTCAGTGTCGCTACTTGCTCAGTAAACTACACGCCTAGTGTGGCCGGCGGTCATAGCCTCGTCGTAGCGTATGCTGGAGATCCTGGTCACACTGGTAGCAGAAGGACCGCAACTTTGACAGTCGCGCCTCAGCCTCCACCCCTGCCGTCGTACGCCCTTGTCATTTCTTACGAGGGGAAGGTGTTCAAGTTCCAGAACGGTAGCTTCACACTGATAGGTCAGCCTGTTACAACTCCGCTCAGAGAGCTTGCCTGGAAGCCTGATGGATCATACCCCCTCATTGTGGGAGACTCGGGAGTCCTCCTCAAATATGATGGCAGCCAGCTAACGACGATACCCACCGGAATAACTTCGAACCTCTACTCTGTGGCATGGAGACCTGACGGGTCGTATGCGCTAATCGCCGGTTCTGGCGGTCCACTGTTCAAGTATGATGGGGTCTTGACTCGGCTTGCAAATCCGTACCCCAACTCGATTCGGTCGATAAGCTGGAACCCGAGCGGAACACAGGCACTCCTAGTCGGATCCTCGGGAGGTATTCTGCTCTACCAATCCAGCAACGGAGGGATAAGCCAGATTTCCTCGGGCACAACCGCGTACCTATACTCCTCGGCGTGGAATCCCAACGGGGCATATGCTCTGTTAGCAGGGGAGAACGGAGTTATCTTGCGATATGATGGTACCAGCGTTACAGCTCTCAACACGGCCGGTCTCTACAACTCCACGGACATCATACACGCCATCTCCTGGAATCCCTCTGGAACCACCGCCCTTCTGGTCGGCGACATGGGTGTGATTCTCATATATGACGGAAACCAGCTGACACGAATGCAGAGTCCAGCTTCTAGCAACTTTTACTCGATCAGTTGGCTGGGATCAACGGCGTACATTACGGGAGGAAGCGGCCCAAGCCTAACGTACACTGGCGGAACTCTTTCAACCCTGTCAAATAGTACCGGGACCAGTCTCAGAGGCTGGGCATGGAAACCAAACTAAACTAGCAGTGCGACAGGTCTCGAAAGAGCCCCGATAGAGATACCGAGAATACTCTTGCAGAGTAAACCCACAACAGGGTTGGTAGGATTCTGAGCGTCTAACGATCTCAGTGCAGAGTTTCGGCCTCAAGGGGACGGTCATACTTACCACCTCAGTATCCTCAGCCGGAATAACACCCACACTAAACCCGACTAGCATATCCTACAGCCCCAGACAGATTCACACGTCAACCCTCCAGCATCGACGCCAAGACCCGGAACCTACATGGTAACCGTGACCGCGACCGTGGGAACAATATCCAGTTCTGTCAGCCTAACAGTCAACGTGCCCTAGCTAGCGCTCGGCTTCTCCAAGACTCGACTGTAGATGAGGCCAGCCAGTGCGCCGCCGATAACCGGTCCAATCCAGTAAATGTACCAGTAGCTTGGGAAGGATAGGCTTGCTATCATCGGACCCATCGCCCTCGCAGGATTCATCGCGGCACCTGTGAAGGGTCCGCCGGTCAAGACGTCTGCTAGGACGATCAGTCCCACTCCGAAGCCTCCTATCTTGGGGGCTCGTTTGTCGACGATTGTTCCGTAGACCGCCATGACTAGTAGGAAGGTCATGACGAGTTCGAAGAGTGTTCCCTGAGCGACCGTTATGGCGCTGGATAGGGACGGGGCTCCCCAATGTACGACGTTTCCGACTGAAGAGGGAGAAACGGCCATCAGGAGAAGCCCTGCGATCGTGGCGCCGACCAGCTCAGCGATAATGTATGGAATCACATCCTTTGCGGGAATCTTCTTCCCTAATAGCAGTCCAATAGTTACTGCGGGATTGAGAGCGCCGCCGGAGATTCCCATCGTAATGGAGATTCCAATCGCTAGACCCAGCCCGTTTGCTAGAGCAGCAACAAGGAGCGCTGATCCAGGATCGAATACGCCCACATACTGGGTGGCGACAGCCGAGCCTGCTCCGACAAAGACGAAAATGAAAGTTCCCAGAAGTTCAGCTGTATACTTTCTAGCCAAGTCCGGCTCATTCGACAATTCGGGCTTCACGTCTTGGCGAGCCCGTTAGGTTAAGGTGGTTTCTTAAGACTTGTTAATGATGGACCATCTAGACCTGTGGGCCTTTTCCATGGATTCCCCTAACCCCGGTACCTTGAAACGACTTAACGGTCGACAACCCTAAGAAAGACCAAAGAACGTTGAGCGAATGGTGTAAGGATGATTCATCAGCTCAGGATTTACGAAATTGTCGAAAACAACAAGGCAGCGTTCCACAATCGGTTCCGCGACCACCCATCACGGATCATGAAGTCCTACGGCTTTGACATCATCGCCATGTGGGAAGGGAAAACGAGCCATCGGACCGAGTTCGTGTACCTGCTAGCGTGGCCCGATGAGCAGACGATGCACCGAGCATGGGAACGGTTCAGGGCTGATGAAGATTGGAATAAGATCAAGCGGCTTACGAACGCTCAGCACGGGGACTTAGTCGGAGCCATCGAGGATCGAATGCTCATCTCCACAAGCTATAGTCCGTCGATTGGCCGCACGAAGCTCGACTGACCCTGAAATCAGCGCTTATTTGTGCTCGTAGGGACCATCTGCAACCCGCCCGTGCCGATCATGCTCACGTACTCGGCAGGGTTGTGCTCTTGCCGAAGAAGCTCCTCGGTCCCTGTCTCGTAAGATAGGCTGGGATGATTATTCCCGCAAGTATTCTGATGATGCCGCCAACGAAACCCACGCTGCCGCCGTAGAGGATCTCAGCTATTCCAAGCCCTATCGAGATGATGTAGATTATGATGCCTGCCATCCAAGCCCATCTTGCCCCTGTGTAGAATCCGGCTCCCAGTGCGAGGCCGAGGATTCCGAAGATGACGACTATGATTGCAATGGCGAAGGGTCCAGTGGCCGTTCCGGCAAGGACTGAGGCACTTCCGAAGAGAGAGAGTAGGCCTCCCACGGCGGCAACGACTGCTATTACGGTTGCACCGATCGGTCTCTTCGTTCCTGGCTGAGCTGAGACCATGCTCATCGATCTCGAGTTGAGGTGATAAAGCTAAGGGTTCCTAAGGATTTCACAAGGCCTTTCTCAGTTTCACTGGCCTCTACACGATATCTCCCTCAGTGGGTTCTTGCAGACGTCATATTTCCATGCCAAGAGTTGGTACCTGCCTTATAGACGGATTCGAGGACTATGAGGACAAACTGATCGACCACCTTGAGAAGGAGCACGCGGATCTCAACCGGAGGCTCAGCGTTGACGGCTGGCACGATTGGCTGAAACGGAATACGAAGGTCGAGGAAAGGTTGCTACCTCCGGGTGCTAATCCTTGGATCCGACGGCAATACAGCTCCAAGATTCAGACGGGCATTGGCGCCGTTGAACCCGAGACTCTTAGGTGATATTGGATTAAATGCTAAGAGGCTGGCCTTGAACGCGCGCGAAGCTGGACTCTGCTTCTTGAATCTGATACAACTTACCTGCTGCTAGGGGCTATTCACGGAACCCTAGGGGTATTAGGCCTGACGAACAATTAGTTGCAAGCGGAACTAGAAAGTAGATATGATCTAGAGGTTCCGCCGTGTAGGATTTTCTTATGGAACTACCGTGCCGTCTTTCTTGGCATGTCCGCAAGGGCTGTCCTTCCCAGGTTCGGGCAGGTACTTTCGTCCGCAGACTGGACAAATTCGTTTGGGCGGCCCAGCGGGTTGGTTATCATACGGCCGTGCTGGAGCTGGGTGGTCGGGGAAGAGGAGGCCTCCGGGCATGGCTAATCACTTAACTCCGTTGCTTGCAGGCTGTTTGTCGCAGATGTGCGGGCGGGTGATTACTGCTTTCCCGCATGACCAGCACCATAGTTGGCCGTGGATCATGACTCCTGGAGGGTCTCCCGGTCTGGAAGTGTTCCGTGGTCTCCCGCCTGGGATTAGCTGTCGCCAATCTATGTTTGGCATGAGGCTGTTGGGATTTCTACTCAAGGCGGCGACAGGGTCGTATTTCGGGGTCTCGAACCTTGAGGCGTAGATCGCGAGGGCGAATGCCCACAGCCGATCATCGTGCGTCCCAGCGGGGTGGGAGAACTGTAGCTGGCCAGTCTTTGACAGCTGGAATCGTTCCGCGCTCATGGGCGGTGGTGCATTTTGGGGAAGCGAGTCCTCCGCCAAAGAATTGGAAAGGCATGCTTCTGATGCGAATTCTGCTACCCAACCGCGAATCCCTTTCGGCGTGAAGCAACGCTCGAGGCGTAGAAGAAAAATTCAGAAAAAAAGGGAGGGGTCTGCCTATCGTCCGATTCGCGTAACTAGGCTATGTATCGCGCTTGTTGCCAGGGTTCGCGTTGTCATGTCAGTAAGAGTAGGCGTTACCGTGGCGGCTAAGCTGTCTCTTCCTGCCAGAACTGGTCCCGATATGGTGCTGGGTGCCGCAGCAAGAGCGGAGGCGGCTGTCTTGATGATGACGCCCGGGCCCCCCGTCTGGACTGCAATGTTCGTGTGCTCGCAGTCGATATCGTTGGTAGTGTCCCGCGTGCAGAATGGGCTGGTAGATGATCGACGGGTCGCAGGTTCTGCGGTGCTGTTCACGAACTGGTCAGACGTGTAGATGATTGCAGCGAGGCCGGTAGTCGGACTTGCGGCAACACCGAAGTCGTCGAGCAGGTCCCTGTTCCCAGTGCAGGTAACACCGGATTCGCAAACGCCTCCGTAGTGTATTATCCCTGATGCCGCGACTTGGCTCCAACTGCTTCCCGGGGTAGTAGCCCTCAAGTTCTGGCTAAAGTAGACCTTCCACGAGGCTGTCATCGGGTAGCTGTCCGGTGGGTTCACGCCGTCAAAGTAGTTTGTTCCATACCATACCACATCCAACGCGCCATTACTGCCCGCGCTGCTCCAGGGAAAGATGGCCGTTTTAGACGGTACCTTGTTGATCTGGAAGGGCCCGGACCAGGTTTGTCCGAGGGTATTTGAGAAGCTGTAGAAGATGTTGTGGTTGTCGCTGTAGACCACGAAGACATTTCCAGCGATGTCGACGCTCACGTTGATGAACTGGTGGCCATAGTCAAGGCTGGTGTTCGGGTTATTGTACACTATGGTGTCGCTGAAGGTCAAACCTCCATCGGTGGATACGGCTATCCAGACTGTGTGAACGTGGCAGAAGATTGTGCATTGAGCCAGCTCAGCGGCACTTGCAACAGAGCTGAACACTTGGTAAACCACATGGTTCCTCGGGTCTATCGCCAGGTTGCCGATCACGTTGTTGAACCCGGCGAGGAAAGCCACGTGGGCTGGGTCAAACGCGTTCCCAGTCTGGGTGAAGCTGGCCCCGCCGTCCAGGCTGCATGTGACGAAAATATCGTTGGTGGCCGCAATAGCATGGTAGGACACGCATACCTTGTCAGCCCCGTCGGCAGCTATCCACTCCCGGTCATCAACTGGAATGCTAGCTCCGGTTGGGTTGAGAAGCCACGAGCCGCCTCCGTCTTTGCTCGTGGACACGTAGACATTCGCCAGTGGGGGAGATGTGGCCAGACTTGCTACGTAGACGTTGAAGAAGCCGTTGAGGTTTCGACTAGGCGCGACTGCAATGTCAGTATCGCCGCCTGCAGGGGAGAATCCAATTCTTCCCGAGGAAGCACTGTTCGGCAACGGAAGAGTGGTGAAGTGTTGGCCGCCGTCGGTTGACTTGTAGGCGAAGGTTCCACCGCACTGTCCACCAATGACGCAGAACACGTTCTCTGATGAACCGTAGAAGCTGCCGTCAGGGGCCGCCCGGATTGAGGGCTCTCCCTCCGTGTTCATACAGGTCCGGAGAGTATTGGGGCAGGTCGTGCCTACGCTGGCGCCAGTTGTGAAAGGATTCCCGGCGAGCTCATAGTTCCTGAAGGTCGGTGCCTTCGACGAGCCTCCATCCGCAGAGGCTGGCTGAAGGATGGTCGGGGCTAGAAACATCAGGCCTGCAAGGGACAGAATTGAGAGAAGAGTTGTTTTCGCTAATAGTGAAGTGCTCGGAATTTTCATCAGATGGTTCAGCGGGAGGGCAGCCTATAACGAATATTCCGTACTGCAATATTCTCGGAACACGAAATTCTCGGGTTTCGATATGTCGCGCTTTGACAGTTTCATGAACCGTCGGGCACAGGACGCTCCTCGAGGAAGTTTGTGTCAATCTACTATGCTCATCCTGCCAAAAGGACCATGAGGACGCAACATGTTAGGGAAGAAAAGGGAAATGAGATGTTTTGTGTTCAGCTATGTTTTCTGTTCTAGAATGAGCCTTTAGCAGTGGCGATGTCTTGCATGTTGACTGTGGTGGGTACGAATTCGAAGCCGAACCACCATGTGACTGTTTGCTTGTTATTAGTGTCCGTCCAGACTGCGTGGAAGACATTGTCCGAGCCTACTGCGATACTTGTATAGTCGCCTATGAAGCCGCCACCAAACCCGTGCCGCGAGTTGATGGGATGGGTTGAGACTATCTGTGATACATTTGTTGTGAGATCTGCGACCGCGTATTCTAGTCGTGCGTTGTGGATGTAGTTTCCGAGTTCCAGGCAGTTGATCCTGCCCACCGCGGTTGGAGTCGCGGGTGTCTTACAAGTCTGCCATGGGGAGAGGGTGTCGGCGGCGTAGGCGGACATGTAGACGCGCCCGTTCGGTGCCGTAGCTACCGACGGGAAGAAAGTCTCGACGCGTCCCGTGTTGCTGGGTGCATTCAGGACTGTGTTGTCTGGGTTCGTCGCTGGGTAGCCGACTGGTGTGCGGTTCGAAGCGTCCAGTGCTGGGAAGATTAGGAGGGGCGTTGTCCACGAGCTTCCACCGTCAGTCGATTTGCTGTACACAGCTGCGGCGTGGCAATTGGCGCGGACGCTTGCTACTCCGCTGATGAAGTACGCGCAGACAGGGTCTGTTGTGTAGCTGCTCGCTGTATTGAGGGCCTCGGAGTTCCAAGCGACGTATAGAGTTCCGCCTGGTGTAATGTCGGCTGCGGGGAAGCTGTTGACTCGGACGGCTGTGTTGGCCGGGTTGAGAATATCCACAACATCGGCAACCGCGACCGGTGGGCTCCAGCTTTTTCCGCCATCTGTAGACTTGACCATCCATATACTGTTGAAGGTGGCTAGCTTCGTGCTGCCTTCCCAGAACACGTAGACCGATCCGTCCGGTCCCACCAGGACCCGCGAGCCCTGGTCGTATATGACAGGTCCTCCCACGAGCTGGGGCGTGCTAAAGCTGGCTCCGCCGTTCTTGGAATACGCGACGAATATCGGCGACTGGATGTACCTTCCAGTTTGGGCGCTGAAGATGAATCGGGTCCAGCTGACGTAGATGCGATCCGTGAAGTGACTGGTAGCGTGGGTGTCGACTGCGATCCATTCTTTGTCGTTTAGGATACTTTTGCTGGTGGTCTGGCCGATGAAGGTCGGGGGTCCCCAGTGCAGGTTACCGCTGCTGTCGAAGGTTCCTTTGTTGACAGCTACGGTGTTGGGGGGTTGGGTGCGGTCGAAACCGAGGCCTGCGAAGTACACGTTTCCTTGTGTGTCGAAGGCCAGGGCAGGGTCGCCGCCTGCGTCGTATTGTCCGCCTGTGAGGTGCTCTATACCTGGAATCAGAGTGGCTAGGTTATTGGGGTCCGTTGCGATGCAGCACCATGTGGCTCCGCCGTCGTTGGAGTAGTAGGTTCCCGAGTAGGCGTCGCCGAGTGCACTGCATGGGGTCCCGTTGACGGTGCAACTCCATGTTCGAGTGACGTAGTCGTTGGACCCGACTACGATTCGGTTGGGGTTGTTGGGGTCGACCGCGATGGCCGGCTCGTTTTGTGGCGCGCCATTGAGGTCCTGGTTGACAGTCACGGCAGGTGGTTGGACGCTGTTACCGTCGAGAGGGCTGGAGAGGACGAAGGTCGGCGTTATCGGTGTGACGGGCGAGGGTGGTGGGGCCTGGTCGCTTGTGTCTGCTTCCTCTTGGAGGAGATCGCTTAGGCTGAAGTAGAGCCCAGGGGTGTCATTAACCGAGGCCAGTTTTCCTGCCAGGGTCGTCGTGTCATAGGTCTTGGACGTAGCGTGGGTAAGTATTCCGCTGCTTAACGTGGCTAACGAAAGGATGAGGGCTATAGCTATGGTAATACGCTTCAAAGATTTTTCATGATGTAGCCGACCTTTACAAATATAAGCTTGAGACTTGTGCAAAGGCGGGACATTCGACATTACGTTCGGGTACTGAAATCCCTTCGCAGCCGCACCGTAGGGCTTTCACGTAGTTGTTGGGAGAAACTCTACTCCTCTTAGCACGCGTTGCGTATCACCATTCGGAGGGACGACACGTTTCGGTGGCCGAGGTTGCGAGCGAAGCTGTCAAAGAAGTTCAAGCTCTTTTGGGGGCTCCTCATCCAGGTCGTCCCGCACACCCCGACTCCACGGCGCAGTTACGGAGCCGGAGCTAAGAAATAGTCTCAGGTTGCTCTTGACATGAGGCGGGAATCCTTTCCGAAGGAGAGAAACCCGTTATCGTTTGATTCGTGCGGCCTTGATTCTGCTAGAGAGTCAACGAAATCCTTACGAAAAAGGTTCTTATCCCGCTCATATCTCGGCGGGCTCCATGAGTAATCTGAAAACAGAGCTGGAACACATCAAGCACCACATCAAGTATCCCGCGAACAAGACTCAGGTCTTAGCGGCCTGCAACAACATGACGGACGTCCCTTCCGTAGACAAGGAATTCGTGACAAAGTCTCTCTCTGACAGCAACTACAAGGGCCCAGAAGATGTCGTGAAGGCCCTCCTCAACAAAGTCTAAGCTTTCTCCAAACCTCCCCTCTTTTTCTCTTCAGCAGCCGACCGTGTCAACGGCCTTGTTCTTCTCCGAACAAACCTGTTCGAGATGCTGAAAAACCACGGTTCAGGTCCGAGGTCTTCATTTTTCGACCACACTAGAGTCCTCTCGTGGAAAGACCTGTCCGGGTAAGCTGATAGTCTTACCGCTTTCCAACAAACTACCCATTTCATAGGTGAGACGTGCGACGGCACGGTGGAGTTCGGAAGCACGAATGTCTGGTATGACGGGGCCAGCGAAGCGTTTGACTACCTGGATTGAGGCCTTGAAACCTTGGGTAGCATGGTCATGACGGAATCGGAAGACACTGACATTATACCTTCGCCAACCAGTATTGTTCGCGCACCTTCGGCTATCACTCCGGTGAATTCAGCCCTAGCCAAGTCAGTTATCCCAAACGACGACTCGCTGGCGAAGGTAACTTTCTGGAAGCTCGACCTAGACACTATCCTGGACGGACTAATTCCTGATCCTCTTCCAGAATCGAGCGGCAAAGACAATGCTATTCACCACTTGAACATCATAATCTTCGGGAAACCCAATACTGGAAAAACCACCTTGGCTGAATCGATTGCCCAAGCGCTTGTACGGAGATACGGTCAGAGGAATGTGAAGGCTTTGCGTGCCACGCGGGACCTTCCGGCATTATTCCAGAATATTGACAAGCTCTTCGGCCGATTCCGGAAACCCCCGAAGGCAGTACTTCTGTTCGCAGACGACATGACGAAAGCATTGAGGAAGCTTTCTGGCACAGTCGCGGTAAAAGACTCGAATGGACGGCTAGAGAAGATGAGGAAGATCGACTACTGGCTGGACAAGTGGTACGATATCCGAGGCGAACTCTTCAAACGCGGCATGCGCCAGGGGCTTGTGATCATGGTCGCTGCTCTCCACCGCTTCTACGGAGGCGACATAGACATACGTGCTGACGCGGACCTTCTGCTTGTCAGAAGCACAGGAACGCCCGGCACGTTTGACGCGAACAAGGTCGAGCGGATGCTCGGCCCAGTCGTCTATTACGCAATGCGCCAGCATGAAGTCGATGCTCTACGAGACAGGAAAGAACTCGCATGGACCGCATTTGTGGCAAAGACAGGCTCCGGGGTCTTTCGCGTCCCACGTCCACCACTCTCCACACAATGGCTGATGCGGAACGTGGGCTCTGTTGACGCTTCGGAAGAATTGGCTGTTGAGGTAGACGAACCTACGAAATCCGTCGTAGACCCTAATGGGCATAAGAAGAAATCAGCATTCCAAGAAAAAATAACAGTTCAGGCTAGGCCGGATCGAAGCAAAAAGGGTCGCCGTGTTTCAATGGTCGTTGTGGCCGCGGGCGTCTTGACCATACTCTTCTTGGCATGGCAGTACATTTGGCCTCTCCTTAGGTAGGACCAATCTCAGGCTCAGCCTGGAGCGTTGAGACCGACTAATGGGCACTTCCTTCTTCTGGTGTTCTCAATAAACTGAGCAGTTTGGTAGGTCGCCACCGGTGTCGAGGCTTCCATTGCCGCTGCTCGTTGTGCTATCATAGGTGGAGCGAGTCGTAGGCGTGTACGTAGCATAGGTCCCGGTAACATGGTAGTTCCCCTCGAGAGTGACGTAAAAGATCGTGAAGTTGGCGTTGGAGGGCGTATTGTTCAGCTGGCTTCCGGTTACCGTGAAAGCGAATGTCGGATATGCGACGCCACCGTTAGGGGCTTCATGAAATGATTGGGAGTTGCTTAAGACCC
>Ga0209159_1000691_pt1 | contig 29051 bp, 42 predicted proteins | sample GraSoiAngelo_144_FD_185901 | JGI IMG/M metagenome (GOLD analysis project Ga0209159, IMG submission 185901) | Grasslands soil microbial communities from the Angelo Coastal Reserve, California, USA - 14_1009_02_40cm (SPAdes) (version 2) | ecosystem: Environmental > Terrestrial > Soil > Grasslands ...
AGGCCGCCGCCTAACAAGCGCTTGAAGCTGACGGGCGCTGATCGTTCTAAGGGAAGCGGAGTGTTGTGCCCTGGCGGGCACGAACTATCGTTCGACCACGCGGCGCCCTGTGGGCATGTCGCCCGCAGCTTAAGCGCGATCCGTTAGGCGGCGGCCGTTGGCAGGTCGGTCGTTGACAATGCGATGCCTCAGCCATAGCTCCAGTATCGTCGACGCGGGTGGACCGCGTGGCTGTCTGCGGTCTGGCGCCGCGGTCGGACACCTGACCCTCACGGGGATTCCACCATGCAACTGACCCCTCTTCTCTCGCTCTACGCCGTCATCACCGCGTTCTTCGGTCTCGCCCTTCTTGGTTTTCCCAGTCAATTGATGGGCGTCTATGGGGCGTCCCTCGACACGCTCGCTACAATACTCTCGCGCTTTATCGGAGGCTTGTTCGCCGGCCTCGCTGTGATGGCGTGGATGGCGCGCGCTGCGGAAGCCGGTAAGGCGCGGAACGCCATGGTGCTGGGGCTCACGGTATTGAACGGCTTCTCGGCCGTCGTTGCAGTCATGGCGGCACTGTCGGGTGTGTTCAATGCGCTGGCGTGGGCCCAGGCGGGGCTCTACGGTCTCTTCACGGTGCTCTTCGTCGTCGCTGGGCGCTCGAGCATGTCACCGACGTCTGGAGCGTGAAACGGGGCTCGCTTGAGTCGAGATGGGGGCCGCCGCCTAACAAGCGCGTGAAGCTGACGGGCGCTCTCGTTCGAAAGGAAGCCGTTGTGTCGTGCCCTGGCGGGCACGGGACTTCGTCCACTACTCTTGCGCCGGCGGGCGACTCGCCCGCAGCTTGAGCGCGATCCGTTAGACGGCATCTGCACACTGTTGGGGTGAGATCCCAGTGCTTCATACGGTGGTGCTTGCCACGGTGGCAGTCACGCTCCAGCAGGACGCCATGATCGCGGCCGTCCACGCCGCTGCCGAGCATGAGCCTATCGAGGTGTTCGGCAATGCCAAAGGGTCGGTGCGCATCCGCGACGTCCGCCTTCTCGACGTGGATGGCGACGGGTCGCCTGAGGCTTTCGTGTGGATCGATCCCTCGGTTCGACAGACCCCCACGATCCTTGTCTATACCTACGACCCTCGCACTGGGCCGCATCGCATCCTGGAAGGGCTTGTCGCCGGACAGCTCCGCCCAGTGTCTGGCCGCTTCGTAGACGACCACACTATGGGCTTCGGCGTCGACCTGAGCGTGGACCGCTTTGACGATGGTCTGATCACGTCTGCCGTGAAGAACGAGCTGTCGCTGGTGAGATATAAGACCTTCTTACATACAGACGGGCGGAACGGGTTCGTAACGTTCGTGGACCTGTCCGATCGCGCCCTTCCGCGCCCACAGACCAAGACCTGTGAGGAGTTCGAGTTTAGCCTCGTTGAAGGGTTGGCTGCGGGGACGCTCTCAGGAACCGCCGGCGTTCAGTACTTGGTGGCGCTAACGGCCACCGACATTACAATTTATCGCTTCCACGGCATCCGCCCGAACGGGACGCTCGATAAGCGGGTCTGGATCCAGAATCGTCCGCCTCTCGTCACAGGACTCGCGGTTACAAGCGAGGGGCAGGTCGAACTTCGGACGCGTGATGGTTCCGCGGCACCCTTGACCGCGCCCCGATGAAACAGATGCCGCCTAACAAGCGCGTGAAGCTGACGGGCGTATCGTTTCAAAGGAATCGTTGTGTTGTGCGCACGTGGGATCAGCTTTCGTTCAGCTACCACTGCGCCCGCGGGCCGAGATGCCCGCAGCTTAAGCGCGATCCGTTACGCGCCGCTTCAGTTGACCGCGATCACCCGACCTGGGTTACCGACAGATCGAGAGGTAGAGATGCGAAAGCTCATCATGTGGAACATGGTTACCATTGACGGCTTCTTCGAGGGCCCAAAGGCTGGAGACATTGCCTGGCACGACTATGTCTGGGGCGAGGAATTGAAGCGGTTTTCCACAGAGACACTGAAATCCGCCGGGATGCTCCTGTTCGGCCGAGTGACGTATCAGGTAATGGCCAGCTACTGGCCTACCGCTACCGGCGAAGTTGCCAATTTCATGAACAGCATCCCCAAGGTTGTCTTCTCAACGACTCTCCACCAAGCAGAATGGAGCAACACCCGCCTGGTGAAGGCCAACGCCCAGGCGGAGGTTGCGGCTCTGAAGCAGCAGTCCGGCAAGGATCTCTTCATCTTCGGGAGCGCCGCCCTCTCATCAAGCCTCATGGCGCACGGCTTGATTGATGAATACCGGCTTGGACTCACACCCGTAGTCCTTGGCGCTGGCAATCCCCTGTTCAAAGTCGCCCCGAAGAGCTCAAGAATGAAGCTGCTGGAAGCAAGACCTTTGAAGTCGGGCTGCGTGATTCTTCGCTACGAGCCATTCAATGGATAGTCAAAGCGGCGCCTAACAACTCGATGGAGTCGACCCGGCCAGCTGCGGGAAAACGAATTCCAGATGCCATCTAAGAGCTGGCCGGGCGGCTCATCTCGAGGCCGTTAGACAGCCGCTTCGATGATCAACTCAGGGGAAACTCGAGGATGAGCGTATCTAGGGTGGACAGTGTCGGGCCAGGGGCCGGCGTGGGAGGTATGCAGCCGTACACCAAGGTCCAGGACACCGCGCTGCTCGTGTTGCGCTTGGTCGTCGCGGCGATCTTCCTGTACGCGGGTTCCGCAAAATGGCCTTTCTGGTCCGCACCGCCCGAGGGCATGTCTGTCGTCCTACTAAATGTCTTGAAGTTTCTCTCCATCGTCGAGCCGTTGGGCGGCCTGGCGCTTGTTCTGGGAGTCTTGACGCGTTGGGCTGCTGGGGGACTCGGCATCATCATGGTGGGGGCGATCTTCTTCGCGAGGCTCGCGCTGCACGCCGGTCTCTTTACGAGACCGCAGGGCACGGGGTTGGACTATAATCTCCTCATCCTTGCCGGCTGCATCGCCCTGATCGCCTTTGGCGCAGGCGGCTGGTCCGTGGATGCGATCCGAAAGAAGGCATTCGCACAGGCGGCTGTCTAACATGCGCTTGAAGCTGACAGCGCACGTAGGGGTATTTGATCTTTCACCAGTGCGCCGCAGCTTAAGCGCGATCCGTTAGGCAGCGACACAAACGCCTCCTCACACATCGCTTGGAGCAGACGATGGTTCTTGGCCTACGCACCGTGATCTATCATGTCCCCGACCTCCCACGCGCCAAGCAGTGGTACAGCGCCGCCTTCGGCGTCAAGCCGTATTTTGATGAGCCATTTTACGTCGGCTTCAACATTGGTGGCTTTGAACTCGGATTGGACCCCGATATCAAGGGCGTCAAGCCCGGGCCGGGCGGTACGGTGGCATACTGGGGGGTGGCGAACGCCGACAAAGCTGTTGAACACTTTGTTCAGGCCGGTGCGAGTCTCAAATCGCCGGTGCGAGACGTGGGAGAGGGCATTCGGGTCGCTACGGTTGCGGATCCCTTTGGGAATCTCATGGGACTCATTGAGAATCCGCACTTTGTCGCTGCCTAACAAGCGCTTGAAGGCGGGCGGTGATCGCTCTAGAGGAAGCGGAGTGTTGTGCGCTGGCGCGCACCCCCGATCGTTCAACAACGGTTGCGCCGGCGGGCGACTCGCCCGCAGCTTAAGCGCGATCCGTTAGGCGGCAGCACAGCCGCGCTGATCGAGGGCATTATGTGTCCTGCCAGCCATGGCGTACGGCACCGTGTCGCCGTCGTCCTGCTTATGACGATGCTCTGCGGCTCGGCCTGTCAGGCTTGGCGCACAGAGCGCATTGCGCCAGAGTCGCTTCTCACTCGCCACCCCACAAAGCTCCGGGTCATCCACACCGACGGCACGCAGATCGTCCTGGAGCATCCCGTCCTGCGGGGAGATACACTCTTAGGCACCAGGCCGCGCTGGACTGGACAAGATGAGGTGCGCGTTCCGCTCACCCACGTACGACAGGTGGCCACTCGCGGCTTTAGCGCAGGCCGTACAATAGGGCTCGGCGTGGGCGTGGCCGCCCTCGCGTTCGGGGCGTTTCTGATCGGCGTCGTGGCGTGCGACCCGGGCTGCCACTGATGAGTTCCGTCGTACCATGGAGGCTGCCGCCTAACAAGGGCTTGAAGCTGCCGGGCGGTGCTCGCTCCAAGGGAACCGGAGCGTTGTGCCCTGGCGGGCACGGACTATCGTTCAACGACGCTGCGCCCTGCGGGCGAGTCGCCCGCAGCTTGAGCGCCATCCGTTAGGCGGCGCATCCCGATGAAGCGTCCTGTACCCAACGTTTCACGTGAGATCGAGCTAGCGTGCTGTGCTGGCCTCCTCGCCCTGCTCTCGGTCGGCAGGCCAGCAGCCGCGCAGAGCACGTCCTTTCTTCTCGCCCCTGGGCGCGCTGGCGCCCTTGAGATTGGCTTGCCCGTTGATTCGGTTCTGCGTGTATTCGGCCGGGATCGTGTGCGGCTCGTGGATCTGCAACTTGAAGGGCACTTCACTCCCGCGATTGAGCTTGTTCTGGTTGACTCACGCGCCACCCCGGCACTGGTAGCTCCCATCAGGGAAGTTCCGTGCGGCGAGTTCGCCCTGTATGGGATGTCGGTGTACGATCCGCGCTTTCGCACGCGCGAAGGAGTCGGGGTTGGCTCGACCATCGGGGAGCTGCGGCGTGCGTACGACGTCCGCCTCAATCGGGAAGAAGGGCACTCGGTTGTCGTTCCGGCGCTCAGCATGACTTTCGAGATCAACGGCACACGCTTCGCCGATTCGGTACGAGTCACGTCGGTCTGGGTGTGGAGTGATCCCAACGAAGTCCGGGCACGTCGCTGCCCTCGGGCGGGGCGGTAGCGCGCCGCCTAACGAGCGCTTGAAGCTGGTGGCGCGCGTAGGATATGGAATGACACCTTTTTCTTTAGCGCGCCGCAGCTTAAGCGCGATCCGTTAGGCCGGCAGCCTCAAAGCCGTGAACAGTCCTACCCTTTGTGAGCGTTGTCGCCACCGCGAAGCCACGGTGCGAATCTCCGTCACCACGAACGCCGAAGAGCGGATCCAACATCTCTGCGCCCAATGCGCAGATGCCACCGGCGGCTGGCGCGGCCGCATGGTTCGCCTCCTCAACTGGCTCATCAACCGTGCGCCTTCCCAGTGATACCTTGCGCCTCATGGGGCTGCGGCCTAACAAGCGCTTGAAGCTGCTGGGCGGTGATCGCTTTAAGGGAAGCGGAGTGTTGTGCGCTGGCGCGCACGAACTATCGTTCAACGACACGGCGCTCGGCGGGCGAGTCGCCCGCAGCTTAAGCGCGATCCGTTAGGCCGCAGCAACTCAACGTCCTGCGCACTGGAGGCCACGTGAAGGTTGCCGTCGGATTGTGTCTGTTCATCTCCGTCATGAGCGTCACGCCCAACTTACCAGCCCAGGCACCCAGCGGTGGCTCGCTGAACGAGACGGCGCTCTACTCCCTCTATGCGAGGCGACACGCTGCGACGATCGCGTTCGCGAATCTCGCCGTGACACGGGCTGCGGACAGTGAGGTGCGGAAGGCTGCCGAGAATCTAGTCCGCGCCCATGGTGATGCACGGCAGAAGCTGGAACGGATCGCGACTGAGCGGCACCTTACGCTTGCGCCGCCTGAGCACGATACCTCGACCGTTCTCCTCGAGCAGGCGCGCAGCAGCCTGGATGGCAAGGTCGGTCGCGCCTTCGATTCGACGTGGGTAAACCTGGCAAACAACTGGCTTTCCACGCTTATTCTCGACAACAATCGCGTGGTGAAGGCCCAAATCGGACCGGAGCTGCAACCCGTTGCTCGAGAGCACACGACATGGTTGTTCCATCAGTCCGCCGACATGGACAAACTGCGCAAGAGGTTCAAATAGGATGTGCGCTGCGGCCTTTAGGCGGCCGCATTTTATGTTCTGGAGGCCTCCTCATGACAACTCGCTTACTTGAGCATCGAGTCGAAAGACTCGAGGTCCAGGTACGATGGTGGCGACGCCTAGCGGCGGCTCTGGCCGTTGGCGGTCTGATCCTCGCGAGCCTCGCCGCCGTAACGGGCCAGGCACCCTCCGTGCTCCGCGTCCGAGGTCTCATTGTTGTGGATTCGGCAGGGCGTGACCGGATTCTTCTGGGGGCGCCAGTGCCCGACCCGCGGGAAGGGAAGCGGATCTCGCCGTCCGTCGGACTCACCGTCAACGACTCGGCCGGCAACGAACGCTTTGGGCTCGGGCTCCAGTCGAATGGGCGGTTCACGATGGGTTTTGATGCGCCGCCCCGTACCGGTGATGATCGCAATCGCGAGCGCATCACGCTGGTTGCCGATGAACGGGGCGGCGCCTACGTGCGGATCTTGGATCGTCGGACCAGAGCCCAGGCCTTCCTGCGTCTCGGTGACGACGACGCTGCGTACCTCGAATTCCTCCGCTGGACCGACGGCGTCATACAAACTCGGCGCCTTGGCTTTGGGCCCGATACGGTCTTGTCGCAGGCAAGGTAAGCGGCTGCCTAACAAGCGCTTGAAGCTGTCGTCGCGCGTAGATTAAGGAATGAATCTTTTGCCGGCGCGCCGCAGCTTAAGCGCGATCCGTTAGACCGCGGCGCAGGACGAATGCTATGCAAAAGACCGAGCGCGCACTGGTAGTTGGTGGAACTCGAGGAACCGGGCTTCTCATTGCGAACCTCCTGCTTGCAGGCGGCTACAATGTTCGCGTGCTCGGCTTCACCTTCCTCTGGGGACGCCCTTCAGCGGGCGGGATGGCGGCGCGTTACAAAACGGGTGCGTAACACCCGCGTCCTCCTCATCCTTGGCCTAGCAGCGCCGCTCTGGATCACCCTTGGTTGGCTGGCCACGAACCCCGTCGTCGGCAATCATCAGGAACTCCGCATTATGGTTGCGGAGCCGCAAGACTACGGCCTGCAAGCTCAGCGGGTAGCGTTCGCTGCAACGGACGGAATACCGCTGGTCGCTTGGTGGCTGCCCGCTCGCGCCGAACCCGAGGAGGTCCACGGGACTGTGATTCTCGCCCACGGTGGCGCGGGTAACCGCTCCCACATGTTGTCGCGTGCGGCGTTCCTTGTCCGTAACGCTTGGAATGTCCTGGCCGTGGACCTGCGGATGCACGGCGAGAGCGGCGGGGAGTGGATGTCGCCTGGTTACTACGAAGCGCAGGATCTCCTTGGTGCGGCCACCTATACGCGGGACCGAGGGGAGCGCGGGCCGATCATCTTGTTGGGGCACTCCTCCGGTGCAGTCGCCTCTTTACACGCCGCCGTCCAGTCTGCAGACGTCGCTGCGGTCATCGCCGACGGCGCCTTCATCAGCCCCGAGGCAATGATGAGGGGTGTCGCGAACGTTGTCGCGAACGATCCCAACGCTTCGATCTGGAGGAAGCTTGGCGTCCGCTTGGCTGCCTCCCGTACCCTTCAGGTGGCGGTGGTTCTGCCGATGTACGCCCTGCGCACCGGACACCGTCTCCAGCTCGAAAGAGCGTCGGCGCAATCGGCGATCTTGGGTTTGGGAGCGCGGCCTGTGCTCTTCATCGCGGGTGAGCGCGACTCCGTCGTGCCTCCAGAGAACGCGCGCCGTATGTATGGCGCGGCGCCGAGTCCCTTGAAGAGGTTGCTTATCATTCCCGGTGCTGAGCATAACAACACATATCGCGTGAACGCCCCGCTTTATGAAGCCGAGGTCCTCGCATTCTTGCACACGGTCCTCGCTGCTGACACAGCGGCGCGGCCTAACAAGCGCTTGAAGCTGGCGGGCGCGACGAAGTAGGGTAGAATTCCATTTGTGCACCAGTTGAGTATCGGTCACCAAAGAAGGCAGCGGCGCGCCCGCGTGCTCTGCGCCCGCAGCTTAAGCGCGATCCGTTAGGCGGCGCCACCGCGTTGGCTCATGACCGTTCTTGTGCGCCGTGTCGTCGCAGGCTTCCGTGGAGCCGGCGCCCGGGGCGGTGCCGAGTCCGTTCCCGGAGGAAGTGGAGGCTGACTAGACGGTTAGACGGATAGGCGGCTAGTGACGACGGCGCTCGGGAGAGATCCTGGGGGCTTGTCGTTTTCAGGCTTGCCGCCGTCTTGCCCCGGTTTCGCCGAGGAAGGATACTTCACGCCGCGAGGAAGGAGAAAGGATGCGTACCTCCGCGACCTGGTGTCTCGCCGCGCGTCTCGCGCTGGCTGCGGTCGTAGCTGCCTGCTCATCCAGTAACGCGCCGCCCTCACCGGTCCCGCCAGGACCGCTCTACGTCGCCAACTACAACGGCAGCAGTGTCACGGCGTACGCGGCGGGCGCGACGGGGAACGCCACCCCCACGGTCACGATCGCCGGCAGTAATACCGGGCTGAACCAGCCATCTGGCGTCGCCCTGGATGCCGCGGGCCGGGTCTACGTCGCCACCTTTATCGACAGCGTCACGATCTACGCGACGGGGGCGACCGGGAACGCCGTCCCCACGGCCACGATCACAGGGAGCAACACCGGGCTGAGCCAACCGGAGGGCATCGCGTTTGATGCGGCGGGCGATCTCTACGTCGCCAACGTGTCGAACAACAGCATCACAATCTACGCCGCGGGCACGACGGGGAACGCCACCCCCACGGCCACGATCGCCGGGAACAACACGGGGTTGAGCGGCCCGGAGGGCATCGCCCTCGATGCGGCGGGCCATCTGTACGTCGCCAACAACGGCAATAGCACGATCACGGTCTACGCCGCGGGCGCGACGGGGAACGCCACCCCCACGGCCACGATCGCGGGCGGCAATACGGGGCTGAACCAACCCCTGGGCATCGCCCTGGATGGCGCCGGCCGGCTCTATGTCACCAACTACGGCGCGAGCACTCCCAGTATCACCGTCTACGCCGCGGGCGCGACCGGGAACACCACCCCCACCGCCACGATTGCCGGCAGCAGCACGGGATTGAATTACCCGTCCGGCATAGCCCTGGATGCGGTGGGCCAGATCTATGTCGCCAATGCCGCCAGCACCAACCATCTCTACAGCATCACCGTGTACGCGGCGGGCGCGACCGGGGACGCCACCCCTGCGGTTACGATCGCGGGCGGCAACACGGGACTGAACGGGCCCACGTACATCACGTTTTGAGTGTACTCGGCTGCTACGGGTGGGCAGCCCCTCTACACACGACCCCCATGAGGCGGTCGGCGTCGAAGGAGTTCATAATGGCGACGCTTGAAGCTGGCGGCGCTCTCGCTCTGCAGGAATGGGTTGTGCCCTGGCGGGCACGGACTGTCGTCCAACGGCCTTGCGCCGGCGGGCGAGTCGCCCGCAGCTTAAGCGCGATCCGTTAGGCGGCCCCTTGAAGAACTGGTGTCGTCCTCGACCTCGACGGGATGACACATATGCAGCAGAATTAATTGCTCGCCCGCGAATGATCACTGCATCCACCCACGAACCGGGGGGTCAAATGAAGCGCGCGTGGACGCTCGCTGCAGTCGCCGTCGCTGTGGCGTTGACGACGGCGGTCGTCTTTGCAGACCAGGAGCAACGTACCGGTGTCATTTTTGCAAGCTCACGGACCGTCAAATACTCGCCGATGATGCCGGGTGTCGCGAGCTACGTGGCCTGGGGCGATACCGCTAAGGGTCCGTTCGGAGGGTTTACGAGGTTCCGTCCCGGATTCGATGCAGGGATGCACACGCATACCGCGGACGTGTTGCTTGTGGTCTTACGTGGCGCCTACCTCTACCGAGACGATGCAGGTGCCAAGCGCGTCGGCCCGGGCGATTTCATGCGAATTCCAGGCGGTCACAAACACTGGAGCGGTGGAGATCCCAAGGAAGGGGCGCTCTTTTATCAGGAGACGTTCGGCAAGTTTGATTTGATCCCGGTGAAGTAGCCGAGCTCGGAATGTCTGGGCGCGGGCTGCCTAACACGCGCCTGAAGCTGACGGCGCGCGTAGATTAGGGAAATGAATCCTTCTTCTTCAGCGCGCCGCAGCTTAAGCGCGATCCGTTAGGCGGCACATCCCATCCCACAAGTACTCATAGAGCGTGTGAGGAGTACCAATTGGCGGCGAGTTGTCGCCAGCGGAGCGGTGTGGACGCTGGTCTACAACGTCGTGTGGGGCGTGGCCTGGTTTGTTTTCATGCGCCAGGAATGGGAGGAGGCGGTCGCTGCGATTGGGCGTACATCGCCTTGGACTGCCGAAGTGTGGTTTCTCTGGGTCGTGCTAACCGTGCCAATGGGCGTGGCAATTATGGCGTACGCTTCAGGCCGCGCCAGTTCGAGCTACACCGCGGCGGTGGCTGCTGGGACAGCGGTATGGTTGCTGCTGACCGTCGCGATGGGAGCTTATAGCTTGTCCCAGTCGCTTTCGGTTCGCGTAATCGTCTCGGACTCGGTTGTGAATCTCGTCGGGATGGTCGCCGCGTCGCTCGCCGGCGCCTGGAGCCAGCGCGAGGGGCCCCATGATGGAAACGTTGAGGGTGCCGCCTAACACGCGCCTGACGCTGGCGGCGCCCGTCGTCTGTGGTAGAATTGCGTTTGTGCACCGTACCGTGTGGCGCCGCAGCTTAGGCGCAATCCGTTAGCCGAACACCCGGCCCTCGGCAGCAGGGGAGCCCTTCTGAAGCCGATTCCTGTGTTCATCGCTACCTGGGCGTTGGCAGGCCTCGGCGCCGTGATTGGTTCCGTCCTTGGCAGCGCGGCAGGGAAGCCCGGGCTGTTCGGCGGCGCCGTGGTCGGCGGCGTCCTTGGGGTGACGGCAGCGGTTCTCGCACTCACCAAGCTGCAGTGGCTCTTGGCCGAGGATCGCCGTGGCGCGTTCGTTGGCGGGATTGCCGGATTCGCGGTCGCCGCCCCGATCGCCGTGACGAATCTCCACACCCCCGTAATACCCGTTCTGATCTGTGGGCTGGCCAGTGTCGGTTTGCTTCTGGGTGTAGGGGTGGCACGCGGTTGGCGGCGGAGTTCTTGAGCGCGTGTCGCCTAACCAGCGCTTGAAGCTGCGCCGCACCTTAAGCGCGATCCGTTAGGCGGCGACGTTGTCGGCCTTTCTCGTCTTTCTCGACGCTAGCCTCCACTTGCGGAGGGTTCAAATTGCGCTACCTCCTGCGTCTCGCATTGCTCATCCCCACCACCATGGCCAGCGCCCAGGCGAGCGGCCGGCAAGGACTGGCTCGGCAGGTTTTCGAAGCTGAGAGCGGTTTTGCCAGAACTCTCGCGGCCCGTGATTCCCAGGCGTTCGCGACCTACGTGGCTGTCGACGCGGTCTTCTTTAGCCGCCGAGATACGCTTCGTGGCAGAGCAGCTGTGGTGGCAGGCTGGCACCCCTTCTTTGAAGGTGCCGCAGCCCCGTTCTCCTGGAGTCCCCAGATTGTCGAAGTTCTCGAGTCCGGAACGCTTGCCCTCAGCAGCGGACCTGTCCGAGATCCCAGCGGCCGCCAAATCGGGACGTTCAATTCGATCTGGCGTCGCGAGGCGGACGGCCGGTGGCGAGTCGTATTCGACAAGGGCTGTGCCGTATGCGACTGTCAGCCCCGCCCATAACGAACGCCCCCCGGTGACGCGGCGTGTGGCGCCTGTGGGCGGCGTCTACCTGTCATCGGTCGGCATCCATACGCGGTGACGCTTCACGAGCCACCTCCGGGCCGGAGATGGTTCATTCACGCAGAGTGTTTTCCCGAGTCCCTGCGCGCCCGGGTGCCGCCGCCGCAACACCACTAATGTGGATTGTTCGTGCTGCCTAACATGCGCTTGAAGCTGGCGGGCCTGCTCATATAAGGAATCGGCCGTGGCCACCGTGAAGCCGTCGCTCCGAGTGATCTCATTGGCCCTTGCTGGGATTACCGGTCTCGCTTTGACCGCCGGCGTGGTCTCGTCGGTTGTCGCGAACCGCCGGATCAACCGCCAATACGCCGTCGCCGTGGTCGTGCCTGTCCTGCACAGCGATTCGGCCGTGATCCGGCGAGGCCGGCACCTTGCCCTAGCGGTCGCCGGCTGCGTCGATTGTCACGGCTACGACTTCGGCGGAGCCGTCTTGGGTGACACCCCGCTGCTCGGACGGCTTGTCGCCGACAACATCACGTCTGGTCGCGGCGGGGTCGTCGCTGGGTACACGGACGCCGATTGGGTGCGGACGATTACGCATGGTGTAGGGCCTGACGGCCGCAGCCTGCTGTGGATGCCTTCCCGACGCTTCCGCGACATGGCCGATGCGGATCTGGCGGCGCTGATCGTTTTTCTCAAATCCGTGCCGCCGGTGGACCGTGAACTGCCGCCTTCCCGATTCGGCCTCCTCGGGCGCGTGTTGCTGCCAACCGGCATCTTGGAGCGCACAATGGGCCCGTTGATCGCCGCCGAGTGGGTCGACCACTCGAGGCCCCCGGTGCCTCCGCCACCACGTGGCGTGACTGTCGAATATGGAAAGTATCTGGCCCGAATCGCGTATTGCCACGGCTGTCACGGACCCGATCTGGCCGGGGGCGGCGGGCCACCGCCACGGGCCACCAACCTCACCTCGGCCGCGGTGCGCGCGTGGAGCGAGGACGACTTCATTCGGGCAATGCGCTTCGGCGCGCGGCCCGACGGAACGCGCATCGGTCCGGCAATGCCCTGGGTCAGTCGAGGGCAGATGACGGACGACGAGCTCCGGGCGCTCTGGCGATACATTCGATCGGCACCTCACGACTCTTTGCGCTGATGCCACGACTGCCGGCCCTGCCGCGGGCCGGCCGTCCGTCGTGGCGGCGAAGGAGCAGGGCGCCGCCTAACCAGCGCTCGAAGCTGGCGGCGCGAGCGATCCTCATCATCTCGGTGATGAGAAGACCAGCCAGCCGGCCACGCCGCTGAGACTCAGAAGCCGTTAGGCCGGAGAGTGAGCATGCAGGAAGCGGATCGAGTGAACTGGAATAGCACCGGTGCGAGGGCGATGGGCATCGCAAGCGTGGGCCATGCGGTCTTTGCTGCGACCATGGTCGCCCTCGGAATCTTGGGCCTGATCCAAGGCGGTTTCACCCCGACATGGTCGGGGGTGCCCAAGGGTCTTCCCGCGCGCGAGGCACTAGCCTATCTGTGCGCCTTCATCTCTCTGGTATCTGGCATAGGCCTACTCTGGCGGCGCGCAGCCGTCATCGCATCCCGCGTGCTGCTCACCTCTCTCTTGGTTTGGCTGCTGCTGTTTAGGGTGACGTTCATCGTCCGCGCTCCTAGTGCCACGGTTGCTTGGTGGGCCAGCGGTGACACCGCGGTGATGGCGGCGGCCGCTTGGGTTCTCTACACGTGGTTCGCCGGTGACTGGGACCGTCAGCGCCTCAGTTTCGCCACCGGCGACAAGGGTCTGCGCATCGCGAGGGTGCTTTACGGCCTGGGTTTGATCCCCTTCGGCGTAGCCCATTTCACTTATCTCGAAAGAACCGTCTCGATGGTGCCGGGCTGGCTGCCATGGCACTTGACGTGGGCGATCTTCACCGGCTGTGCCTTCATCGTGGCGGGCGTGGCTGTGCTCATCGGCGTGTATGCCCGGCTGGCAGCCACGCTCTCGGCGTTGCAGCTGGGCCTGTTCACGCTGCTGGTGTGGGGACCCATCGTGGCAGCAGGACCCAGCGCCTCGGATTGGAGCGAGTTCGTCGTCTCTTGGACGTTGACGGCCGGCGCTTGGGTGGTGGCGGATTCCTACCGCGGCACGCCTTGGCTCGCTGTGGGCAAGCGCTAGCGCCAGCTCAAGGACCCCATTGCATGACAGAAAGGCCATGAAGGCATTCGTCGTCGATCGTTACAAGAGCAAGAGCGCAGTACGTCTCGGCGAAATGCCGGAACCGGAAGTCCGGGACGATGATGTACTGGTCCAGGTCCACGCAGCCAGTTTAAACCAGCTGGATTCCAAGATCAGGCACGGCGAGTTCAAACTCATTCTCCCCTATCGCTTGCCGCTGATTCTAGGGAACGACGTGGCCGGGGTCGTAGTCCGTGTCGGCTCCAAAGTGCGACGGTTCAAGCCGGGCGACGAGGTTTATGCGCGGCCGCGTCAGGACCGGATCGGGACGTTCGCGGAATTCATCGCCATGAATGAAGCTGACGTGGCGTTCAAGCCCAAGAATCTCACCATGGAAGAGGCAGCGTCCATCCCTGTGGTGGGTCTGACAGCTTGGCAAGTATTGATTGACCGCGCCAACCTGAAGAAGGGCCAAAAAGTCCTGATCCACGCGGGTTCCGGTGGAGTAGGCACATTCGCCATTCAACTGGCAAAGCACATCGGCGCAACGGTGGCGACTACGACGAGCACAGCGAATGTCGATCTGGTCAAGAGTCTCGGCGCGGATGTCGTCATCGACTACAAGAAAGAAGATTTCGAGAAGGTCCTAAGCGGCTACGACGTCGTCCTGAACAGTCTTGGCAAGGACACGCTCGAAAAGTCCCTCAAGGTGCTGAAGCCCGGTGGAAAGCTCATTTCCATCTCCGGTCCGCCGGATGTAGCGTTCGCTAAGCAGAACGGGTCGAACTGGTTCTTGCAACAAGGCATGCGCCTTTTGAGCTTCGGCATCCGGAAGAAGGCCAAGCACCACGGCGTTACCTACTCGTTTGTCTTCATGCGAGCGAACGGCGAGCAATTGAGCAAGATCACATCCCTCATTGAATCTGGCATCATCCGGCAGGTGATGGATCGGATCTTCCCGTTCGAAGCCACCAAAGAGGCTTGGGCTTACCTCGAAACGGGGCGCGCAAGAGGCAAGGTCGTCATCAAGGTGACTTAGGATCGCGCGCTGCCTAACACGCGCTGCACGAGCACCTTCACATTCTGTGCACCAGGCTCCCATGACCGCCAATGAGTTCCGCCGCCTCGCTTTGAGCCTCCCCGAAGTTGCGGAAGCCGCGCACATGGGGCACCCCGATTTTCGGGTCGCCGGGAAGATCTTCGCCACGCTTGGCTATCCTCAGTCAGGATGGGGCGTCGTTTGCCTGACGCCTGAGCAGCAGGAGCTGTTCGTGCGGACGGAGCCCAAGTCGTTCGTGCCAGTGAAGGGGGGTTGGGGCAGAGCAGGCAACACGAACGTGCGGCTGGCAGCGGCGCGGCGGACCGTCGTGCGCGAAGCGTTGATTAACGCGTGGCGCAATCGGGCGCCAAAGGGTCTCGTGCGCAAGGTGGAGCCATCGTGACCGCTTGAAGCTGACGGCGCGCGTAGATTAAGGAATGAATCCTTCTTCAGCGCGCCGCAGCTTACGCGCGAGCCGGTAGGCTGCTCCCCAGTTCCACACAAAGGCGGGCAATGCCCTCACTATTCGACGCCCAGCGTCGCCATGAAGTTCTCGAGCGCATCGGTCGCTTAGCCCCGGATCGCAAGCCTCTGTGGGGTCGCTTCACGGCTCCAGAGATGGTGTGCCACGTGAGCTGCGACCTTCGCCAAGGGCTCGGAGAGCTCGAGACGGGACCACCCACGGGACCGCTTGCCCACGCGCCATTCAATTGGTTGGCGATCCACGTTGTGCCTTGGCCGAAAGGGAAGGGACAAAGCCCGCCGGAGTTTCTGGCCACGCGTCCCACGACGTGGCAGGCCGACGTCAGCCGGCTACGCGAACTGATCAGGCGCTTTTCTGATCGTGGACCGGCGGCTGAGTGGCCGGCGAGCCGGGTCTTTGGCCGCATTTCGGGACGAAGCTGGGGTGTCATGCTGTACAAGCATCTCGATCACCACCTCCGCCAGTTCGGGGCGTGATCCCGCCGGTGGAGCAGCAGCAGCTTAGCGCGATCCGTTAGACGGCGCCACCTTTGAGTATATCTGGACCTTCTAGGATGAGAACATGAAAAAGTCGGGCGCGAGCCAAGGCCAGTCGGCATCGGAGCTCATCTCGAAAAGAATCGCCGAACTCGGCGACTGGCGCGGGGAAACCCTCAGCAGAATGCGCACGCTCATCAAGGAAGCGGACCCGGCCGTCGTCGAGGAGTGGAAGTGGATGGGCACTCCGATCTGGTCGCACGACGGCATCATCTGCACTGGCGAATCCTACAAGAATGTCGTGAAGCTTACCTTCTCCAAGGGCGCGTCTCTGAAGGATCCGGCCCGTCTCTTCAACTCGAGTCTCGAGGGAAACGCACGCCGCGCGATCGACATCCACGAAGGAGAAGAAGTTGACGAGTCCGCCTTCAAGGCGCTCGTTCGCCAAGCGGTCGCCCTCAACAGTTCTGGCGAGTCGAAATCTCCGAAGAAAGCGAAGTCCTAGGGCAAGTCGCCAATCCGTCCCCACACACGGGAGAACCGCATGCTCCTCATTCGCGAGATCATGTACTGCAAGCCTGGGAAGGTACGGCCCTTGGTCGAGAAGTTCCTCGCGATGGCGAAGCTGAGCGCCAAGGTTGGCATGCCCAAGATGTGTGTCATGACCGACGTCTGCGCCGACCGGTACTGGATGCTCGTAGCCGAGATGGAGGTGGGGAACATGGCCGAGTTCGAGCGTATGCTGCAAGGCGGTGCCCAGAACAGCGAAGACATGAAGGAATTCGAGAGCATAATGAAGGGGTATCACGATCTCGTCGACCACGGTCGGCGCGAGATCTACAAGATTGAGGCGTGACACACGATTCGGGGGCGCGTAGCCCTATGGATTTCGACCTGGACCTAGCGATAGAAGTGCTGCGACGTTCTCCCGCCACGCTCCGGGCGCTGCTCGATGGTCTCAGCGAGCATTGGATGCGGGGGAACGAGGGGCCCGAAACGTTCAGCCCGTTCGATGTGGTAGGGCATCTGATCGACGGCGAGGAAACCGATTGGATTCCGCGAGCTCGCATCATTCTCGCCAACGGGCCGAATCTTCGCTTCGAGCCATACGATCGATTTCGCCACCAAGCGCGCAACGTGGGACGGGCCCCGGAGTCACTCCTCGCCGAATTTGCGCGACTGCGCACTGTCAATCTACGGGAACTCGAGTCCTGGAAACTTACGGCGACCGAACTCGATCTTCCTGGTGAACATCCGAGTCTGGGACGTGTAACGCTCCGCCAGTTATTGGCAGCATGGGTTGTGCACGACTTAGGGCATCTGGCTCAGGTAGCGAGAGTCATGGCGAAGCAATACCGAGATGAGGTCGGGCCGTGGATACCTTTTCTGCCGGTGCTCACCGACCATCCGGTACCGCGCTCCTAGGGCACAAACCACATGGTCATGCGCCGAAATCGTCGCCTGCTACTCCTCGCGTTGGGCCTCGCCGGTGCGGTTCTCGTTGTGCTCCGGCTGCGAACGCCGAGTGCCCCAATGGCTGAACAGCCTTTGCCACCACCGGTTGTGGAGCCGCGGAAGTCGCCGCTTCAGGCAGACGCCGAGGGGTACTACGTTCCGGGCTATCCCTTTACAGTGAATGGTTTCCGATTCACCGGCTTCAGCCTCCGTCCGGAGGCTCTTGTCACCTTTGCCCAGACGACCGTGCCCTGCTTTGAGGCCCAAATCACTGCACAAAATGTCCACCTTCGCTGCGACGACCCGAAGGTGGGCACTGTCACGATCGACGGGAAGTTCCTCACGCGACTAGTGACTAACCGACTTGATGCCGCGGTCGTGTCTGCGGTGGTGACGGTTCGTACCGGGAGCGGGGAGACCTTGTACAGGGCGCGGGACTCGTTCGAATGGCACCCCGCCAAATAGGGCGGGGCAGCGGCCATGGCCCCCTGCTACAGAGTGCGAGCGCCATGAAGGCATGGTAGATTCGGCAGCCCTTCACGAGGATGGCCTATGATCTTCAGCCTGCCGACGTTCACGCTGATCCACGTGTTGCTGAGTGTGGTCGGCATCGTCACGGGCCTCGTCGTCGCGGGGGGGCTCGCCGGCGGCAGACGACTCGACCGGTGGGCCGTGCTCTTCCTGGTCACGACCGTCGCGACGAGTGCCACCGGTTTCGGCTTTCCCTTCGTCACGTTCCTGCCGTCCCACGCCGTGGGGATCGTGTCGCTGGTGATCCTGCCGGTCGTGATCGTCGCGCACTACGTCAAGCATTTCGCGGGACCATGGCGCCGGATCTATGCGGTCGGTGTCGTCCTCGCCACGTACCTCAACACTTTCGTGCTGGTCGTGCAGCTGTTCCGGAGGCTGCCGGCATTGCTCGTCGCCGCACCGACTCAGTCCGAGCCGCCCTTTGCGATCACGCAGGCCCTGGTGCTGGCGCTCTTCATCTGGCTGGCGGTTGCCGCCGACAAGGGGTTCCGCGCCGCGCCGGCCGGCGCTGCCTAACACGGGCCCTGAAGTTCGTGCGATGGACGGCGGTCCCGGATTCAAGGGGCGCCTAGATCTGCCCGTGCTGGGCTACGAATGTGTGAAGCACGTTGCCGGCGATCGCGCGACCCATGTTTTTCTGCGCAGGCGCGTGTGACTCGACCGCCCGCCTACTTACGGAGTCGTGGGCATCCAGCTGTGGCGCTGAAGATTCGGAGGAAGGTCACATGGACCCTGCTGTGTTTCTCGTTGCGCTCGTGACAGTCGTGGGGACCGCCGCTGTGACGATTGTCAAGGTCGCTCGTCTCTGGACCGGCCGTCCAGAATCACCATCGGCCGACGTCACTGCGCGGCTCGAGGCGCTGGAACGCGGTGTCCGGGACCTCCAACAGGAGCAAGCAGACACGCAGGAGCGGCTCGATTTCGCTGAGCGTTTACTCAGCAAGGCACGGGACGAGCGGCAGCTTGGCAGCTAGAGACAACTCAGACAAGGCAGGGAACAATGTGTCGGAACATCAAACGCCTGCGTCACCCTGACCATCCTCCGACGGACGCTGAGCTGCACGACGCCGCCCTGCAGTTCGTTCGCAAGATCAGCGGCTTCCACCATCCCTCGAAGGCCAACCAGGCCGCGTTTGATCGTGCGGTTCAGGATGTGGCCGCCGCCGGCCGGGTGTTGTTCCGTTCGCTGCATGTTCGGGGTGACGGTGTCGCGGCTGTCTGACACGCGCTTGCCGTGACATGCTTCGATGAGCTTCGCGCCGCGCCATGAATACCAGGAAGCTGGTCATCGGCGCGGTGCTCGTTATCATCGGCCTGCCTCTGGTGCTGGTCCTGATAGTTGTCGTCTCGATCCACGTCCTGGACCGGACCAACGGCGCCATCATCTCCTCGGGCCGCGAGCGCACGTACCTGCTCTATGTCCCACGGAGCTACGACCGCGCCAGGCCGACGCCGCTCGTCATCAGCATGCACGGCGCGGCGGGCTGGCCGGCCCAGCAAATGAACGTGAGCCGGTGGAACCGGCTGGCCGATGAGCAGGGGTTCATTGTCGTCTACCCGGCGGGAAGCGGCGTGCCCAAAATCTGGCATGTGGACCGGGGGGCCGGTCTCATGCGGGACGTCAGATTCATCTCGGCGTTGATCGACACGCTGGAGGCGGCCTACAACATCGACCCGACGCGGATCTATGCCAATGGGCTTTCCATTGGCGGAGGCATGGCGTTTGTGCTGTCCTGCACCCTATCCGACCGGATCGCCGCGGTCGGGATGGTGGCGGCTGCGCAATCCTTGCCGTCGAGCTGGTGTACAGACCATCGACCGGTGCCGATGATTGCGTTTCATGGGACCGCCGATCCAATTGTACCCTACCAGGGAGGGCCATTGGGTGATCCGTTCAGCCCCGTGACCGTGATGTTTCCTCCCGTCCGGGCTTGGGTGGCGAGTTGGGCTCATAGAAACCGGTGCCGAACGAACCCCGTCGATTCCGCAGTAGCTGCGGACGTCACCCGTCGCGAATACCCGAACTGTGCTGACCACGCGGCGGTGGTGCTCTATACCATCCGGGGAGGAGGCCACTCCTGGCCTGGCGGCAAACCGCTGCCGGAATGGTGGGTCGGGCCCACGAGCCGCAGCATCGACGCCACGGCTCAGATGTGGGCGTTCTTTCGTGCGCACCAGCTTCTGAGGAACTAGCAGTCTGTCTTGATTGCGGCCGCAGCCCGCCGCAGCTTAAGCGCTGTCCGTTAGGCCACACACATGGACGCATCCGTTCGTCTTCGATGGCTCCGGGCTGTGCTCTTTGTGGGCGTCGTGTACCTTGTCGCCGGCCTCACCTTCGCGGCGCTCGCCAATCGGGCTGCGTCCCATCAGATACGAGTAACGTGGCGGCTGGCCGCGTGGGTGATCAGCGCCGCTGCGTTCGCGGCGCACATAGCGTACGAACACATTCGGCTGCGTAGCTCGCCTGGGACAACAGCACTACACGCGTCGTTGGCTGTCGCCATCGGGGCCTTCGCTCTCGCGGTCGCGGCGAACGTTCATGCGCAGGCCGCCTCAGTCCACCAACACTCCCACACCCTCGCGCTCCTAGCATGGCCGGTCGTGACGGCGGTGCCGGCGTTTGTGGTCGCACTCGCCGCGGCTGCCGGCCTCGCCTTAACGCGGCGCACCGGAGTGTGACAGTGTCAGGTGACAGCCTCCGCGACGCACTGAGGTATTGGGAGCCGCGCCGCCTCTGGTACAACGTGGCGCTCAGCCTCGAGGCGGTCGCCTGGGTCGTCTTTACCTGGCCTCACTTCCGCCCGGCGCTATCCCTGCAACATCTCTTCCAGCTGACAGTGCTGGCAGTTCTCGCGAATCTGTGCTATAGCGCCGCGTACCTGGTCGATCTGCCCTTGCAGGACGCTTTCGGGACAGGGTGGCGCCAGCGGCGTTTCGTCCTATGGCTGTGCGGCACACTCTTGGCGCTGGCCGTCGCGTTCTATTGGATTGCGGATGAGATCTATCCGTATGTCGGCGCCGCCTGACCGCGGCTTGAAGCTGACCAGCCGGCTGGCGCCGGCTCGAGCGTAAGAGCCATCCCTAACCAGCGTTTGAAGCTGACGGCGACCTCAGCTAGGCGCGCACGGCGTACAAAAAGCGTGCGTAGCCGATCTCGGCGGCATTCTTCGTGAGCTCGACATTGACCCAGGCGACGACGTCACCGAAGGGACGGTCCTGGAACGGCCAGCGGGTTCGCAGTGTCGATCGCAGGTCGTCGGCGGTAACCCGCTCCAGTACCGCTCGCCACTCTCCACAGAGGCGACCGAGCCACGCGCGGACCTCGTCGGCGTCGCCGGGCCACAGCACGTGCTCGCGTGACAGGGCGCCGTCGCCGAACGAGTGGTCGAGCACCATGGACCACCAGAAGCCGAGGTGCCACGTCAGCCACGCGATGCTCGGCGGACCGAGGTCGTAGCCCTCGCGATCCGGCCAGTCGGCGCGCCACCTGCCATCAGGGCCTCGATGCACGTGCAACCCTTCACGAGCGGGACGCCACACACACTCCTCGGTGGCGAGTCCGTCGAGATGGAAGCTGGTGAGCCGCCACGCCGTTTCGAACTGCCGGAGCAAGTAGTCACGCGCTTCGTCGGCCATGGGCAGCGTCTTGTGATCGAGGATTCTCAGGTGACGGTCGTGGCTAGGGTTCTTTCAATCGGGTCTCGATCTTGATCTCGGAGGTCAACGTGCGGTGAACGGGACAGCGCTCTGCAATATCCCGTAGCCGGGCGCGCTGCTCTTCCGAAAGCTGACCGTCCAGTGCGATCTCCCGCTCGATGAAGTCGAGCATTCCTGTCTTTGTCTCACAGTCGGCGCAATCCTCGGCGTGCACCCTCGAATGCCGCAGGAGCACCGTTACGTCGTTCAGGGGCCACTGCTTCCGTCGCGCGTACAGCGCGATGGTCATTGACGTTCAGGCCCCGAGCCCGGCCAGCAAGAGATCGTAGGGGCTGGGCCCCGTATCGGTGCCGCCGTCGGCGATGGGCTCGTCCGCCAGGAGGCGATGGCGACCGGCTGTGATCTCCTGCGCGAACCCGGCTGCGCTGCCGCGCACCACCACGACTCCTCGGTCAAACGTCTCGTCCATTGGTTAGCTCCGAGTTGGGGGACGGCTTGAGCATAACCTGCTGCGCCGATGCCCCCCAGTGGCGCTCTTCGTGTTGTGGGTGGTACAAGCCCATGACGGCCCGTGAGTTCCGAGCCATCGCCTTGATCTTCGCGACACTGGCCTATCCGCGCAGCGGTTGGGGATGGTCAAGCTCACACCCGAGCAACAAGAGCTGTTCGTGCGCACCCAGCCGGCGACGTTCGCGCCGGTGAAGGGCGCTTGGGGTCGCGCGGGCTTTACGAACGTTCGCTTGCGGACGGCGAGCAAGAACGCCGTTCGCGAGGCGCTGACCATCGCGTGGCGCAACCGGGCCCCGAAGCGTCTCGCCGGTCCGCCGGGGTTGACGTAAGTCCAATGGCTGGTCTATTTTGTGAGTCTATTTGGCAACTTTTGCCTGGGGCGTATGCCGACCATCAATCAGCTCGTCCGGCTGGGGCGCAAGGACGTGGAGAAGAAGGAGAAGGCGCCGGCGCTGCGCGGCAACCCGCAGAAGCGCGGCGTCTGCACCCGCGTCTACACCACGACGCCCAAGAAGCCGAACTCGGCGCTGCGGAAAGTGGCTCGGGTGCGGCTGACCAACGGGTTCGAGGTGACGGCCTACATCCCGGGCGAGGGGCATAACCTCCAGGAGCACTCGATCGTGATGATTCGCGGCGGCCGCGTGAAGGACCTGCCCGGGGTGCGCTATCACATCATCCGCGGCACGCTCGACGCCGCGGGCGTGAACGAGCGCAAGCAGTCGCGCTCCAAGTACGGCGCCAAGCGGCCCAAGGCGGCCGCGACGTGAGCCGGCGCAAGAAGGCGATCAAGCGGTCGGTGCCGGCCGATCCGCGCTACGACAGCCAGACGGTGTCGAAGTTCATCAGCAACCTGATGCGGCAAGGAAAGAAGTCGTTGTCGGAGCGGATCTTCTATCAGGCGATGGACCTGGTCGAGCAGCGTACCGGGCAGCCGGGGGTGAACGTCTTCAAGCAGGCGCTGTCGAACGTGAAGCCGGCGCTCGAGGTGAAGTCCCGCCGCGTGGGCGGCGCCACCTACCAGGTGCCGGTGGAGGTGCGGCCGGAGCGCCGCACCGCGCTCGGGATGCGGTGGCTGATCGTGTTCAGCCGTGCGCGGCGCGAAAAGACGATGGCGGAGCGCCTGGCCGCCGAGGTGATCCTCGCCTCGAAGGGCGAGGGCGAAACGATCAAGAAGAAGGAAGACACGCACCGGATGGCGGAGGCGAACCGCGCCTTCGCGCATTACCGGTGGTGACCTTTTGACCGACAACTTCGGGACCCTGCGCTAAGGGATCCTGCATCCTAGGCCGTAGGGGCGCAGCACGCTGCGCCCCTACCCGGATGATGGCGGAGCGAGACCGGCCCAACGGCGGGCGCCTGGTCGCCCCGCGTTTTTGCTGCAGGTGCGCAGCGTGCTGCGCCCGTACTCAGAGGAACGCAATGCCACGGACGACACCGCTCGACCACATTCGGAACATCGGCATCATGGCCCACATCGATGCCGGGAAGACGACGACTACCGAGCGGATCCTCTACTACACGGGCCGCACCTACAAGCTGGGCGAGGTGCACGAGGGGACGGCCACGATGGACTGGATGGAGCAGGAGCAGGAGCGGGGGATCACGATCACCTCCGCCGCCACCACCTGCTTCTGGCCGCGCCGTGGCGATCAGTACCGCATCAACATCATCGACACCCCGGGGCACGTGGACTTCACGGTGGAGGTGGAGCGCTCGCTCCGGGTGCTCGACGGCGCCGTCACCCTGCTCGACGCGGTGGGCGGCGTCGAGCCCCAGACCGAAACGGTATGGCGTCAGGCCGACCGCTACCGTGTGCCGCGCATCATCTTCGTCAACAAGATGGACCGCGTGGGCGCGGACTTCGACCAGTGCCTCAAGATGGTCCGCGAGCGGCTCGGAGCGAAGGCCGTCCCGATCCAGCTCCCGCTCGGCTCGGGCGAGCTGTTCACCGGGATCGTCGACCTGGTCCGGCAGGTGGAGATCGTGTACGACGACGAGTCCCTGGGGAAGAAGTACGTCGAGGGGCCGGTCCCGGTCGCGCTCCAGCCGAGGGTCGCCGAGCTGCGTCACCAGATGCTCGAGGCGGTCGTCGAGCACGACGACGCCATCCTCCACAAGTACCTCGAGGAGCACGAGCTCACCGAGGACGAGATCCGCACGGTGCTGCGCAAGGCGACGGTCGCCGGACACGTCGTGCCCGTGCTGTGCGGCGCCGCCTTCAAGAACAAGGGCGTGCAGGCGCTGCTCGACGCGGTGGTGGATCTCCTGCCCTCGCCGGTCGAGGTTCCGGCGATCCAGGGCCACCTGCCGCACCACGACGCGACGCACGCGACCCGGCGCGCCGCGGACGACGAGCCCTTCGCGGCGCTCGCGTTCAAGATCATGACCGACCCCTACGTCGGGAAGCTCACCTTCTTCCGCGTCTATTCGGGCGTGCTGAACGCCGGCTCGTACGTGTACAACAGCACCAAGGATCGCCGGGAGCGCATCGGGCGCCTGCTGCAGATGCACGCCAACAAGCGCGAGGAGCTGGAAGAGGTGCGCGCGGGCGACATCGCCGCGGCCATCGGGCTCAAGGACACGAAGACGGGCGACACGCTGTGCGATGCGAACCATCCGATCATCCTCGAGGCGATGCGGTTCCCCGAGCCCGTCATCTCGGTCGCCATCGAGCCCAAGACCAAGGCCGACCAGGACAAGCTGTCGATCGCCCTCCAGAAGCTCTCCGAAGAAGACCCCACTTTCCGCGTGCACACGGACGCCGAGACCGCCCAGACGATCATCAGCGGGATGGGCGAGCTGCACCTCGAGATCATCGTCGATCGCATGAAGCGGGAGTTCAAGGTCGACGCCAACGTCGGCCGCCCGCAGGTGGCCTACCGCGAGACGGTGCGCAAGCGGGTGGAGTACGTGGAGGGGAAGTTCATTCGCCAGACGGGCGGTCGCGGTCAGTACGGCCACGTGGTCATCCACCTCGAGCCGGGGGAGCCGGGCTCCGGCTTCATCTTCGAGGACAAGATCGTGGGCGGCGCGATTCCCAAGGAGTACATCGGCCCGGTGGAGCAAGGCGTCAAGGAGGCCCTGGAGGGCGGCGTGCTCGCGGGGTACCCGATGGTCGACGTCAAGGTGGAGCTCGTGGACGGCTCCTACCACGACGTGGACTCGAGCGAGATGGCGTTCAAGATCGCCGGCTCGATGGCCGTGAAGGAGGCCGCCCGGCAGGCGAGCCCCGTGCTGCTCGAGCCGGTGATGGACGTCGAGGTCGTCACGCCGGCCGACTACATGGGCGAGGTGATGGGCGATCTCTCGAGCCGCCGCGGCAAGATCGGCGGCATGACGCAGCGCGCCGACGCGCACGTGATCGCCGCGAGCGTGCCCCTGTCCGAGATGTTCGGCTACTCGACGACGCTGCGCTCGATGAGCCAGGGGCGCGCCATCTACAGCATGCAGTTCAGCCACTACCAGGAAGTGCCGAAATCGAAGGCGGAGGAAATCGTTTCGAAAGTGAAAGGATAAGGAGGGGCAATGGCCAAGGCCAAGTTTGAGCGCACCAAGCCGCACGTGAACGTGGGGACGATCGGGCACGTGGACCACGGCAAGACGACGTTGACGGCGGCGTTGACGAAGGTGGCGGCGGAGAAGGGGCTCGCGACCTACGTGACCTACGATCAGGTGGCGAAGGCGTCGGAGTCGCAAGGCCGGCGCGATGCGACGAAGATCCTGACGATCGCCACGAGCCACGTGGAGTACGCCACGGCGGCGCGCCACTACGCGCACGTGGACTGCCCCGGACACGCGGACTACGTGAAGAACATGATCACCGGGGCGGCCCAGATGGACGGGGCGATCCTCGTGGTGTCGGCGGTGGACGGGCCGATGCCGCAGACGCGGGAGCACATCCTGTTGGCGCGGCAGGTGAACGTGCCGGCGATCGTCGTGTTTCTCAACAAGTGCGATCTGGTGGACGATGCGGAGCTCCTGGACCTGGTGGAGCTGGAGGTGCGGGAGCTGTTGTCGAAGTACGAGTATCCGGGGGACGACATTCCGGTGATCCGGGGCTCGGCCCTGAAGGCGATCGCGGGGGAGAAGCCGTGGGTAGCGAAGGTGGAGGAGCTGCTGACGGCCCTGGACAAGAGCATTCCGGTGCCGAAGCGGGAGGTGGACAAGCCGTTCCTGATGCCGGTGGAGGACGTGTTCTCGATCACGGGCCGGGGGACGGTGGCGACGGGCCGGATCGAGCGGGGGAAGGTGAAGGTGGGGGAGGAAGTGGAGATGGTGGGGTTTGGGACGGACAAGAAGACGGTGGTGACGGGGGTGGAGATGTTCCGCAAGCTCTTGGACGAGGGGCAGGCGGGGGACAACGTGGGGTTGTTGCTGCGTGGCGTGGAGAAGCACGAAGTGGAGCGGGGGATGGTGTTGGCGAAGGCGAAATCGATCACGCCGCACACGCAGTTCGAGAGCGAGGTGTACGTGCTGACGAAGGAGGAGGGGGGGCGGCACACGCCGTTTTTCAAGGGGTACCGGCCGCAGTTCTACCTGCGGACGACGGACGTGACGGGGGCGGTGGAGCTGCCGGGGGGGGTGGAGATGGTGATGCCGGGGGACAACACGAAGATGACGATCGAGCTGATCACGCCGATCGCGATGGAGGAGCAGCTGCGCTTCGCGATCCGCGAGGGCGGCCGCACGGTGGGCGCCGGCGTCGTCACCAAGATCCTGAAGTAACGCGATGCCCCGGGAGAACATCATCATGGAATGCACGGTGTGCAAAAGCCGGAATTACTTCACCACCAAGAACCGGCGCAAGCACTCCGAGCGGGTGGAATGGAGGAAGTACTGCCCGCGGTGCAACAAGCACCAGCCGCATAAGGAATCCAAGTAGTGGCGACGGAAGCGCTCGCCAGCACGGGGCGAAGCTGGCTCGGGCGGGTGGTGGACTTCCTGCGGGACGTGCAGGGGGAGATCCGCAAGGTCACCTGGCCGACCTGGGACGAGCTCAAGAAGGCGACGACGGTCATCGTGCTGTTCGTCATCCTGCTGGGTCTCGTGATCGGGTTGATGGACTCGATCCTCCAGTTCGTGTTCGTGACCGCGGTGGCGAAGTTCTTTTGATGTCCGAGCACCGCTGGTACGCGATTCAGACGACGGCGGGGCACGAGAACAAAGTGCGGTCGCTGGTCGAGCGGCGGATCAAGGACGATCCCCGTCCTGACGAGGAGAAGCCGATCCGCCAGGCCCTCGTCCCGACGCAGGAAGTCGTCGAGATCAAGAACGGCAAGAAGGTGACGGTGGAGCGCAAGATCTATCCCGGGTACGTGCTCGTGGAGATGATCAAGAACCAGGAGACGCTGCACACGATCAACGGCATCCAGGGCGTGATCAAGTTCGTCGGTACCGGCCGGGAGCCGATGCCGCTCCGCCCCGAGGAGGTCAATCGCCTGCTCGGCATCGAGGAGGCGGTGAAGGAAGAAGAGCCCCAGGAGCTGATCCCGTTCCTCCCGGGGCAGGTGGTGGAGATCACCGAGGGGCCGTTCTCGGACTTCTCGGGCACGGTGGAAGAGGTGATCCGGGACAAGGGCAAGGTCCGGGTCGCGGTGTCGCTGTTCGGGCGGCCGACGTCGGTCGAGTTGGACTACTTGCAGTTGAAGGCGCACTAAGAGGAGTCAAATGGCGAAGGCGATCGCGGCGGTGGTGAAGCTTCAGGTCGCGGCGGGACAAGCGACGCCGGCCCCCCCGGTGGGCACGGCGCTCGGCCCCCATGGGGTGAACATCATGGAGTTCGTGAAGCAGTTCAACGCCCGGACCCAGAGCCAGGCCGGAATGATCACGCCGGCCGAAGTCACGATCTACAAGGACCGGAGCTTCACGTTCATCACCAAGACGCCCCCGGCGGCCGTGCTCCTCAAGAAGGAAGCGGGCATCGAGAAGGGCTCGCCCACGTCCAACCGGCAGAAGGTCGGCAAGGTGACGCGCGCCCAGGTGCGGAAGATCGCCGAGCTGAAGCTGCCCGATCTCAACGCCGTCGATCTCGAGGGCGCCATGAAGATGATCGCCGGCACGGCGCGGTCCATGGGGCTCGAGGTGGTCGACTGATGCGCGTCCCCGGCAAGCGCTACCGCGCCGCGGCGGCGACGCTGGAGCCCCGCAAGCTGGTGGCCCCGCGCGAGGCGGTGGACCAGGTGAAGGCGGCCGCGTACGCCAAGTTCGACGAGTCGGTGGACGTCGCGGTGCGGCTCGGCGTCGACCCCAAGCACGCCGATCAGACCGTCCGCGGCACCGTCACGCTGCCGCACGGCACCGGCAAGAGCGTCCGGGTGCTCGCGATCGCGCAGGGCGACAAGGCGAAGGAGGCGGAGGCGGCGGGCGCCGATTTCGTGGGCGTCGAGTACATCCAGAAGATCAAGGACGGCTGGCTCGACTGCGACGTCATCGTGGCCACGCCGGACGTGATGGGCCAGCTGGGGCCGCTCGGGAAGGTGCTCGGGCCCCGGGGCCTGATGCCGAACCCGAAGGCGGGCACGGTCACGATGGACGTGGCCAAGGCGGTGAAGGAGCTCAAGGCCGGCAAGATCGAGTTCCGGGTGGACAAGAGCGGGATCGTGCACGCCCCGGTCGGGAAGAAGTCCTTCGCGGCCGAGGCGCTGACGGAGAACCTGCAGACGTTCCTCGAGGCGATCGTGCGGGCCAAGCCCGCGGCGGCCAAGGGCCAGTACATCCGGTCGATCACGCTGTCGTCGACGATGGGGCCGGGCGTGCGCATCGATCCGGCGGGATACCATCAATGATCCGGACCAAGGCGCAGAAGCAGGAGCAGGTGACGGCCCTGGCGACGCGGCTCGCCCGCTCGCCCACGGTCTACGTCACCGACTTCACGGGCCTCAACGTGGCCCGGATCACGGACCTGCGGGGGCGCCTGCGCAAGGCGGGCGTGGACTACGTGGTGGTGAAGAACACCTTGGCGCGGCGGGCGCTGAAGGACGTGGCGGTGCCCGGGCTCGAGGCGCATCTCGGGGGCCCGACCGCCCTGGTGCTCGCGGGGGCGGACCCCGTAGCCGCGGCCAAGGTGCTGGCCGATTTCGTGAGGGAGCACGACAAGCCGGCGATCAAGGTCGGCCTCGTGGACGGCAAGACGGTGACGCCGGAGCAGGTGAAGCGGCTCGCTGCGCTGCCGGCGCGGGCCGAACTCCTGGCCCAGCTGGGCGGGGCGTTCGAGGCCCCGCTGGCGGGGTTCGTCGGCGCGATG
>Ga0209159_1000692_pt1 | contig 29047 bp, 26 predicted proteins | sample GraSoiAngelo_144_FD_185901 | JGI IMG/M metagenome (GOLD analysis project Ga0209159, IMG submission 185901) | Grasslands soil microbial communities from the Angelo Coastal Reserve, California, USA - 14_1009_02_40cm (SPAdes) (version 2) | ecosystem: Environmental > Terrestrial > Soil > Grasslands ...
CAGGTGCGCTGCGAGCAGGAGGTGGAAGGCGGACGAGACGTTTATGTGGTGCCTTTCCCCGCGGTACTCACCGTCAAGGAAGGGCTGAACCTGCCGCGCTATCCCTCCGTGCCGGGCAAGATGCGCGCGCGCAGCAAGCTGGTGGCGGTCGTGACGCCTTCGCGGCCAGCGCCGCGGCTGGAGCTCGTGAAGCTCGCGGTTCCGGCGGGTCAGGGCCGGCGCGCCGAGTCTCTCGGCAGCGGCGCCGCGGCGGCGCAGGCGGTCGTCGAGATGCTGCAGAAGGCGGGCGTTTTGTGAGCGTGTTGGTCCTGATGGAGGACGGCGACCCTTCGAGGCAGACCCTCACGCTTGCACGCAAGTTCGGAGAGCCGCGGTCGGTGCGGATCGACGCCATCCTGCCTTTCGCGCCTGACGCTCTCGCCACTGCGCTTGCCCAGGCGGCGGACGAGCTCGATGCTTCCGCGGTGTTCGCGGCCGGCACAGAGCGCGGCAACGAGGTGATGGCGAGGCTCGCCGCTCGTATGGACTTGCCTTTCGCCGCGAACTGCATCGCGGCCGCGCCGGGCGATCCGGTCGAGGTGACGCGCCTCAGGTGGGGCGGCAGCCTTCTCGAGGAGGCGCGGCTGCACAGCCCCCGGCCGCTGATCACCGTCGCGCCGCACACGGTTGCGGCGGACGATGGGTCCGTTCCGCCCGAGGTCGACCTGCATCATCCGCATGACCGAGACTTGACGGTTCGGGTATCGGACCACGTAGAGCCGAGCAGCGCCGGCGTGTCGCTGGCGGCTGCCAAGGTCATCGTGAGCGGTGGCCGAGGCGTGGGTTCGAAAGAAGGTTTCGCGATCATCGAGGAGCTGGCGGCCTTGCTTGGAGCGGCCGTCGGCTGCTCGCGTGCCGTCACCAGCGCAGGGTGGCGCCCCCACACCGACCAGGTCGGCCAGACCGGCACCAAGGTCGCGCCCGAGGTCTACATCGCGTGCGGAATCTCCGGCGCGACGCAGCACATGGCCGGACTCAAAGGTGCCAAGCGCATCGTGGCCATCAACTCCGATCCCCAGGCCCCACTGATGCTGAACGCCGACTACACGGTGACGGGAGATCTGAAGGAGATCGTCCCCGCGATCTCGGCCGAGATCCGCAAGCGCCGGTGATCGTCGCGCAGGCCGTCGCGCTCGCCCTGTCGCTCGCAGTCTCGGTCGCACTCTTCTCGCGACGAGCAAAGTTTCTTTACCGGCTGATCCGCGCGCCACGGTCGTGATCGGTCAGAGCAAGCTCCTGCAGCGACTGCTGCCGGGACTCATGCACGCGGCCATCTTCTGGGGTTTCCTCGTCCTGTTCCCGACGATCTTGATCGCGATGATCGGCGCGGTCGATGCTCGCGCCACCCTGCCCTGGCTCGGAGCGCAGGGCTGGTACGCGCTCCTGGTCGACGTCTTCGCGCTGCTGGTCCTGGCCGGCGTCGTCACCGCTTTCGTGATCCGTAAGGTGCAGAGGCCGCCTCGTTTCGTGGGCAGTCACCTCGGCGAGGCGGATCTGATCCTCGGCCTGATCGCCGGAATCGTGATCTCGCTGTTCCTGTGGCACGCGTCGCAGATCGCGCTCGGGTGGAACGACTATCCGGCGAGCTGGGCTCCGCTCTCGAGCGCGATCGCGAAGGTGCTGCCAGAGGCTCTCCTTCCCTACCTCGAGCGCGCCGCGGTCTGGGCGCATGTGCTGATCATCCTGTCGTTCCTCGTCTATCTGCCCTACTCGAAGCACCTTCACATCGTCGTCGCAGCGATCAACGTCTATTTCGGACGGACGCGCGCACGAGGCCGCATCGAACCCATCAACTTCGAACAGCCTGAGGCTGAGGTGCGCTTCGGTACCGCACGGAACCCGGACATGACCTGGAAGCAGATGCTCGACACGATGTCGTGCACCGAGTGCGGCCGGTGCCAGGAAGTCTGCCCCGCATACAACACCGGCAAGCCACTGTCGCCCAAGTTGCTGATGATGGCGATGCGCGACCACCTGCTGAGCGAAGCAAGGACCCCGATTGTGCCGAACGCCGTCATCGACGATGTCGTGTGGGATTGCGTGACATGCGGCGCATGCGTGCGCGAGTGCCCGGTCGGCATCGAGCACATCGACCACATCATCGACCTGCGACGGAACCTCGTGATGGTCGAGTCCCGATTTCCCGAAGAGGCGGGCGCGATGCTGCGCGACGTCGACCGGTCTTCCAACCCCTGGGGCAAGCCGCAGGCCGACCGCACGCAGTGGGCGGATGGGCTGGGCGTACGGGTCCTTCAGCCGGGAGATGCCGCGCCCGATGTGCTGTTCTGGGTGGGCTGTGCGCCTGCCTTCGACGAGCGAGCTCGCAAGGCCGCGGTGTCGACCGCGAAGCTGCTCCAGGCGGCGGAAGTCGACTTCGCGATCCTTGGCCCCCGCGAGGCGTGCACAGGAGATCCCGCGCGGCGCATGGGCGATGAGTACACGTTCCAGCGCCTCGCCGGCGAGAACGTGCAGACGCTCAACGGCGCCGGGGTCAAGAAGATCATCACCACCTGCCCACACTGCTTCAACACGCTGGGCAATGAGTACCCCGACTTCGGTGGTGCGTACGAGGTCGTTCATCACACCGAGTTCCTGGCCGGGCTCGTGCGCGAAGGCAAGCTATCTCCGGCGGCGAGCGACCGCACGATCACCTACCACGACTCGTGCTACCTCGCGCGCCACAACGACGTCCGCTCGCAACCGCGCGAGCTGGTCGATGCGGTGGGCAGGGCGGTGGAGATGCCGCGCAACCGGGAGCGGACCTTCTGCTGCGGGGCGGGGGGCGCGCGAATGTGGATGGAGGAGAAGCGCGGGCGCCCCATCAACCAGGAGCGGGTGCGCGAAGCGGCCGCCACGGGCGCCGAAACCCTCGCGGTCGCGTGTCCCTTCTGCACGGTGATGCTGGACGACGGCGTGCGCGAGACCGGCGCAAAGCTGCAGGTCTTTGACCTTGCCACGTTGCTCCACGAAGCCGTGGAGCGCAAGAAAACTGACCCCTCCGGCCAGCCCCATCCCCGGCCTTCGGCCGGTACTTCCCCATAGATGGGGAAGAGTTAGCTCTTAGGCCACTCGGAAGAGGACTCGGTTGGCTGACGGGTCGACCGCCGCGAAGCCGTCGCCCTCTTCGACCACGCGTACGTCGCCGTGCTCGAGCCGGCTGGTGACGTTTTCCAGGTCTCGCCGCGTCGGCAGCTCGACGGTGAAGCGCCTCAAGCCCGCGTGACCGGGAGGTGCCGGTCGCGCGCCTCTGCCGGCCCACTCGTTGAGGCCGAGGTGATGGTGATAACCGCCCGCAGAGACGAAGCCCGTCCCTGGCACGTGACCCATAACGTCGAACCCGACAAGGTCGTGATAGAAGCGCAGCGCCGCGCCGACATCGGCGACGTGCAGGTGAACATGGCCCATCCTCGTGCCCGCCGGCATCGGCTCGTCCAGTTTGTCCTCTTCGTGCAGATGGCTGAGCAGCTCGTCGAGGTCGATCGGGTCGCGGCCGGACCGCGGATTCCCTTCTTTGTCATAGGCGACGAAAGTGCCGTTGGCGAACCCCATCGTGCCGTCCTCGGGCGACTCGGTGTAGATCTCGATACCGTTGCCGTCGGGGTCCCACAGGTAGTTCGCCTTCGTCATGACGTGGTCCGTCGGGTACTGCTCCCATCGCAGACCCGCCAGCCGGCCGATCACCCGGGCGAGCTCGCGGCGATCGGGCACGACGATCGCGAGGTGGTAAAGGCCTGAGGTGCGCGGCATCACCGGGTGCTCCACGCCTGGTTGGAGAACGACGAGCTCTCGCCCGGCAGCGCCGAGTCGGAGCTCAGGGCCGTCGGAGGGAAGTGGCCTCAACCCGACATAGTCGCGGTAGAAGCGGAGAGCGCGGTCGGCGTCGGTGACCGCCAGCTCGACGGTTCCCATGCCGGTCTTGGCGGCTATCGATTGGGTCTGCATCGCATCATTTCCTACCCGGATCGCGCCAGTCCCATTCCGCAGGCTCAACCCGCCCCATCCCGGCGCCCCTCCGGCCCTTCGGGCCACCTCCCCATGAATGGAGAAGAGTTGCCTTAGCTGAGGCCGACGATCTCCCCCTCTTCGTCGATGTCGATGCTCATCGCGTTGGGGGTTGTGGGGAGGCCTGGCATCGTGCGCATCTCGCCGCAGATCGGATAGATGAAACCGGCGCCCACGGACGCGCGCACCTCTCGCACCGGGAGCACCCAGCCGGTGGGCGCGCCTTTCAGCTTCGGGTCGGACGAGATCGAGAGGTGCGTCTTGGCGATGCACACCGGTAGGCGGCCGAACCCGCTCGCCTCGTAGGCGTCGAGCTGCTTGGCCGCCGCCGGGTCGTACTCGACCCCACGTGCCCCGTACACGCGGAGCGCGATCGCCTCGATCTTCTCGCTCAGCGTCGCCGCGTCCGGATAGAGAAGCTGGAACGTGCTCGGCTCTTCGGCGGCGGCGGCCACCATCTCCGCCAGCTCCAGAGCGCCGCGCCCGCCGTCGACGAAGTTGTTGCAGACCGCCGACCGCACGCCCAGGTGTTCGGCGAGCTGGCGGATGGCCTGGTGCTCGGATGCGTGGTCGTCTGGAAATGCGTTGATCGCAACCACAGGCGTCACACCGTGGATCTGGATGTTCTCGACCTGCTTGCGCAGGTTGGCGGCGCCGGCCAGGACATCGTCCGGGTTCTCCTTCAGCAGCTCCGGGGGAAGTGGCCTGCCTGCGACCACTCGGTACTTGCCCGAGTGGACCTTGAGCGCGCGCACCGTGGCAACGATCACGGCCGCGTCAGGCGCGAGGCCCGAGGTGCGGCATTTGATGTTGAAGAAGCGCTCGGCGCCCATGTCAGCGCCGAATCCCGCCTCGGTGACCAGGAAGTCTCCGCCGTGGATGCCGATCAGGTCCGCGAGCACAGACGACGCGCCGTTGGCGATGTTGCCGAACGGTCCGGCGTGGACCAGCACCGGCGTGTTCTCCAACGTCTGCAGCAGGTTGGGCTTGATCGCGTCGCGCATGATCACCGTCATGGCGCCGCCCGCGTGCAGGAAGTCGGCGGTGATCGGCTTGCCATCGCGCGCGAGGCCGATGACCATCCGGCCCAGCCGCCGTCGCATGTCCTGCAACGATGTGGAAAGGGCGAGCACGGCCATCACCTCGGACGCCGCGGTGATGTCGAATCCGGTCTGGCGTGTGACGCCGTCCTCCGGCGCGCCGAGCCCGACGACCACGCTGCGCAGGACGCGGTCGCTGACGTCGAGCACCCTGCGCCAGGTGATGCTGTGAAGGTCGATCGGAAAGTCGCGCAGGCTGTGGTGGATGTAGTTGTCGATCATCGCGGCCAGGAGGTTGTGCGCCGCGGTGACCGCGTGGAAGTCGCCTGTGAGGTGCAGGTTGAGCCGCTCCATCGGGACCACCTGGCTATAGCCGCCGCCGGCCGCGCCGCCCTTGATCCCGAACGTGGGCCCCATCGAAGGCTGGCGGATCGCGACGGTCGCCCTCTTCCCGATCAGACCGAGCGCATCGCCCAGGCCGACCGTCGTCGTCGTCTTGCCTTCGCCGAGAGGTGTGGGCGTGATAGCGGAGACGACGACGTACTTCGCGCGAGGCTTGCCGCTCAGCTCCTCGATCGCGTCGAGCTTGATCTTCGCGACATCGTGCCCATAGGGCTCGAGCAGGTGCGGGTCGATGCCCATCTTGCCCGCGATCTCGGGCATCGGCAGCAGTCGCGCTTTGCGCGCGATCTCGAGGTCGGTCGGAAACTCAACCTTCATCCACCCTCTCCTATCGGATTTCCGCGAGCATCTCGCGGCGCCACCTCTCGGTCGGCTCGATCTCGTTGAACGTGAAGACATGCAACCCGGCGATGCGGCGCTCCGGCATCGCGACGTCCGGCAGCAATGCGTTCACGAACCTGCCCGGCTCGTAACCGCCAGGACGGAACATGCGCGCAACCCAGCTGGGGTGGCCGCGCAGGAAACGCGCTGAATCCGCGAGACCGATCTTGGTCGAGAGTCGCATCAACCTCGCCGGATCGGCGACGCCCGCCATCCCGATGTAGATCGGTAGCTCGACACCACGATTTCGCACGCGTCCGACCCAGCGCTTCACCCCTTCGGGGTCGAAGCTCATGTTGCTGACGATGTAGGTGGCCAAACGCCGTTTGTCCCACATGGCCTGGATCGTCATGTCGTCGTGGATGAACGGGTGACTCTCGGGATAGCCGGTGACGCCGATCTCCGTGAGGCCGTGGTCCGGAGGCAGCGCCGCCAGCAGCGAGAGCGCGTCGGGAAACAGACCCGCCGGCTCGCGCGAATCGCCCGCGACCACGAACACGTTCTTGATGCCGGCGTCCTTCAACGCCACGAGGATCTGCCCGAGTTCCACCCTGTCGTGGATGAGGCGAGCCGAAAGGTGCGGCACCGCGTGGTAACCGAGCTTCGCCAGCGCGACCGCGAGATGGATCGTCCGCGGCATGCCGCGGCGTGGCGATGCGGTGACGGTGATGGTCACCTCGCGCGGCACGTACGCGGCGACCAGCTCGGCGGCATTGTCGGTGGGAAGGACCTCGTAACGGGGTGCGCGCAGCAGTTCAGCCAGCGTTCGACCTTGCGCACGAAGCGGCTTCACCACGCCCACTTGCGGTGTCGCACTATACGCCACAGTCGCGCCCTGCGCAACACAATCTTCCCTGCTTACGGGGAAGTACGCGGCGAAGCCGTGGGATGGGGCATGTCGGGCTAGAAGGGCGGTGGGAGCAGCAAGATCACGTTGCGGTCCGCCGGCGTTCCGGCCCGAGCGGAGTCGAACCCGCCGTACAGTCCGTTGCCCGCCAGCTCGCGATGCAAGCCGGCCAGGCCCTCGCCGTCGTGGTCGACCATCGTGCAGCCGATCGCCAGCTGCCCGTCAGCGGTTTGGAAGATCTCGACCAGGCGCGCCTGGCACGGCCAGTCGACCAACGAACCTGTGGTCACCTCCCAGAAACCGCGCTCTCCGCGCTCGCCCGCTCGAGCGGCGATCCGGTTGTAGTGCGAATGGCCATTCAGCCAGAGGACCACGTTGCCGAAGCGCAGGAGCAGCTCGACCAGCTCGCCCGCGTTCTGCTCGCCACGCGGATTGGACAGGCTGTCAAAGCCGTGGTGGGAGAGCACCACGACGTAATGGTCCGAGTTGGAAGTCCGGACGATGGAGCCGTCGCGAGTTGTGAAGGAAGAGTGAACCTCTTCGAGTCGCTGCTCGAGCCAGTGCAGCTGGGGCGGAGCGACGGTTCCATCGGCTCCGCCGGCATCGCACACGGTGTCCAGCGTGATGAAGCGGACGATCCCCGCGTCATGCACGTAGTACGCGAGCTCGTCGTCGACGTTCTGTGGGCTGAAGCCATGGCCGCCGCTGCGCACGTGCGCGTCGATGAACTCGCCTCGCGAGATCGGACGTCGCTCGGGGTCCGACGGCACCTCGATCGCCTCACCCGCCATGAAGGTCTCTGGATTGTCGGTGAAGGTTTCCACTACGGCGTCGGGATCCAGGCCGGGTGGCGGGCCGACCGGTTTGCGGCCCGCTGTCATCGCCGCTTCCAAAGCGGGCGTGATGATGCCAACCCCCTGGCACACCTCCTCGTGGTTGCCGTAGCAACCGAGCCAGGGAACGCTTAGACCGTCCGAGGCGAAGGCCTTGATCGCCTCATCGAGCACGCCCGGCCTGAGTGGGAACCCCAACGCGCTCTGAAACAGGTCGGCGCCGTCCGCTCCGTCCGGCTTCCAGTAGATGTCGCCTGGCCAGTCGGGCTTCTGCACGCCGTCATAGCCGGGCGCGCCGGAGTCCGGCCGCACTGTCCCACCGTTGAAGAGGGCGAGGAAGTTCGTCAGCTCGTTGCGCTGAGCGTTGTCGACCGAGTCTCCCGTCATCGCCACTATCCGGGGCGCTTCGCCCGTCAAAGGCGCGACCCCAAGGTTGTTGATCGCGCGCACCATGGCCGCGATCGCGTGCGTGTTCAGCATCTCCTGCGGGCGTTGCATCGTCAACAGCTCGCGAAATCGCGAGTCCTCCCAGTACCGGTTGACAAACTCGAATCGGGCCGGCGACTGCGCGTCGGTCACGTGCAGGTCGGTGATGTGGACGAGGCACGCGATCGTCGCGCCTGACAGAGCTACGTCGTTGGACGGCGACGATGCGAGGTCCCCTCTGACAATGTGCGGCTCGCCTGGCAGCTCGGCGACCGCGCGGTAGGAGGCCCGCGAACCTGCGCGAATCGTTGGCCCCGCGCCCAGACGCTTTGCAGTCGTGAGAACGGTGCGTGACGCCGACGTCACGAAGCGGCCGGTACTGCCTCTTCCCTCTGGATGAGGACCGGGTCAGGGCGGAGCTCCAGACGCACTCTCGTTCCCGCCGGGTGCTGACTCGCCGCGGACGTCGGAACCTGCACGAGCACCGTCGTGTCGCCGAGATCGACCGTGACTCGGCTCACCGCGCCGAGGAACGCGACCGCGATCACGATCCCCACCAATGGTCCTTCCTGCATATCGCCGTCGCTCGCGAGCGCTACCGCTTCGGGCCTCACGAGCGCGATGGCCGGTCCATCGGGTACGTCGGGGTGGACGAGCGGGATGCTCGCGCCCCGGATCTCGACCGCGCCGCGCCGGACTGTGCCCTCCATGCGGTTGGTCAGGCCGACGAAGTCCGCCACGAAGGGTGTCGCCGGGCGAGAGTAGACGAGCGTGGGCGGGCCGAGCTGCTCGAGCTTGCCAGCCTGCATGACGCCGACCCGATCCGCGATCGCCAGCGCCTCTTCCTGGTCATGCGTGACGAACAGCGTGGTGATGCCGACCTCGAGCTGGACGCGGCGGATCTCATCGCGCAGACGAGAGCGCACCTTCGCGTCGAGCGCCGAAAGCGGCTCGTCGAGCAGCAGAACCTGCGGCTGGATGGCGAGCGCGCGGGCCAGCGCGACGCGCTGCTGCTGGCCGCCCGACATCTGGCTGGCGTAGCGGTTGGCGAACCGGCCAAGGCCGACGAGCTCGAGCATCTCGAGGGCGCGCTTCTTGCGTTCGTCCACACCGACGTGCCGCATCTGCAGGCCGAACGCGACGTTCTCCCAGGCGACCATGTGCGGGAAGAGCGAGTACGCCTGGAAGACCATCCCGATGTTGCGCCGGTTCGCCGGCAGGCCGGTGACATCCTTGCCGCCGATCACGACCCGGCCATCGTTCGCCTCCTCGAGGCCGGCGAGCAATCGCAGCGCCGTGGTTTTGCCGCACCCGGAGGGTCCCAACAGAGCGACCAGCTCGCCAGGAGCGAGCGTCAGCGACAGTCCGTCGAGCGCGGTGACGGTGCCGTAGCGGCGGACAAGATTCTCGAGCCTTACCTCGACTCCGGATCGCTCGGTCATGTCTGCGACGCCGCCAGCGGCCCGGCCAGGTTCGTCGCCAGCTCTTTGTGGACGCGGCGCGGACGCCCGCCGACGAAAGCCAGGACGACAAGCAGCGCGAACGCGAACAACAGAGCGGCCACCGCGACGGCGATCGAGACCCCGGCGTTGTCGCGAGCCAAGTGCACGAGCTCGACCTGCAGGTTGTTGTACAGCAGGTTGTTGGCGATTGTGTACTCGCCGAGCACCAGCGCCACGGAGAGCAGGGTCGCGTTCAGGATCGCGTTCGAGATGTTGGGCACGATCACGCGCCACATCACCGTAAACCAGCTGGCGCCGAGGCTTCTCGCGGCTTCGGTCAGCGTCTTGACGTCGATGGCGCCGAGTCCGGCGTCGATCGCCCGATAGCAATAGGGAAGCACGAGCACAACGTACGCGAGCGAGAGGGTCAGGATGGAATCGCTGAGGTTGTTGTTCAGCCAGATATACATGGGGAACAGACCCACCACGAGGACGATGGCGGGGATGGTCAGCGGCAGCAGAGACATGAACTCGATGATCCGGGTGAGCCGCGGCAGCTTGAGGCGCACCCAGACCATCGTGGGCACCAGAAGCACGAGCATGACGATTGAGGTGATCACCGCGAGCTGCAGGGAAGCGACGATCGCGCCCGTGAGATCCGGGTACGAAGGAATCGCCATCCAGTAGTCGAGCGTTCGCGAGCCGTCATTTGCCCTGGTCGAGAACTCGACCATGGCGCCGAGCGGGACGAGGAAGAAGATCGCGGCGAGCAGGAAGACGACGTAACGAAACACCTGCAGCTTGATCCAGCGTGTCCGCTGGATGCTCCGCGCCGCTACAGCCATCGCGCGGTCCTCCGCTGCAGGAGCGTGTACAGCACGGTCACCAACGTGACGATGATGATCATCTCGATCGCGATCGCCTTCGCGAAGCCAGGCTCGTAGGCGCCGACCTCGCTGCTGAGCGCGCCCGCGATCTGCTGCGCCAGCACAGGCTGTCCCTGGTTGATCAGTGCGTTGGCGGTCGCGTAGGCGGAGAACGCATTCGCGAAGAGCAGCAGGACCGAGCCGAGGAAAGCCGGGAAAAGGAGGGGGCCAGCAACATGGCGCCAGTAGTGCCACGTATTGCCGCCGAGGCTTTCCGCAGCTTCGCGCCACTGCGGCTTGATGCCGTCGAGCGCGGGCAGGAACACGAGGACCATCAGGGGAATCTGAAAGTACAGGTAGACCAGGTCGAGTCCGGGGATCTCGAAAAGCCAGAGGTCCTGCTTGTAGAAGTCAAAACCGTGCGCCTGGGCGAAGAGGTACACGAAGCCGGCGGGGCCAATGCTGGCGATGAAGGCGAAGGCCAGCGTCACGCCTCCGAACTGAGCGAGGACTCCCGAGGCCGAGATGGTGAGCCGCCGGAGGATGCCGTTCGGACTACCCGTGACGATCGCGTAAGCCAGGAGAGCTCCGAAGACCGCGCCCAGGAAGGCGGTGATGGCGGACAGGACGGTCGTGTCGATGGTCGCCTTGACCACATAGGAGCGCGACAGGTTGCGGAAGTTGTCGAGCGTGAAGGCGTTGTTGGCGTCCAGAAGGGCGCCGATCCCGATGATCACCGACGGCAGGATCAGGAAGAGGCCGACGTAGACGAGGTAGGGGACGGCGCCGACCCAGTCAAGAGAAAACCGCCGGCCGCCCAGAAATGGGCGGCCGACGTTGGTGGTTACAGCCGGACTTCCGGCGACCGTCAAGCGATCGCCGCGTCCCAGTGCGCGACGACGTAGTTCTTCGCCGCGGTGGACTGGGCGTCGCTCATGAACTGAGGCGTGCCGTTGACGGGAGGCAGCTTGCCCGCCGCCACAGAATCGACGGTGCCCTTGTCTGTCATCGCCTTCTGGCGGACTGGCCGTGCGAGGCCCTTCAGCCAGAGGTTCTGTCCCTCATCGGAGTAGAGGTACTCCTCCCACAGCCGCGCGGCGGCCGGGTGAGGCGCATCCTTGCTGACGGCCTGGGCGTAGTAGCCGCCGAGGATCGCGTTGCTCGGCACGAAGACCTTCCAGGTGGGGACGTCCTTGCCGTGCCCGGCGGAGAGGTAGTCCCAGTCGAAGACGACCGGAGTCGTCCCGTTCTTCACCGTCGCCGTGGTCGCCTGTGTCTTCGAGAAGTTGCCGGCCACCTTCAGCCGCTTGAAGAAGTCGACGCCCTTGCTGACGTCGTCAAGGGAGCCGCCCTCGGCGAGGTTCGCCATCATGACGCCGTTCAACGCGGCGTTCGCCTGCTTCGGGTTTCCGTTCAGCGCCACCTTGCCCTTGAACTGGGAACCGAACAGGTCGTCGATGGACTTGATCTCGGGCACCTTGCTTGAGTCGTAACCGATCGACATGAAACCGCCGTAGTCCTGGATCCACAGCCCGGTCGGCTCCTTCTGGCTGTCGAGGACATCACCCCACGTGGCGACCTTGTACGGCGCAAAGAGATTCGTGTTCGCGAGCGCGACCGCCATGCCCACGTCGACGACGTCCGGGCCGCGGCTGGTGCTGCCGAGCTGCTTGATAGCGTCCACCTCTTGCTGGCTGCTGCCGTCAGGGTTGTCGGAGGTGATGGCGATGCCGTACTTGGCGTGGAAGCCGTCCAGGATCGCGCCGTAGTTCGCCCAGTCGCGCGGCAGCGCGATCACGTTGAGCTTGCCCTCCGCCTGAGCGGCCTTCACGAGCGCGTCCATGCCGCCGCAGTCGGCGGCGGACTTGGCGGTCTTCGCTGCACTGCAGCTGGCGGCGCCGCCGCCGCCAGTGTTGCCGCACGCGGCGACAACGAAGACGGCCACCACGGCCAGGCCGAGGTGGCGAGTAAAACTACCCAACTTCATCCTTCGATCCCCTCCAAATTCGGCCCGCGCGGGCTGTGCGACCCAGTTGAACAGGAGCAATGATGGGTATTCGCCGCCGATGTTGCAAGGACACAGTTCCGCCGTGCCGTTGATTTCAGTTAGGCCGCGGTTAATGCTTCATGGCGCCGAGGTTTCAGGGCGTTTGCCTCGGTAGCCGAGACGGCGGGACAGATCCGCCGCTCCCTCGCGCGTCAGCCGGTCCAGATCGGGACGGTTGCGAAGGCGATGGGACGGTCCCGAGACGTCCAGCGCCGCGACGACCTCGCCGTCCACGCCATAGACGGGGGCCGCGATCGCGTCGAGGCCGACCTCGAGCTCCTCGTGCGTCCGCGCCACCCCTGTCTGTCGCGCCTCCTCGAGGTGTGCCTCGAGCTTCGCGCGGTCGGTGATCGTGTTTGGCGTCACCCGGTCGAGAGGAAGGCTTAGGAGTCGCTCGCGGACGGTGTCCTTGCCGAATGCGGCGATCACCTTGCCGCTCGCCGTGCAGTGGACCGGCGTGCGGCGGCCGAGCCAGTTCACGCTGACAACCGAGGTCGACGCCGTCGCCTGCTCGACCGGCACGATGACATCCCCGACCAGCACGTCGAGCGTCGCGGTTTCTCCCACCGCCGCCGCGAGCCGCTCGCAGACCGGGCGCGCGACAAAGCGGAGGTCGAACTCGCCGGTGACGACGCTCGCCAGCTGGGGCAGGCGCCGCCCAAGGCGGTAGCGTGCCGTGCGTTGGTCCCGCTCCACCAGCGCGTGGCGCTCGAGGGTGCCCAGCAGCCGGAGCGCCGTCGAGCGATGCACGTGGAGCTCGCGCGCGATCTCGGCCCCGGTTCGGGATCCGCCCTGAGCCAGCACGTCCAGGATCGCGATCGCCCGCTCGACCGCCCGGACCCCGATCTCGTTGCTCATAGCGCAACATTATCCGTTGCGCGCAACGTGTTGGGCACGTACGATGCGCAGGGTGGGCCGCCAGGAAGAGATCCGCGCCGAGCTTTTCGAGCACACGCTCAACGGCCACGCGCCGGAGGTCAAAACCCTGACCGAGGAAGCCCTGGCCCTGGGCATGGACCCGATGGACATCCTGTTCAAGGCCTTGATCCCCTCCCTGGAGGAGGTCGGCCGCCGCTTCGAGAAAGGCGACTTCTTCGTCCCCGAGATGCTCATCGCCGCCCGCGCGATGCAGGGCGCGCTGGTGATCCTGCGCCCGCTCATCGCGGAGACCGGCGCACAGCCTGTAGGGCGCTATGTCATCGGCACCGTGAAGGGCGACATCCACGACATCGGCAAGAACCTGTGCGTGATCATGCTCGAGGGCGCCGGGTTCGAGGTGTTCGACCTGGGCGTGAACACGCCGCCCGAGAAGTTCGTCGCGGCAGTCGAGGAGCACAAGCCCGACGTGGTCGGCTTCTCCGCGTTCTTGACGACCACGATGCCGATGTTCAAGGCCAACATCGAAGCCCTTACGAAGGCGGGCTTGCGCGACAAGGTGCACATAGCCGTCGGGGGCGCACCGGTCACCCTGGAGTACGCGAAGCACGTCGGCGCCGACAGCTACGCGCCCGACGCCTCGATGGCGACCCGGATGGCGAAGGAGCTGGTAGGCGATCGAAGTCAGAGCTCGCCGGGCGCCCAGGCATTGGAGCAGGCCGTGATGAAGATCGACGAGACGCTGAGAAAGGGTTAGCTCGTTGGAGACCCGCGTCTCCTCGCGTGGTCGCGAGGTCGTCATCTCTGGTGACCGTCCCTTCGTGATCATCGGCGAGCGGATCAACCCGACAGGACGCAAGGTCCTCGCCGCCGAGATGAAGGACGGCGTGATGGACCGCGTCCGCACCGACGCCGAGGCCCAGGCGGCGGCGGGAGCCCAGATGCTGGATGTCAACGCAGGCATCCCCGCCGTGGACGAGCCGGCCCTCCTCGTCGCCGCGATCCGGGCCGTGATGCAGGTGACGGACGTGCCGATCTGCATCGACTCGTCGATCATCGAGGCGCTCGAGGCGGGTTTGTCGGCTTACGAAGGCAAAGCGCTCGTCAACTCTGTCACGGCCGAGGAGGAGCGCATGGAACGCATTCTTCCGCTCGTCAAGAAGCATGGCGCGGCCGTCATCGGAATGGCGAACGACGAGACCGGGATCTCGATGGTCCCGGAGGAGCGTCTTGCGCTCGCGCGCCGCATCGTCGAACGGGCGGCCGACCACGGCATCCCGCAAGCGGACGTGATCATCGACCCGATCGCGATGACGGTGGCCGCCGACCCCACGTGCGGCGTGATCACGCTGCAGACGATGCGATTGATCCGCGACGAGCTCGGCAACAACATGACATGCGGCGCATCCAACGTCTCCTTCGGCCTTCCGGATCGGGCAACGGTGAACGCAGCGTTCCTGCCGCTGGCGATGCACGCCGGCCTCACGTGCGCGATCACCAACCCCCTGGAGCCCCAGGTGAGGCGTGCGATCCTCGCCGGCGACCTGCTGCTGGGCCACGACGAGTACGCGATGCGCTGGATCTCGACCTACCGCGCCGATGTGGCGCTGGCCGGGCGCGCGCAGGGCGCACCTCCCAAACCGGGGTCCCCGTGAACTCGCGGCGAAGCCCCGGAGTTCACGGGGTGATTCCGTCGTGATCCAGAGGAAGCTCGAGGTCACATACGTGCCCTTCGACCGCACGACGCGTGTGCCGCCCGGCACCACGCTGTTCAGCGCCGCGCACTGGATCGGCCTGCCCATCGACTCCACCTGTGGCGGCCGCGGCACCTGCGGCAAGTGCAAGGTCCGCGTGATCAAAGGCATCGCCGATGCCGAAACCGCGGATCACCGGCAGCTGCGGCCGCAGGAGATCGCGGATGGATGGCGGCTTTCGTGCCAGGCGCACATCCACGAGGACATGACGTGTGAGGTGCCGCAGCTGCTGCGCGTGCCGAAGGCGGCGACGATGGGTCTCGGCCGGCTCGTCATTCTCGACCCCAACGTTCGCAAGGTCTACTTCGAGCTCAAGGAACCCTCGCTCGAGGACCAGCGGAGCGACCTCGCGCGCCTGAAGGACGCGTTGACTGAGGAGGGGCACGATATGGTCGCGGGCGTTTCGGTGCTTCGCACCTTGCCCCAGGTGTTTCGCGAGGCAAACTTCCGCGTCACCGCGGTCCTCGCGGGCGAGCGCCTGGTGGCGGTCGAAGCCGGCGACACCACAGAGCAGTGCTACGGGGTCGCGTTCGACGTCGGCACGACGACCCTCGTCGGAACTCTCATGAACCTGCGCACAGGGATGGCGGCTTCCGTCACCTCGACGCTCAACGGCCAGGCTCCTTTCGGCGCCGACGTCATCTCGCGAATCAGCCACGGCATGAACGGCCCGGAGGCGATCCACGAGCTGCAGCTCGCGGTGATCTCGACCATGAACTCAGTCCTCGCGGAGCTCTACCGCGACGCCGGGATCTCGCCCATGCAGACATACGAGGCGGTCGTGGTCGGCAATGTGACCATGCTGCATCTCCTGCTGGGTGTGGACCCGAGCCCGCTTTCCATGATGCCATTCACGCCGGCCTTCATGGATGAGCTCACCGTCGACGCGGGCGAGCTCGGTCTGCACATCCATCCCCACGGCTACGTGCAGACGCTCCCGGCGCTCGGCGCGTATGTCGGCGCCGACATCGTCGCGGGCGTTCTCGCCACGGGTGTCCTCCGGGAGGACAAGCTGCGCGTGTTCGTCGACGTCGGCACCAACGGCGAGATCGTCCTCGGCAGCGCCGAGCGCGCGCTGGCCACCGCAGCCCCGGCCGGCCCGGCGTTCGAGGGCAGCCAGATCAAGTGCGGCATGCGGGCGACCGTGGGGGCGATCGAGGGCGTGCAGCTTGGCGATCGGGTGGAGCTGCAGATCATCGGCGGCGACGTGCCAGCCGAGGGCATCTGCGGTTCAGGCCTCGTTGATGCGGTTGCCCAACTCCTGCTCGCGGGCCTGATGGATCATTCCGGCCGGTTGAAATTGCCAGGCGACGTCCCTGACCACCCGCTCGCCGACCGGCTTATCGACATCGATGGGATGCGCGCCTTCTTGCTCGCCGATGGCGTCTTCCTCACGCAGCGCGACATCCGGGAGCTGCAGTTCGCCAAGGGATCTATCGCGACGGGCATCAAAGTGCTGATGGACATCCTCGGTGTGACCGCCGGCGACCTCGATGAGGTGCTGCTCGGAGGATCGTTCGGCTCCTATCTGAACCCCGAGAGCGCCAAGGTCATCGGGCTCGTGCCCCCGGTCGACGTCGACCGCATCATCGCCGTCGGCAACTCCGCCGGTGAGGGCGCCAAGATCGCGCTTCTGTCGTATCGCGAGCGACAGGTCGCCTTTGAGTTGCCGTCGCGCATCGAGTATGTGGAGCTGTCGGGTCGCACGGACTTCAATGATTCGTTCATCTCGGTGCTCGGTTTTCCGCAGCTGGAGACAGTCTCATGAGCACGACCGCGCTGGTGATCTGCGGGGCGCTCGGGCGCGAGGTGAAGGACATCGTCGACCGTCGCGGCTGGGATGTGGACGTCTATGGGCTGTCGGCGATGCTGCACCTGTATCCCTCGCGCATCGTCGACGAGCTGCGCGAGAAGCTGCATAGGTTGCGCCCCGACTACTCCAAGCTCGTCGTCGTCTACGGCGATTGCGGGACGAGGGGCAAGCTCGAGCCGCTGCTCGACGAGGTCGGCGCTGAGCGTGTGCCCGGGCCGCACTGCTATGAGATGTTCGCCGGCGCGCGACCGTTCGAAAAGATCGCGGACGCCAAACCTGGGACGTTCTTCCTCACCGACTGGCTGGTCCGCAACTTCGACCGCGCCGTGATCAAGGGCCTTGGGCTCGACCGCGACCCAGAATTGAAATCGATGGTGTTCGGCAACTACGAGGCGCTGCTCTACCTGCGCCAGGTCCCCAATCCACGGCTTGCCGACAAGGCTCGAGACATCGCGGCCTACCTCGACCTGCCCCTGGAGATCAACGATGTGGGATTGGGGGAACTCGAAGACCGGCTTGCCCATCTCATCGACGCGTAACGCTCTCCTTGTCGTGGTCGCGCTCGCCGTCGCGTGCGGAACCTCGGCACCCCGGGCACCTCGCGGCTCCGGATCGCCAAGCCAAGGCGCGCGAGGCGGCCACGACATCGACGGCACGGTTCAAGCAGGTGGCTTCGCGAGATCGTATGTCCTCCATCTGCCTCCAGAGTCCGCCCGCCTCAAACCCACCCCAGTCGTCATCGCGTTTCACGGCTACCCGATGACGGCAAGCCAGATGAGCCGTGTCACGCATCTATCCGCGGTGGCTGACGGCCATGGATTCGCGGTCTTGTTCCCTCAGGGGTATGGGCAGAGTTGGGCCGTGCCAGGCGGCAACACGCCCGCGCAACAAGCCGGAATCGACGACGTCGCCTTCGTCCGCACCCTCCTCGACATCGTTGGGCCTACCTATGGCCTTGATACGTCCAGGGTGGTGGCCACCGGCATCTCCAACGGAGGAATTCTCACCGAGCTCCTCGGATGTTCATTCGCCGACCGGCTGATTGGGATCGTCCCGGTCGCCGGCCTGATGCGACGAAACACGTCGGCGGCCTGCTCGCCCTCAAGACCAATTTCGGTGTTCGGAATACACGGCACAGGTGACCCGATTGCTGACTACCATGGCGTCCCCGGGGCAGACGGGTTTCTTTCTTTCACGGAGACGCTCGCGTTCTGGGCAAGGCTCGATGGATGCTCGAAGACGGCCACGATCGGCAGCCTCGTCGATTCTGCTCACGACAACACGTCGGTGATCACCATGAGCTATTCAGGCTGTAGATCAGGAACCGAAGTCGGCGGCTACGCCGTGAGCGGAGGTGGCCATGCCTGGCCTGGTGGTGAACCGATTGGGAGTGTCGAGGACATGGGTGTCACGAGCCGGCAATTCGACGCCGGAGAGGCGATCTGGTCGTTTCTTGACCGGCATAGATAGATGGCTAGTTATCAGATCATGTCCTGGAAGCACATCCCCTCCCAGGTGAAGGCATGGGATGGCGACGCCGAGGTCAAGAGAATGCTTCCTGATTACTTCCAGGCCGCCATCGACACCTACGCGATGAAGGACGGCTCCACAGAGATGGACGCGTACCTCGACGGCTGGAAGTGGGGGCCGGTCCAGGAGCTGGACGGCGCTCCCGCTGCGGTGGTGAAGCAGCTCATCGACGAGCTCACCGCCGCCAACCCGCGCTCGCGACTCCTCAACCCGGAAGAGTCATGAGCGACGACGACATCTTCGAGCGGCTCACGAACAGCCAGCGGCTGATGACAGTGATGCTGCAGGTCTCCGCCGAGGATTCATCCGCGCGGGTCGGCGCGTGGAACCTGCGGGACATCGCGGCGCACCTCGCCGCTACGGAACGCGAGTGCTACGAGCCGAGGATTCGGGCCATAGCTTCAGGCGAGAATCCCAGCTTCGACGTCTACACGAACGACGACACCGACTTCAGCGGGATCCAGCTGGAGAGCGCACTCGACGAATGGCGCGCGTCTCGCGAGCGCCTCATCGCTTACGTCAGGACCCTGGACGGCGACCGTCGCGCCCTGACGGGCCACCACCTGAAGTACGGGGACGTGTCGGTCGATCGCTATCTCGAGATCGCGCTCGAGCACGACCGGAATCATCTGCGCGGCCTCGAGCGGCTGGCCGGTCAACGGACGCGCTGACCGCGCCGACCAGGCGCTGGGCCTCGGCAAGGCGCGGGTCGTCGGAGCGGTGCAAGAGGTTTACCTCCACCAGCATCGCCGCCGTCGCCACAGCGGCCCGCGCAAGGATCGATGCCGCCACCGAATCGGCCATCAGGTTCGGATTGCCATTCTTCTCGAGGACCTGGGCAAGCTCGACGACCTCGGCGCCGGTGCGCGCGATGTCCAGCGGCGTGTCGATGGTCTTCTCCCGCGCAGCGTCCACGTGGCCTCCCGACCTCTGAGCGGCGAGAAACTCCAGAAATGACGTGGAGTCGAGCTCGATGAGCTTTTCGGCGTGGAGCCGGAGTTCCTCCGCTCGCTGGTGCGCCGCTTCCGCCCCTTTCCACTTCTCTGACCGCAGGGCGACCTTCTGCAGAAGCGCGGCCGACGCCGCGACCACCGTGGCGGCCGCGGACCCGCTGGCCGGCGCGGGCGCGCCCGACGCGATCTTGCCCAGCAGATAACCCAGGCGCTGGCGCGCCCTCGACTGGCTATTCGACTCAGGGGGAGTCGCCAAGCTCCCCTTTGCGCCTGGCGATGAATTCCTTCAGCTGCTCATCGACCGCGGGATCGATGCCGGGGTCCGGGTACTCCGCGAGGAGCTGCTTCCAGCGTTCCGCCGCGACGACGTCCGCGGTGCGCGAGCCGAAGCGCTGCCAGCGGTCGTAGTTCTCGGTCGACGAGATCCAGGGCCGGTAGAAACCCGTCCGGTAGTGGCGCATGGTGTGCTCGGCGCCCAGGAAGTGACCGCCCGGCCCGACCTCGCGCAAAGCATCCATCGCAAGCCCTTCCTCGTCGACCGGCAGGCCGTGGCCCAGGAACCACTCGAACATCCGAAGCTGCTCGACGTCGATCGCGAACTTTTCATAGGACGCGAGGAGCGCGCTCTCCAGCCAACCCGCGGCGTGGAGAACGAAGTTGACGCGGCCGAGGATGGTAGGCCACATGCACATCATCGATTCGTATGCGGCCTGGGCGTCTGGTCCCTTCGATGAAGTCATGGCACCGCCGCCGCGGAACGGCAGGTTGTAATGACGCGCCATCTGAGCGCTCGCGAGGATGCCCATCGCCGACTCCGGCGTGCCGAACGCCGGGCTGCCCGACTGCATATCCGTGTTGGTCAGGAACGATCCGTAGACGCTCGGTGTGCCGGGCCGGATGAGCTGGACGAGCGCGATCCCCGCGAGCGCTTCCGCCGTCTGCTGGGCGATGCTGCCGGCAAGGCCCATCGGCGACATCGCGCCGGCCATCAAAAAAGGCGTCACGATCACAGGCTGCCCTGCGTCTGAGTATTCGAGCAGCGCGCCCAACATGCGGTCGTCGTAGCGCAGCGGGCTGTTGACGTTGATCAGGCTGATCACCGCCGGAGTCTTCTCGATGCTCTCCCGACCGCCGAAGACAATGGACGCCATCTCGATCGTGTCGCGCGCGTTCTCGTCCGAGATCACGCTGCCCATGAACGGCTTGTCGGTCCAGCGGATATGCGAATAGACCATATCGAGGTGACGCGTGCCGAGCGGCAGATCCTCGGGCTCGACCGTCGTGCCGCCCGCACAATGAATCTGCTCCACCGCCTGCGCCATCTTGTCGAAGTTCGTGAAATCCTCGATGGTGGCGCCTCGCCGGCCACGCTCCAGGTCCGTGATAAAGGGCGGCCCGTAGACCGGCGCGGTGACAACGTTGTCGCCGCCCAGGACCACGGAGCGCGCCGGGTTGCGCGCCTGCAGGTCGAAGGTCGGGGGCGTCTTGGCGACCTGTTCCATGACGAAGGCGCGCTCGAAGCGCACGCGATTGTCTTCGACCCGCATCCCCGCCTTGGCGAAGAGGTCCCGGGCCCGCCCGTGCAGGAAGTCGACGCCGATCTCCTCGAGGATCGTCATCGCCTGTTCGTGGATGGTGCTCTCCTCGTCCCTGGAGAGCAGGTCGTACGGCTTCAGCCGGTTCTTCCACAAAGCGGGGTCAAGTTTGCTCTTCCCCCACTTGTGGGGGAACGCAAGGGGGCGCGCGGGGTGTGGTAACGTAGGCCGTGCCCGTTGGGGCGCTAGGTCCCGCCTGGGGACCCACCTAATCTGAGTTGACCCCCATCACACGTCTCATCCGTACCAACCTCTGGCCTCGCCTGGTATGAGCACGCCCATACCCGGCGACGTCCTGCCTCTCTGGAACCCAGACATCCCGGGCGAGGAGATCCAGACCGGGCGCCTGGGCATCCGCGTCCGTCCCGGCACGCCCGCCGCCGCCAAGGTGACGGCGCTGGAGGCCCATGGGGGCGCGGAGCTGCTGCGCCAGGTGCTCCAGGAGCAGAAGCTCATTGACGGCACCTACAACGTCATCAAGCCGGAAAAGCCGCTCGAATTCATCGGCCAGGTCAGCTCCACGCTGATCACGGGCAAGCTCGGCCGGACGCCGATGGGCCTCGCCCTCGAGATCAGCGACTGGCAGGAGCTCGAGGGCGCCTACGAGATGGAGAAGAACCGCCTGCGGCTCGGCTACCAGGAGCTCCACATCGTCAAGGAGTGGGACGGCGACCTCGAGGGATTCACGGCGATCGTGCTTCGGGAGCAGGCCAAGGCCCAACCAATCCTCGACTCGACCATGCGGTTCATCGAGCATCTCCGCGACTACCGTGAGAAGCTCGCCGAGGCTGCCGTCCGGCGCTACGAGGCGACGGAGCAGTGGATCGAGTGCCCCAAGTGCGAGACCGAGGTTCCTACCTCCAACGGCATCCACTGCCCTAACTGTGGCGAGGACATGCGGGGCGGCGAGTACGTGCGCGCGATCCTTCACCTCGCCGACGACGGCGATGGACGGATCTATAGGGGCATCGACTCGCTGACCGTGCGGTCGGCCGGCTTCCCCGAGTACCGCGGCATGTCGCTCGACCGGATCCAGGGCTCCAACCTGTGGGTCAGCTTCCGCCGCTACGACCCACTGCCGGACGAAGGCATCGTCCTGCCGACCGCGAGCGTCGAGATGTTCGAAGCCCAGCGGTCGGTCATCAGGCAGCTCCAGATCGGCAGCCCGCGCACCGGCGCGCTCGCCGCGGAGCTGGCCGACCCGGGCTGGCTTGGTACCCCGCCGCAAGTCCCCCTGGACGGCAAGAAGGCCCACCACCTTCCGGATCCCAACACAGAGCAGGCCGAAGCGGTCGCCCGCGTGATGGGCATGCGGCCCGGGCAGCTCTACCTCATCCAGGGCCCTCCAGGCACGGGCAAGACGACCGCCATCGTGGAGTCGATCCGCCGCATCCTCGGCCGCAACCCGAACTCCTCGATTCTCCTTTCCTCCCACTCCAACGACGCGGTTGACACCGGCCAGGAGCGGCTGCTCGGCTTCTCCCACGTCCGGCAGGCGCGCATCGCCGAGCCGGGCAAGGTGCCCCGCCGGCTGCGGCCGACGCTGGTCGAGGGCGACGACCTCGAGCCGTACAACCTCGTCGCGGGCACGTGCAACCGCCTGACGATCGATTCCCGCCTACGTTTCAAGGTCTTCGACTGGCTCATCCTCGACGAGGCCAACAAGGTGCGAGCCAACGAGGCGCTGGCGCTCATGCCCCTGGCCAAGCGGTGGGTCATGATCGGCGACCTCAACCAGCTCCCGCCCGTGATGGAAGAGGCGGCGTCGACGTTCAAGATCTCGCAGCCGCTCGACGAGGTCGTCCGCGACGACAGCTTCTACGGCTGGGTGTGGGACAAGGTGCCTGCGGGGTCCAGGATCATGCTGCCGCGCCAGTACCGGATGCGCGAGCCAATCGGCCGCGTGGTATCCGACCTCTTCTACGAAGGCAAGCTGATCCACGAGGCGCCGCACCCGCGGATGCCGCTGCCGTGGCCGTTCGACCGCGAGCTGGTCTGGGTCGACACCGGCGCCCAGGACGAGTACCGCGACGCGCAGCGATCCGTCGCCAACGAGTTCGAGGTCGCGCTGTGCAAGGACATCACCTCGATCATCCGGCGGCGCGTGCGCAAGGCCAAGCTCGCCGTGATCGCGATGTACAACTCCCAGGTCAACCGTTTGCAGGGATCGCTGAAGGGCATCGTCCCGCCCGACGACATCGAGTCGGTCGACGCCTTCGAAGGCCGCGAGTCGGACGGCGTGATCCTGTCCCTGGTGCGGTCCAACGACCGCGCCGCGATCGGCTTCCTCAACGACCCGAACCGGGTCAACGTCGCCATCTCCCGGGCCAAGAAGCTGCTCGTGATCGTCGGCGACTCCAAGACCGTCATCGGCGGCGCGCCGGAGCTCTTCGGTCCCCTGTTCGAGCACTGCAAGGAGGAAGGCCTGGTCGCCGGAGTCGGCGCCGTGGTCACGGCCTGCCAGCGAGTCGGCATCCGGTCCCAGGTGCAGCGCCTGTCGCGGCCGCACCGGGGCGACCGCCGGACGCGGAGGCGCCGCCGCGGCCCCCGCGTGCAGGGGGAGGTTGCGGTCATCGGCGACGCGGCGATCTCGGCGAACGGGTCGGAGCCCCTGCCGGTCGAGGTCGAGGCTGCCACCAACGGCGCCGGCATCGCGGAGGTTGCGTCAGCTTCAAGTCCCCACCCGGCGGCTTCGCCGCCGACCTCCCCGGCCGGTGGGGAGGTGAAGGCTGCTCCAAGGCCTCGCCCGGCGGCTTCGCCGCCGACCTCCCCGGCCGGCGGGGAGGCGAAGGCTGCTCCAAGGCCTCGCCCGGCGGCTGCGCCGCCGAAGACTCCATCGACCGAGGCGCAAGGCGGCTCGGATTCTTAAACGTACGTTTAAGCTCTTCCCCGCATGAGCGACCAGTGCGTGTTCTGCGAGATCATCAGGGGCCAGTCGCCCGTGAGCTGGACTTACCAGGACGACACAGTCGTCGCCTTCATGGACGTCCAGCCGATCACCCACGGCCACATGCTCGTGCTGCCTCGTGAGCATGCGGTGCTCATGACGGACATCAACGAGACGGCCGCGATGCGGACGTTCTGGATCGCCCGCAAGCTCGCCGAGGTGGCCCGCCACGCGCTCGGCGCGAGCGGCGTGAACCTGCTCGTGATGGACGGCGAGACTGCTTACCAGGACGTCCCCCATTTCCACGTCCACGTCATCCCGCGCTACCCCAAGGATGGGTTTGGGCTCACGTTCCCCGAGACGTACGAGCACCCGCCCGCCCGCGCCCAGCTCGACGCGGTGGCGGCGACGCTCCGCGCGGCCGGCATGCCCGCTAAGGCGTGATCGTCACCTTCAGCGAATAGAGCGCGATATACATCGGGCACGCCATGCCCGGTGAGCACATCGGAGACGCCGTCGCGGTGAGGTCCACCTCACCGGCCTTTCTCGCTTGGAAAGCGCTCAGCGTGACTCCTCGTGCGGCCGATGCCGCGGGATCGACGATCGGTGCGAGCGTTGAGGGGTCGCTCGAGACCGGGTGCGTCCAGCTGTTCACCCCGGTGGGGGCGTGGAGCACGACCTCCAGCGTCTGACCGGAGCGCATCGTGATCGCGTGGTCGGTATCGGTCGCGGTGAAGTCGAACCGCTGTCCTGGGCTCGATGGCGACGGAGTGGGGTTCGACCCGTTGCCGATTCCTGTTGCGCCACAGGCAATGGAAAGGAGCCCGACCGCGGCGACAAGGATCAATTTCCGCATCTGAGTAGCCAAACGACGGCGGCGTCGTTGGGTAACTCCGTGACGTTACGATCGCGGCTTCGCGTGCGCAAACCGATGCTCCTCCTCGCCTCCCTCCTGCTGACCGCGTGCAGCGGCAGCGCCGGCGCCCTGCCCGCGGGATCGCCCTCGGCACCGGCGGGCGGCATGAGCCAGGGGTTGATCGCTTACGCCGCGGCCGCCGGCATCGGCGTGCTCGACCCGACCAATGGGAAGTCGGCGATCGTGGCTCCGCTGCCCGCCGGGGGCGCATTTCGAGTCGCCGGCCCGGTCTGGGGCCCGGCGCCCGGTCTCGACCACCCCGTCCTCTACTTCACGATCCACGACGACCGGCCACCAGAGAGACGGACCACGGCGGGTGTTGTCCCCTATGACTGGCTGTTTCGCGTCGATCCGTTCTCCGGCACCATCGATCCGATCGCCGCGTCGATGGACTCGACGAGCGAAGGCCCGATCGGCCTGGTCGCCAACTCTCACTACCTCGGTCTCAGCGTCGGATGCTGCACGACTTACGAGGTCGACGCCCTCGACCTGACAAAACCGGCGGGACCGTTGAAGGTGCTGTCGAAGCCGCCGGCTCAAACTGCGTTCTTCACCGAAGGCGCGGCGCCGGGAAGCTCCGGACTGCTGGCCGTGCGCGCGTTCGGCACCGGAGCCTGGTACTGGCTCAACGCCGATGCAGGCGTGGTCAATCCGTTCCCGATCAAGCTCGGAGTGGACGACGGACCGATCGCATTCAGTCCCGACGGGACGATGGTCGCGGTCGCGAACATCGATCACGGCGCCGTCATCGAGCCCATCAACAGCGAGCTGCCGCTTGGCTCGCCAAGCACGAGCGCGGCGGCGGTGGCGACGCCGTCGGTCCGGCCGAGTCCCACAGGCACGGGCGTCAAGCACGTGAACTCCAAGCTGCCGCATCCCGATGGGCTGTCGTGGAGCCCGGACGGCGCGCAGCTTGCGGTGGCGGTGAACGGCGAAGTCGAGCTGTACAAGACGTCGGCGCCCGACGGCCCCCCCGCGTCGCGCTACCTTGCCGGCGGAAACGTCGTGGGAGTCTCCTGGTCCGCAGCGATCACGGGCTTGACCTTCGATTCGGTGAAGGCGAGCAAGGGCCCGCAGACGATGGTGGACGCGCTGCTCGCCGCGACCAAGCTGCCAGCGCAGGCCGACACGCCTGCGAATCGCCCCCTCACGAAGATCTATCTCTGGCAGTTCGATTCGTCGAAGACTTCACCCATCGAATCGATCGCCGACGCGCAGCCCGACACGCTGGCGAAGTACCCGCCCATCAATGCGTCGGTGGTGTTTCATCACTGGGCCCCCACCGACACGTGGGCAATGCTCGGAGGCTGCTACCGCTACCGCGTGGTGATCGCGGGAAGCGTGACGCCGACGGCGTTCACGTTCGGTCTCGCGAGCAACACGTTGTGCTCGGCAAAGCCAACGCCGACGCTTTCGCCCAGCCCCAGCCATTCCTAGGATCAGATCCGTGGGTCTGGATTTCCTGGCGGGCCACGCCGGAGCGCTGGCGGCCAAGCCGGCCGTCATCTGCGGCGATCGCGTCCTTGACTTCGCAACCCTGAGCAGGCAGGCGAATCGGGTCGCCAACGCCTTCACCTCGCTCGGATGCCGCGACGGCGAACGTGTCGCGTGGATGTCGTTCAATTCCATCGAAGGCGCGGAGATCGCCAACGGGCTGCGACGAGCGGGCTTGGTCATCGTGCCGGTCAACTTCCGGCTGCGCGGCCCGGAGATCGCGTACGTGCTCAACGATTCGGGCGCGAAGGCCGCTGCCTCCGGACCCGACCACGTCGAGGTGATGGCCGCGGCGATCGGGCAAGTCAAGCACGACATGCGTTTCGTCGCCGTAGGTGATCGAGTGCCGCAGGGATGGCTTTCCTATGACGAGCTGCTTGATTCTGCTGCAGACGAATTCGCGTCGGTGAGCGAGGGCCTGGGCGCGTCGATGATCTACACGTCCGGCACGACTGGCATCCCCAAGGGTGCCTGGAGGCCACATGGCGTGGACATCGCCAACGTGCTGCAGGTCATCTCCACCTTCGAGCTCACGCAGTCGGACGTCCACCTGGTGTGCGGTCCCGGCTACCACAGCGGCGTGGCGTTCTTCTCAGCGCTGCACCAGGTCCTGGGCTCCACGGTGGTGCTGCTGCCGAAGTTCGACGCTGAGGTGGCGCTCGATGAGATGGCACGGCATCGCGTGACGACCACGTTCATGGCGCCGACTCTATTGCAGCGTTTGGTCGACGCTCAGGAGAAGCGACCGCGCGATACATCGTCGTTGCGAGCGGTGATCCTCGGCGCGGCGCCATGTCCGTACGCGTTGAAAGTTCGAGCCGAAGCGGTCTTAGGCCAGGTGGTGTGGGAGTTCTATGGCGCGACCGAGACCGGCATCAACACCGTGCTGCGGCCGGAAGACCAGCTTCGCAAGCCCGGATCGTGCGGAACCGCCTTGCCCGGTCAGGAGATCCGCCTCGTGCGCGCGGACGGGGCCGAGGCCGCGGTTGGGGAGCCGGGGGAGCTCATGGTCCGCAGCAACTGGCTCGCCGAGTATTTCAACCGGCCCGATGTCACCCGCGGCAGCCTGCACGAAGGATTTTTCTCGGTGGGAGACGTCGCGTACCGGGACGAGGAGGGCTACTTCTACATCTGCGACCGGAGGATCGACATGATCATCTCGGGTGGCGTGAACATCTACCCGGCTGAGATCGAAGCAGTGCTTCACGCGCATCCCGCGGTAATAGACGCGGCGGTCATCGGCGTGCCCGATGACCAGTGGGGAGAGTCGGTGAAGGCGGTCGTCGAGCTTCGTAGTGGGATGCAAGTCACGGCCGACGCCCTGATCGCATTCTGCGGCGACCGGCTCGCCGGATTCAAGAAGCCTCGATCGATCGATTTCGTCGACGAGCTGCCGCGGGACGCTGCCGGCAAGCTGCTCAAGCGCAAGCTGCGCGATCCTTACTGGGAGGGAGCCGGCCGAACCATCTAGCGCTCAGCTCAGTAGGGGTAGCACGTACTCCAGCGAGCGGCTGATCCGGCCGAGCGGCCGGTCGTCTGAGGTCGCCAACCTTGTTTCCTGCTCCAGCGTGTACCAGTTGCGGTAAGCCGACGCGCGCAAAGCGTCGATGACGCGCTCAACCTTGGCGCCACCCTCGCCGATCGGCATGTAGAGGCCGCGCGCGATCGCTTCCTTGTAGTCGAGGGAGCCTTCGCGCACTCGTCGCGCGACATCGGGGTCGACGTCGTTCAGATGCACGTGCTGGATGCGTCCAGCCGCGAGCTCCACGACCTCGACCGGGTCCGCGCCCGCGATCACAAGGTGCGCGATGTCGAGGCACACGCCGGCCTCGGATCCGACCAGTAGACGCTCGATCTCCTCGGGGCCCTGGATCGTGCTGCCGAAGCGCGGCTGCACGGCGAGCTTCAGCCTGTGGCGCGCGCAGACGTGCTCGACGGATCCGACCAGGTGCAGCAGATGCGCCCATTCCGCGTTCGAAAGCGGCCCTGGCCGCGCCGCGTTCGGCGATCGCTCGGGAATCGCGGAAAGAACCAGCGTGTCGGCGCCGATCGCCGCGAGCCAGTGCGCGTGGCCGTCGATATGCGCGAGCTCCGGTCCGCGCGTGGCGTGGTGATGAAGGATCGCGTGCACCTGGCCGGCCACAACCTGCACGTGCTGCCGGCGGAGCAGGGACTTGGCCTGATCGCTCCGGTCCGGCAGAAACCCCGGCGGCCCGGCCGTGATCGCGCCTTCGCCCACCGCGGCGGCCTCGGAGAGGACGCGCTCGGCGTCGATCTGGTGGCCCCATCCGCCATCCTCGTTGACACCCCAGCACGCGGGCGAAAGCGCGAGCCGGTGCACGGCGCGGCTGCGACGGCTGCCGAACCCAACCCTCTCGCCCACGCGCCTGGCTATCAACCTCCAGACTTTACCCTTCTAGTAAAGACATGCCGGAGACGATTTCGGAGCTCAAACTGCGGCCGGCCACGCTCGACGACGCGGCGCTGGTCGCGGACCTCGACAGCTTGCGTGACCCCGAGGAACCACGCGATCCGGTGCTGCTTCGGCACTGGTGGCGGATGACCGACGAGATGGAAAAGGGCATGCGCAAGGTCGCTCTTCGCGATGGGGTCGCCGTCGCCTATGTAAGCGCGGTGCACGAGCTATGGGACCGCGAGGAGAAACGCTACGGGACCGTCCGGGTGAGCCTGCACCCTGACACGTGGAGCGACTCGCTTTACACGGAGCTGGTCGAGATCGCGGAGGAATGGCTTCGCGGTGAAGGCGCGGCGACCGCTGTCGCGCGGGTGCGCGAAGACTTCAAGCTCGAGGCTGCCGCGCTGGAACGTCTCGGTTATCGCGAAGACCGCAGGATGCGAATGTCGGAGCTCGATCTCCTGAAGCACCGTGACGAGATCTTCGCC
>Ga0209159_1000695_pt1 | contig 28918 bp, 24 predicted proteins | sample GraSoiAngelo_144_FD_185901 | JGI IMG/M metagenome (GOLD analysis project Ga0209159, IMG submission 185901) | Grasslands soil microbial communities from the Angelo Coastal Reserve, California, USA - 14_1009_02_40cm (SPAdes) (version 2) | ecosystem: Environmental > Terrestrial > Soil > Grasslands ...
CGCGGCGGCGGAAGCATCGGGATCATCGGCGCCGCGCGCAGCGGGTTGTTAGTCGGGCGCGATCCCGACGACGAAACTGGGAAGTCCCGGATTCTCGCTTCCACAAAAAACAATCTTGGACCAACCACCACTTCCTTGTGTTACTCGATCCAGCCGCACGGCATGTCCATCAAGGTTTCTTGGTCAGGTGAGTCAGCACATCACGCGGCTGCGTTGCTGGCCGTCCCTGGTGGCGAAGAGGGGCGCACGACCATAGACGAAGCCTGCGAGTTTTTGCGCGCAATTCTCGAGGACGGGGCCCTGTCCGCAAAGGATGCGATTCGAAAAGGCGACGCCGCGGGATTCTCCGACCGAACCCTCAAGCGGGCAAAAGCCGTCATTGGCATCAAAGCCAAGAGACAGGGGTTTGGTGCTGGTAGTACCTGGGTATGGGAGCTTCCACCGAAGAGTGCCAACGATGGCATCCTTCGTCCGAAGAATGCCAATCCTGAAAAGTTGGCATCCTTCGAGCAAAATACTGATTCAAGACCAATTGAATCAACCAGTTCACCGAAGAGTGCCAAGTCTGGGAATCTGGCAATGTTCGAGCCGGGCGATGGCAACCTTCGCGGCCCGGCAGGCGCGGACGTTATGGAGATATGACGGCAATGAACGGCCATGAAATCCTGGAATCGCTGCGAAGTTTGGGCGTCACTGTCCAAGCGGCAGGGCCGGACAGATTGCGGCTCGAACCGGCAAGTAAGATTCCTGCAGAAATGATTCCCGGTATCCGCGAGGCGAAGCCCGCGATCCTGGAAGCCTTGCGGAACCGGCCGGCCACGTGTTCCCCAGATTGCTACGAACTCGAGCCTGACGTCTGGATTCACCGGCCGCACACGGGCTGCACCACGATTAGGCCGGAAGCGAGCGGATCGCAGCACAAAGTTGCGGTGACCTGCTGGCATTGCAGGGGCGAGAAGCGATGCACGTGCATCGCTTGCTGGCAGACCGGGCAGTGTGTCACGTGCAAGGGGACCGGGCAAATCTGGCGGTGGATTCAATAAATGACATGGCAACCGCTGCAAAACTCGGGGCAGTACGGCGACCAGGCGAAGCTCCGTGCTCACGTCTGTTTGAGCGGCACTTCTTCCCGGCTGAGCTCGCCGAGCAATGGAATTTGAGCGAGGACACCGTGCGCCGCATCTTCGAGCGCGAGTCGGATGTTCTGATCTTCGAGAATCCTGCGCGGGGATCTTCCCGACGACGCCGCACTCTGCGAATTCCTGAATCTGTTGCCGAGCGCGTCCATCGCCGTCTGAGCACGCGGACGCGCTGCCTCGATTGTTCTATCGGCGGAGCCGCACTAGAGAGGCGAAAAAATGGCATCGGGACAAACGAAAGGCAGCGGTAGCACAGTGACACCCCTACTCAGCATTTCCGAAGTATCAAAGCTCCTCGCTGTGAGCGTGATAACCATTCGCCGCAAGGTGAGCGCCGGGGAACTGCCGTGCATCCGTCTGACAAAGGGCGGTCCCATGAGGTTTGATCTGCGGGACGTTGAGCGCTTCGTTGAGAAATGCAAGGGTTGACATTCCTGATTTACCGTATACAGTAAATGCATGAAGAGGGGCAGACCCAAGAAGCCAGCGGGGGAACGAAAAGAGATAGTGCTGTGCCATCGCATCACTAAAGCCGAATACAAAGAGCTCTCTGTCACCGCCAAGCGAGCTGGTCTGTCCGTGCGTGACTACGCCAAGAAAAAGCTCTTAGGCGAATGAACGTGGAAACCACGGAGAAAAAGCCAAGAGGGAAGCGAGGCCAAGGCTGCATCTATCAGCCCAAAGGTTCGCGGAACTACTGGATTAAGTTTTCCGTCAACGGGAGCACGATTCAGCAAAGCGCGGAAACCGAATCGCGGCGCGAAGCGCTCGACAAGCTCAAAGCCGAAATTCTAAAACATGCGAACGGGGACGCGGTAGCCGCCGGCCGGGTGACCGTTGACGATCTGTACTCCGTCCTGCTCACGGACTACCGCATAAACCAAAAAGCCCTTTGGTGGGCGGAATTGAACTGGAACAAACACCTAAAGCCGCTCTTTGGGGGGATGCAGGCTAAGAACGTAGGGACAGACACTCTGTCGCGCTACATCGAATCACGGCGCAAAGAGAACGCTGCCAACGGGTCAATCAACAGGGAACTGAGTCTCTTGCAGCGCGCGTTCATGCTTGGGTACGAGTCGCAGCCGCGGAAGGTTGCGCGTCCGCTTCGCTTTCACAGACTCGCGGAGTCGAAACCGCGGCAGGGTTTCATTGAGCAGAAACAGTACGACACCCTGGCCGCGAATTGCTCCGATCTGTTCATGCGGGCAATGTTGGCGCTTGCCTACTCTTTCGGTTTCCGAAAAGGGGAGTTGCTCTCGCTCAAGGTTTCAGATGTGGACTTGTTCGCGGGAACCATCCGCCTGCGGGACTCCAAGAACGGCGAGCCGCGCAAAGTAGCGTTGACCGAAGACGCCAAGAATCTGCTCGCGGCCTGCGTAGCGGGGAAGAGCGCGGAGCATGCCGTATTCACTCGCGGGAAGGGAACTAAGCCGGTAGCGGACTTTCGCGCGACGTGGGCCGCGCTTTGCTGCCGTGCGGGATTGGGCCAGATGATCTGTAAGGGGTGCTCAAAGCCAGTCGAGCACGGGAGTAAGTGCGAGAACTGCCCTGGCCGCAAACGCCTCAAATACCGCGGCCTGCTCTTTCATGACCAGCGACGGAGCGCCGCGCGGAACCTGATACGCGCCGGAGTTACGGAGACTGTCGCCATGAAGATTACCGGCCACAAGACGCGGAACGTCTTTGACCGCTACAACATCACCAGCGAGCGCGATCTGGCGGACGCGGCCCGCAAGATCGAATCTTCGCAGTTAAGCTATAGACAAGCTAAAGTAGCCGAAAATGCCGAGGTTGACGAAAAGACAGAGGCCGTGCAAAATGTTCTTGTTCAATAACTTAGCCGCAAGCCCGGAGTGGCGGAACTGGCAGACGCGCTGGACTCAAAATCCAGTGGTACTTAGTACCGTGTGGGTTCGACCCCCTCCTCCGGGACCATTGATAATTCTATAGTTGCGCGACAGTCGCTCCTTCTGCGCGATTCCCCCCTGAACTTGCAGGCAATTGAGGATGGACCCGTGCCAAGGTCCCTCCCGCTAGTTTGGAGAGGCTACTTGCTCGTGGTCTACGGTCCGAGGGAGAAAAGTTGCCAATGCGGACGTGAAAAGCTTGGCACCCTCATGATTGAGATGAAGTTCATCGGACTGGTAATACCTGACGGAGAGAGCGGCTGGATCAATAGGTACCAACGTGTCCACGCGGGCTCTTTGTGCGGCCATCGTCATCTGACGGACGGCATCCACGGACGAAGGAGTCGGCGGGACAAGAAGGATCAACTTGGCCCCCTGGGACTCACATAATTCACGAAGACGCAAGAGCCGGGAGTCTGCAATTGTCTCAAATTGTTCTGGCCGTGGAATGGAGGGTTGCGGCTTCAGGAGCAAGACGAGCTCCCTGTAGTGCGGAACTGCATGCCTGAGAATCTGCGTTCGAAGGACGGTGCGCGTGTCCCAGAAGACGCTGGAATGAGCCAGGAGTAGGTTACTTGTTGCCGTCCTATCCATCTTGAGAGCCGAAGCCACGCCAAAGGAATCCCGCATATCAAATAACATCAATGGAACATAGTCCTCGCGCACGCTGTTCGCGAGGAAGCTATTTACTCCAACACCGAGGACCACGACCTGGGGTCTGGCACCTTCCCGAAAAAGACGCTGCAACGCATAGAACCAGTCATAGTAGCCAGTGGCTTCAAGGAAGATGGGGTAGATGTGCATCTGGCTGGAGGTCAATTCCTTTAAACGGTCCACGTCGACGCCTTCTAACAACAGAGAGTTGCCCACCATAAGAACCGAGGTCGGCTGGCCTGGCGTTGCTGGCTGCATCTTGACGGCTTCGGCATATTGGTGGGAAACGCGGTCGTAAGTTTCGGAGTGGTGTTTGAGCAGATAGCCGCTTAAGAATTCAAATAAAACGATGAGCAGGGCAGAGATCCCAACCAGAAGTTTGGAATAGAAGAGGGCGCGGGGTTCAGAACTGGAAGTAGACGAAGGCATTGAGATTGCTCCCTGAGAAAAGTGCCAGCACGAGAAGCGCAGCGGCTGCGAGGGCAGTTCGAACGGCATACGGTGAAGTTGCGAAGGGATATTCGTGGTTGCTGGCTTCCAACAGTAGGTCCACCACGAAGAGTGGAATGGAGAAGAGGCAAAGCATGAAGAACGCCGAGGCGTATTCACTCCGCCAGGCCAAGTTCGAAAGGCCCGCCAGTAGCTGAACGGCGGCGTGGAGAGAAGTGGCGCGGAAGAAAGCCAGGCTCAGACAAAGGACGTTAAATGTCAGAATTCGCTGGCCCCAAAGTCGCAGGAAACCAGGAGTGCGTAGGGGAATATCTGCACCCACTGATTTGGACTTGGCAGGGAAGAAGTAACGCTCCACAGCCAGCACGACTCCATGAATGGCGCCAAAGATGATGAATGTCCAATTTGCGCCATGCCAAAGACCCGCGAGAACCATGGTAATGAACAGACTTCGGGAAGTTTTCCACTGGCCATGGGCACTTCCGCCGAGAGGAATATACAAGTAATCGCGGAGCCAGGAGCTCAGGCTGATGTGCCACCGGCGCCAGAATTCCTGGAGACGACTCGATAGGAAAGGCTGGCGGAAATTGACTATAAAATGGAAGCCTAGCAACTGGGCACTGCCGCGCGCGATGTCGCTATAACCGCTGAAGTCTCCATACACCTGCCAGGTAAACGCATAGGTTCCAAGCAGAACGAGCCAGAAGTTTGACGGGCCGAATTGCCCGCCAAACACCGCGTTTGCCAGGACGGCGCAATTGTCCGCGACCACGCATTTGCGAATGAGGCCGGAAAAAATGAGCATCAATCCGTCGAAAAACCGGTCCGCATCGAAAGTGCGAGGTTTCTGGACTTGCGGCAGCAGATGCCCCGGTCTTTGGATCGGACCGGCAATCAGGTGAGGGAACAGGCTGATAAAAAGACCATAGTCGAAAAAGGACCGGGAAGCCTCAATTCTCCCCTTATAGACGTCCACGATATAAGCCACTTCCTGAAAGGTGTAAAACGAAATGCCCGGTGGAAGGATTATCCGGATCAAGGGTAGCGGAAGATTGTGAATGCCAAGTTTGTCGAGGGCTCCCAAGAAGGAGCCCGCAAAGAAGTCAAAGTATTTGAAAACCCCTAAAATCGTGAAATTCAGAACGATCGAGAAAATGAACCATTTCCTCCGGTGGGGATCCGAGCGGGAGGGCGCAATCTTCTGAGCGATCAGGAAGTCCACGGTGGTGCTTCCGATCATCAGAGCAAGGAAACGCCAATCCCACCAGCCGTAGAAGAAGTAGCTGGCCAGAAGAAGGAAGACGTTTTGGGCGCGCTGGTTGAGACGCCAGTATAAGAGCACGACGGGTATGAGGAAGAGAAAGTAAGCAGGGGAGTCGAATAGCATGTCTTAGGGTCTGATGAATATTCCCACATTCTCTCCACTGGGCGGGACGAGGAAAGATGAGTCATAAGGGTATTAGGAGCGATGTGCGACGAACAATCCGTTGAATCAAGGATTTAGAGGCGGGGCAATACCTGAGTCCAGGGCGAATCCGAAGAAATAAATATGGTTCCCTCCACTGTCTGGGGAATTGACCGGTGTGCATTTGAGGTTAAGACCGGATTGTGAAGGATTTGGGCATCGGTTACGGTTTCGCAAGAGCCAAGCTACCCCCCTCGAAACAGAATGTGGTGTGAGTGGAAGCAGGTGCGTCCGAGGGGAGCCAGGCTTTGGCCGAATCCGGGTCCTGGATTTCTGGGACTCCAACGGCGGTAGCCTCTCAAGAGGAGTCATCATGGGAATGCGTAATCAACAGTGGCCATGGTTTGCGATCCTAGCCAGGACCGGCAGAGAGAGGAATGCGACCTTGCTGTTGGAGAACGCCGGTTACGAGTGCTATTTACCGGTCAGCAAATTCATTCGGCGATGGTCCGATCGGCTAAAAGAGGTAGATGTACCCCTGTTTCCCGGGTACCTATTTTGCCGGATGAACCCGCACAATCGGCTTCCTGTCTTGATGACGCCGGGGGTGATCCAGATCGTTGGGGTCGGAAAGACACCTATTCCGGTGGAAGAGCAAGAAATTGCGGCGATCCAGCGGGTGGGCAAGAGCGGTCTCCCGACAATGCCCTGGCCGTACTTGGAAGTGGGCCACGTAGTTCGGATTGAGGACGGACCGCTTCATGGTTTGACTGGAATCGTCCTCAAGATCAAGTCCGGACTAAAACTGGTTCTATCCGTAAGCCTGCTGCAGCGTTCTGTGGCGGTAGAAATCGAGCGCAGGTGGATTAGCAGCGTGCACGACGGAGCAAGAACTTTCCCAGTTGATGCGCAGCCCGATCGGACAAAGTCGATTCCCATCCCCCAAATCCACCTTGATACTGCCCGTGGCCTGACGGGGGAATCGGCCGAGGGGCGATGAAGTTGCCGGGATAGGGCAAGCAGCCCGTAAGTTAGGTGAGGTATTCATGCTCCAACGATATTTATTCAGCATCCGTTTCGCCGTTAGCATCATGGCGCTTGCGGCCTGGGTAGCGGAGGCGCAGGGCGTCAAAGGGTCGCCGCCTTCCCCTTCGCAACAAGTGACTCGCGCAAACGGAGATGGAACCGGAGAACACGGGCCCCAGCTGCAGCATCGAAATCGGCGCTACCAACTACACTCCGCGGACGTGCTGGAATTGAATTTCCCGTTCACGCCGGAATTCAATCAGACCGTCACGGTGCAGCCCGACGGTTACATCACACTCCGCGGCGTGGACAGCATCCGCGTGGAAGGCCAGACGCTGCCCGAGGTGAATGATTCGCTGCGATCCGTCTACGCGAAGATTCTGCACGATCCGGTAATCAACGTGGAGCTAAAGGATTTTGAGAAGCCGTACTTTATTGTGGGTGGGGAAGTGGGCCATCCCGGGAAATTTGACCTGCGCGGAGAAACAACAGCAACGGAAGCAGTGGCCATCGCGGGTGGCCTTAGAGACTCCGCGAAACATTCGGAGGTGGTGCTCTTTCACCGAGTACCGGATGGCTGGGTTCAAGTCAAGAAACTGAACATGAAGAAGATGCTGAAAGACGCAAACTTGAACGAGGACGCCTACTTGCAACCTGGTGATTTTCTCTACGTACCGAAAAACACAATGTCCAAGATCGGGAGATTCATCCCAACGTCATCGCTCGGTCTTTATGCGAATCCGGGCGTTCTCTAGTTGTTCTCACGAGAGCGAGGGAAAGCCATGGTTGAAGGAACATTGAACACTCACGCCGACGAGGAAAAGCAAGGTTTCACAATGCGGGATTTCCTGGCGATCGGTTTTCGCCAGCGCCGGTTGATCATCAATACGTTTTTGGGGATCTTGGCGATCTCCATGGTCATTGCCTTCCTGTTACCGAGGAAATATGAAGCCCAAATGAAAATTCTGGTCAGGCATGAGCGAGCTGAGCAGGTCGTGTCGCCGGAACGCGACACTCCCGTGCAATGGCGGACGGAAGTGAGCGAGGAAGAACTGCAATCGGAAGCGGAGTTGATCCGATCCAAGGACTTGCTCGGCAGGGTGGTGGTTGCCTGTAATCTTCAGTCGCTCGACGGCGGCTCTCTGTGGAGCAAAGCGGAGGAGAACGACGAGCAGAAAATCGCGCACGCTGTGATCAAGCTGGAAAAAGCGCTGACCGTCCAGCCTATCAAACTGACAAACCTGATTAGCGTCTCTTACAAAGCAAGAGACCCACAGCTGGCCGCCAAAGTGCTGAACTCGCTGGCCGGACTGTATCTGGAAAAGCACTTGGCCATGCATCGTGCTCCAGGCCAGTATGAATTCTTCCACCAGCAGGCCGAGGAATATCGCAAGGCCTTGAAGGGTGCCGAGGAAAAACTGACCAGTTTCAGCAAGGACCAAGGAGTTGTAAATCCGACGCTGGAGAAGGAAATGAGCGTGCGCAAGCTCGCTGAATTCGAGGCTGAGCAAAAGACTGCCCGCGCAACTGTTGCAGAGAGCCGGCAACGCATTGCCGCGCTGGAGGCCCAATTAGAGGCGCTCCCCAACCGTCAGACAACGCAGGTGCGAACGTCAGACAATCCGCAGCTTATGCAGAACATGAAGTCCAAGTTGCTGGAATTAGAATTGAAACGGACCGAGCTTCTGACAAAATTCGAGCCAACGTACCGGCCGGTCCAGGAGGTCGAGCAGGAAATCGCTGCGACGCGCGCGGCCATCACGGCAGCGGAAAAGGCGCCATTAAGAGATGAAACAACGGATCGCGACCCGACCTACGAGGCAATGCGAGCCGAGCTGGCCAAGGCCAAAACAGAGCTCGCAGCAACACAGGCACGCGCCGGCGCCATGTCTTCGCTAATTCGCACCTATCGGGCTGAGAACCAGCAACTGGACCGCAAGGAACTTTTGCAGCAGGACATGCTGCGTGCGGCAAAGTCGGATGAGGAGAATTACATGCTGTACCTCCGCAAAGCAGAGGAGGCGCGTATTTCAGATGCACTGGACCGCCAGCGCTTTTCCAACGTGGTGGTTGCGGAACCCGCCACCGTACCGTTTACCTCCCAATCGCGGTGGCTGCTGGTCATGATTCTTGGAGTGTTCTTGGCGAGCCTGTCGAGTGTTATTCTGGCCGTCGTTGCGGACCGTTGGGACCCGTCGCTGCGGACCCCGGAAGAGGTCGAATCTTTTCTTGGCAGTCCGGTGGTTGCAGCGTTTCCGAAGAATGGTGATTAGCTATGTACCTTGATTTCTACAAACTGCGTGACCAACCATTTGGCGTGACACCCGATCCGCGCTACCTGTATTTCAGCCCAGGACACAGGGAAGCGCTGGCGTCCATGTTTTACGGGATTGAAACGGGGCGCGGTTTTCTCTCGCTTATTGCGGAACCGGGGATGGGCAAGACCACGCTGCTGTTCCAACTCTTGCAGCGATGGAAAGGCTACGTGCACAGCGCGTTCCTGTTCCAAACGCAGTGTGATTCGCGTGAGCTGATCCGCTACATGTTAGATGACTTAGGCCTCGAGAACAAAAGCGAAGACATTGTACGAATGCACTCGGAACTGAACGAATTCCTATTTCGCGAGACGAAAGCAGGAAGGCGCGTAGTAGTTTTCATCGACGAGGCGCAAAACCTCTCCGACACCGTGCTTGAGACGGTGCGCCTGCTTTCGGATTTTGAAGCGCCGGACAAGAAACTGCTTCAGATTATTCTGGCGGGGCAACCAGCGCTGGCGCAGCGGTTGGCGGGACCCAGCTTGGTGCAACTTCGCCAACGCATTGCCGTTCAAGCGCGACTGGACGCACTTCCTGCCGGCGAGACGATTCGCTACATTCAGCATCGTCTCAAGGTCGCAGGGTATCAAGGTCCTGAGCTGTTCACGCCCGATGCACTGGAGTTGATCGCCGACCGCAGCCGGGGCGTACCACGACTTATCAACAACGTATGCTTCAATGCGCTGTCGCTGGGCTGTGCAATGCGACAGAGGCAAATTGATGTCGCAGTGGCGAGAGAGGCTGCGGAGGATCTATCGACTTTGCAAAGCACGAGACCGGCGGTCTCCCAACAAAAGGCAGCGCAACCTGTTGCTCGAAACCTTCGGTCGTCGCGAAAGTCCCTTTACTCGCGTGTTCGCGAGAATTTCCGGGGACGTCATCTTTTTCAGACAACGGTTTTTTTGCTGGCGATTGGAAGTGTGGGGATTCTCTGGGGTACGCGGATAAGACCGGCAACCGCTCAGCCGTCCCTTGTCCATGAGCTCAATACCACAAGTTCCGCATCGGATCGAGGTTCGGAACTGTCGTCTGAACGGCGTTCAGCCAATGCTTCGGCCAGTTTGCCCTCCCCGGTGGTGCCTCAAACAAGGGCCGGGGAGAATTCAATTCGAACATTTACGTATGTGATTCAACCGACAGATACGTTGCAAGATCTATGTATGTCGACGCTGGGGCGGTATGACAGCAAAGTCTTATCCCAAATCCGCGAGCTCAACCCAGGTTTAAAAAACCTTGACCATCTTCATGTGGGGCAAGAAATACGCCTTCCGATGTTGTTAACCAAGTGACGAAGATGCTGCTGAGCGAGAATGGATGTTTGAAATCGCAGCGCGGAGCAACCGAACCGTTATGAGCAAGAACTTCGAACTTCTTCAGCGAATAGGCAACGTCGAGGCTTTGTTCGAAACATCGATCCAAGGGGACGATGCTGTTCCGGCAGCGAAGGACGGACCAAATCTGGCACTGGATAAAGAGACTTTCGAGAGAATTATCTTGAACGCATCTCTGCCTGACGTCTTCGAGACAGTTACTGACCCTCCCCTCGGAACTTTCGGTGCGTGGTCCGAACTTCGGCCCGATGTGCTGGAGCAGAATAAAGCGAGCGTTTCGCAAGATGATGATTATGCCGCCGTGTTTCGACCTTCGGAAAATCCAATCAGCTGGCTTAATTATTTTGACAGCCATCTTGAGGAGAATTCCTCGCAAAACACGCTGAAGGGTCCTGCCTCGCCGAAAACAGCGGCTACGGAACAGAAACTTTCCTCACCTACGAGCCCGGCCGGCAAGGAATCGGCCGCCCCAGTGAGGGAAAAGGCCCGGCAAGGGGTTCGCCCAAAGTTTTCTCCGTCATTCGAGTGGGTTGACGGAATTAAGCGCGCCGCAAGCAAATGGGAATGGAAGTCACCGGCGAGTAGCAATCAGCGGCGAGACGATATCGACGCGATCGCGCGGGAAGAAGAATTCAAGTTAGTTCAACGCGTTTTTCCGGGAAATCAGGGTTCGCCCCGGGTGGCGCTGTTCGCCAGCCTTGAAGGTGAGTCCGGTTGCGGCTCTATCTGCGCCCGGACCGGAAAGATACTCGCATCCCGTGCCGAAGGGCCAGTATGTGTTGTAGATGCAAATTTCCAAACGCCGTCGCTGCACGAATACTTTGGCGTGGAAAACCTTAAAGGGCTGGCCGAAGCCGCGGTTGAATCCGGTCCAATACAGAATTTCGTTCAGCAAATTCCAGAGCACGATCTGTGGTTGATACCAAGTGGGATATCGGCTTCTCAGCCACGTTTTCCCACGATGACGGACGGGATACGGGCGCGAATTAAAGAACTGCGCGACACGTTCAGGTATGTCGTTATCCATTCGGGCCCGCTTCGGTTGCACGCCAGCACGATGCAGCTGAGCCGGTGGACCGACGGCGTCGTGCTAGTAGTGGAAGCAAATAGCACGCGGAAGGAGGCGGCGCGGCGCGTGAAAGATAATCTTGCGGCCGCCAATGTGAGTGTGCTTGGAGTTGTGCTGAACAACCGGGTATTTCCGATTCCCGATGCCATCTACCGGAGGCTGTTAGGATAGATTCTATTTCTTGCTAGGAAAAACGCGATTACACACCCAGGGTGGTTTGGAATCTGATGAAGTTCGTCCCCTCAGATGCAGGCGCCTCTTAATAGACCCCCAGTCCCTAAGAAAATCCTGCCCAATTGAGTTGCCGTCCCTAATCTCGGAAAGACTGGTTAGACAAAATGGCTGAACAACAAACATGGCAATGGCCGAGCCGCATCGCGTTGCTGGCGGATCGGTCAGAGAGAAATTTCTACTTCACCTGCAAGCGGTGCCTGGATGTGATCGCCGCCGGTGCGCTGTTCGTCCTTCTTGTTCCACTGTTTTTGCTGATCGCCGTCATCATCAAGCTGGATTCACCAGGTCCAGTCTTCTTCACTCAGGAACGAGTTGGAGCAAAACGCCAATCGGCCGGGGGACGTGCATTCTGGCTGGTTCAGAATTTCACCCTGTACAAGTTCCGATCCATGGTGAAAAACGCTGATTCTTCGGTTCACGAGGCGTATGTTCGAGATTTTGTCGAGGGTCGCGCCCGCCCCTCCCCCCAGAATGGGGGGACATTCAAGCTCAGTAATGATCCCCGCGTAACGCGAGTCGGTCGGCTTCTCCGGAAATTCAGTTTGGACGAGTTGCCGCAACTCTTCAATGTGCTAAAGGGAGAAATGAGCCTTGTGGGCCCTCGTCCGGTCCCTCCTTACGAAGTGGCCTGCTATGGAAATGGGCACCACAAGAGACTGGCCGCACTTCCCGGAATCACGGGCCTTTGGCAGGTGAAGGGGCGAGGCCAGGTTTCGTTCGAAGAGATGATTCGGATGGACGTCGAATACATTCAGAACGCATCTTTTTGGCAAGATTGCAAAATTCTTTGTCTTACCGTCCCAGCGGTCCTATCTAGGAGAGGTGCAGAATGAACACCACATTGCTTCCGCTCGGAGACAAGAGACATCCGGGAAGCACGAAACCGTTGGGAGTAGCGATTATTGGGTGCGGCTACTGGGGGATGAATTATGTCCGAATTTTCAACGAACTAACGGACGCGCGCGTATTGGCAGTCTGCGACCAGAGCGCAGAACGCCTGAATGAGGTCGCGCGACGGTTTCCAGGATTGTACCTGACGACGCAGATCGACGATGCGGTATCGCAGCCGGACGTGGAGGCAGTCGTTGTTTGCACTGAAGCTTCGACGCACTTTAACGTGACGCGCCGCCTGTTAATGGCTGGAAAACACGTCCTTGTGGAAAAACCGCTAACCACCATCGCCGCTGACTCTGAGAAGCTGATTGACCTGGCTGAATCCAATTCCGCAATCTTGATGGTGGGGCACACCTTTATCTTCAACGCGGGTGTCCGCAAGGTTAAGGAATACGTCCAAGAAGACAGTGGCCGAGTCTATTACTTGTACGCTCGCAGGACAAACCTCGGGCCCATCCGACGCGACGTGAATGCGCTTTGGGACCTTGCCCCCCACGACATCGCGATCTTCAACTACCTCCTTGACGGCACACCCCAATGGGTCAGTGCGGTCGGAGGCAAGGTGCTCGGAAACTGCCGCGACGACGTTGGGTTCATCTCACTCGGCTACCCTGACAATGTCCTCGCTCACGTCCATGTTAGCTGGGCCGACCCCGACAAGGCGCGTGAGGTTGTGGTCGTCAAGAGTGACAAGAGGATCGTCTTCAATGACCTAAACGGGATTGAACAGGTGCGCGTGTTTGAAAAGGGCGTCAGTCCCGTCGAGCACGAACCCCTGAATTATGGCGAGTTTCGGTTTGAGATCCGGGATGGCGACATCATCAGTCCCCGCATCGAACCAGTCGAGCCACTGAAGCACCAGTGCCGCCACTTCCTAGAATGCGTGCGAACTGGGAAGCGGCCAATCAGCAGTGGCGTTGAAGGCCGAGACGTTGTGCGAGTGCTTGAAGCGGTAAATCGTTCCATCGAATGCAAGGGACTCCAAGTAGAGATAGAAAACAAAGGTGATTATGTCCATCCAAATGTTAATGCCCTCGAAACAGCCACAAGTGCCGTTCGTTGATCTTGGTGCTCAGTACCGCACGATCGAAGGAGAAATCGGTGAGGCGACGTCCAGAGTAATACAGCAATCCGACTTTATCCTGGGACGTGAAGTAAGCCTCTTCGAGGAAGAGTTTGCGGCGTTTTGCGAGGCGAAATACGCCATCGGCGTGGATTCGGGCACGTCTGCACTGGAGTTGGCCCTCCGGGCATACGACATCGGACCCGGCGACGAAGTCATTACCGCCGCGAACAGCTTCATCGCTTCGGCGCTGGCAATATCCCACGCCGGCGCGAGGCCGATCCTTGTGGATGTCGATCCATCCACTTACACCGTGGACGTTTCGGCCATCGAGAAAGCCATTACCCCTCGAACGAAAGCGGTGATTCCCGTCCACTTGTACGGCCATCCCGCGCACATGAATCCGATTCGTGAACTCGCGGACAAACATGGACTGGTCATTATTGAAGACGCTTGCCAGGCCCACGGGACGCGCTACAAAGGAAGGCGGACAGGCTCGTTGGGGCACGCAGCAGCTTTCAGCTTCTATCCCGGAAAAAACTTGGGGGCCTATGGCGATGGCGGGATAGTGGTCACCAATGACCGGGGGATCGCGAGACGTTTGGAGATGCTGCGCAACTACGGTCAGAAGGAAAAATATCAGCACCTGTTCCGCGGCTACAATCGCCGTCTTGACACTCTGCAGGCTGCAGTGCTGCGCGTGAAGCTGAGATACCTGGAAAAGTGGAACGCCGCGCGGCGCTGGAACGCCGTCCTCTATCACAAATTCCTGGATGGTTGCGGACTTCTTCTTCCCGGTGAGGCGCCAGGTGCGGAATCAGTATGGCATCTCTACGTGATTCGCGCCGAACAACGCGATGCGCTGAAGGAACATCTCATCAGCCGGGGCATCAGCGCGAGCATTCACTATCCGATTCCGATCCATGTGCAGCCGGCATATCTTGACTTGGGGTACAAGAAGGGAGATTTCCCAGTCACCGAATCGTGCGCGCATCAAGTTCTGTCATTGCCGATGTACGCGGAGATTAGCCAAGATCAAATCGAGTACGTTGCCAAGACGATACGTAATTTCCTGTCCGCTAGGAAGGATAACCGACTGGTCTCAAAGACTCTTGCTAAGGGCCCGAGTGCGAGTGCGTGAATCCGGCGGAATCCAAGCACTCGGAGCAGTCGGCGAAAGGAGGTTAGACCTGGGGAAGGAGTTGCACGCACCAGCCGTCAATGCAATCTCCAGCCCTAACCGGACAGCGGGGGCATCGACCTACCCGCGTCTCCGCTCCTACGGTGCGGACTCTCTAGTAGTCGCGGTTTTGAGTCCTTTTCTTGCTCTAGCCTCCAGCAGTTTTCAAAAATTCCTCTTAGCGGTTGTTATCCTGGACATTCCCATTGAATTCGGCACCTACCTCTTCTACCGACCACTAGACGCAGCGCGAGGGGCTCTAAAGGGTTTGAGTATTTCGGCTACAACCCTCGCGTTAGCGGCCTTGTACACGTCTTGGCTCATCAGGGCACTGGCAAAAAGAACACGCAGGGAACGTCTCTCGCTTCACGTCAATCTGCCACTTGTAGCGTATCTCGCCGTCACAGCACTCTCAGTCCTTGTCGCCGGGGATCAGACCCTCTCGCTCTTCGAAGTGTACCTTTTGCTGGAGGCATGCCTGATCTATTTCTATGTCGCCAACAATGTACGAACCCGGCAGGACATACTGTTTGTTGTGTCGCTGCTTCTGGGCGGATGCTTGTTTGAGAGCTTAGTCATCAACGTAATGAGATTTACGGTGACAGCCTCGACCACCTGGGATTTCCCAATCCACATTATTGCCGAGAATCTTGGCGACAGCGGGCGCATGAGAATCGGCGGCACGATCGGAGTGCCCAACGTAGCGGGCGCCTACCTCAGCGTGATGCTTGCGTTAGCGGCCGGCATCCTATTTGGGAATCTGGGAAAAACCTATAAATGGCTGGCATCTGTGGTACTTGGGTTAGGTGGAGTCGCGTTAATTTTCACCTTCTCGCGTGGAGCTTGGATCGCCCTGATCTTGGCAATCATCGTGCTTTGCTTCGTCCACTGGCGCCAGCGGGGCATTTCTTTAAAACGGCCCGTTGCGATCTTCGCGGTCGTTACCCTGATGTATCTGCCCCTTCACGGCGTGATTTCGGAACGTCTTTTCGGCAGCGACAAAGGGTCGGCGGAGGCGCGCATTCCGTTGAACAAGTTGGCGTTTCGAATGATTGCAGACAATCCAGTGCTGGGAGTGGGCGCAAACAATTTCACTTCCGCCATGGACCAATACGCGACTTCCGAATTTCGTCATGAATGGCTCTGGGCCGTGCACAACAAATACCTGTTGATCTTAGCGGAGACAGGGATCGGGGGGCTGCTGGCTTACCTAGCATTTCTGCTAACTACCTTGCGGAGAGGTTGGCAATGCTGGAAGCTCGGGGACTCTGTGCTCTCGCCTCTTGCGCTGGGTCTTGTTGCGGGCGTTGCGGGGCATATGGTTCACCAGGGCGTCGACTTATTCCGGGATCGTCCCCTTCAACAATTGCTCTTGCTGGTTGCCGGCCTCCTGGCTGCGATGTACCGGATTTGCGCGGCCGATCGGCGGCGCGTGCCAGTCTCCAGCACCGTCTGAGTTCTGTGCTCTCGCCTATTGTCGCGGTGGGAGTTGCACGCGGTGAGATGTTGTCCCTTCCCCCTCCGAAATCGCAAGCCAAGCTGACGGAAGCAGCTAGAGAGTTGGTTGCTTAGAAACTTATATGTGCGGAATAACGGGCATCATCGATCCAGCAATGTCCAGCGCGGAAATACGGCGTGTGCTCCAGCGTATGGCGGATGCGATTTGGCACCGCGGTCCCGATGAGGACGGCTACTTCGTAGGCGACGGCGTTGGGCTAGCGATCAGACGACTCAGCATTATTGACGTGTCCGGCGGCCATCAACCTGTAGGAAACGAAGACGGGCAGGTGCAGGTCGTTCTGAACGGTGAGATTTACAACTATCTCGATCTGCGGTCAGAGCTGCTCGCTCGCGGGCATATGTTTCGCACTTCCTCAGACACGGAAGTAATCGCGCACCTGTATGAAGAAAAAGGCGCTGACTGCCTGACGGCGCTGCGCGGCATGTTTGGGGTAGCGGTGTGGGCTCAACGAACCCAGCGTCTGCTCCTGGGGCGCGATCGGCTTGGCAAGAAACCCCTCTTCTATGCTCAGCAAGGAAGTCGGCTGGTATTTGCGTCGGAGATCAAGGCCATTCTCGCAGCGGTACCGGAGTTGGCTGATCCTGACACAGAAGCGATCGTTCCTTACTTTCGGCATGGCTTCATTTCTGAACCAAGAACCATGTTCCGGAGTATCCGAAAACTGCCCGCCGCGCACTGGTTGACTTATCAACACGGCGTCGTCTCGACAGGCAAGTACTGGCATCTGAGTTTTCAGGAAAGCGGCCGAGCCTCTCGCCCAGTAGGCGAAGTCGTGGAAGAGTTGGACGCGCTCTTAGCGGAGAGTGTGCGCATTCGCCTGATGAGTGAAGTACCTTTGGGGGTCTTTCTGAGTGGAGGCCTGGACTCCAGCGTTGTCGTTGCGTATGCGCACAAAGCAGGCTTGCGGCCGCTCAAGACGTTTACAATCGGCTTTGATCGGCCGGAGTGGGATGAATCCGGCGACGCGCAAGTCGTTGCCGACCATTTTAAGACGGACCACCATGTCTTACGGTTGAACGAAGCGGACTTGAAGGCGCACTTACCGGAAACCGTGGTCAGCTTGGTGCGCCATTTTGATGAGCCCTTCGGAGACTCTTCATCGCTACCAACCTATTACGTATCCAAGCTGGCTCGACAGCACGTAACTGTAATTCTTAGCGGAGACGGGGGGGATGAACTCTTCCTGGGCTACACCAGCCACCAGGGCGTCCGTTTTGCGAATTACTATCAGCGTTTGCCATCCTGGCTGAATCGAAGGATTCTGCCTGCACTTGCGCGAGCAGGCGCAGCCTGCTTGCCCGCCGGCAGAAAGTATGGCGCTTTGCGCGCCGTAAAGGTGCTCGAGGACAGTTTACTTCCGTTCGAACAGATGTATGTCAGCAAGGGCGCCCTTTGCAGCGAGGACTTGTTGAGGCAGCTGTTCACGAAAGAATTCTTGGCACAAAATTCCCAGTTTCCCGCTCCACTGTATTCAGAGGATGTCACTGCGGCGTTGCATTCCGATCTGCCCGCGCTGAGCAAGGCAAGTTACATCGATTTGCGCCACCGGTTGCTGGAAGATATGCTCGTCAAAGTGGACCGAATGAGCATGGCTCATTCCTTGGAGGTTCGCTCACCGCTGCTCGATCACCGGTTGGTCGAGTTCGCTGCAAGTCTGCCAGCGTCCTTGAAGCTGCGCGGCTGGCAAACAAAAGCCATTTTGCGCGATGCGGTCCGCCGCTATTTGCCCGCGTCCACGTTACAAAAGCGGAAACACGGGTTCAGTGTGCCCTTACGTGAGTGGTTGCGCGGGGGCCTGTATGAAATGATCTGCGATTCCTTGAGCGCGGCAAACGGTCACCTCGCGCCTGGCGTTTTCAACCACGCGACCATCGGCCGGTTGATCGCCGAGCATCGCAGGGGAGAACGGGATCACTCCTCGGTTCTGTGGCTGTTGTTGAATTACGCCGCCTGGACCAAGCTCTACAAGCACTCGAAAATATCGCCTGGGTGGCGACAACCCGCAGGTGAGACGAGCGTGGCCGCGTCATTGTAAGTGAACTTCGATTTACCCAGTTTGGAATCTAAAGCTCGCTGTTTCAAAGACTCTTATGAAAGTCCTGGTTGCCACGTCGATTTATCCCACGCGCGAGAACCCATCCAGGGGGACGTTCGTTCGAACGCAAGTCGAATATTTAAAGCGCGCTGGAGTAGAAGTCGAACTCCTACTTCTGAGGGGCCCCTCGCGAAAGTTAATGTATCCCAAGGCGGTGCTGGAATTGCGCCGGCGCCTGGCGGCCGGCTCGATTGATCTGGTACATGCGCATTACAGTTATGTAGGCATCGTTGCTCGCACGCAATGGAGAGTGCCCGTCGTAGTCAGTTATTGCGGCGATGATCTCCTCGGGACCATGAACGTGCGAGGGAAGCAAACCCTATTCAGCAGGTTTGCAGTTTTCGCTGGACGCGTGCTGAGCCATCAAGTGGACGGCGTCATCGTCAAAAGCCGAGGGATGGCCGACCGGCTCAAAAGAAAAAAAGACGTTTACGTCATCCCCCACGAAGTCGATTTCGAGCTCTTTCGGCCTATGGACCGCGAACAGGCTCGAATCGCGCTGGGTTTGGATCTTCACAAAAAATATCTGCTATTCGCGGCCAGCCCAGACATACCAGTCAAGCGTTTTCCCTTGGCAAGGCACGTCGTGGATCGTCTGCGCCAACAAAACTCCCAGGTCGAATTGTTGGTCGTTCATAAGGAACCGCAGGACCGCTTGCCTTTTTTCATGAATGCGTGCGATGCCCTCCTATTCACTTCCTATCAGGAAGGCTCGCCCAACGTTGTAAAGCAGGCTATGGCCTGCAATTTACCGATGGTGTCCACGGATGTGGGAGATGTCCGCGAAATCATCGGCCAAACTGACGGGTGTTACATCTGTGAGCCAGACGTGCAAGATTTCACCGCGCGTCTCGCTGATATCCTGCGCCACAATCAGAGAACGCAAGGGCGGAAGCAGGTACAGCATCTATCCGGACCAGCCGTAGCACAGCGAATTATTCAGGTTTACGAGCACGTCTTGCGAAATCACAGCGGGCGCGCCGCGCATCGTACACAGACCGGCCAACTCCTGCCGCAAGTAAACCCAACTGATAGGAGCTGGAACTAAGCCATGTGCGGAATCTGCGGCATCTACGAATACAAAACACAGAAACCGGTGGACCAACAGATTCTGGACGACATGCTCCAGGTCTTGCACCATCGGGGACCTGATGATGCCGGCGCGTTTCTGGACCGGGATGTTTCGATCGGAATGAGGCGGCTCAGTATCATCGATCTAAATGGCGGGAAGCAGCCAATCAGCAACGAAGACGGTACCGTCGTGACTGTCTTCAACGGCGAGATTTACAACTACCGGTCGCTAAGAGAACAACTGGAAGGCCGGGGACACGTTCTTGCGACCGAAAGCGACACCGAAGTAATCGTCCATCTTTATGAGGAATTCGGTGAACAGTGCGTTCAGCACCTGCGCGGGATGTTTGGATTCGCCGTTTGGGATAAACGCAAGCGACAGCTCCTACTGGCGCGTGACCGCCTTGGAATCAAACCTTTGTATTACACGCAAGCCGGTGGCAGGTTGATTTTTGGCTCTGAGATCAAGGCCATTCTCCAGCATCCATCGGTTAAGGTTGTCCTGAACACCGAAGGCCTGAACAATTTCTTATCTCTCAAATATGTTCCAGCGCCGCAAACGATGTTTCAAGACATTTATGCGCTCCCGCCCGGATGCATCCTCAAGTGCGACGCGAGTGGTGGGGAAGTACGCCGTTATTGGGACTTGTCTTTTGCCAATCGTCATAATGGCAATATTCGAGAAGAAGAATACGCCGAACGACTGGAAGCCCTGCTGCGCGAGTGCGTGAAGATGCACCTCATCAGTGACGTCCCCTTTGGAGCCTTCCTGAGCGGAGGCCTTGATTCCAGCACGATCGTTGCGCTCATGAGTCAGTTCCTGAATGAGCCCGTGAAGACTTACTCGGTCGGATTTGAAGGCCAAGGGGAAGCGTTCAGCGAACTTCCTTACGCCCGCGCGGTCGCGAACAGATTTCATACTGACCATCACGAGGTATTTATCCGGGCCTCCCATCTCGTAGACCTTGCCGAAAAAATTGTCTGGCACTTGGATCAACCACTCGCGGAGCACGCAACGCTGGCCAACTACATGGTCGCAGAGCTGGCCGCGCGTGATGTAAAGATGGTGCTCACGGGAGAGGGTGGCGACGAGCTATTCGCTGGCTATGCGCGATATACCGGTGAGCGGTTCTCCTCTCTTTTCCAGCGGATTCCCAAGGCCGCAAAATCACTAGTACTAGCCGCAAGTTCGAGGCTTCCTGGATTGCGCCGCCAAAAGCTGGCCCTCTACGCGCTAAGCCAGCCTGAGGAAGTCACTCGATTTGTAAATTGGTTCCCCCTCTTCAATTCGGAGATGAAGCATGCGTTGTTGTCAAAGGATCTGAGCACATCGTTGAGCGGCTATGATTCGGATTATGTGTTTGCGCAGCATCTCTCGTCGACGAATGCTGCCGAATCCGTCAACCGTATGCTTTACGTGGACACGAAACTCTGGCTGCCAGACCTCTTGTTGGCGAGGGGCGACAAGATGAGCATGGCCGTGTCCCTGGAGGCTCGCGTACCGTTGCTGGATCACAAGCTCGTGGAGTTCGCCGCCTCGCTGCCGTTAAACTTGAAATTGAAGGGCTTAGTTCGCAAGTATCTGCTAAAAAAAGTGAGTCGACGATGGCTTCCTCCGGAGATCATTCATCGGAAGAAGCAGGGCTTTCCAATGCCCTCCTCTTTATGGCTTCGCAATGAGGTGCGATCTTTTGTAAGAGACCTTCTCTCTCCTTCCGCGCTGAAGAGCCGGGGACTTTTCAATCCCGCCTACGTTGAAAATCTGATTCAGCAACACGAGAACGGTTTCGCCGATCACGGCGGGCTTCTATGGGGACTTATGAACGTTGAATTGTGGCAACGCGCCTTCATGGATTCCCGAGTACGACCGCAGCGAACGGCGGCGGCGTTGACCGCTCAGGCAGTATGAGGATAGCCGGGACAGTAAAAACTGAAGGGGAGAAACCCATGAGCAGGCTGGCGAGGAATCGAATCCTTATGTTGTTGGAAAACATGCCCTTCCCTCAGGACGTGCGAGTCCGGCGGGAAGCGAATGCGTTACATGCAGCGGGCTATCGCGTGACAGTTATCTGCCCGGTCGGCAAGGGACAGCCATATCGCGAAACAGTGAACGGAGTTCGGGTTTATCGCTACCCTGCGCCGCGGGCTGCTATCGGTTTCCTTGGTTACGTCTGGGAGTACGGTTGGTCCATGGTAGCCAGTTTCTTTCTAGCGGCACTGGTTTTCCTGACCGATGGTTTTGATGTCATCCACGCGCATAATCCACCGGATACATTTGTCTTTATCGCGATGCTGTACAAGCTATTCGGTAAGCGTTTTGTTTTTGACCATCACGATCTGTCTGCGGAAATGTATCAAGCCCGGTTATCGGGGCGCGGAAACCCTATGGTCTATCGCGTGCTCGTATGGCTGGAGAAGTTGACTTGCCGTTTTGCCGATCATGTTATCGTCACGAACGAATCGTACAAAAGGTTCGCCATGGAACGCGGACGTGTGCCGGAAACGCGCATCACGATCGTTCGTAACGGACTCGAGCTCAGCAGTCTTAACGGAAACGTCGAACCTGACCGTGGTTTGCGCGGGATGGGAAAAACAATCATCGGCTTCGTGGGTGTCATGGGCTTTCAGGACGGTGTCGACTGTTTGCTGCGAGTACTTCAACACCTTGTTTATGACCTGCGGCGAACTGACTTTCATTGTGTACTTATCGGCGGCGGAGATGCTTGGGTGAGACTGAAGGCGCAGGCACGTCAGCTCGGTCTCGACGGACACGTTCAGTTTATGGGGTTCATCTTTGGCGAGGAGCTTCGCCGCTATCTTTCCGCCGCTGACCTCTGCGTGGATGCTTCGCCGTCTAACCCGTATACCGCCCATTCCACGATGTTCAAGATTATGGAGTACATGTCGCTAGGGAAACCCATTGTCGCGTTTGATTTGCCGGAGCATCGGTTCACCGCACAGGACGCGGCAGTCTACGTGCCCGCGAATGACGAACGCGGTTTTGCTCGAGCCATCTCACAGCTTATGGACGATCCTAGACGCCGGGTGGCTCTCGGGGAGCTTGGCCCCCGTCGAATTAAGACGCAATTGGCGTGGGACTATTCGATTCCCAATCTTCTCCGTGCTTACCGGCTGGTTCTTCCTCAAGCAGCGCACTCAGAACTAGAGGTTTCTCAAAAGCCCATGAGCACGGTTCGGTCGCAACCTTCGCCACTGACACAAACGCCCGGCTACAAGTCGGGGAACTGAGGCGGTGAGTTCACCGAATCCTGTTTTCTGTTTCTTGTCGCATCCCTCTACGCGATGTCCAATCTCGGGTTTCTGGAGGTAATTACTTGAACGTTGTCTGCGTGGATCCTCGAACTGATCCATTGTGGTGCAGGTTGGTCAACCAGGTTTCCAGCAGCGTTTTTCACTCTCCGAACTGGATGCGCGTGCTTTCGGACACCTATGGATGGGAACCAAACGCTTATTTGATGCTCAATGACCGAGGAGAACCGCAGGCCGGCCTGCCCTTTTGTAAGATTTCGGACATGTTGGGAAAGCGAATCGTTACGCTTCCATTCTCGGATTACTGCGACCCGCTCGCCAGTGATGAGCAATCCTGGCGCCTGCTCATCGATCGTTTGCTGCCTGACTGCTGTCCCATCAACCTACGTTGCTTGCACAACAGCCTGCCGCTTGCCGACGAGCGGTTCACCCTTGCAAAGCAAGCCACATGGCATCGCTTGGATCTGCGTCCGGAACTCGAAGCCTTGTGGAATGCGATGCATGACTCAACGCACCGCGCCATCCGGAAGTCGGAGCGGGCGGGGCTCACCGTTCGTGTCGCCGAGTCAGAGCAGGAGCTGCGGTCGTTTTTTGAGATGCACTTGAAAGTGAGAAAGTATAAGTATGGTCTTCTCGCGCAACCGTATAGTTTCTTTCAAAATATCTGGCAGCGATTCGTGGATGCACACCATGGATTTCTGCTTCTGGCCATTCACGAGGATAAGATTGTGGCAGGTGATTTCTTCCTGGATTGGAAAGACACGCTCTACTATAAATTCAATGCGTCACTCCCCGATGACCTTCCTTACCGGCCGAATGATTTGTTGATCTGGGAAGGGATTCAACGCGGAAAGGAGCGCGGCTTTTCGTACCTGGATTTTGGCCTGAGTGATATTGACCAGGAAGGGTTAGTGCGTTACAAACGCAAGTTCGGAACCGAAGAAAGGACCATTTCCTTTCTTCGGTATTCTCCAAACGGTCCACCGACCCAGGCCGAGAAGGAATTGAGACAACTCCTCGGCACGCTGACGAATCGTTTCACTGACCGGCTGGTCCCCGATCTCGTGACCGAGAGGGCCGGTGAAGACCTCTATCGCCTATTCACTTAGGTGGCGACGCAACTCATCAGCTGATCGGGCTAGAAGTCAGGGCAGACGGCGGGACTGGTAAGCTCCTAGGTCGAAAGGCCCTCCGCGGGGACGCCTATTCCCATCGATGTCCGTATAGACGTACTTTGTTAAGTCCGTGACGATGTCTTTCGGCAATTTGGGCAGAGCAACGGGGTCCATGCCCTTACCTATCGCGGGGCTGGAGAGCGACAGGCCCAACCCACTTCCTAGCCTGGTGGGGTGCCAGACGGTCGCATACTGGCCGGAAAGCTTAGGATCAAGAACCGGCGGATGGAGAAAGAGGGGGTCTGCTTCAATGAGTTGTGCAGGCTCGGGATAGACGAAATTGTTGGAAGCTCCAAAGTACAAGTCTGAGTAATAAAGTATGTCGCTGTTGGGATTCTTCAGTTCGTAGGGCGGCTGTTCACTTTTCCAAGCTACAGCGATGTTGTTGATAAACTTCCCGTTCTTGGAATTGCTGGCCGTAAGAGACCCGGCGTTTTTGACTTCGGGATCGAGATTGTTCTTGTAACAGGTGTTGTTCACGAACCAGAAGTTAGTGACCACATACGCGACGATACATCCGCCCCCGTTTCCGTAAACCACATTATTAACGACTAGCGCAGGGGGCGTGTCAGCAGAGGCGTAATCGTAGGAACCGTTGCTGAGGTCCAGGATGATCCCGTTTCCATCAGTATGATGGCTGGACCCGTCGTATTCTCCTGCAACGAAGTTGTTGGAAATGATGTTGTGGAATCCGGAATAGGAGTCGAACCATCGGGTGCTGTTGAAGGAGATCCCGCTGGTCCAGCCGTAATCGCCGGGTACTGCGGTAGTCGTCGGCATGTATCCGTTGTGATGGATGGCGTTGTGATCGGCGGTGAGGTAATCGCAATTGATGGAGGCGATCCCGGAACCACCCGTGTTGGAGATGGAGTTGGAGATAAAACGAAGGTGGTGGGAACCGCGACAGAAAAAGCCGTCGGCGGCGTTGCCTCTACCATCCAGATTGAGGCCGCGGAATTCGAGATAGGCAGGGCCGGAAGGGAAACTGCCGCCGCCAAGATAGAACATAGCGGAGGCATCAGCCGCGCCGTTCCAGACAATGTTAACCGGGCCATCGCCATAATCCCTGTAGACGATCCAAGAAGAGGCCGTGCCGCCGGAGCGAGGTTTAAAGGACGAGGTCAAAGGATAGTCTCCGCCGAGAAGACAGATGATGGAGCCGGGTCGAGCGGCTGCGGCAGCGCCAGCGAGGGACTTTGCGGAAGTGGGGCTCGTCCCAGAATTTGCATCCTTTCCTGAAGGCGAAGCAAAGATCGTGCAGTTGGCGGTGGAAGAGCCTGGGTTCGCAACGATAACCCCGGGTCCATGCCGCAAAGCGTAAATCAGCAACAACAGGAAGGCGACGATGCCAAGCGATGTCAAAAGAAGAATCCCACGGCTCGGGCGGTCTTGAAACAACCGATCACGATTTGCAGGATTCCTATCCACGGCTGGATGGATACCTTTTCTCTGGTGCGGTTCTGCGAATCAGACGTCCACCGGGGCACGCGGCGATGTGTTCGAAGGAGAAGATCACAACCTATGCTGCGAATAATTGGTAAGAGTTTGCCATCCGGTGAATGCCGGAATTCACGAGCAGAATACTCCTCACATAGGGTCCCTCGGTGTCTCTGAACCTCCGTAAAACGGGCAGTAACGCCCTTTCGATCCTCACAAGCGATGCGATGAACCGGGCGACGAGCTTTGTCTTGTATGCCCTGGTCGCTCGACGTCTCGGCGCGCATGAGTTCGGCCAGCTTTCCTTGGCGCTTACTCTGTTCTATATCTTCCAGGTACTCGCCCTAGCAGGGCTGAAGACGCTCACAATCCGGCAGGTCGCCATCGATCGCACACAAACGAGGCGTTATTTCACCACCGGCTGCGCCATCGTGGCGCTCTCTTCCTTTTGTTCCTTGACATTGTTGTTTGGATTCGTTCGATTGATGCACTATCCGGCCGACACAACTCTGGTCATCATGCTCCTCTGCGTCGGCCTCCTTCCGTATGCCATTTCAGCGATTTGCGAGGGCATATTCCAAGCCTGGGAACGGATGTACCTCATTCCTTGCGTGAATGTGCCTCTGCATTTAGCCAAGGTGGGCTGTGCATTTCTCCTCGTAACAAGAAAAAACGGATTGTATGCGGTTGTCCTAATTTTACTAGCCTCGTTCCTTTGCACAGCGCTCATTGAAGTATGGATTCTGTTCCGAAAATTCCCCGCACAGCGGGAGCCACTAGACTTTCGTTTTTGTCTGGCCACCTTTCGGTCTGCGGTTACGTTCCTTGGTATTGACGGCACCATTGCGCTCATGAGCAGTCTCAATGTCCTGCTCCTTTCCAAATTGGCTACAGAAACGGAAGTAGGCCTCTATAGTGCGGCGACGCAGTTGATGGCACCGCTACTGCTCGTCTACCAGAGCATCGGACAAGGCGTGTTCCCGCTCATGTGCAGAAAGGTAGAGCCGGGTTTTCAAAGCCTGAAACGCATCTCAGCGCAAGTCATTGAAGTGCTGTTGATCCTGGCGCTCCCCGCTTTGGCTGGCCTGTTCTTCCTTGGAGATTGGGCGCTGTCGATTCTTTACAAAAATCCTGTATTTCAGCAGGCGTTCCCTGCGCTGCGAATTGTGGCTTGGGTGCTGATCTCGCAAGTATTCACGAGTGTTCTAGGTCAAGCGCTCGTGGCCAGCCATCGCGAAAAGATTACATTGAGAATCGTCGCCGTGGATACGCTTATCAATTTGGTAGTCGGGTGGCCCTTGATTAGTTTCTTCGGCTTGCGTGGGGCCGCGATCGCGTTGCTCGTGACGAGATTGGTGGATTGTTGCCAGCACTACATCCCCGTCTCGCGGCTCTTCTGCGGGATCCCGCTCGCGCAGATCATTTGGAAGCCTATTATTGCCGGCGTCTGCATGACGGCATATCTTCTTTTCCCCTCGACTCAAACTGGGATTCTGAGGGGTGTTTCTGCGACAGGGATATACAGCGCTGCGTTGATTGTCTTGGCCATCTGGGCTTCCGGAGGTGTTCGACGATTGAAGGAGAAGTACCTTTTTCTCCTTACACAGTAGTCGCACGAACGTCTCTGCCAGAGGTATGAAGTGACTGAACTCTCGATCGTATTGATCACCAAGAATCAAGCTTGGAACATCCCGCGCCTGATCGGGTCCGTCCTCCAGGCAACGTCCTTGTTTCCTTCCAGGGAGATCGTTCTGGTGGATTCGAACTCTACGGACGAAACTGTTAAGTTCGCCAGCCGCTATCCGATCAACGTTGTGCGTCTCCGGCCAGGGCAGCGTCTTTCTCCTGCGGCTGGGCGATACATTGGTTACAAGCGCACGCGAGGAGAGTTCGTCCTCTTTCTGGACGGCGACATGGAACTACTTCAGGGTTGGCTGGGGCAAGCCCTCCAAGTCATGCGAGAAATATCCAAGGCTGGCGTGATGCTCTCCAGCAGAGTTATCGAACTACCGCCGTCTGGTGCATCAGTGCCTCCTTCTCCAGCTCCGATCACCCACGGGGCCATTCCGAAAGAGGTTTCCCGCGTGTCCTTCGTCGTTGGTGGCGCGGCTTTATACCGGCGCTCGGTGCTCGAACAGGTGGGAACCTTTAATCCATTTCTCTATTCCGACGAAGAGCCGGAACTGTATCTCCGAATTCGTCATGCAGGGTATCGCGTCCTGCAACTCGATTTCCCCATTGTCCGCCACTACTCGCAGCCGCAAGAAACGCCATCAGCGCTGCTGGGCAGGCGCAAGCGAAATTTTCTTCTCGGTGTAGGTCAATGCATCCGCTACCACATGGGAACCAAGTTGCTCTGGCCGTATCTCAAGGAACGTGGCCTGTGGAGTCTTACGGCGGCGCTGTGGCTAGCTGCCGGTCTAGGCTCTCTCTTGTGGACTTTGATTACTCAAGACCTTATTCCGTTGGGCCTATGGGCGCTTTTCTGCTGCTTGCTGCTTGGTATTGCCACCGTCCGAAAGCGCAGCTTGAGACGTGGCCTCTACACTTTGTTCCACCGCGTGCTCATGGCCGAAGGATTATTAAGAGGATTTCTGATGAAACCGCTTCCGGCGGAAAGCTATCCCGAAGATGCCGAAGTACTCCTGGAATGTGGGTTCGAAGAGAGCTTTCATCGAGTGTCAACTAAAAGCGGCGTGGCCCAATCCAATGTCACTATCCGCGCCGGCATGGTTTGAGACCAGTTCCTCACGCCCCAAGGCCAAAATCCCTATCAGTTCGTTCGGAAATACTGTTGTACAGAAGCGTCGTGTGGATCAAATATGTATTCTTCGATTGCGCGATGCCCCTTGCAGTTGGGTTTTCCGCATCTCCACAAGCGAAGATTCTTCTTCTGGGGGTGAACCTCCGCCAGATACATAGGCAGGCCATCTTGAGGACAGGTCACCCGCAGCACTCCTGTTTGCTTGCTTTGTTGCTCGTCGCCCTCAACCGAAAAATATCCGGTATTGTCCGCAAAAAAGATGAAGCAGCCAGAAAGTGGGCATGCGTAAGCGAGGGAGTAGGTCGTGAAGGTATGAGTGCTGTTTTCAAGCTGAACGGGCTTCATCGCGATGTAATGTTCGTAACAAAGAGGGCGAAGGTCCTTTCCCATTTTCGCCATAGTCATTCCACCTCCTTGGATAAACTGCGTTGCCACCGCTCCACACTCGGCTCCGTTGCCCTCAGGGGGGTGGCTTGCGACACGTCCAGGCTTATCGTCTGAGGCTCAATGCGATAGGCCCAGCGTTCGTCCTTAGGCCGGACCGGTGTTAGAAGTACTGACCCTCCAGTCGTCTTGCTTTTATTCATTGACATTACTTCCCATTGCTAGAGCAGGCCGAGGGCCGCTGATCCGGACTCTTGACCTGGTTGTCTTCATCACCCTTGCCTTCCAGAAGACTTGAGTGTTGCCAGTCGCCCCGGTTGGGGACGGGCGGTGCCAGTCTTCACTTTGACTAGCTCCGCCCGCTTGGATTGAGGGATATACCGAACGCCCAGGGGCGTTTGGCCGGAGCCTAGTGTTGATAGGCTCCGAGGTCGACACCGCCGCCTTGCGGGCGAGCTTTGCCGTTAATGTCGGTGTAGATGTACTTTTTGAGGTCGCTGACGATGTTGGCCGGCAACCCGGATAAGGTACTG
>Ga0209159_1000702_pt1 | contig 28776 bp, 23 predicted proteins | sample GraSoiAngelo_144_FD_185901 | JGI IMG/M metagenome (GOLD analysis project Ga0209159, IMG submission 185901) | Grasslands soil microbial communities from the Angelo Coastal Reserve, California, USA - 14_1009_02_40cm (SPAdes) (version 2) | ecosystem: Environmental > Terrestrial > Soil > Grasslands ...
ACATCAGCAGCCGGTCCACGTCGATCACCCCGTACGGGACGCCGCACATCCAGGCATCGCGGGAGAGGTAGTCCAGCTTGTCCACGTCGAGCGAGCCCGAGACGAGCCCCGCGAGCGGGTCGCTCCGCTCCCCGCGGATCAGGGCGAAGAGGCGCCCCTCGTCCACGCCGATGCGTTGTAGCGCCACCGCCAGCTCGCCCGCGCCGAGATGGTGCTCGGCGAGCGCCTCGTGGTGCGGCAGGCCCGCCTCTTCAAGCGCGTGGGAAAAGGGGTAGTGACCGACGTCATGCAGCAGCGCGGCGAGCTTGAGGCGCTGCGCGTCGGCGGGATCCACGCGGTGACCGGTTTCCTCCAGCTGGGCGAGGGCCCGGCGCGCGAGGTGGTAGGCGCCGAGCATGTGCTCGAAGCGCGTGTGGGTGGCGCCGGGGTAGACGAGGAAGGCGTGCCCGAGCTGCCGGACGTACCGCAGGCGCTGCACCGCGGGCGTATCGACGACGGCCAGCGCCTCGGGCTCCAGGCGGATGTTATTCCACAGCGGGTCGCGGACGACCTCGAGCTGTTTCAAACCCGGGGGCCGGCCTCGCCCACGGCGCCGTGCACCCGGCCGGCGAACTGCTCGAAGTTCTTGCGGAACAGCTCCGCCAGCCGCCGCGCCTGCGCGTCGTAGGCGGCGGGGTCGGCCCAGGTGGCGCGCGGCTGCAGGACCGCGTCCGGCACGCCGCCGGGCACCCGCTGGGGAACTTCGAGGCCGAAGACGGGCTCGCCCACGGTGGGGCCGCGGTCGAGCCGGCCGGACAGCGCCGCCCGGACCATCGCCCGCGTATGTGAAAGGCTCATGCGGTGCCCCGTGCCGACCGGCCCGCCGGTCCACCCCGTGTTCACCAGCCAGCACTGCACGCCGTGCCGCGCGATCCGCGCGCCGAGCATCTCGGCGTAGACGTGGGGCGGGAGCGGGAGGAACGGCGCGCCGAAGCACGCGGAGAAGGTCTCCTTGGGGGCGGTGACGCCCCGCTCGGTGCCCGCCACCTTGGCGGTGTAGCCGGAGAGAAAGTGATACATCGCCTGCGCGGGCGTGAGCCGCGCGATCGGCGGCATGACGCCGTACGCGTCGCAGGTCAGGAAGAGAATGTGCGCGGGGTGGCCGCCCATGCCGCCCGGAATGTGGTTGGGGATGAAATGGATCGGGTAGCAGGCGCGCGTGTTCTCGGTGATGGCCGCGGAGTCGAGGTCGATGGCGCGCGTCTCCGGGTCCACGACGACGTTCTCGAGCACGGTGCCGAACATCCGGGTGGTGGCAAAGATCTCCGGCTCGCCGTCGCGCGAGAGGTGAATCACCTTCGCGTAGCACCCGCCCTCGAAGTTGAACACGCCCTGGTCGCTCCAGCCGTGCTCGTCGTCGCCGATGAGCTTGCGCTCGGGGTCGGCGGAGAGGGTCGTCTTCCCGGTCCCGGACAGGCCGAAGAACAGCGCCACGTCGCCGGTTTCGCCGACGTTGGCCGAGCAGTGCATCGAGAGCACGTCCTGGCGGGGAAGCAGGTAGTTGAGCACGCTGAAGATCGACTTCTTCATCTCACCGGCGTAGCGCGTGCCGGCGATGAGGATCGTCTTGCGCGCGAAGCTGATGGCGATGACGGTGCCCGAGTTGGTGCCGTGGACGCGCGGGTCCGCCATGAACTCGGGGGCGTGGAGCACGTGGAAGCCCGGCCCGAACCCCGCCAGCTCTCCCAGCTGCGGGCGCAGGAACATGTTGTAGACGAACAGCGCCTGCCACGCGTTGGTGGTCACGAACCGCACCGGCAGCCGGTAGGCCGGGTCGGCGCAGGCATAGAGGTCGCGGACGAAGAGCTCCTGGCCGTTCAGGTACCGCACCAGGTCGCCCTGCAGCCGGGCGAAGTGCTCGGGGGCGAGCGGCTGATTCACCTTCCCCCACGACACGTGGGCCTCCGACTCGGGCTCCCGGACGATGAACTTGTCGCCCGGGCTGCGGCCGGTGTGCGGGGTGGTGACTGCGCAGAACGGGCCGTGCTCGACGATCTGGCCCTCGCCGCGCCGCACCGCGTGCTCGTAGAGCTCCGGGGGCGACAGGTTCCAGTGAACGGCCCCGGTCGGCTCGAGCCCCGCCAGGCTCAGGGCGGCACCGGAGCGGCGGACGGCGGGACGGGGGGGATGCAGGTCGGCGATGCCCATGCGTGCGATCGTCCGCTCAACGCGTGGGCCGCGCGTGGCGCTCGTGCTCCTGCGCGTCCACCGCGGCGAGAACGACCAAGTTCACGATCTCGTTCACCTCAGCCCCACGTTGCAAGATGTGGACCGGGCGGGCCATGCCCACCAGAATCGGGCCGATCGCCTGGGCCCCGCCGAGGCGGTCCAGCAGCTTGTAGGCGATGTTGGCGGCGTCGAGGTTCGGAAAGATGAGCACGTTCGCCGCCGCCCGCAGGCGCGCGAACGGGTAGCGCCGGGTGAGGATGCTCTCGACCACGGCGGTATCGGCCTGCATCTCGCCGTCCACCTCCAACGCCGGCTCGCGCTCCTGGAGGAGGGCGACGGCCCGCTGCACCTTGTCCGCGGCGGGATGCCGCACCGAGCCGAAGTTGGAGAACGACAGCAGCGCCACGCGGGGCTCGACCCCCAGGCGCGCGACGAACCGCGCCGCGGTCGAGGCGATCTCCGCCAGCGCTTCGGCGTCGGGGTCGATGTTCATCGTGCAGTCGGAGAAGAAGTAGGTGTGCGTCGGGAACACGACCATGTAGATCCCGGAGACGTGGCGGCGGCCCGCCTCGGCGCCGATCACCTCGAGCACGGGGCGGACGGCGTCCGAATAATGCATGTCGACGCCGGCGACGAGGGCGTCGGCGCCCCCGGTCCGGAGCATCAGCAGCCCGTAGTACATCGGGTCGAGCACGCGCTGGCGCGCTTCGCGCAACGTGATGCCGCGGCGCTGACGGTGCGCCCACAGCTCCTGCGCGAACGCCTCCCGGTCCGCCGCCTGCCGCGGGTCGGCGAGCTCGATCTCCTCGAGCGTCACGCCGGCGTCGTCAGCCTGGCGGCGGATCACGTCGAGGTCGCCAAGCAGAATCGGATGCGCGATCCCTTCGTCGGCGAGGATGCGGGCGGCGCGGATCACCCGGGGCTCCTCCCCCTCGGGCAGCACCACACGCTTGGGATTCTCCTGGGCGCGGGTGCTCAAGCCGCGCATCACCTCGCGCGCGCGGCCCAACCGCGCCTCGAGCTGCACGCGATACTCCGCCACGTCGATCACCCGGCCCGCGACGCCCGAGCCGACCGCCGCCCACGCCACCGCGGGCGCGACCCACAACAGCACGCGCGGGTCGAACGGCTTGGGGATCAGGTAGTCGGGACCGAAGCGCAGCCGCTGGAGCCCGTAGGCGCGCATCACCGATTCGGGGACTTCCTCGCGCGCCAGGGCCGCGAGGGCGCGCGTCGCCGCCATCTCCATCTCATCGTTGATCTTCTTGGCGCGCACATCGAGCGCGCCACGGAAGATGAACGGGAAGCCAAGGACGTTGTTGACCTGATTGGGGAAGTCGCTGCGTCCCGTGGCGACGATCGCGTCGGGGCGCGCCTGCTTCGCCTCGTCGGGCATGATCTCGGGCGTCGGATTGGCGAGCGCGAAGACGATCGGCCGCTTGGCCATGCCGGCGAGCATCTCGCCGGTGACGATCCCCCCCACCGAGAGTCCGACGAACACGTCGGCGCCCTTCAGGGCCTCGGCGAGCGTGCGCAGCTTCGTTTCCTGTGCGAAGCGCCGCTTGTACTGGTCGAGGTCGTCGCGGCCGGCGTGGAGGACCCCCTTGTGGTCGCACATCACGAGGTGGTCGCGTGGGACGCCGAGGCGGACGTAGTGCTCGGCGCTGGCGATCGCCGCCGCGCCCGCGCCCGCGAATACGACGTGGATCTTGGCGAGGTCCTTGCCGACCACTTCCACGGCGTTGAGCAGCGCCGCCCCCGAGATGATCGCCGTGCCGTGCTGGTCGTCATGGAAGACGGGGATCGACAGCGTGCGGCGCAGCGTTTCCTCTATATAGAAGCAGTCGGGGGAGCGGATGTCCTCGAGGTTGATGCCGCCGACGGTGGGCTCGAGCAGCTGGCAGAAGCGAATCACGTCGTCGGGGGTCTCCGAGCCGACTTCGAGGTCGAAGACGTCGATGTCCGCGAAGGCCTTGAACAGAATCCCCTTGCCCTCCATCACCGGCTTGCCGGCCAGGGCGCCGATGTTGCCCAGCCCCAGGACGGCCGTGCCGTTGCTCACCACCGCCACCAGGTTCCCCTTGGCCGTGTACACGTAGGCGTCGTCAGGCCGCTTGGCAATTTCCAGACACGGCTCGGCCACCCCCGGCGTGTAGGCCAGGGACAGGTCGCGTTGGTCCTTGAACGGTTTGGTAGGGGAAACCTGTATCTTCCCCGGCCGACCCTGGCTGTGATAATCCAGGGCCTCCTGCCGGCGGCTTGACATCTCGGGTACAAGTCCTTTTTGCGGAAGGGCTTATCGTAGAGGGGGCGATGCGGGGTGTCAATAGATGCGTATGGCCGTATGGGCCGTAAGGCCGTAAAGCCGTGTCACCGAACACCACTACGGCCCATACGGCCATACGGCTATACGGCCTTACGGCGGCGGGCCGATCGTCGGCGTGACGTGATACAAGTACTCCACGGTGCGCCGATCTTTGTCGCTGGGGACCGGGACCCACGGTGTGACGTTCATGATCACGAGGCTGTCGGTCGCATGGTCCCAAAGTCCCAGCGTGTGGCCGAGCTCGTGGACCACGGTCCGCTGCACGCAAGCTGTGATTTGTGGGGGAGGCAGGGTGTTATCCAACACACTCAGCGTAGTGTTGAACGGCCCCGCGAGCGCGGTGCCGGAGGCGTCGAAGATCACCGGGGTGTTACCGCCACATGCCTTTACCGGTGGGCCCGGGTCCGGAGGCACGTCGGGCGGAACGCTGCCACTCCAGAGCACGATCACGTCCGCAGTCGTGGAATCGTCGACCACCACACCGCGAAACTCCCCGTAGAGGAATTGACGCTCCCACAGGTTGACCGCGCGCCGCACATAATCGCGCATGCCGCCACGGGGGTCGGCATAGAAACGCACGGGGAGGCGATTTAGGGGCCAGTGGAACACGTCTCCCGTCGCTGGCAGTGTGTAGCCGTAGGCGGGAGCGTGGTTGGGCGGCAGCGTGATGTCGCTGCAGCCGGCCTGCGCCGCGAGCGCCAGGGCGAGCGCGACGCGCTTCACGGCGCGCCTCGCAGGGTGTAACGGACGGCCACCGCGACGCGATGGATCGTGCGTGAGTTGGTGAACCCTTCGTTGCGGAGCGCGGGCGTCAGGAAGCGGTGCAGGTCGTAGCGGGCTTCGATCGCGAGCCGACGCGCCAGCGGGACAGGCGGGGTCCACGCGAGGGCCACCTGGCCGAACGGCGCCACGCCACCCGTGCCGTCGCGGAAAATCCCGATCCGCTCACTCGGCAGGTACTTGAGCCCGCCGATGCCGGCGCGCACGATGAAGCCGCGCGGCAAGGAGCGGGCGAGCACCACGCCGAGGGCGAAGGTGGTGAGGTGCGTGATCGGCGCGACCGTGCCGTCGGGGTCGTGGCGGGCGACGCCGCTGCTCGAGAAGTCGAGCGCCAGCTCGGCGGTCCACGGCGCGCGCAACGGCAGGCCGGCGGCGACGGTCGCGGCCGGAGCGAGAGCGGCCCGCACGTCGAACGCCGTGACGATGGAGTCGCGGGCGAGCGGAGACGTGTAGCGGGCGCCGAGGGAGGCGCTGACGGTGACCTGCGCGCTGAGGTGAACGGGGGCCCAGGCGGCCGCGAAGGGTATCACCGCCGCGAGCCGTCGGCCGCTCATGCCGGCTTCTTGGCCAGGTGGCGCGCCCCCACCGCGAGCACCAGGAGCAATCCGTACATGCACACGATGAGCGGCCCGGTGGGGAGATCCTTCGTGTACGACAGCCACAGACCGATGATTGAGGCAAGCGCGCCGCTGGCCCACGAGATCATGACGAGGCGGCGCTTGTCCTCGGCAAACAGGTTGGCAATGACGGCGGGGACGACGAGAAAGCTGAAGACCATCAACACACCCGCGATGGGGACGGCCAGGGTGATCACCACGCCAAACGAGAGATAAAAGAGGAAGTCCCACCAGCGGATCCGCCAGTCGGACTGCTCGGCCTGCTCGGGATGGAAAGAAATCGTCAGGAAGCGGTGGCGGAAGGCGTACTGGAAGACTCCCAGCGCCGCATAGGCCGCGGCCAGCTTCCAGATCGTGGGCCACGTCACCCACAGCAAGCTGCCGACGAGGGTCTTTTCTACCGCCTCGCCGCCGCCTGGCACCTTGTTGGCCACCAGCACCGCGGCCGCGGAGGCGACAACGTAGACGATTCCGATATACGCCTCCTGAGGGACCCGGCCGCGCCGGGACGTGCGGGTCAGCGAGAACAGGAGGGCGCCGATGGCCGTCGCGAGGAGCGCGAAGATGTAGGCCCGCGGAGAATCGGACGGGACGTGGAAGAGCAGGGCGGAGAGGCTGCCCAGCGCCGCCATCTGCGCGAGGGAGAGATCGACGAAGATCACCTCCCGCGCGATCACGTGGAGGCCGAGATAGCTCAGCATGGCGACGAGCACCATGCAGGCGACGAACGGTGGCAGCATCAGCTGAAAACCGCTCACGGTCGTTCCTCTCCGGTCACTGGGTGGCCGGCGCCGCGCCGAAGGCGCGCACCAGCTCGCCAAGCCACAAGTTGACGAGGTCGAAATAGGAGTCGACGCCCGGCTGGCCGCCGACGTTCGACGGCACGATCACGGCGGTGGCCCCGGTGCGCTGGGCGACTTCGAGCACCTGACTGCGGTCGTAGTAGTTCGTGGACAACAGCACCTTCACGTGCCGCTGCTGCATCGCGGTGATGATCTCCTGCACGTGCCGCGGGGTGGGCGGAATGCCGGGCTTGGGCTCGATGTAGTCGAAGCAGGAAACCTGGAACTCGCGTGAGAAATAATCCCACTCCTTGTGGTAGCAGGCGACGATCTTGCCGCGGATCGGCAGGCTCTCCTTCAACCAGCCCCCCAGCCGCTCGAACAGGGGGCGTCCCTGATACTGCTTCGTCTGCAGGAAGTCGAAGAGCTTGCCCTGGCGATCGAGGTCGGCGAGCGTGGGACCGCCGAGCAGGCGGATGAGTTCGTCGCCGTAGAGCGCGCGGTAGATGCGGTCTTCGAAGTCCTTTTCTCGGGTCGTGAAGTAGTCCGCGTTGGCAGGGTCCACGCGCTTCAGCCCTGTGAGAATATTGCGGGCGATCTGGACGGCGTTGAGCGGCTCGGTCCAGATGTGCGGGTTGCCGAACACATGAATGTCGCCCTGGGCGCGCGAGAAGCTCGTCGGTACGTCGAGGAGCGGGATGCCGGTATACGCGGCGACATACCCGGGTCCGCCTTCGTTGACCTTGGGATTGTTGGCCTTGTCGAGCAAGGCCGGGACCCAGAGCTCGAGGTCGAGCCCGGTCGTGACGAAGAGATCCGCGCTCGCGAGCGTCGGCACGAAGCTCGGCTTGGGCTGGACGTAGTGGGGGTTCTCGTCGCCGACGGCGATGGAGCTGACGGTGCCGCGGTCTCCCACGATCTCGCGGGCGATGGCGGCGTACGTGGTGAGCGAAGTCACCACCTTGACGGGCGACACGGCCGGTCGGGGAGTGCCCGGGACGGTGAGGCCGAGGAGCAGCGGAACGAGTCGCAACATGGTCAGTAGGTCTCGTGTTTGTGGGGGCCGATCGCCCAGACGGCCTGGAGGGCGATCTGATGGGTCGGCGGAGCCGTGAACACCTTTTGCCACTGGTACTGGGCGCGCAGGAACACCCACTCGCTCTGCCACATGGTGAGCGAGGGGATCACCTGTCGCGTGATGAGGCCGGTGGCGGGGGCCTCCACATAGTTGTACGCCAGCCCGGCGATCCAACGCTGATCGAGCTTGAAGGTCGTGCTGGCGTAGCCGCCGAGGCGCGTCTTGCCGACGCCGAAGTAGCGCTGCCGCAGTCCGAGCAGCTCGCCCCGGAGCGTCCACTCGCGGTACAGCGCCCGGGCGGGGGGGCGCCAGGTGAGCCGGAAATCCAGGCCGCCGACGGTGGTCTGCAGGCTGGTATCGGGATTGGTGCCGTACAGCCAACTCCCGCCGACTTGCATATAGGTGGATCGCGTCAGCTGCCAGAAGTTGAGCAGGTGGACGAGGTAACTCGGTCGCCGCCCGCCGGCGAACAACGCGTCGTCGCTGGCGCTGCGGGTGATCTGCGCGGTGACCTCGTGAACGCCGAGCCCGCCGAACGCGTGATACAGCGACAGCCCGGTGCCGCTCAGGCCGTCGTCTCCCAGATACTGCCGCAGCGGGAGCGGGTACTCAGCCTCCGGTACGGCGTGCAGGTGCCAGCGGTTCAACTCGCCGAACTGCTGGCGGAACTTGCCGACGTCGAGTCGGATCCGGCCCGGCAGCCCCGTCCAGTACGCATACCCTTCCTCCACGTTGACCTCGCCGTTTTCGAGGCTGACGAAGATCTTCGTGGTCGAGTACGGGTCGAGCGCCGATTGAAATCCGATTTCGAACTCGCGGGGATCGAAATTGTCACGCTGCACTCCAGGAGCGGTCCCGTAGGCGCGGACGTCGCCGGTGACGCTGATCTCGGGATTGAGCTGCGCCTGGTTGCGCTCGCGGCCGACGAACGGCGTCGGCGTACCGGTGTCGCTACGCTGCGGCGCGCCGCCCGCCGCCGACGCCGCTGCGGCCCGGAGCGCCGCGAGCTCATCGCCCGCAGTGGTATCACGCGCGGGACCCCGCGCGGCCGGTTGCGCCTGGAGCCGGGCGAGGACGCCGAGGACGCTGTCGAGGCGCGCCTTGAGGACTCTCATCTGAGCCGCGAGCGAATCCACCTGTCGCTGGGTCAGGGTGGGCTGCTGCGCCGCGGCGGGCGCGGCGAACGCGCCCACGAGGAGCAGCAACAGCAACGAATGTCTGTTACGCATAGAATCGTCATCTCCCGTTGAGGCCGTAGCCGGCCCACGCCAGCCGGCGCGGTCGGCGGCCGCCACGTTCGGCGGCGGAGCTCAGGAGATGGCGGTGGGGGGAGCCCGGGGTCGGGCGGCGTGCAGCAGCACCGCGGCGCGGCCGCCGAGCACCGGGGCGGTGCGCGGGCCGGGGCGGGCCGAGATGAGCGCGCCGGGAGCCACCGTCGTCGCGGCGATGAAGCGGGCGCTTGCGTAGTGGCACACGGCGCAACGCGCGGCGTCGTGGAGCACAGCGCACGCAGCGGTGTGGCGCGCCTCCCATCCGGCCGGCGCGGTGGTGCGCTCCGTGGCGTGGGCCAGCGACACGGCGCCGGGCCCCAGCGCCTGGAGGACCAGGAGCAGGGCGGCGCAGATGCCCATGCCACGACGTTGTCGGGTGCGCAGGGTCACGTCATCCTTACGGCCAAGGCCCGCGGGCCGCTGGCGCGCGCGTAGGTGCGGAGGCGGCGCAGCATCCGGCGGTCGTGCCGGACGGGGTCGTCGCCCTTCGGGGTTTCGATAATCTTAATCACTTCCCGGAGCCGGGCGTCCCGCATGATGCTCCGGAACGCCGCGGGGCCGATGCTGCCCTCGCCGATCCACTGGTGCCGGTCGAGCCGGGAGCCGCGCGGCGCCCGGGAGTCGTTCAAATGCAGGCACTTCAAGAGCGGCATGCCCACCACGCGCGCGAACTCCTCCCACACCGCCTCCACGTTGTCCTTGACGTCATACCCCGCCGCGTGCAGGTGCGCCGTGTCGAGGCAGAACGCGACGCGCGCGCGGGCGTCGGGCGGCATCGCGTCGCGCAGGGCGCGCAGCTCCTCGAAGGTGGCGCCGAGGGCGGTGCCCGCGCCGGCCGTGCCCTCGATCAGGACGCCCACGGCGCCCGGAACCGCCGCGAGGCACTCGGCGTAGGCGCGCGCGTTGCGCTCCAGGCCCGCGGCGCGGTCATCGAGGTAGTTCCCGGGATGGGAGACCACCCACGGAATGCCCAGCGCGCGGCAACGCCGCAGCTCGCCGGCGAAGCAGCGCATGCTGCGATGCCGCAACCCCGCACGCGGCGATGCGAGGTTGATCAGATAACTGTCGTGCGCCACCACCACGGCGATGCCGCTCGCCGCGAACGCCGCGCGGAACGCCGCCACCTGATCGGCGGCGAGTCGCGGCTCGCGCCACTGGCTCGGCGTCTTGGTGAACAGCTGGATCGCCGACGCGCCGACCTGCACGCCCCGCGCGGGCGCCCGCGCGACGCCGCCCTGCGACGAGACGTGGGCGCCCACGAGATCCGTGGAGCGTTGCTTCACGGCTCCACCGGCTCCGTGAACGCCAGGCTCGAGACGAGCGGAACGAAGCGCACGCCGCCGGCGCGTCGTTCCGTCCAGCCGTCCCGCCCCCGCGTCACTATGACCAGCTCCTGCGTCGCGAGGTCACCGAGCGGGATGACGAGCCGGCCGCCTATCGCCAGCTGCTCGAGCAGGGGCGGGGGGATGCGCGGGGCCGCGGCGGTGACGAGGATGCCCTGGAAGGGGGCGCGCTCGGGCCAGCCGCGGGCGCCGTCGCCCAGGCGGGTTTCGATGTTGGTGAGCCCCAGGCGCTGGAACCGGACTTCGGCTTCGACGAGGAGGTCGGGGAGGCGCTCGACGGTATAGACGCGCGCCGCGAGCCGCGCGAGGATCGCGGTCTGGTAGCCGCTGCCGGTGCCGATCTCCAGTACGGCATCGCGGCGGCGCGGGGCGAGCACCGCCGTCATCAACGCGACGACGTACGGCTGGGAGATGGTTTGCCCGTTGCCGATCGGCAGCGGCGCGTCTTCGTAGGCGTCGGCCGCGAGCGGCGGCGGCACGAACCACTCGCGCGGCGTCCACGCGAGCGCGGCGAGCACGCGGCGGTTGCGCACGCCACGATTCGCGATCTGCGACGCGATCATGCGGTAACGACGCGCGCGCGTCTCAGGCGCGGGCCGCACGCGACGCCTTCCGTGCTTGCCGTCCCATGCCGTGAACTATACTTTGCGACCCTTCGCCGCGCGTCACCCGAGGCCATGGAACCCCAGCGCCGCCGCATCCTGTTGATTGGCGACTCAGCCGCTCGACCTGAAGGGTTGGAGCGGTTTTTGGTGCGCGCCGGGTTCGAGGTCACCGAGGGCGAGGCGCCGGCCGGCGGCCGCCCCAGCCAGGCCGGCCCGGCGCCCGATCTCCTGATCCTCTCGGCCGCGGGGAACGAGAGCCGGCTGGCCGAGCGCGTGCGGGAGCTGGTGGCGGCCCCCGCGTACGTCAGCGCGCCACTGGTCGTGCTCCTCGACGGCGGGAGTACCGAGGCGGCGGCGGGGGTCCTGTCCGCCGGCGCGAACGATGTGCTGCGGGCGCCCGTGGAGCTCCAGGAGCTGCACGCGCGCCTCGACGCCGAGCTGCGGGTGCGTGAGGAGCTGCGCGCGGCGCGCGATGCGCTGCGGGCCCGCGACCTGCTGTTCGACATCTTCCAGGAAGTGTCGGCCGCCCTGCGCGCCGAGGAGATCTTCCAGACCCTGGTGCGGCGTGTGGGCCAGGCGTTCGGCCTGACGCACTGCTCGTTCGTGCTGACCGCGCCGGGGGAAAGCAAAGGCCGGGTGGTCGCCGTCTACGAGAATCCCGCGATCCGCGATCTGCGCGTCGAGCTCGACCGCTACCCCGAGATCCTGGAGGCGATCCGGACCGAGCGCCCCGTCGTCGTCCACGACGTCCAGGAGCACCCGCTGTTCGACGCCATCCGGCGGCATTGGAACCAGCAGCAGATCGAGGTGAACGTGCAGTCCGCCGTCGCGCTCCCGGTGTTCGTCCAGGGGCGCGCGGCGGGCGTGTTCTTTCTGCGGACGGTGCAGGGGGACCCGCGGCTGCGGCCGCAGGACGTGGCGCTGGCGAACACCATCGCGCAGGCCGCCGCACGGGTGCTGGAGAACGAAGAGCGCCGGGCCGCGATCTACCGCCGCCAACTCAGCGCCGGCTCGACCGACGTGCTCACGGGGTGCGCGAGCCTCGACTCGCTGGACCGCCGCCTGCGCGACGAGTTCGAGCGGGCGCGCCGCTACCAGCTGCGCTTCGCCCTGGTGCTGCTGGACATCGAGCGGCTGCACGACGTGAACGACCGGCTGGGGCAGGCCGCCGGCGACCGCGTACTCGGGGAAACCGGCGCCATGTTGCAGCGGGAGATCCGCGCCCCGGACTTTGTCGCGCGCTACGGCGGTGACGAGTTCGCCCTGATCCTTCCCGAGACCGACGCGCGCGGGGGCCGCCACTTCGTCGAGCGGCTGCGCGCGGCGCTGCACCGGCACGCCTTCCCCGACCTCGCACCCGGACAGGTGCCGTTCCTGACGGCCGGGGTCGTCGCGTTGCCGCACACCGAGGTGCTGCGGCCGGAAGATCTGCTCACGCTCGCTGAGGGGGCGCTGGCCCGCGGGAAGAGCGAGCCGGACAAGATCGGCGTCGCTTAACGCCGCTTCAGCCAGTTCAGCGGGTCGAGCGCGATGCCGCCCTGGCCGCGCAGCTCGAAGTGCAGATGCGCGCCCTGATCGCTCGCGGCGCCGCCGACGTGGCCGATCACCTGGCTCTTGAGCACGCGCTCGCCTTTGGTCACCGCCGCGTCGTCGAGGTAGGCGTAGAAGGTGTAGTAGCCGCCGCCATGGTCCACGATCACCGACGTCAGATAGGTGCCCATGTTGCCGACCAGCGCCACGGTGCCCGCGGCGACGGCCCGGACGGGCGTGCCGGCCGGCGCGCCGATGCCGATCCCGTGCCAGGTGATGCGCGTGTTGCCGGGACCCGCCGCGGGACCGAATTGGTAGAGCAGCCGGCCGTCCACCGGCCAGTCGAGCTGGCCGAGGCTCGCGGTCGTGATGGCGGTCGCTCCGGGCGCGGCGCCGCGCGCCTCGGCCTCGCGGCGGGCGCGCTCGAGGCTCGCGATGAGGTCGGTGATGCGCCGCTCCTCGCGGCCGGCGGCGGAGAGGCGTTGCTGTGCTTCCTGCAGGCTGCGCCGCGTGACCTGGAGGCGTGACTCGCGCTCGCGCGCCAGCGTGACGAACCGGTCGAGCTCCTGCGTGCGCTCGGACTTGCGCCGCCCCAGCGCGTCGCGCGTGTCCACCAGCACCTGGCGCTCCCGCGCGATGCGGTTCTTCAACTTGATCATGTCGTTGGTCAGCAACCGATCCTGGCGACTCACGAGAAACAGATACTTGTACCGCGACAGGAGATCGCCGAAGCTCTCGGCGGCGAGCAGCACCTGGTAGCCGTAGAGGGGCCCGCGCTTGTAGATGTCCACGAGGCGGCGATCGAGAACGGCGCGCTTCTCGGCGAGAGCGTCTTGCGCGAGGAGCAGGTTGACGGTGGTCTCGTCGATCTGCCGGCTCAGCGCCGCGATCTGCCGGTCGAGCTCGTTGACGATGCGGTTGGTGGCGTCCTTCTGATGCTCGAGGTTGGCGAGCTCGTCGGTGATGCTGTGGGCCTGGGAGCGCAGCCCCTCGAGCTCCTGCTCGACCGCCGAGCGCTCGCGGCGGATGTCCTCGAGGCGGCGCTGGTTGTCGCGCATCTGCTGCTCGAAGGTGGGGCGCTGCGCAGAAAGAGCAACGGAAAGGCAGACGACGTCGAACAACAGCGTCGAACAGACACGTCGAACGGCTGCGAAACAACGTCTCTGTTCGACGCCCGTGTTCGACGCTGTCGTTTGACGCCTCATACTCTCTTCAGATGTCGCCCGACGCTGAGCAGGCTTCCCATCAGCCCGATGACCGCGCCGAACCCGATGATGGCGAGCGCCTGCACCTGCGTGAAGAACGTCGCCTGAATGAGGAACCGGTTGATGAGGGAGTAGGCGCCGTACGAGAAGGCCATCGCCACCAGCCCGCCCAGCAGGCCCTTGATCGCCCCCTGCAACAGGAACGGCCGCCGGATGAAGCCGTCCGTGGCGCCGACCAGCCGCATGATGGCGATCTCGCGGCTGCGCTGTAGCACGGCCATGCGGATCGTCGTGCCGATGATGATGATGGCCACGGCGGCGAACGCGCCGCCCACGACGACCCCGACAGCCGCGGCGAGCTGCCGCAGCCGGTCGAGCTTCTCGACCCAGTCGCGCCCGAAGCGCACGTCGTCGACGAAGCCGAAGCCCCGCAGCCGGTCGGCCACCGCGTTGACGTGCGCGGCGTCGCGGAAGGCGGGCTTGAGCTTCACCTCGATCGACGCGGGGAGGGGGTTGCGCTCCAGCTCGCGGAGCACGTCGCGGAACTCAACGAGCTCGCGCTTGGCGCGCGCGAGCGCCGAGTCCTCGGAGACGTACTCCGCCGCCTGCACCTCGGGGAACGCTTCGACGTCCTTGAGCGCCAGCGTCACCGTCTCCCCCGGCGTGCCCGGCAGCAGGTAGGCGACGACCTCGACGCGCTCCGCCACGCCGTGGAGGGCCCGCTGCAGATTCACCGCCACGAGGCCGAACAGCCCCAGCACGAACAGCGAGAACGCGATCGTCGTCACGGAGAGCGCCGACAAGAGCGGCGCCCGGCGGAAGGCGAGCAGGGCTTCGCGGATGGTGAGGTTCACGGGGCCGGGGCCGCCTGCCCGCGGGGCTCGTCCACCGCCGAGTCGAAGACCACCGCGCCCTCCTGCAGCTCGATGACGCGGTACGGCGCCTGGCGCACGAGGTCCAAGTCGTGGGTGGCCATGACGACGGCGGTGCCGCTGGCGTTGATGTCGCGGAGCAGCTGGAACACGCCGCGCGTGGCGCGCTCGTCGAGGTTGCCGGTCGGCTCATCGGCGAGCAGCACCGTGGGCTCGTTGACGAGGGCGCGGGCGATCGCCACGCGCTGTTGCTCGCCGCCCGAGAGCTCTCGCGGGTACGCCTGCGCCTTCGCGGCGAGGCCTACCTGCGTGAGGACACGCATCACGCGCGCCGGGATCGTGGTACGCCGCGCTCCGGTCACCTCCAGGGCGAAGGCCACGTTCTCGGCGGCCATGCGGTCCTCGAGGAGGCGAAAGTCCTGGAACACGATGCCCAGCCGGCGCCGCAGCCTCGGGATGGCGCGGGTGGCGAGGTCGGAGACGTTGAAGCCCGAGACCCGCACTTCGCCGCTCGTAGGGCGCTCCTCGGCGAACACCAGCTTCAGCACCGTGGACTTCCCGGCGCCCGAGTGGCCGGTCAGAAACGCGAACTCGCCCTTGGCGATGTGGAAGGAGACGTCCTTGAGGGCGAGGCCGCCCTTGGGGAAGGCCTTGAAGACGTTCGTGAACTTGATCACTTACAGTTGCGCCAGGGCGTGGGCGAAGTCGGCGATGAGGTCGTCGGCGTCCTCCAGTCCGAGAGAAAATCTCAGGAAGCCGTCGGGAATGCCAGCCCGCTGCCGATCCTCGGCCGAGAGGGCCGCGTGCGAGGTCAACCGCGGCTCGGACACGAGGGTCTCGACGCCGCCGAGGCTCGGCGCGTGGGCGGCGATGGTCAGCGCCCGGAGGAAGCGCTCCACCGCGCGGACCCCGCCCTTGAGCTCGATGCCGAGCATGCCGCCGAAGCCGTTGAGGATGCGGCGCGCGATTTCATTGTCGGGATGGCCCGCAAGGCCGGGGTAGTGCACCGCGGCGACCGGCGGCTGCTGGGCGAACCACTCGGCCACCTCGAGGCCGGTGGCGTTGTGCCGCTCGACGCGGACGGCGAGCGTCCGCAGCCCGCGGTCGATCAGCCACGCGGCATGCGGATCGATCGCCTGCCCCCACACCTGCATCAGCTTGCGGACCTCTTCTACCAGGCTCTCGGTGCCCGCGACCGCGCCCGCGATCACGTCGCTGTGGCCGTTCAGGTACTTGGTGGCGCTGTGGATGACGACGTCGGCGCCGTGCTCGAGGGGCCGGAGGTTGATCGGCGAGGCGAACGTCGAGTCCACGAGCAGCGCGAGGCCCTCGGCTTTGCAGAGCTGGGCCGCCGGCTCGAGGTCGATCACCCGCAGCAGCGGGTTGGTCGGCGTCTCGACGAAGATCGCCCGCGTCGTCTTCTTCATCGCCTGCTTCCACGTGCGGCTGTGCACCGGATTGACGAACGTCACGTCGATCCCCAGGCGTCCGAACTCCTGCGAGAACAGGCGGTGCACGCCGCCGTAAATCCACTCGCTGGAGAGCAGGTGGTCGCCGGGGCGCAACACGGCGAGGTGTGCCAGCGCCGTCGCCCCCATCCCGCTCGCCACGAAGATCGCCGCTTCGGCGCCCTCGAGCAGCGCGAGCCGCTTGCCGATCGCGGTCTGGTTGGGGTTGTTGCCGTAGCGGCTGTAGAGCACCTCGCCGGTCGAGCCGATGGGGTTCGTGAAGGTGCTGCTCTGGAACAGCGGCGGGGCGACGGGGGTCCAGTCGGGGCGGGCCCCCGGGTCGCCGTGGATGGCGCGGGTGGAGAAGCCGAGGCGGCGGCGCGTCACGCGGCCGTGAGGTGCAGATCCCCGCCGGGTGTCCGGGTGGCGAGCCGCCGGGCGATCAGGTCCTCGAACAGGGCCTCGGCGCTGTCGCGGGCGCCCAGCGACTCCAGCGTTCCGTCGGGGCGCTCGAGCAGCACGGCGAGCCCGTGTCCGGCCAAGACGGGCTCGATGGCCTCGCGGTGTCCGTCAGTGAGTCCGGAGAGCAGCAGCACCCGCAGGCGCTCGCGCAGCAGCTTCGCCACGATTTCGTCGGCGCACGAGTAGTCGATGCAGCCGACGCCGGTGAAGTCGATGCGCGCGACGCTGGCCTCGGCCACGATGGCCTGCTCGATGCGCTCGCGCACCGCGCGGCCGGTGGGTCGCGTGACGAGGTCGGTATAGGAGCCGGATACGGACTGCCGCAGCACCGCATGGACGTCGATGTGCTGGATCACGGCTTCCTGCTCCCCTGTTCCGGGATGATGATCAGGACCTGCGCTCCCGGGAAAGCGGGGAGTCCGTCCGTGAGCGGCACGTCGTCATCCCACGAGGGGGTGATGCTGAGGCGTGCCGTGCCGCTGCGGATCGAGATCTTCCCGTCCCACCGGCTCACATAGTTGCGAATGCCCTTCAACCCCTGCCCGCGGCCGGGATCGCGGAAGCGACTGACCCCCTGGACGAGCGCCGCTTCCAGCGCCGCCGCGTCGCCCCAGCGCGTCCCGAACCGCGTCGCCTGGGTGGGCGCGAGGGAGTGACGGAACCCCACGCCGGCATCGGCGACCGCGATCACGACCACGCGCTTGGCGAGCCGCCGGCGCCAATGGTAGCTCTGCACCGCCACCCAGCCCCCCGTGCCGGCGTGTTCTACAATATTCTGACAGGCCTCCGAAAGCGCCATAGCGAAACCCATCGTCGCCTTGGGATCCACGCCCAGCTCCGCGGTGAGGATCGCCGTCGCCCGCTGCTGGATGTGGCTGACCACCTCGTGTACGTCCTCGGCCGCCCGCACGGCCGTCACCGGCAGCAACACGTCGCTGTCGTCGAGCGGCTTGGCCTTGGGGACCTTGCCGTGAATCTCGAACAACTCGGCGGCGGCCCGGAAGAACCCGGCGCGGGACCAGTACGACACCACCTCGGTCGCCGTCGGCGCGGTGAGCAGCGGCTTATCGCGTCCGCCCGAGCCGGCGGCCTGGCCCGCGGCGAGCAGCCCCACGAGGCCGTACGGCGAGGCCCAATCGGCGGCGTGGGCATCGAACAGCAGGCGCTCGCCGTCCGACCAGGCGGCCGCGAATCCGCCCGCGAACTGGTCGAACGAGCGGTCGTCGAAGGACGCCGGCACCTCGACGAGGCGCGTCATACCGCGGTGAGGCGGCCGAGGAGGTGGTCGCGCAGCCCCGTGGCGCCGCGGTGGGTCACGTTGCGCGCGGCCATCCGGCACCCGGCGCGCATCGCCGTTTCCAGATCCGCGCCTTGCAGGAGGGAGGCCGTCACGGTCGCGCCGAACACGTCGCCACAGCCGGTGGGATCTCCGGCGTCCACGCTCGATCCTTCCTCGGCGGGGGCGGCGATCCGGGCGGTGCGCACGGGGCTGCCCGTGAAGTACACGGCACCGCGCGGGCCCAGCGTTACGCACACCGTGGTGCAGCCCCGGGCCAGGGCGCTCGCCGCCACGGCCAGCGGGTCGCCGCCGAGCTGGGCCATCTCCTCTTCGTTCAGCTGCACGGTGTCGAAGCAGGCAAGCCACTCGAGGGCCTGCAGAGGCGGTTGCAGGTAGCGCGTCCCGTCCTCGGCGGTGCCGAGGAAAAGGCTGTGGAGATCGGCGTAGAGAAAGCGGTCGAAACCGCGGCGCAGCAGGCGGGCGGTCTCGAGCATCAGCTCGAAGCCGGAGATGAAGTTCACGTAGAGGGCGTCGAGGTCGGCGAGTTGCGGTCCCAGCTCGGGCCACGTCCACGGCGGCACGCCGCCGCGCAGCTGCTCGCAGCGCCGCTCGGCGGAATAGTATCGGAGGGTGACACGGTTGTTGGCGTCGGGGACTTCGACAAAACGGGTGCCGGGGGCCGGGTGCCGGAGGGTTTGCAGAAAGGCGTTGGCCTTCGGGGCGAGGTCGCGGCCGACCTTCACCAGGGGCACGATGCGCCAGTCGTCGGTCAGGGTCGCGTCGAGGGCCGCCAGCGCATAGGCGATCCCGCCCCACTCTTCGGTCGCGGGCTGGGCGGGGTCGCGGCCGTAGATCGTATCCCAGACCATCGAGCCCAGGACCCCGATGCGCTTCACACGCGCCCCCACGTCCGCTGGATGAACACCGCCGCCGCGCCGTAAACACCGGCCGTCCCCGGCAGCGCCCCTGGGAGGATGCGGCAGACGTCCACCGCCGGCTTGAAGGCGCGGCGCTTGACCTCGCTGGCCAGCGGCACGAACAGCTTGTCGCCGGCGAGCGTGACGCCGCCGCAAATCACCACGACCTGGGGGTTGAAGATGTTGATGATGTTCGCGACGCCGGCACCGAGGATCTTCGCCGTTTCGCGGACGACCTCCAGGGCGTAGCCGTCGCCGTCGTGGGCGGCCTCGTAGATGACCTGGGCGGTGAGTTTCGACAGATCGCCCTGCACATATTGAGGAAGGGAGGTATCGGCGCCTGCCTCGATCCCTTCGACGGCCCGCGCGGCGATGGCGGGGCCGGAGGCGTACGCCTCGAGGCAGCCGTAGTTCCCGCATTTGCAGCGGCGGCCGTTCCAATCGATCGTCATGTGACCCAGCTCGCCGGCGATGTCCGACGCGCCGTGGTAGATCTTGCCGCCGAGGATGATGCCGCCGCCGATCCCGGTCCCGATGGTGAGGCCGACGACGTGGTCCACGCCGCGCGCCGCGCCGCGCCACCACTCGCCGAAGATCGCGCAGTTGGCGTCGTTATCGAGCGTGGCAGGGAGACCGAGCGCCTGCGCGACGCGGTCGCGCAGCGGCATGTTGGTCCACCCGAGGTTGGGGGTGAGCAGCACGACGCCGCTCTTGGTGTCGAGGGGACCGGGCGAGCCGATGCCGACGCCGGCGATCTCCTTGTCCTTCGCCTCCGCCATCGAGGCGCGCGCCAGCTTCACGATGCGCTCGACGACGGCGTCGGGTCCCTGCTCCGGGAGCGTGGGCTCGGAGACGATGCCCACCGCCTCCGAGCCGTCCTCGGCGACCGTGCCCGCCACGACGTTCGTCCCGCCGACGTCAATCCCGACGATGTAGCGCACCGGTCTCCTCGAGGGCGGCGAGCACCTGCTCGGGGGCCAGCCGCCGCATGCAGTGATGATGCCCCAGGGGACAGCGGGCCGGTCCATGACGCGAGCACGGCCGGCAGGTGAGGTCCTCCACCCCGAGCGCGACGTCGCGCGGCCCGCGCGGCCCGAATCCGAACGTGGGGAGCGTCGGGCCGAACAGCGCCACGATCGGGGTGCCGGCCGCGGCCGCGAGGTGCAGCGGCGCCGAGTCGTTCGTCACCAGCGCCGCGGCCTTCCCGATCAGGGCCGCCGACTCGCGCAGCGACAGGCGCCCGCAGGCGTTGACCGCCCGCCCGCCGGACCGCCCTACCGCGGCCACGATGGCCTCGCCCAGCTCCCGGTCGGCGGGGCTCCCGACCACGACGACCGCGACCCGGGCGGCCAGTCGCTCGGCCAGCTCGGCGTAGTACGGCCAGCGTTTGCTCCCCCAGATCGACCCCGGGGCGAGCGCCACGAACGGCTCCCCGGCGCCGCCGCCGAGGCTCCCTTCGCGCAGCACCCGCTCGGCGGCGGCCCGGTCGGCGAGCGTGGTGACGAGGGCCGGGGGCGTCTGGTGCGGCGGCTTGACGTCCGCCAGCGCCAGCAGCCGATCGATCTCGTGCCCGGCGGCCGGCCGTCGCTTCACCTCTGTGTACAACGACGGCCAGCCGTCGTGGAACCCGACGCGCCGCGGGACGCGAGCCAGGCGCGCCAGCAGCGCCGACCGCAGGGATCGGTGGGGAAGATACGCCGTCTCGTAGCGCTCGGCGCGGAGGGCCCGGACGATGGTCAAAAGGCCGGTGAGCCCCCGCTCCGTGCCGCGCTTGTCGTAGCGGCGCACGCTCCGTACCGCGGGGAGCGTTTCCAGCAGGGGCGCCGCGGCCGGCGTGGTCACGACGTCGAGGGGGCCGTGGCGTTCGGCGAGCGCGGCGAGGAGGGGCGTCGTCAGCACCACGTCGCCCAGGAAGGCGGTCTGGACGACGAGGGCGGAAGCGGCGGGAGCGTCGGGCATTGGCGAACGTGGAATCTGATGGGGCCGACACCGAGCCGGTAGGCGACCCCTGGCACGCGCTCGCTAATGCCTTAGGCGGCCAACCTCTATCGGTAACACGAGCCGCAGGGAGGCCACCAGACCTTTGTGTCGAACCGGAGTCGACAGGTCGGGGTTCGCCCCGACGTCGTATTGGAGCTGAGGGATGAGTGCGAGGGACGCCACGTGCGCCTCCACCGACAGTCCAGGCGCGACGAGGAACTTGGTGTCGTGTTCGGAGACCGCACCGGTGCGCTGCGCGAAGCGGATGAACCCCAGGCCGAGGCCCGGCACGACCTCGAGCGGCCCAACTGGGATCTGCACGCCGAGATCCAATGCGAAGACCTGCGCCCGGTTCCTCACCCCCAGGCGCGTGGCCCCCACATAATAGACCCACCGCAATCCCGCGTAGGTGAGCCGCCCGGGCGCAATTCCGAACACGAGCCCGCCACCGGTTCTGTACGGATCGCCTGAGCCGTAGCTCGCGACCACTCCGAGTTGCACTTCGGCAAGTTGGGCCGGCAGCGGACGTGCGACGCACAGCACGGCCGCCACGAAACCGCCCACCGGGGCGAGTCGGGTCATAAGGCGTCCTTGGTGACCCGTGCGATGCGGCGCTCGAGTTCTCCGACCGGCGGGAGCAGCCGATCGAGCGTCGTCTGATCATCCACCCAGGTGACGGTGCCCATCATAAACACGAGGTCGATCAGCGGCACGAGCGACTCCGGACCGGTGAACAGCACTCCTGCCTCACCGTCCATGAACATGCCGCGGTAGTCCTGGTTCTGAGAGCCCACGATCGCGAAGCTCGCGGCCCGTGGTGAGCTGCGCGGCGGAGCGAACAGTCGTTCCGCGATCCGTTCGAGAGAGTCGGAGAGCTCGCGGGCTTGCGCGTTCACGCCTTCGGGGGAGTACGTGACCTCTCGATATCGCAGGTAGGTGGACATGAACCGCGGCCACTCCGGGGACGCGCTAATCGCCCGCCACAAGTCGTACGTGGCGAGGAACTGCATCTTCTGATGCAGCTTGGGCCGCCCGGTATCCGGCGCCGCGCTGTCGCCGCCGGGGGGGCCGCGACCCGCATCCGCAACCATCGGTACGAGAGCGGGGGCGAATGGCATCAGCGCCTGCAAGAACGGCGTGGTGGCGATCTGGCGTGCCCACAGGTCGGCGCGACTGGGGAACCCATGTTGATCAGGCGGGAGCGCGTATAGCCCGGCGCGCAGCTCGCCCCCGGACGCCACGATCGCCGCGCCCAGCTCGCCGCGCACCAGCAGCAGTCGCGTGAGGAGCTCGTGAGCGCGGGCCATCGACGGGAACCCGCTGCTCGGGGCGTTGGCCAGCGCCGGTGCAATCACAAGGATGTGATCGCCCCGCAGGCAGGCGCCGACGAGCAGCCCGGCGTAGAACGACGAATTCCAGAGTGGATCGGGAACGGTGATGACGGAGCCGGGCGGCATCAATGAGTAGAGCAGCGCCTTCGCGACGTTCAGCGGCTTCGGCAGATACCCCGTGCCGTTCAGCAGCGCCATCGCCCGTGCGTCGAAGCGCGCGTCGAGCGAATCACCAGGTCGCGGAACGCCGTGGGCAGAGCCCTCGCTTCGCAGCGGGAGTGGGAGGTCGGCTTCGCGCATACCCTGGCTCAGCAGGAGATCGCGTGCCGCCCGCTTGAGCTCCAGCAGCACCGGGCCCTGGAGAAGAAGCGAGCGGTCGTCCCAGCCGGGGCCGAGGTAGTGCTGGCCTACGCCCATTCCGGTGAGGATCGCTCCGCCGGCGAAGGGGTGCTGCTCGCTGACGTCGCGAAACGCGATCTTCCGGTGGTCGCGCATCACGTCGTCAGGGTACCCGAACAGGCTTCCGGCGAGACCGCCGCCCCAGAAAGAAGGGTCGATGCGGTTCGTGATATTCACGTGCACTTTCACGCGGTTGTGCAGCCACTCGTTTCCGTACTCCCGCGCTTGGGCCTGCAGGACGCGGGAACCCCGCACGGCGCGGCGGAGTCGCTCCAGAGCGGCGAGCAGCCGGTCGGCGTCCTGCCGGGCGGCATGCCGCAGCTGCGCAGAGGCTCGCAGGGGGTCTTCAAGCAGCGTCATCAGCTCCCGCGACTTCCGCTCCTCGTAGTAGAACTGGTCCAAGAAGATGAAGTACGACGGCAGGGTGCCGGTCGAGTCATACGCCTCGATCCGATCCGCCAGCGCCGCGAGGTATCCGTCCACGACCTGTGCCAGCGACGCCCAGTCGAGCGTGCCCTCCGGCGTCACGGCTGGAAAGTCGTGGATCCAAAGCACGTGGTACTCGCGCGTCTCGCGGAGCATCCGTAGCAGCTCCCAATGGAACTGCAGGTTGGCGACATACGCGACACGGTTGCGGTCCGTGAACGTCACGCCGGTCGCCCGCTCGAGGAGGGCGTCGAGCTCGCTCTGCTCATCGTAGTCCTCGGGGAGGAGCCCGTACTGCAGCGGGAGCCACACGAGTCGGGCGTCGTCCCATTCCTTTGCCGCCCGCCGGCGCAGCGCCTCGAGGATGTCGGTCAATCGCTCAAAGACGAACAAGACGTCCTCAGTGCCGTCGGCCGGCACCACGGCGGACGAGGCGACCCACGCGCTGAACCGTCCGCGGGCCGCGACGCTGAACTGTTTCAGCGTGTCCTTGCGCTTGTTGCGGCCGACCAGGCGGTCGTAGGGGAGGAGCACCTCATCGAGCAGGATCTCTCGACACCGGCGGGCCAGCTCCTGGCCCGCCACCGAGTTGCCGGACGCGAGGGTGAAGGCGTGCTCCACCTGGGCGTGAAAGAAGCGGACTTCCTCCGTGGCGCTCCGAACTGCGAGGTGCGCCCGGAGCGCCGCGAGGTAGGCGGCAGCGCGCCCCAGCGCGACGTGGGCGGTGCGCCCATCCTGATCGAGATAGGGGACGACGAGCCGGCGAATCCACTCGGCGGAGGTCCGCAGGCTGTCCAGCACCGCGTCAAGCGCGGGACGACCGGTCGCCCGATGGGGTGCAGGCGGCTGGAAGTCGCCGGCTACGACCACATAGTCTCGGAGAGGCCGGCTGCGACCGGCGAGCGGGTCGCCCACCGGGGTGGACACCCCCACCGTGAAGCTGTTACGCCGCGCCGGATACCAGTCGACACGCAACTGCGAGCCCGGCGTCAGCAGGCCTCCGCGCCGCACGGGGGAGTGCGCCGTCACGAGCATATCGAGACGGCCACCCCGCAGATTGTAGTCTCCTCCAACGCCGACGCTGAAGAACGGCACCTCAGCGATGGCGCGCACGCCCCCGTCGACGCGGCTGCCTCGCGCGCCGAAATAGGCCTCCATCCCCAATTCGGCGACTTTTGCCACCGGATTCAGAGGGGCGTGATAGACGCCACCTTGGGCTCGGAGGATCAAGTCAGCGGGCGAGTGGGCGAAGAACGCCCCGGCGCTCAGTCCGGCCTGCCAGCGAAACCGGAGTGGTTGTCCGAGCGAAGCGATGCGGCCGCCGCCGTCCGGTGTCCGCAACGCCTGGCCACAGGCGGCTCGGGCCGTGAGGAGGGACAGCCCGACGCCCCAGGCGCCCAGGCTCAGCAGCGCGTACCACCGGACGGCGCGAACAGGCACCAGACAGGCCTCGCGAAGCACGTCGTCCCACGCGTGTTGGTCGGGAGCGACGCTGAGTGGCTTGGATGTATCGTGGGGACGCCGCGGCGGCAAGGCGCCGTGACGGTTCAGTCAACCTGCAGCACCGCCAGGAACGCTTCCTGGGGGATCTCGACCGAGCCCACCTGCTTCATGCGCTTCTTTCCTTCTTTCTGCTTCTCCAGGAGCTTGCGCTTGCGGGTGACGTCGCCGCCGTAGCACTTGGCGGTGACGTTCTTGCGCAAGGGGCGGATCGTCTCCCGGGCGATCACCTTGGTGCCGATCGCCGCTTGGATCACGACCTCGAACAGCTGGCGCGGGATCAGCTCCCGCAGCTTCTCGGCGATCTTCTTCCCCCACTCGTACGCCTTGTCGCGGTGGATGATGACGCTGAAGGCGTCCACCGGCTCCCCGTTGAGGAGCATGTCCAGCTTCACCAGGTCGGAGCGCCGGTAGCCGAGGAAGTCGTAATCGAGCGTCGCGTAGCCGCGCGAGATCGTCTTGAGCTTGTCATAGAAATCGAGAATGATCTCGGCGAGGGGAAACTCCCAGGTGAATTCGACGCGAGTCGGGTCGAGGTAATGCATCCCCTGGTACACGCCGCGCCGCTCCTGGCCCAGCGTCATGATCGCCCCGATGTATTCAGCGGGGACGATGATGCGCGCCTTGACGAACGGCTCCTCGATCCGGTCCACGGTCGAGCCGTGCGGCATGCGGCTCGGGTTCTCCACGATCTCGAGCGAGGCGTCGGTGCGGTACACGTGGTACTCCACGTTCGGCACGGTGCTGATGAGGTCGAGTGTGAACTCGCGCTCCAGCCGCTCGCGCACGATCTCCATGTGCAGCAGCCCGAGGAACCCGCAGCGGAAGCCGAAGCCGAGCGCCACCGACGACTCCGGCTCGTAGTGCAGCGAGGCGTCGTTGAGCTGCAGCTTGGCGAGCGCGTCGCGCAGCTCCTCGAACTGTTCCGCGTTGGTCGGATACAGCCCGGCGAAGACCATCGACTTGATGTCGCGGTACCCCGGCAGCAGCGGCACCTCGCGGTGGGCGGCGTCGAGCACCGTGTCCCCGGGCCGGGTCTCCCGCACGCCGCGCACGTTAGCCACGAAATAGCCGACCTCGCCCGCCTCGAGCTGGTCGGTGGGTTTGCGGTCGAGCTGCAGATAACCGACCTCGTCCACGTCGTAGCTGTCGTCCTTGTGCGCACCGAAGGCGATCTTCATTCCCCGCGCCAGCACCCCGTCCACGACCCGGATGCTCGGCACCGCGCCGCGGTAGCGGTCGTAGAGTGAGTCGAAGATCAGCGCGCGTAGTGGGGCCGCCAGGTCGCCGCGGGGCGCGGGCACGCGTCGCACGACCGCTTCGAGCACCGCGGGGACCCCGGTCCCTTCCTTGGCGGAGATGCGCAGGATGTCCGCGGGATCCGCCCCGATCAGGTCGTGGAGCTCCTGGGCGCGGCGGTCGGGCTCGGCGCCGGGGAGGTCGATCTTGTTCAGCACCGGGATGATTTCGAGCCCGGCGTCGAGCGCGAGGAACAGGTTCGAGAGGGTCTGCGCCTGGACGCCCTGGGAGGCGTCCACGACCAGGATGGCGCCCTCGCACGCGGCCAGGGAGCGCGACACCTCGTAGGTGAAGTCCACGTGGCCGGGGGTGTCGATGAGGTTGAGCTCGTAAACCTCGCCGCTCTCGGCCCGGTAGGTCATGCGCACGGCGTTGAGCTTGATCGTGATGCCGCGCTCGCGCTCCAGGTCCATGGTGTCGAGCACCTGGTCCCGCATCTGCCGCTTGTCGAGGGTGCCGGTAAGCTCGATGATCCGGTCGGCCAGGGTGGACTTCCCGTGGTCGATGTGCGCGATGATGCAGAAGTTGCGGATGTTGGCCTGGCGCATTGGAGGAGGAATATAGTCTGAGTACCTTTCACTCCTTGCCCCCCATCACCGGCTGGTTCGACCCCGCGCCCAAGGGCGGCTTCGTACGCCGCGCGGCGAACAGCTACCTGCCGGCCTCCGGCGATCCGCCCGTGCGCCTCGCGGGGCTGCGGCGCGGCGACCTGGTGATCCTCGACAACGGGCGCGTGCAGAGCGTCAACGGCGTCGCTCCCGAGCGGCTCGAGGCCCGCCCCAACTTTCCCGAGCTCGGCGCCGTCCACCCCAGCCGTCCGCTCACGCTGGAAACGCCGCGTCCCTCGAGTCCCCGCACCGCCGAGATCCAGCGCGTGGTGGACCTCGTCTGCCCGTTCGGGTTCGGTCAGCGGGCGCTGATCGTGTCGCCGCCCAAGGCCGGCAAGACGATCATGCTGCAGGCCGTGGCCGAGGCGGTGGCGCTCAACTATCCCGAGGCCACCCTCCTCATCCTGCTCGTGGACGAGCGGCCCGAAGAGGTGAGCGAGATGATCGATTGGGGCCGCGGCGAGGTGATTGCCTCGAGCTTCGACCTGCCGCACGAGCGGCACGTGGCCGTGGCCGACATGGTGTTCGAGCACGCCCGCCGCCAGGTGGAGCTGGGGCGCGACGTCGTGATCGTGCTCGACTCCCTCACGCGCCTCGCGCGCTCCCACAACACCGCGAGCCGCAGCAGCGGCCGCACCATGACGGGCGGCATCGACGCCAACGCCCTCGCCGAGCCCAAAGCGTTGTTCGGCGCGGCCCGGGCCGTCCCCAAGGGCGGATCGCTCACGGTGATCGCCACCGCCCTGGTAGAGACCGAGAGCCGCATGGATGACGTGATCTTCGAGGAGTTCAAGGGAACGGGAAACGCGGAGCTGCGGCTGACACGTGCGCTCGCCGACCGGCGTCTCTTTCCGGCCGTGGACATCGCGGCGACCGGCACGCGGCGCGAGGAGCTGCTCGGCGACGCCGCGACGGTGGACGCCAAACAGAAACTGCGGCGGAGCCTGGCGGGGCTGCCGCCGGAGCGGGCGATCGAGGCGCTGCTGGCCCAGATGAAACGCGCCAAGACCAACGCCGATCTGCTCGCCGCGGTCACCTGACCCGCGCGCCGGCGCTCAGTTGCCGGTCTGCTGCACGATCCGGCGATAGCTCTCCGGATTCCACTTGGGCCGCGCGGTGCGGTTCGCTACCTCGAGCCCGAGATAGAAGTCGAGCTTGATGATGCGGCTCTCCTTCTCCCCGTCGATCTTCGCGACCTCGTCCGACACCTGGTGGTAATCGGGGTGGGTGCCGTTAAAGAAGAAGAGGATCGGCACGCCCTTGCGGGCGAAGTTGTAGTGGTCGGAGCGGAAGTAGAAGTTCTCGGACGGCCACTTGTCGTCGATCGCCGCCATGTGGAGCTCGGGGTGGGCGGCGGCGACGCGGTTCAGCGTCGCGCCCAGGTCCGAGTGCTCCTTCCCGATCACGGCGATCGTGTCCTTCCAGTTGCGGCCGATCATGTCGGTGTTCAAATCCGCCACGATGCCGGCGAGCGGCACCGTGGGGTGCTCGCTGAAGTACTCGCTGCCCCACAGTCCCCGCTCCTCGCCGCTCACGGTCATGAAGACGAGTGAGCGCCTGGGGTGGGGCGTGAGCTGGGCAAACGCCTCGGCGAGCTTGACCACCGCGATCGTGCCGGAGCCGTCGTCGTCGGCGCCGTTGCAGATGGAGTCCTCACACCCCTCGCCGTCGCCCGGCGTACCGAGGTGATCCATGTGCCCGGTGAAGAAGACGTATTCGCTCTTCAGGGTGGGGTCGGAGCCCTCGAGAATACCGATCACGTTCGGAGCGCTGAGCCCGGTGCGGGTTCGTTGCGCGATGCGCACCCGCGCGGTCAGGCCGGCCATGGGGATCACACGCAGGGGCCGGTTGCGCCCCGCGCTTGTGGTATCGATCGTCGCGCCTGCGGCGGTCAACAGCTGGAAGGCGCGAGACTCCCGCACGAGAATGATGGGTGGACTCTGGGCTTCGGAGGTGGCGAGCGCATACGCCGGCGCTTCCTGCTGCGCCGCTCGTGCCGCCCACTCCTGCTCCGGAAGAGCAGCGGCGAACAGAATCGCGGCCGGATGAGCCCCGCCGAGTACGCGCTGGAGCGTGCCGCCGCCACCGAGCGCGATGAAAACGACGACCGCGCCGCTGAACCGGGTCGTGTCGATCACTGAGCCTGACCCGGCGGTGCCGGTCACCACGACCATGGGGCCGGAGCGCGGTTGGGCGGGTGCATCGCCGCGGTAGTAGGAGGCATCGGGCCCGAGTCGCCATTGCGCCGTTGCGGTGCCCGTTACCTGGACGTAGGAGCTGTCCGCCGTGACCCTGCTCCACTCGATCGGGTAACGCTGAAAAAACGTGCCGCGCTCGCCGCCCGGCTGTAACCCAAACCGCTGGAACTCGGCGGCGATGTAGCGGGCGACCTGCTCGAGCTGCGGGCTCGGCGTGGCGCGGCCAAGCATCGAATCGTCCGCGATGATGGCGATGCGCCGGACGACGTCCTGGGCGGTGATGGAGGTGACGGCGCGCTGCACCGATGCCGG
>Ga0209159_1000707_pt1 | contig 28706 bp, 26 predicted proteins | sample GraSoiAngelo_144_FD_185901 | JGI IMG/M metagenome (GOLD analysis project Ga0209159, IMG submission 185901) | Grasslands soil microbial communities from the Angelo Coastal Reserve, California, USA - 14_1009_02_40cm (SPAdes) (version 2) | ecosystem: Environmental > Terrestrial > Soil > Grasslands ...
CCGACCGCGCCGTGCTCGCGGAGCCGACGTCGATGCAGCTCGTGATCAGCAACCGCGGGCTGCTGAACTTCCGCGTGGTCGTCAAGGGCGCGTCCGCGCATGCCTCGGCGCCGGCCCTCGGACGCAACGCCGTGACCGCCGCCGCGGCGATCGTGCTCGAGCTCGAATCGATCGCCGATGAGCTCACACGTCGACCCCATCCCCAGTTCGGGCCGCCGAGCCTGACCGTGGGCACGATCCACGGCGGCACGCGCCCCTATGTCGTACCGGACCGCTGCGAGATCGAGGTCGACAGGCGCATCAACCCGGGCGAGACCGCTGAGAAGGTGTTGGGCGAGCTGGAGACAGCGATCGCGCTCACCCGGCGGCGGCTGCCATGGCTCGAGGCGGACGTCATCGCGGGGCCGGATTATCTGCCCTTTGAGACACCGCACGACCACGGGCTCGTGCGGTCGATGACCACGGCGATGACCGAAGCCGGAATCCCGCGCCAGATCTCCGCGTGGCGGGCGGCGAGTGATGCGGGCTTCCTCGTTCATGGCGCGGGGATACCATGCGTTCTGTTCGGACCGGGCGATATCGAGCAGGCGGCGCATCGGCCGGACGAGTGGATCGACCTCGACGATCTCGACACCGCTCAGCGCGTATTCGAGCATGTGTTGCTCAGCCGGGAGCCGGCCCAGGAGGTGGCGGATGGCAGCGTTTCCCAGTGAGGAGTACGAGAAACGGCTGGTGAGAACACGGGTAAAGATGGGTGAGGCCGGGGTTGACGTGCTCCTGGTCACCGATCCGGCGAACATGAATTACCTGACCGGCTACGACGCGTGGTCGTTCTATGTGCCGCAAGCCGTGATCGTGCCCATGAAGCCGGAGCCGCCGCTGTGGGTCGGGCGGGGAATGGACGCTCAGAGCGCGATCCTCACCACCACGCTTCCGCGGGAAAACATCCTCAGCTACGCCGACGACTACGTCGAGTCCCCGGTGAAGCATCCGATGGAGCATGTCGCCTCGGTGCTCGCGGACGGCGGGTTCGCAGCCTCGCGTATCGGGTACGAAGGCAACGCCTACTTCTTCACCGCGCGCAACCTGCAGGTGCTGACGCGTGCTCTGCCGCAGGCAAAGTTTGAGGACGTCGACCTCCTCGTCAACTGGGTGCGGACGGTGAAGTCGCCGCTCGAGATCGACGTCATGCGACAGGCAGCCCGGATCGTCGAGAACGTGATGCGGGTCGCCATCGACGCGGTGGCCGTCGGCGTGCGCCAGTGCGACGCCGCGGCGCTGATCTCAGAGGCCCAGATCCGAGGCACCCAGCAGTTCGGGGGCGATGCGCCGGCCAACCCTCCTTCCATCCTCAGCGCCGAGAACGCCGCGACCCCGCATGCGTCGTGGTCGGACCAGCCTTTCCGGCAGGACACCGCGACCTGCCTCGAGCTCAGCGGCTGCCGGCAGCGCTATCACTGCGCGATGTCGCGGACGGTCTACCTGGGCAGCCCACCCAACGATATGGAGCGGGTGGCCGCGGCCACCGGCGATGGGATGGCGGCCGCCCTCGCGACGGTCAAGCCTGGCGCGCTGTGCCAGGACGTCGAGCTCGCGTGGCGCCAGACCATCAACCGCGCCGGCTTCAGCAAGCCGTCGCGCATCGGTTACTCGATAGGCCTGAACTATCCCCCGAACTGGGCCGACCACACGGCGAGCCTGCGGGAGAACGACACGACCGTGATGGAGCCGAACATGACGTTCCACCTCATGCTCGGCATGTGGATGGAGGGGTGGGGCTTCGAGCTCAGCGACACTTTCCGGGTCACCGAGACCGGACATGAGGTCCTGGCCGACTTCCCGCGTCAGCTCTTCGTCAAGGCATGAAACGTCATCACACGCGCCCGCTGGCCGTCGTGACCGGTGGCTCGCGCGGGATCGGGCGCGCGTTCGTCCTCGAAGCCACGCGGCGCGGCTACGACGTCGTCTTCACCTACCGCAGCCGGGAGGCGGACGCGGCCAGCACCGTCGAGCTCGCCGCCGCCTTGGGTGGAGAAGCCGAGAGCGTGCGCGCCGACCTCGAGGATTTCGAGGGCGTGCAGGCGGTGGCCTCCGCGGCGCGAGCCAGGGGACACGCCAGCTTGCTCGTCAACAATGCCGGCATCGGCGAGGAGTTCACGCTCGAGGCGCTGACGCGCGACGCGTGGGAACGGTCCGTGGCGATCAACCTGACCGCGCCCACCTTCCTGGCCAAAGAGCTGAAGGCGGACCTGGTGTCGCAGCGAGGCGCGATCCTGAACGTGAGCAGCGACGGCGGCGTCGCGGGCTCCCTGCACGGTGCTGCATACGGAGCCACCAAGGCGGGTCTCATCGGTCTGACCAAAACGCTGGCACGCGAGCTGGCGCCCGACGTGCGGTGCAATGCGATCGCGCCCGGCCCGGTGGCGACCGAGATGTGGTTGGCGATCGATCCCGCCGTGCAGGAGCGGGTGATGGAGCGAGAGATGCCCCTGAAACGGATCGCCCAACCTGAAGACATCGCGCGCGCGGGCCTCGACATCAGCTCGTGGCCGGACGCATCGGGAATCGTCGTCCTCCTCGACGGCGGCCGGATCATGTGACGGCCCCATGAAGGTTCTCGTCGTCGGAGCCGGCCTGTCCGGGCTCGTGGCCGCCACCGAGATCCAGGCCGCCGGCCACGACGTGGTGGTTACGGAGGCGCGCGATCGCGTCGGCGGCCGCGTGTTCACGCTACGGGAAGGTTTTGCCGGTGGTCAGTTCGCCGACATCGGGGCGGAGATCATCTACCACGGACAGCAGAACATCGCCGACCTCTGCGCCAAGCACGGCGTCGAGCTCAGCGAGGAGTTCAGTCTTGGCACTGACGTCCCCGACCTCATATTCGGCGGCGAGCGGCTCGATCGGGCCGCGGCCGCCGAGATCGTCAACGAGCTGCGCCAGGCGATCAAGCGCACCCGTCCCAGCCACTACGAAACCGTTGCCCAATGGCTGCGGCGAGCTCATGTCTCCGAACCGGCCGAGCTGCTGCTGGCCGCGATCGCACAGTCGACCCCGGCGGCCCCGCTTCGCATCGCGGACGCCCAGGAGCTCAACGTCGAGCTGTCGTGGGGCGAGGCCTACCGCAAGATCAAGGGCGGCAACGACTCTCTGCCACGGACGATGGCGCAGAAGGTGGACGTGCGGCTCAACCGTCCGGTGCGCGTCGTGGGCTGGGGGCCGACCGGCGTGACCGTCGAATCGGACCAGGAGACCTTTCACGCCGACCGCGTCGTGGTGACCGTGCCCGGCCCACTTGTGTCCGAGCTCGGATTCGAGCCGGCAATGCCGGCGGACAAGGTTCGGGCACTGCTCCAGCTGCGCTACGGCAATGCAACCAGGCTCGTGGTCCAGTACGCGGAGCGCGAGCTGGTCAAAGAAGCGATCGGATCGGGCTGCTTCACCGACCGCATGCCCGGCTTTGTGATGGAGCAGACCGTCCATCAAAGCGGCGACCCCATCATCGTCGCGGGCCTGGCGGCGGGCGACGTCGAACCATCAGGCCTGACGGACGACCAGATCCTCGACAGCGTCGACGCCACCATGAGCTCCGTCGTCGGTCGCCCGATCAAGCGCCTGTTCGGATTCGTCAAGAGCTGGACGCACGACCCGTGGACACGCGCGGTCGTCAGGGCGCCGATCGGCGACCAGAGAGACTCGGTGCTGCCACTCATCGCGGCGCCCCTCGACGGAAGGGTGTTCTTCGCGGGCGAACACACCGACAACAGGGTGGGGCCCGGTGGCATGGAGGGCGCCATCAAGTCGGGCTACCGCGTGGCGCGCGAGGTGATCGCGGAGCTCTAAATGCCATGAAGACATGTGCCCTCCTGGTCATCGCCGCCGGCATAGGAGCCGCCGCGCCCCGGACGATCAAGGAGCTGTGACCATCGACGACCGTGAGTTCCTGATGATCCCCGGGCCGGTGAGCGTGGACGAGACTGTCCTGGAGGCGCTCGCCCGTCCGGTGCGCGCGCACTACGGCGACGGCTGGACGCAGCTCTACAAGCACGCGGTGTCAGGCATGCGCGACGTCTTCAAGACGGACGGTGAGGTGCACCTGGTCTTCGGATCCGGAATGGCGGGCGTCGAGATTTGCATCGCCAGCGTGCTGAGCCGCGGTGACGAGGTGTTGGTGGCCACGAACGGTCTTTTCGGAGACCGCATGGCCGAGGTCGCGACCGCGAACGGGCTGCAGGTGGATGTGGTCCGTCCGGGCCTGGCCGAGGCGATCACCGCGGCGCACGTTCGCGATGCGCTCGCGACGCACCCCGAGGTGCGTGCCGTCTGCGTCGTGCATCACGAGACGTCGGTCGGAGTCATCAACGACGTCGAAGGAATCTGCGGAGCGGCGCGCGAGCACGGCGCTCTGACCATCGTCGACGGCATCTCCGCGGTCGGCGGGGTGCCCTTCGAGATGGACGCCTGGGGGGCCGACCTGTGCGTGACCGTCGCCAACAAATGCATCGGCGGACCGATTGGCGTGGCGCCTGTCGCGGCGGGGCCGCGCGCTCTCGAAGCGCTTTCCGACGGCCGTCCGAAAGCGGCGGGCTGGTATCTCAACCTCGCGACCTGGCGCCGTTACGCGGAGCTGTGGAGCGGTTGGCACCCACACCCGACCACGATGCCGACCAATGTCGTCGAGGCGTTCGACGTCGCGCTCACGGGTCTGCTCGACGAGGGTGTCGAGCGCCGCTGGACACGATTGGCGCGGGCGCGGGACCGCGTCCGCGAGGGGCTGGAAGAGATGGGTTTCGGCATGCTGTCACCCATCGCCACGGCGTCTCCCGTAACCACGGCGGTGTACGGGTTGCCGGGCATGGACGTCGCCGATTACATGGCGTGGCTCTTGCGCGAGCACCGGATTCGCATCGGTGGAGGGCTGGGAGAGCTATCAGGCAGGATCTTCCGGATCGGCCACATGGGCCGCGCCGCGGAGCCCGACGCCATCGACCGGTACCTTCGCGCCACCGCGGACTACGTGGACGGACATGGGCTGGGTCGCGCTAGAGCTTGATCTTTTCCGGCGTCCAATCCTCGATGCCGGCCTGCACGTCGTTGAGGAAGCGCGACGCCGCCAGGCCGTCGATGATGCGATGGTCGAACGACATGGTGAGGTTCATGATCGGGCGAATCCCGATCGTGTCACCCACCACCACCGGGCGCCTGCGGATCGATTCCGTGCTCAGGATCGCTGCCTGCGGCTGGTTGATGATGGATTGCCCTGCGACCGAGCCGAGCGCGCCGGTGTTGTTCAGGGTGAACGTGCCGTCCCGCACGTCCTCTGGCCGGAGCGACTTGTTGCGCGCCCGCGTGGCGAGGTCGTTGATCGCGTGCGCGAGGTCGAAGAAGCCCATCAGGTCGGCGTCCTTGACGACGGGCACGATCAGCGTATCCGGGAGCGCGACCGCGATGCCCATGTTCACGTAGTGCTTGAGCACGATGCCTTCGTCCGTCCAGCTTGAGTTCAGGTATGGATTCCTGAGCAGCGCGACGCAAACGATCTGGACGAAGAACGGAACGTAGGAGAGAGGGAACCCATGACGCTCGCGGAACCTGTCCTTCTCAGCCTCCCGGTACTCGAGCAACCGGGTTACGTCGACTTCCCGCAGCGACCACGCGTGAGGCGATGTGCTCACGCTGCGCACCATGTGCTCGGCGATCTGGCGCCGCACGGCCGAGATCCGCACGACCTCGTCGCCTCGATCTCCGGGCCCACGCAATGGGGCTAGGCGCGGAGCTGCCGGCTGCGGCGAAGTGTTCGCCGGAGCGCGGTGTTCGGCCAGGTACGACATCACGTCCTCGCGCCGCACCCGCCCGCCCGTGCCCGTGCCCTTGATCTGCGCAATCTCGAGGCCGTTCTCCTCCATGAGCTTGCGGATTCCGGGGCTGAGCCTGCCCGTGTCAGCGGGCGCGGGCGGTGCCTGTGGGCGGGGCTCCTCGGGCACCTCGGGCTTGTCCTCGGCGGCAACACTCGCGCCCTCGACCTCGAGCTCGGCCAACGCGGCCCCGATCGGCACTGTCTCACCAGGCGAGACTTTGATGCGCACCAGCCGGCCCTCGACGGGGGATGGGATCTCGGCATTCACCTTGTCGGTGACGACCTCGACGATGGGCTCGTCGCGGCGCACGACATCGCCCTCCTTTTTGAGCCAGCGGTCGACGGTGCCCTCGGTGACCGATTCGCCGAGCTGCGGCATCTTGAGCGTGGTCAGGACCATTGAGGTGTCATCCCCCGGTGGATTCTAGTTGGCGTCCGGTGCCTCGGTCGGCTCGCGCGGCTGCTCTACGATTCGGTGAAGCGACCGCGCTGATTCAAGGAGGAGTCGAGTGACCCGTCGATTCCGTTTCGGTATCTGCACCGACCAGAACATGACCTGGGAAAAGACGGTCGAGCGCTGGCAGCTTTTCGAGCGGCTGGGCTACGAGAGCGCGTGGCTGTGCGATCACCTGGTCCAACCAAGCCGGCCCGAGGGACCCTACTTTGAGGCCTGGTCGCTGCTCGCCGGACTGGCGGCGCGCACCGACAAGATCAGGGTTGGCATTCTCGTCACCTCCAACACCTTTCGCTACCCGCAGGTCGTAGCCAAGATGGCGGTGACCGTCGATCACGTCTCCAACGGAAGGCTCGAGATCGGGCTGGGCGCCGGCTGGTACGAGCCGGAGCACACGATGTTCGGGATCGAGTTTCCCGAGACGAAAGAGCTGGTCGCCCGCTTCCACGAGGCGGTTCAAGTGGTCGACCTCATGACCCGCGAGGACACGAGCTCCTTCGACGGCACGTACTACAAGCTGAAGGACGCGCGCTCGCGACCCGCGAGCATTCAAAAGCCGCGCCCGCCTCTGCTCCTCGGCGCGTTCGGGCCGCGCATGCTCAAGATCGTCGCCAGGTTTGGGGACACCTGGAACGCCTTCGGGACGCCGACCGAGATGCGCGAGCGCAACCAGATGCTCGACGACTACTGCCGCGAGATCGGGCGCGATCCCGACACCCTGGACCGCTCGCTCTACTACTGGGTGCCCAAGGCGGACGAAGACCCATGGATCTCCAGCGACGCTTTCTACAGCGTGATCGAGCCTTACATCGAGGCGGGGGTCAACCAGTTCATCTTCGACCAGCCGCGCGACGACCAGCTCGAAATGCTGGAGTGGGTGGCCAAGGAGGCCCTGCCCAAGTTCGCGAAGCAGGTTCCGCGCGTGCTCGAGCCGGCGAGCGCCTCGAAGATCGACACGTCGGACTGGAAGCGGCCCCAGGACCACCTCTAGAGCGCGCTAGAACTCGATGGCTGGATGTTCTGGTTCAGCCGGAAGAAATTGGCCGGGTCGTAGCGATCCTTGAGCGCGACGAGGCGCCCGTAGGTATCGCTCCCGTAGGCCTGGCGAACGCGCTCACGCGTCTCCTGGAAAAGGTAGTTGGGGTACGCGCCCCCAGACAGGAAGGGCTGCAGGCGGGCAAAGCCCTCGCGCGCCCACCTCACGTTATTGCCGTCTCGGGCCGGGTCGGTCCACTTCGCGTTGACGAGCAGATCGTACTTGGCGCCCACGAAGTTCAGCGCGCTGCTTCCAGGAGCGCTCCGATGCAGCGCGCCATGCAGGTGTTCGAGCTGGACCTGGCTGAGAGGCGATGCGGCCTCGTCGAAGATTTCGTGCAACGTCCCGATCGCCGAGTGGTCGAGCGCGCCCATCCCGTTCGTCTTCCAGTAGTTCCTCCAGCCCCAGGGCGAGATCTGGTCGTAAAGACGCTGCGCGTCGACATAACTTCGGGGCGCGACTCCGTCCCGCACGGGCATGAAGCGTGCGCGCAGCCGGTCATAGACCGGGACCGCCGACTCGGCCTCGCCGCAGTAGCACGTCAGCAACGTGGCGAGGGGTTCGCCTTCGGGGGATCGGCGGAGGACAAGGTCGCAAGAAAACGCGTCGGGGACCGTGTCGACAAAACCGTCGTAGAAGGCCAGAAATTCGGAGGTGTAGCGGAAGTCGACGGGCCCCGAGACCACGCCGTCCAGCGGATGGAGAGCGAATTCAAACGTCGTCACGACGCCGAAGTTTCCGCCGCCTCCGCGCAGGCCCCATAGCAGGTCGGGGTTTTCCTCGGACGAGGCGGCGATCCGGTCGCCGGATGCGGTCACCAGCTCGGCGCCGACGAGGTTGTCGCATGTGAGGCCGTAGAGCCCGCGCAGGACACCGATTCCTCCGCCCAGCGTCAGTCCCGCCACTCCCGTGGTGGAAACGATCCCGCCCGGGGTCGCCAATCGGTGGGCTTGGGTTGCAGCGTCGAGGTCGCCCCAACACGCGCCGCCCTGGACGCGGGCGCGACGCCGCACCGGATCGACATCAACCCGACGCATTCGCGACAGGTCGATGACCAGGCCCTCCTCGACGACGGCGTTTCCCGCGACGTTGTGGCCGCCGCCCCGGACGGCGACCGCGAGGGCGTGCTCGCGCGCAAAGGCGATCGCCGTCGCCACGTCAGCCTCGTTCGCGCAGCGCACGATGAGATGCGGCCGCCGGTCGATCATGCTGCACGACAGACCCCGCGATCTCGCGTCCGAGACGCCGCGCCGCGTCTGCGTCCACGGCGGTCACTTCGCGACCGCCACCCGCGACCTGGACAGAAGCCTTGGCGCGAGCGAACCCACCACCGCCATCAGAACGGCTCCCGCCACCGGCGGCCAGAACGCAAGCGCGACGCTGCCGGTGGCGTCCACCAGCATCCCGGCCGAAAGCGGGCCCACGAAAGCAAGCAGGTAGCCGGCGGTGTACATGACCGCCGAGTAAGTCGAGGCCTCGCTCTCGTCGCGGGCGATCAACGGCGGCAGCGCGATCGAGGCCACAAACGCGGCCGCCGTGCCAAGGCCGACCATGAAGACCAGCGGCTGCACGAAGTCCGTCAGGCCGAGCAGCAGCCCGAGCGAGCCCGTCACGGCGAGGGTGCCCGCGACCACGTAAAAGGGCGTCGACAGCGCGTACGGCCAGCGGACGAAGGAGAGCGCGAACAGGGGGACGATGGGGAAGAAGTTCAGGAACAGGAACGTCGTGGCGACGTACCCGGCGCTCCGTCCGACCAGCAGGAACGGAACCCACGTCGCCACCGTGTAGTAGACGAGATTCTGGAACGTGAACAGGGCGGCCACCTGCCAGACCCTCGGGTCGCGCAGTACCGCCGCCAGGTGCGCCGGCGGCGCAGCCGTCCGATCGCGAGGTGTGAACCGAACCCACAGCAGCGCACCGACCGCGGCGATGGCCGCCCAAACGATGAACATCGCCCGCCACCCGATCGCCCGCGAGATGTAGGGCGAGAGCGAGGCGCCGAGGACGTTTCCCATCAGCAGTCCGTTGCCGTACAGGTTGCTGGCTCGTGTGATCGCCGTGGGGAACCACCGCCGGATCAAAACCGCGAGCGGGGGCTGCGCGAGGGCGATCGAGAGCGTCAGCAGCGAGCTGCCCGCGAAAACCCAGAACACACCCGGCGGCAGCGTGATCGAGACGGTGAAGATGACGAGCCCCGCGGCGCACAGCGAGACCAGTCGCCTTGCTCCATACCTGGTGGCGAGCAGAGCTCCAGGGATCGAGGCAACGCCCATCGTGAGCACGGCCAGCGAGGTGATCGAGCCGGTGGCCGAGAAGCTGAGTCCCAGGTCAGAGCGAATCGCCGGCAGCGACGGCGGAATTGCGAAGAGGATCACGCGCAGGTTGAAAGCCGTGAGCCAGACGAGCCCGAGCGAGATGACGGTCCGGCGCAAGGAGGACCATCCTAACGGTCAGATCTTCGACGAGTCAGGGACCGGATTGTGAGCGCGCACCCAGCGGAACACGTCGCTCGTCGCGAGCTGGCCTCCGGTCACGTACAGCACGTTGCCCGAGACCCACTCAGCCTCGTCGGAGCAGAGATAGACGGCCGCGCCCGCGATGTCGTCGGGAATCCCGACACGGTTGAGCGGATAGAAGGATGCGCGATCCGCCCGCTGGTCCTCGGTTCGCAGCCACTGCTCCGTTAGGCGCGTGTCGATGACGCCCGGCGCGATCGCGTTGACGCGGATCCGATCCTTGCCTGCCTCGTACGCGAGGACCTTGGTCAGGTTGACCACCGCCGCCTTGGCCGATCCATAGATTCCTTCGGTGGGTGCGGGGAAGAGGGCGTCGATCGACACGATGTTCAAGATCGCGCCGCCATTGCCCTGGCGGGACATCAAGCGGCAAGCGGCGACCGCCGCGAAAAGAGGAGTGCGGACGTTGAGCGCGTACATGGCGTCGAAAGCATCGACCGTGGCTTCGGCCAGGGGCCCCATCGATCCCGGTACTTCGGTGATCCCGCCGGCGTTGTTGACCAGGATGTCGAGCGAACCCAGCTCGCCTGCAGCGGCGTTCACCATGTTTACCGCCCGGTCGGTGTCGGCAAGGTCGACCACGTGAATGAAAGCCTTGCGGCCGAGGGCCCGGATCTCACCGGCGACAGCGTCGAGCTCGTCGCGGCCCCGGGCCGCCAGCGCCACATCCGCTCCCTGTCTCGCGAACGCGAGCGCGATGGCGCGGCCGATGCCGCGTCCGCCGCCCGTGACCAGCGCCTTCTTGCCTTCGAACGAGAACATCGCGAGCCCTCCCTTCGCTTCGAGAATCCGCCTATCGTAGGGACCTCGCGGAGATTGGCATGACGGTAGAGCGAGTGGGGACGGCGATCATCGGCGGGGGCATAGCCGGCTGCGCGCTCGCCTACTACCTCGCAGCGGAAGGCGAGACCGACATTCTCCTCGTCGAGGCAGACGAGATGGGCAGCGGATCCACCGGCGGTTCGTTCGGCGGCGTGCGCCAGCAGTTCAGCACGCCCCTGGAAATCGAGCTGTCGCGCCGCGGCCTGGAATTCTGGCGTTCAGCCGAGAGCGTGTTCGACTCGCCCGTCACCTGGCACGCCAACGGCTACCTCTTCATGAGCGGGCAGCCCGACATCGTGGCCAAGCTCGCGGAGGCCGCCGAGCTGCAGCGCAGCATGGGACTCGCCGAGGTCCATGTGCTCGACCCGGAGCAGATCCGCGAGGTAGTGCCCTGGCTCGGAACCGAGGGTGTGCTCGGTGGGACGTATACGCCCAACGACGGCAGGGTGACCCCGACCGAGGGTGTCGCCGCGCTGGTCAGGGCGGCAAAGGCTCGCGGCGTGCGCTTTCGGGAGAAATGGGAGGTGAGATCGCTCGAGCGCGCCGGATCGGCTTGGCGCCTCAGTGGCCCTGGAGTCATCGAGGCCGAGCGCGTGGTGGCGTGCACCGGCTACTGGAGCAGTGACTTCCTGCGTCCGTTCGGTTTGGAGCTGACGATCCGGCCGGTGCCGCTGTATGCCGCGATCACCGCCCCCGCGCTCGCCGGACATCGGGTGCCCTTGACCATCGACCTCGACACCGGCCTCTTGATCGAGCGTGAAGCGGATGGGCTCATGATCGCGATCCTCTACGAGAACAATCCGCCTGGTTACGGACATGCCCGCATGCTCGAGCAATTTGCCGAGCTCGCACGGGTTCGCGCACCGTCGCTCGCCGACCTCCGCATTGCGAGGCATGTCGTTTCGAACGTGGACCTGGGTGGAGACGGGCATCCTTACGTGGGGTTGGTCGAAGAGGGGCTCTGGATGGTGGCGGGCTTTGGTGGCCACGGGGCGATGCACGGGCCGCCGGTGGCGGAGCTGCTCGCCAGGACCATCGCCGGTCGCCCGGACCAGTCGCTGGACATCGAAGCGCTAAGTCCCTGGCGACCGCCGGTCGCCGCGGCCGAGTGGATGGTGGCCGCGAAGAAAGGCTGAGCGGCGTCTCAGCTTTCGGCTGTCTCGACGTCGCCGGCCTCGTGATAAACGTGGGTCGGCTCGATCCTGAAGATGGCCCTTCGCTCGCCTGGAAACGACCACGGGTAGCGCTCGAGACTCAGATATCGGCGGCTGAGGGCATCCATGTGCTCGCGCCATCCCTCCTCCGACCACGAGGCGACCTTTCCAGTCACCGCCAGGAACCGGTGTGGATTGCGTGGGTCGACAACCGAAAGCGCGACGGCCGGCCGGCTTCGCATGTTGGCGGCTTTGACGCGATCGACCCGCACGTTGACCAGTAGCGTGTCGCCGTCGTGGTCGACCCATAGGGGCGTGACATGGGGCGTGCCGTCGGCGCGCAGCGTGGCGAGGTGGCCCAGCGCGTCGCCCTCGAGGAGGTCGAGGAACTCCGGTGGGATCACGGAGGGCATCGACCGAAGGTTAACCCGACGCGTCTCATACTTTGGCCGATGTTCGCCGCGACTCGCCCCCCGGTACCCGCCGACAAGCTGCGGATCGGCCTCATCCTTCCGACCTGGACTACCACCGACGTGCGATGGTCCGAGGTCTTCGAGATTGCGGGCACCGCGGCCGAGGTCGGCTTCGACGCCCTCTATGTCAGCGACCACCTGCTGCTGCCGAGCAACAACGCGGAGCTGAAGCGGCGTGCGGGCGTGGATTTCCCCGACGATCCCGACATCGAGCTCGAGGGGTACATGGAATGCTTCACCGTGCTCGCTGCGCTTGCGGTGGCCATCCCGCGGCTCGCGCTTGGCTCATTCGTCGCGAGCACCGGATATCGCAATCCCGGCCTCATGGCGAAGATGGCCGTCACCATCGACGACATCAGCGATGGTCGTCTCGTCCTCGGTCTCGGCGCTGGCGATTCGGAGGGTGAGCACCTGACGTTCGGTTTTCCTCATGAGCAGAGGGTGGGCCGTTTCGAGGAGTCACTGCAGGTCATCAAAAAACTCTTCAACGCTGAGTCCACCGACTTCGATGGCGTGCATCACCAGTTGCGCGGGGCGAGGCTGCTTCCGGCCGGAAGGAGACGCGGTGGGCCACCGATCCTGATCGGGACGTTGAATCCCCGCCCGCGGATGCGCCGGCTGGTCGTGGAGTACGCCGAGGTCTGGAACGGCTGGCTGGGCTACACGGACGCCGGCCCGGAGTCGGCGGCCTCGCAGCTTGGGATTATCGACGACGCGTGTCGCGAGCACGGCCGCGATCCGAACACGCTCGTCGCGACTACAGCCGTGCGCGGCGCCATGCCAGCCTCGGGCTACGTGCCGAGGCCGGATGAGCGGCCGCTCGCTGGCCCGCCGCGCGAGATGGCCGAGACGCTGCGCGGACACGCCCGGCTGGGTATCTCCGAAGTCCAGGTCGCGCTGACCATGGGCGGTTCGGAAGGCGTCCGTGCCTTTGCTCCGGTCATCGAGGAATTGCGGTCCAGGTAAGGAGTCGCCGGGGCGAAACTGGCGATGCCGTCGGTCAGTCGACCGGGAAGGTCACCCCTTGGGCAAGCGGAAGCTCACTCCCGTAGTTGATCGTGCATGTCTGCCTGCGCATGTAGCCCTTCCAGGCGTCGGATCCGGCCTGGCGTCCGCCGCCGGTGGCCTTTTCGCCGCCGAACGCTCCGCCGATCTCGGCGCCCGACGTGCCGGCGTTGACGTTTGCGATGCCGCAGTCGGAGCCGACGGCCGAGAGCCACCGCTCCGCGGCCGCGAGGTTGGTCGTGAAAAGGCCGCTGCTCAGGCCCTGCGGCACCGAGTTGTTGACGGCGATCGCCTCCTCCAGGCTGTCCACCTCGAACACATGCACGATCGGCGCAAAGACCTCCTCTTTGCAAATGGGCATGTCGATGTTCGAACGGACGATGGCGGGCTCGACGAAGTACCCCTCGCGGTCGGCGAGCACCCTGCCGCCATAGACCAGCCGGCCGCCTTGACGCTGCATCTCGGCCAGTCCTTCGCGGTAGTCGTCCACGGCTGACCGGGAGACGAGCGGGCCCATCAAGGTGGAGTCGTCCAACGGATCCCCGATTCCGATTGTTCTGTACGCAGCGACCACCTGCTCCAGGAAGCGCTTCGCGATCGGGCGCTGCAGGATCAAGCGGCGGGTGCTGGTGCAGCGCTGGCCGGCGGTACCGACAGTCCCGAACACGACCGCACGCAAAGCAAGCTTCAGATCCGCGTCGGCGAGCACGATCACGGCGTTGTTGCCGCCGAGCTCAAGAATCGCGCGTCCTGATCGCTTGGCCATCGCGACCGACACGCGCTCGCCGAGTGCGCACGAACCAGTGGCCTGGATCAGAGGGACGCGTTCGTCCGCGAGCAGCGCTTCGCCGATCGAGCTTCCACCGCCGATGACCAGGCTGAACACCCGTTCCGCCTCGGTTCCGGCGGTCACCTGGTGAAAGATCTGCTGTGCGGCGATGGAGATCAAGGGGGTCAGGCTCGACGGCTTCCAGACGATCGTGTCGCCGCAGACGAGGGCCAGCGCCCAGCCCCAGCCCGGGACCGCGACCGGAAAGTTGAACGCGGATATGATCCCGACCGCGCCCAGCGGATGCCACTGCTCGACCAGCCGGTGGTCGCGTCTTTCAGACGCGATCTCTCTGCCGAACAGTTGCCTGGATTGGCCGACGGCCAGGTCGCAGATATCGATGACCTCCTGGACCTCGCCGCGGGCCTCGCTCAGGATCTTGCCGTTCTCCAGGCTGATGAGCCTGGCCAGCTCTTCTTTGCGCGCACGAAAACCGTCACCGAGCCGGCGCACGATCTCGCCGCGGTGAGGTGCAGGCACCTGCCGCCAACGCGAGAATGCTTCGTGCGCCTCGGTGACCGCACGCCTGCAGTCGTCTGGGCTCGCGGTTCTGACATGCGCGAGGACGTCGCCCGTGGACGGGTCGCGCGTTTCGACCAGCGGTCCTGAGGCGTCATCGTGAAACGCACCCCCATACGCGACGCCCGTCACCGTCCCGCCAGCCTTCATGCCGAACGCGGCGAGGATCTCTTCGACTCTCATCTTCCGATCGGATGCGATCTTGGTGCTCATAGCAGTCCCATCCTTCTGAATTCGTAGATCAAACGACGTTGTTTTCCGGTTCGACGTTACCGGTCGCGAAGCGCCGGTGCGCGAAGATGTCGAGCGGCACCTGAGGTTGCTCACCCGAGAACCACTGCGCGAGCAGGTACCCGACCGCCGGCGCCTGCTGGAAGCCGTGGCCGGAAAAACCGCAAGCACACCAAAAGCCCTCGAGGCCATCGACCGGACCCAGGATCGGCTGATGGTCAGGCGTCATCTCGTACAGGCCCGCCCACGCCGTCTGGATTCCGGCCGTGGCGAGCCTTGGCGCCCGACGGTCGATCACCTCGGCCATGGCGTCGAGGACTCCCCAGTCGACGTCCGTGTTGAAGCTCGGCTTTTCATCGCGCATTCCCATTCCGAACAGCAGGCCGTCGCCTTCCGGATGGAAATAGAGTGACGTCGCGAAGTCGATTGTCATCGGATGCTGGCGTGACACCTCCGGCACGGAGTCGGTGACGAAGATGTTGCGCGGGTAGGGCTCCACCGGCACATCGATCCCCGCCATGGCGCCGATCTTGCTCGCCCATGCTCCGGCGCAGTTGAACACCGCGGACGTCGAGATCTCGCCGGCAGTGGTTCTCACCGCCCGCACATGTCCCGCCTCCTGAACGATGCCTTCGATCGCAACGCCTTCGAGCAGCCTGACCCCCAGCCTCCTGGCTGCGCCCGAGTAAGCAATCGTCACCGCGTGCGGGCTCGCGATCCCGTCGCTGGGGCAGAAGGTGCCGCCCAGGATGTCGTCGCCGTGAACCAGCGGCGCGAGCTCGCGCACCTCGTGTGGCTCCAGCCAGCGGGCGTCGGTGACGCCAGTCTTGTGCCACATCGGCAGCAAGCGCCGGAAGTCCGCGACCTGGCTGTCGCTCGTCAGCACGAACAGGTAGCCGATGTGCCGGAACTCCGGATCGACGCCCGTCTCCGCCTCGAGACCGGACAGCAGCTGCACCGAGAGTTGCTGCATGACGACGTTTGCGGCGGAGGAGAACTGACGCCTGATCCCGCCAGCGCATCTGCCCGTCGACTGCGATCCGAGCGTCTCTCTTTCCACAAGCACGACCTCCGCGCCTCGCCGCGCGAGGTGGTATGCAATGGAGCACCCGACCACCCCGCCACCCACGACCACGGCGTCAGCCGCGCCCCGGATCATGACCGGAACTACACTCTGCTCGGGGATGGAGTCTGGAGGCGAAGCGGGCCATGGGCGGCCACTTTATGGACCATCTGATTCAAAGGTTTCGCCGCGATTCTCGGGCATTCGGACCTACGCGCGGCTTCCCCACCTAACCGGCCGCCTGGCGGGCGTTGACGCCGCCATCGTGGGCATCCCGTTCGACACCGGTGGAACTTACCGCGTCGGCGCCCGGTTCGGGCCGGAGCACATCCGCAGCGCCTCTGCGCTGATGCGCCCGTATCACAGCGGAAGCGGAGTCGCGATCTTCGACCGACTGTCGGTGGTGGACTATGGCGACCTCCCTGTCGTTCCGGGCTATATCGAAGAGTCCCACCGCCGGATCGCCGGGGGCCTTCTGGACGTTTTGCGGGCCGGTGTCATCCCGATCGACCTTGGAGGTGATCACTCGATAGCGCTGCCGGAGTTGCGTGCTCTGGCCGAGGTGCATGGCAAGGTTGGGCTGATTCAACTCGACTCCCACAGCGATACTTCCGAGGCGTATTTCGACCAGCCCCACACGCATGGCACGCCCATCTATCACGCGGTGAGGGAAGGATTGATCGAGCCATCGCGATCGATCCAGGTCGGATTACGCGGTCCCATCTACTCGGACCGCGACTACGCGATCCCGCGCGAGATGGGGATCGAGGTCATCACTGGCGTGGAGGCGCATGAGATGGGCATGGCCGCGGTCGCCGAGCGAATTGCCGCGCGAGTTGCTGACATCAAGGTGTTCTTCTCGTTCGACATCGACTTCATCGACCCCGCGTACGCGCCGGCGACGGGGACGCCGGAGATCGGTGGCTTCACCACATGGGAAGCCCAGTCTCTGTTGAGGCGCCTTGCGGGCATCAACTATGTCGGCTTCGATGTGGTTGAGGTCATCCCCGCATATGACGTCGCCGACAACACGTCCTTCGTGGCGGCCAACATCGTCTACGAGTTCCTCGCGCTGCTCGCCCAGGCCCGGTGAGCGGCCGGCTCGCGGGCAAGATCGCCGTCGTCACCGGTGGCACGAGCGGCATCGGAGAGGCGACCGTCCGTCTGTTCGTCAGCGAAGGAGCTCGGGTCGTCATCGTCGCCCGGCGCAGCGGACCGGGGGAGACGCTGGTGGCCGACCTTGGTCCGGAGCGGACGAGATTTTTCGCAGGCGACGTGGCGAGCGAATCCACCGCCAAGAACGCGATCGACCTCGCCGAGCAATGGGGTGGAGTGGACATCCTCGTCAACAACGCGGCAATGGACTGGACGAGTCCGATCATCGAAACCTCCGCGAGCGACGTGCGCCGGGTAATGGAGACAAACTTCATCGGGTCGTTTGTCATGCAGCGGGAGGCTGCGACCAGGATGCTCGCTCGCCACCGCGGGTCGATCATCAACGTGACCTCGCGCAATGCCTCTGTCGGGGTGGCGACGATGGGGGCATACGCTGCGGCCAAGGGAGCGCTGCTCGCGCTGACAAGAGCGGCGGCTGTCGAGTGGGCGAGGGAGGGCGTGCGCGTCAACGCGGTCGCTCCGGGACTGACGCAGACGCCGCTCGTACGGACATGGATCTCGGAGCAGGAGGACCCCGCCGGATTCGAGAGAGAGGTGGCGTCGTCGATCCCTCAGGGCCGGATGGCCGAGCCGACGGATGTCGCCGGCGCAATACTGTTTCTTGCAAGCGATGAGTCCGCGCACATCACGGGTGCCTCCCTCGCGGTCGACGGCGGCTACACGGCGGCGTGATCGATGACCGTGAATAAATCCGTCGCCGGCTTCTCAGCCGAGGAGGCGAGCCGGCTTTCCGAGCTCGACCGGACACACTGGCTTCATCCGCAGGGCGATCTTGCGGCGACTCCCGGAACGATCCCGCAGCTGATCATGGTCAGCGGACAGGGCGCGAGGCTGACCGACATCGAAGGACGCGAGTACGTCGACGGCATGGCCTCGCTCTGGAATGTCAATGTGGGTTACGGCCGCGAAGTGCTTGCCGCAGCGGCCGCGGAGCAGATGACCACTCTGGCTTTCAGCTCCGCCTACGGCGGCTTTGGGACGGCGCCGGCCATCAGGCTTGCGGCCCGGCTGGCGGAGCTGGCGCCGGGCGATCTCGAGGTGACCTATTTCGCCTCCGGAGGCGCCGAAGCGAACGACACCGCTTACAAGATCGCCCGGCTCTACTGGAAGCTGCGCGCGGAACCGGATCGCGTGAACATCATCTCTCGGACTCGCGACTATCACGGCCTTACGTACGCCGCCACGAGCGCCACGGGCCTGGCCAACTTCTGGAAGGGTTTCGAACCACTCGCGCCTGGATTCCTGCACGCTCCCGCGCCCGACCCGTACCGCTATGCCGGCGAGGGCTCCGCCGGAGTGGCTTACGTGCAGGCCCTGGAGAAGGTCGTGCTGGAAGCGGGTCCGCAGACCGTGGCCGCCGTCGTGGCGGAGCCGGTGCAGGGCGCCGGCGGTGTGATCGTGCCGCCTGTTGACTACTTTCCGCTGCTCCGCCAGGTCTGCGACAAGTACGGCCTGCTGCTGATAGCCGACGAGGTGATCACCGGATTCGGGCGTACCGGGCGGTGGTTCGGCCTGGAGCACTGGAACGTCCAGGCCGACCTGATGATCTTCGCGAAGGGTGTCACCAGCGGCTACCTGCCGCTGTCGGGCGTCATGCTGACGCGTCGCGTCCACGACGTGCTGAGGTCGGTGAAGGGCATGTTCGCGCATGGGTTCACCTACAGCGGCCATCCGACCGCATGCTCCGTCGGGTTGCGAAACCTTCAGATCCTCGAGGAAGAAAGGCTCGTCGAGCGAGCCGCGGAACTAGGCGCCTACCTGCAGAAGAAGCTGCAGGCGCTGCGCGAGCTCGAGATCGTTGGCGACGTTCGCGGCCTCGGCCTGGTGGCCGGTGTTGAGCTCGTCAGCGACAAAGCCACCAAGCAGTCCTTCGATGTCGCAGAGGGTGCCGCGAGGCGCGTATGGCTCGAGGCCCTGGAGCACGGCGTGATCGTGCGCCCGATCGCGGGTGACGTGATCGCGATCTCGCCGCCGTTCGTGATCAGCGAGCAGCAGATCGACCGCATCGTCGAGGTGCTGCACGGGGCGATCGAGAGCGTCGGGAGTCAGCTGCGCCGGCCGGATTGATCCGGGGAACGATCTCCGAAATGCCTATGTCGGCATCGGCGTGCCGGTGAGCTCTTCACAAGCGGCAAGCAGCCCATCTTGGATCGTCACGTCACGCGCGGCAGGATGGGTATCCTGCCGCCTCTTGTGATAGAAGTACGCGCCGCTGACCATCGCGGCAGAGTCCTGGCTGACCGCGAGCCACGCCTGCGTTTCGGAACCGAGACCGAGATCGTCTGGCGCGCCCCGGCCTCCCATCTTGGTGGCGACCCAACCTGGGTCGACAGCATTGGACCGCACCGCCGGCCAACGCCGCGCCAACGCAAGAGCCAGCACCGCGTCGAACAGCTTGGAGTCTGAGTACGCCTGGGACCCATTCCACCGCCGGCGCTTCCACTGCAGGTCGGAGAGGTCGGGATCGCCGCCGCGATGCATGCCGGAGCTCAGATAGATGAGGCGCTTGGGTTGTTCTATGAGCGCCGTGAGTAGGTAAGGGGCGAGCACGTTGATGGCAAAGATGTGCTCGAGACCCTCGAGTGTCTCGATTCGGCCTTCGCGGTCACCGACCCCCGCGTTGTGAATGACAGCATCGAACGGCCCTAAATGGTTGGCCTGATCGGCAAGTCCGCGAGTCTCCACGATGCTCACCAGATCGCCAACCACCACGCCGTAAGCCTTGGGCGCCGTGGTCTGTGAGTCTCGGGCACGCCCCTGGTTGCGGGCGTGGAGGACCACGTCGTGCCCGGCGGCAATCAATCGCTTCGCTGCCATGAGGCCGAGACCGTCGGATGATCCGGTGATGAGCACCTTGCTCATGGTCCTTGGCTCGACGTTAATTGATTGATCCTTGCCGCCGAGCATCTCAGCATTGCTCGAAACCCGGCGTGAAGCGGCCCATGATTGGTCGCGAGACCGAGTTCCTCGCCACCGATGAATTCCAGGTCCAGGCGAAGTCACTATGTTCGACATTCCATTTCCCGTGCACCGAAGGAGCCTGACCATGACCACCGACACGAAGGGCGCCGGCAAGTACGCCAAGGTCAACGACATCAACCTCTACTACGAGACCCACGGTGACGGGCCGCCGCTGATCCTCCTGCACGGCGGACTGGGGTCGGGCGAGACGTTCGGGCCCGTGTTGACCCAACTCGCGAAGCGCCACCAGGTCACCGCCGTCGACCTGCAAGGACATGGCCGTACCGCTGACATCGATCGACCAATCGACGTCCGGCTGATGGCCGACGACATCGCCGCCCTCATCGACCACCTTGGGTTGAAGAAGCCGGACCTGGTCGGCTACTCGCTCGGCGGTGGCGTGGCGCTCCACACAGCGGCGAAGTACCCGGCCAACGTCCGCCGCCTGGTCGCCGTCTCAGCCAACATCCGGCCCGACGCGATCTATCCGGAGATGCGAGTCCAACAAGGCCAGGTGAGCGCGGCCGCCGCCGAGTTCATGAAAGACACACCGATGTACCAGCTCTACCAGAGGGTCGCACCACGTCCCGAGGACTTCCCGCGGCTGCTCGACAAGATCGGCGAATCGATGTCGAAGGACTTCGACTTCTCCGAGGAGGTCCGTGGTCTCCAGGTGCCGACGCTCATCGTCGCCGCCGACGCCGACATGGCTCCGCCGAGCCACTACGTCGAGGTGTTCAAGTTGCTCGGCGGCGGACTCCGCGACGGTGGCTGGATGGGCGAGGGCCGGCCGGCGGGCGGGCACGCGCTCGCGATCTTGCCAGGTCTGACCCACTACAACATCGGCAGCTCGCCACTGTTGGCTGCGGTAACCCTCGCCTTCCTCGAAGAGCAACCGTAGATTTCCGCGAGCCGCCGCTCGTTGGATACGGCATCGGCCGCAGTGGCCACGATAAGGGTGGATGGGTTCTGTTCCACCCTTCGAATGGAGGGTTGGGCGCGTCGCTCCCGGGTGTCGCCGCAAGTCCGCGATCCAGATGTCCTGCCATGCCGTGAGTCCGGGCTGGCCCAGAGTCGATGAACGACGCCGCATGCCTTGACAGGCGACTGCGGATGGTTCATAAATTTGGGGTTCTTCTCAGGTGGTGATTGTGATTTTCATCAGGTGAAAACGAACGCTTATCGCACTCGGTCCGTGGAACGAGTTCTTGCCGTTCTCAATGCGTTCACCGAGGCCGGTCCCAACCTGACTTTGATGCAGGTCTGTGAAGCCACCGGGCTGACACCCAGCACTGCCTACCGACTCATGGCCAACCTCGTCGCTCGGGGCTATCTGGAGCCCGGACGTGAAGGCAACGCTTACCGACTCGGTTTGACGGTGATTCGACTGGCAGGTGTCGCCTTAGGTCAACTGGATGTTCGCGTCAAAGCGGCGCCGCTGATGGATGAGCTGCGCAACCGGACCCGCGAGACGGTTCACCTGGCGGCGCTAGATGGAAGGCACATCATTTACCTCGAGAAGCTCGAAGGGCTTCACGCCATTGGGCTGATGAGCTCCCGCGTCGGGCGCACAGCGCCTGCTCACTGCACTGCACTCGGCCGAGTCCTGCTGGCGTTCAATCCGGAGGCGACGGAGGAGATTCTCAAAGGGCCCCTCGAAGCGCCGACCCCTCGCACCGTCGTCGATCCCAAGGCTCTACGTGCATTGCTGGCTCGGGTGAATGAGCAGGGCTATGCCTTGGATTTGGGGGAGCACGAGCCGGAGGTGCGCTGCGTCGCGGCGCCTGTCAGAAACCATTCCGGCGCGGTAATTGCGGCGATGAGTGTTTCTGGGCCCGCACAAAGGATTGAGCCGATGCTGACCGAGGGTCTGGTGACGGAGGTGGTGCATGTTGCGCGGGCGATATCGGGCTTGCTCGGCTATTTGGGTTCCGCCATGGCCCGAAAAATCGTGGAGACCAGGACCGTTTAACCAGTTCACGTGGGGAGGCTTTAAAGGATGTTGAGCATTGAGGCACTCGTTGAGGGTTTGACTACAGGCCGGCTCAGTCGCCGTGGTTTTTTGCAAGGAGCGATCGCGCTGGGGCTTTCCATGTCCGGTGCTGTCGCACTTTTGGAGGCGTGCACGTCTGGGACCCCGGGCACCTCTGGCGCCGACCTGACGTTCGTCGTCTGGTCCTACGGTGTGGAGACGATAAAGGACAACATCAAGAAGCTAGAGGCGAAGGTCTCAGGCCTTCACGTTAACTTCCAGGACTTCGCGTGGACCAACTATCACGACACCATGGTCGCGAGATTCGCCGCCAAGACGCCAACTGATGTCTGCTATAGCTCGGACCATTGGCTCTCCGAGTGGGCAGCTGCGGGTTGGCTGACGCCTCTTGAGCAGAAGTACCCTGATCTCAACGCATACACAAGCGACTATTTCCCGTACGTGATTCAGGGCATGACCTATCAAGGCAAGAATTACGGAATCCCGTATTACGCAGACACCTGGGCCTTTCTGTATAACGAAGATCACCTCAAGAAGGCCGGCATTTCACAGCCACCGACCACGTGGGACGAGCTCACGCAGCAGTCCCTGCAAATCAAGTCAAAAGGAATCGCCAACTATCCGGTCATCCTCCTTTTCGCGCAGGATGATCCAGGATCCATCGAAGTCTGGACGTCGATGGTCTTCTCACTGACAGACGGCCACCTTTTCGACGAGAGCCTGAATCCGGTGTTCAATCGTTCCGGTTCAGCTGCGGCGAAGACCATCGATTGGGTCGCGAACGCCCTCAATACATCGAAGATCCTCGACCCGGCCTCTCTGACATCGCAAGAGATTCCAGTGGTGAAGGCAATGGAATCTGGCGCACACACCTTCACGATCCTGGAGACCTACAACCAGGCCGAGCTAAACAAGAGCGGTTCGGGTCCCTTCTCGGGTCAATTCAAGATGGCGCCGATGCCTGGCGATACACACAACACAGTCGGCTATGTGCGCTTTTACGCTGTCACCGATCAACTCACCAAGAGGGATGCGAACGTCGTCAAGTTTGGTGATCAGTTTTTGCAGTATTTCGGCGGCAAACCCGATGGCGCGATCAGCCCCGTGGTGAAGCGGTGGGCGGTGGAAAATGGCTTGGGCTTTGGTTGGAAGTCGCTTTGGGACGACGCCGATGTGCGTAAGGCATTCAGCACCTGGGGGAGCCCGGACATGTTGCGACAAAATCAGCAGCTGGCGCGCTCCAAGGAGGGGCTGACCAAGTACTACCCATCATGGGATGTCTTCACACGGGGCGAGCTGCAGAAGGCCTACCTCAAGCAGGTCAGCACGACAACGGCTTTGAGCGCGATGGCTGACAAGTGGAACAGCTTGAAGAAAGGCTGATCGTCTTTTAGGGATTGGACGTGGTCCAGCTGAGGGCTGGTGGGTCGCGCCGGCCCTCGAGAGGCCGGCAAATCGTGGCAGGCCGAGAATCAGGTTATGCCTACCTGACTCTCCTGCCCGTGCTGCTCATCATGGCGGCGTTCAGTCTCTATCCAATCGGCTACGCGCTGTACCTCAGCCTCCACAGAGAGGTTCTGACTGATCCACTCAACAATCCCTACGTCGGTTTCCAAAATTTCAGCAATGCCCTACACAGCTACTACCTGACTTCGTCGCTGGTATCGACGGCGGCATTCATGGCTATGGCCGTGCCGTCGGTGATGATTTTTGGACTGCTCGCAGCGCTGCTTCTCAACGAGGCGTTCGCCGGGGCCAGGATTCTTAGGGTCGCGATCTTGCTGCCCTGGGCAATGCCGGCCGTCGTAAGCGGCATCGTCTGGCGCTGGATGCTCAATGGGGACTATGGGATTCTGAACTCGGCGCTCTTCCAACTCGGAATAATCCACGACTACATTCCCTGGTTGAGTCAGCCGGCTTTGGCGAGAGTCGGTTTGGCCGTTGCTCATGTCTGGCGCGAGGGGCCGCTGGCTGCCATCTTCTTCCTGGCCGGCCTGCAGACGATCTCACCTGACCTCTACAGCGCAGCCGCCGTCGACGGCGCGGGGCGCGTGGCTGCGTTTCGGCGCATCACGATGCCGCTGCTCAGGCCAACGATCGTGATCGTCTTGATCTACGAAACGATAGTTGCAGCGACAACTTTCGACCTGGTCTACGTGATGACCGGAGGAGGCCCGGCTGACGCGACCTCGCTGATCAGCTGGTATGCCTACGCCGAGGTCTTCAAATTCTTGGATCTGGGAACGGGAGCCGCGTTGGCGTTCCTCATCGCCCTGGTTCTGCTCGCCGTAATCATTCTGTACTTGCGGGTGCTGCGCTCGGAAGAACGACGTTGACGACTTACATCGCAAGCCGCGCTTTTCGGCGACAAGCAGGCCTGTGGGCCGCCACGCTCGTCATGCTCGTGTTCATCCTGGGGCCGATACTCTGGATGCTCGACTCCAGTTTTCAGGGTGAAACCGAGCTGCTGACACGTCCGAGCCACCTGCTGCCTCAGCAGCCGACGATCGCAAACTTCAATTACATCTTCACGGGTGCGGTTCCGCAAGGACTGAATGTCAGGGGAACGCTTCGCAGCCGGATTTCGCAGGAGGCGCGTGAGGTTCCCGCCGCACTGGAGAACAGCGCCATCATCGCGCTGACGGTTGCCCTCGTGAACGTGGCGCTCGGGGCTCTCGCCGCCTATACGTTCGCTCGCCTCAAATTTCGAGGCAAATCGCTCGTTTTCAACTTTCTGCTGGGCACCCGACTGCTGCCCGCCATCGCCGTGGCGATCCCCTATTACGCGATCGTCAGCGCTCTCGGCCTACTCGATTCATATCTCGGCCTGATCCTCGTCTACCTGACCTTTTCCTTGCCGTTCACCATCTGGTTTCTGCGCGACTACATCATCTCGCTGCCGATTGACATCGAAGAGGCAGCTCAGATCGACGGATGCAGCCGTTTGCAACTTCTCCTCAGGATTGTCTTGCCGCTGGCCGCGCCGGGCTTGGCTGCGGCCGGCGCTTTCGCCTTCATGTCTTCGTACAACGAGTTCCTTTTCGCGTTGCTTCTAACCCAGACGATCAGCTCGCAAACGCTGCCCGTAATTCTCTCGTCGGTCGCCACCAACCCAGACGCGAGCTTGGCGCTGATCGCGACGAGCGTAGTACTCGCGATGGTGCCTCCGCTTCTCTTCGCAATCGCGTTTCAACGCTTCCTGACCAGGGGCCTCGTAGCCGCCCTGGGTAAGGGCTAAGTCAGGTGACGGGAGCCGACATCGTGACCATCGGCGAAACCATGATCCTGCTTTATGGCGAGGACACGACCGCACCACTGCGTTTCGGGGAACGTTTATGTCTCGACTTCGCGGGGGCTGATTCAAACTTCGCAATCGCGATGTCGCGACTGGGCTACCGCTCAGCGTGGATCAGCCGTCTCGGCGCGGAGCCTTTGGGTGAGCTTGTTCTGAATGGAATCGCCCGCGAGGGAGTCGACGTATCGCGGGTGATCCTGGATCCACTCCGTAATACCGGCCTGTATCTGAAGCACCATGATTCGACCGGAGTCACCCGTATCCAGTACTACCGTCATGGCTCGGCCGCAAGCAACCTTCAGCCTGACGATCTCAATCCCGAGGACTTCCGGGACGCCAAGCTCGTCCATCTCAATGGAATGACATTCGCACTAAGCGAAACCTGCGTCAGCACCATGCGCAGGGCGGTGGAGTTGGGGCTGAATTGTGGAGCGATGGTCTCGCTCGACCTCAATCTCCGGCTGCAGCTCTGGAGCGTGGAATCCGCAAGGGAGACGCTTGGACCTGTCATCCAGAAGACATCGGCGATCTTCGGTACCGAGGACGAGTTTCTTGACTATTTCGCGGTATCTGACATCGACGAGGCGTTGAGCGCCGCGGTTGCGCTCGGACCCCGAATCGCTGTCGCCAAGATGGGGCCGGACGGCGCGGTGGCGCTCGTCGATGGAGTGCGCTTCTCGCATGCCGGCTACACGTCGCCGGCGGTCGTCGATGTAGTCGGAGCCGGCGATGGATTCAACGCCGGATTCTTGGCGTCACATCTTCGCGGTCTCTCCGCATACGAGTGCTTGCGGAGGGCGAATCTGGTCGGCGCGTGCGCAGTCGCAACGCCCGGAGACTTCCAGGGATATCCCACCCTTGAAGAGATGGAGCGGCTGCTCGTGATTTGGCAGGAGCGCGGCCGAGCCGGTGACTGAGGAGATTGCGGCAGAGCGGCTTGTGGCCATCGTACGCACCCGAGACCCGGAGCTGGCCGTCCCATTGGCCGAGGCGATCGTCAACGGCGGAATTTCCAGCATCGAAGTCGCTCTCACCACGCCGAAGGCTCTCGAAACCATCGCCGAGCTGGTGTCGCGGTTCGCCCACCGGGTGCTCGTTGGGGCAGGCACGGTGCGGAATGCATCGGATGCCGGGAGTGCCATCGCCGCGGGCGCGCGGTTTTTGGTTTCGCCGGACTTCGACGAGAGCGTGCTCGACAGCGCCCGATCGGCTCAGATTCCTTACGTCCCGGGCGCGCTGACGCCGAGCGAGGTAGGGAGGATCCTGGCGGCGGGCATAGAGCTGATCAAGATCTTTCCCGCCGTCCGCCTGGGCCCAGGGTATCTCCATGACCTGCTGGGCCCATTCCCGCAGCTTCGCCCAATACCCACGGGCGGAATCGACTTCTTGAACGCGGCTGATTTCTTGAAGGCTGGTGCCGTCGCGCTGGGCGTCGGCTCAGCCCTGACGAATGGAACCGGACGCTCCGGCCTGGCCGGCGTGACCGCTCGGACAAAGCGCCTGAAACGGCTTCTCGCAAAGGTCGACGGGAGGTGAAGACGTTGACAGTCACCGAGGTGAGTCCCCGTCAAGTGCGGCTGTTCATAGGCGGACAGTGGATGGATGCCTCAGATAGGAAAACATTCCAACAGGTCAGCCCAGCGACAGGCGACGTTATGGGTTTCGTCGCAGACGCCTCGCGTGAAGACGCGCGTGCGGCGATCGCGGCCGCTGGCCGGGCGCGGCGCTCCATGGCACGCCTCACCGTTTTCGAGCGGTCGGGGTTGTGCCAACGAATTGCCGATGCAATCGTCGCTCGCCAGGCCTTGCTGGCACCAGAGCTCTCGCTCGAGCAGGGCAAGCCGCTGCACGAAGCCAGGGATGAGATCAACTTCGCCGCACGGCTCTTCCATGACGCCGCGGAATACATTTCCAAGCTGGAGACCAGCTTGTTGCCGGCGGCCGATTCCAGCAAGCGTATTTTTACTCTGCGCCAGCCGCACGGAGTCGTCGGTGTCCTGACTCCCTGGAACTATCCACTTGGAATCCCGAGCGAGTACCTCTCGGCTTCGTTGGCTGCGGGCAATGTTGTGGTTTGGAAGCCGGCGCCAACGACCTCCATGATCGCAGCTCGACTCGTCGAATGCCTTCTGGAGGCAGGTATGCCGGAAGGCGCGGTGAATTTGGTCCATGGAGGAGCCGATCCCGGTGAGGAGATCGTCGCCAACCCGGGCACTCAAGCAGTTGGGTTCACCGGCAGCACCACGACGGGCAGCTTGATCGCGAAGCATGCTGGTGCCAAGCCCTTGCTCCTGGAACTAGGTGGCAACGGCCCGACCATCATCCTCGACGACGCCAACCTGAAGGCGGCAATTTCTGGAACCGCCATTGGCTGCTTCACCAATGCTGGCCAAATATGTCAGAGCAGCGAGCGCATCCTGGTGATGGAACGCGTCCACGATCAAGTCCTGGATGGTCTCGTTTCGAGCGCCTCGCGAGTGAAGCTCGGGCATCCTTTGCACGATGGCACGACGATGGGACCGCTCAACAATCAAGGCGTAGCTTCGAAGATGGAAAGCCATATTCGTGACGCGGTCGATCGTGGGGCGGACGTCATCTTCGGGGGCAGCCGCGCGGAGGGGCAGCCGACGAATTTGTACTACCAACCCACCGTTGTCGATCATGTGAGCCGTGACTCGCTGGCGAATCGTGAGGAGACTTTCGGGCCAATCGCCCCGGTGATCATCGTTCGTGACGTTGAGGATGCCATCGCGGTCGCTAACAGCTGCGCCCTGGGCCTGTGCGCGTCGGTGTACACGTCGGACATGAACACCGCGTTTCGCTGCGCCGAAAGGCTCGAGTGCGGGGTCGTGAACGTGAACGAGTCGGCTGCGTATTGGGACGGGCGCACACCCTTTGGGGGTTGGTCGGGCAAGGGCAGCGGGGTCGGGCGTCTCGGTGGAATGGAATCGATCCGGTTCATGACTCAGATCAAAAGCGTGGTGCTGGACGTCGGCGATCCCGATGGGGATTGATACGGCGCGGTTCGACCAAAACGAGGTAAAGCAGCTCAGGATGCGCCTGTGCGCCTGATCGAAATGACGCGCTCTGAAGCGATCAAAGCGGCGCCGGAAAGCCTGCTCATAATTCCGCTGGGCGCGACGGAACAGCATGGGCCACATCTTCCAGTCGGGACTGACACCCTGCTCGTCGAGACGATCGCCGAACGTGCATTGCTTGCGCTGCGAGATTCTTTTCCGGCAGTGCTGGCGCCAACGCTGCCTGTGGGCAGTTCGGCGCATCACGTGCCCTTTGGGGGAACCCTTTCGCTGACCAGTCCCTCTTT
>Ga0209159_1000709_pt1 | contig 28592 bp, 30 predicted proteins | sample GraSoiAngelo_144_FD_185901 | JGI IMG/M metagenome (GOLD analysis project Ga0209159, IMG submission 185901) | Grasslands soil microbial communities from the Angelo Coastal Reserve, California, USA - 14_1009_02_40cm (SPAdes) (version 2) | ecosystem: Environmental > Terrestrial > Soil > Grasslands ...
GACTCCAACACCAAAGCCTTCGCCAACGCCTACGCCAACTCCAACGCCTACGCCTACACCAACGCCGATTCCAATCGTAACGCCGCCACCTAGTCCGACTCCAACTCCAACGCCTACGCCTACGCCTACGCCAACTCCTACCCCCACTCCCACCGCCACTCCCACGCCAACACCAGACGCGACAGCTACGCCGACGCCGACGCCAAAGAAGAAATATGGGAAGGGCCGTTATCGGCGTCCTTCGCCTACGCCAACTCCCTGATTACCTCGTCAACCGTCGACGCCAAATCGAGGTCCGCAAATCGGCGCTCGGGCTGATAGACAGAACCTCACTCGTCGTTCGCTGCTATTTGCGGAGCAGGTGCCCCTTAGCTCGACTCGCTCGCTGACTTTCCGCACGGTGGCGGTGAGTGCTTCAATCTGCTTCTGCTGCTGCGCGACGGTCGTCTTGAGTTCGGCGATTGTGCTGGCAGTGTTACGAGGGTCCCGGTGTCCAACCGTACTGGACGGGCGACACGGCCAAAGAGGACGCAATCGGTTACGCCACTGCGCGCGCAAAATTTGGACGCGGAGAAATTCGTGTCTTCAATGCGGACGGATCGACTGGGCGCGTGACTGCATTCGACGGCAGTGAGCTGCCTCTCTAAACGCAGGTTTAACCGCTTTACATTTCTAAACGCGACGTCGAGCCGCGATTCGTGGCCAGCAACAAACAACGTTCATTTCGCCGCAATAGTTTCAGGATTAGCCGACGTTAGTAGGCGACGAGGTGTTGGCGACTAACTGTGGTGCAACTTACATGCGTCGCCGTTGTTTGCTTTACTGTCCTTTAAGCCGCAGCAGCACCAGCAGAGAATGAACCTAACCGGGGTCCTTCCTTTTTCCCGCTAGTTTAGCCAGTTTCTTGACGGCGCGACATGGGCTCGCGCCAAATGGAGTCTAAAACCTGGGAAGGCGAGAGTCAGCAGTCGGCGTCGGAATTGGCTACATTTGAGAAAACGCTGTTTAGCGAATTGCAAGTTGCCCATCAACGCGAGTTTATGTGCGTAGTTTACTGTAATTATAAGGCTTTGCTGTTCCGGAGGACAAATCCGTCGAATGGCTTTACAAAGATCTCGCATTAGAGGTTACATCCGGATTGTGTCCCAAACATTTCATTTCCGCGTAAGCAACTGAGTTTAAACTGCTTGAGAGCGTACTGAATCTGGCGCGAAACGCATCGAACAAGACATTGGCAGGATTTAAGCTGCCGACCGCGACAGGAGGTGGTTTAGCGGCAGCGCCCCGAACTCAAACTTTTAACGTATTCCCAACTCCGAACTCCATTCGAACCCTGTCATGAAAAAACTAATTCTTCTTACCTTACTCAGCGCGAGCTTCATCGCAGCTCGCATCGATGCTCAGGTCATCTACAACAACGATTTCCCCACCGACCAAATGGCAGCGGCTACACGACCGGAAAGCGGGAGTCAGTTTGAAATCGAAGCCGCTGATGATTTTCTCTTACCCACGGGCGCGCGGGTTACCGGCGCCACATTCACGGGTCTGGTACCACAACAATTCAATCTTTCTAACATCGGGAATGTTGTGGTCGAGATTTATCGCGTATTTCCGAACGACTCGAATGTGGGCCGTACTTCAGGTCCACCTACGTTCAGCACGGCAAATGTGCCGACACGGGTCAATTCGCCTTCCGATGTTGCCTTTGCTTCGCGCGAATCAGGCAGCGGTCTCACCTTCACCACCTCACTCCTGAATGCGAGCTTTACTGTCAATAATTCCGTTCAGCCGGGTGGTATTCACCCCATGCCCAATCAAACGACGGGCGGTGACGGAGCATTTACAGGCCAAGAGGTTCACTTTCTTATCGACTTCACCAGTCCATTGAACCTTCCGCCTGATCATTATTTTTTCGTCCCGCAGGTAGAACTCACCGGCAGCGATGGCAGTTTCCTGTGGTTGTCTGCGACCAGGCCGCTCGCTGCTCCCAGCACAGTATTCGCTCCAGACCTGCAATCCTGGACCCGCGATGGGAGCATCGATCCCGACTGGCTGCGAATTGGAACGGATATCGTCGGCGGCAATCCGGCACCGACTTTCAATGCCGCTTTTTCGATTTCAGGTATCGCTCCTGACTCGGGCTCAACCTTATTTCTCCTTGGCACTGCAGCCGCGCTCATCTTTTTAGTAAAGCGACGCCTTCGCGCCTGATCAGACTGCTGCTCACGCTAAGTGCCTGAGCGGCGGGCCCGACAATTTTGCGTGTCTTCCGCCTTGGGTTTGATGAGGAAGGTTTACACTCGACGGGCAGCGAGTCGCGGACAGCAGCAACCAATGGCTATCCCGAGTTGGGCACAACAAGTGCAAGATTGGCCGAGTTCAGATTCTGTAAGCGACGAGGCTATTTAAGGGTTGGCGACTAACTGTGGTGTAGGTTTGCTGAGGGCGACTTGATCGCTCATTTTTTGGACAGTCTAGCCTCAAACTGCTGACGCTGCTCTTCCACCCGGCGGTGCTCCTTCAAGAACTCGTTCAGTAGAATCGCGTTCACCGCTTCGTAGCGCACGGTCATAACCTTACCCTCCTCACCACGAAGCACTAAATCTGGATTTACCTTTTCCACCTCCTCAGCAATGAGGCCAAAGTGCAGAACACGCTCAGGGTCTAGTTTCTTCTTGTAGCGAAACGTGACCGGATTCAACGCGAGGACTGCTTCACTTTCGTTTTCCATTCGCTTGATGTCTTCTTTGTAGCGGGCAGACGACTGGAGAGTGCCAAGCTGACACTCGCATTGACGAATACGCTGGTGCCGTTAGCGACCGTTTGATCATTGATACCCGCGATATACGTGGCAGTCTGCTTGGCAGGCACACCAATGCGAATCGTGCCGGATTCACCTGCCACACCCACAGCAGTGATATTAATGTTGTCATTGCCGGTGGTGAGGTTGGCACCGGCGTAACCCTCGATGCCGGCGCAACAGCAAGGCGGGCAACGTTGCCGCCCGCGATACAATATGTATGGTGCGAACCAGCTCGGGCGGTTAGCTCAGTGGTAGAGCGGCTGGTTTACACCCAGTAGGTCGGGGGTTCGAAACCCTCACCGCCCAGGTCACTCGTGAATAGTGATTCATGAACTGTGATTGGCCACCCATCTAGGGGGAGATGCCATATAACGACTTTGGGGCTCAGGTAAATTACGAAATTGGAATTGGTTAAGGTAAATGTATGGGCGAGGCATCAATTGATCCGCGGGTGCGCATCGGGCATGTGCATTTGAAGGTGGCTTATCTGCAACGGGCACTCGATTTTTACTGCGGCGTTCTCGGATTTGAGCTGACACAGCGATACGGCGACGAAGCGGCCTTTGTTTCCGCGGGCGGTTATCATCATCATATCGGACTTAACACTTGGGAGAGCCGAGACGGGTCGCCGCCGCCAAAGGGCACAACCGGCCTTTATCATTTCGCGATTTTGTATCCGACCCGCGTTACTCTGGCCGAGGCCCTTAGACGCCTGATGCAGGCGAACATTTCTCTGGCAGGGGCAAGCGATCATGGCGTGAGCGAAGCATTGTACCTAAGCGATCCGGATGGAAACGGGATCGAACTTTATTGGGACAGGCCACGCGAACTATGGCCGCGCGATGCAAACGGACAGATTGAAATGTTCACCCGACGACTGAATCTGGAAATCTTGCTTGCGGAGTTGTAGCTGGTGCTCTCTCAGCGGCAGGGCATTGCGGTTTTGCCGCCAGCGACGGCAGCAGCTAGATTATTGGATACGGTAAAGCTCGATCAGGCCGACGCCGGTCGTGTTATTTTTGCCACGCAGGATGGCGGTCCAGTTGCCCTGAATCAACGTGGTCAAGATGGCGGCCTCGCGATCGTCGCCGGGCGCAAGGCCGGTCGCTTGAATCGCTGTCTGTTGTGAACCCTTCCAGTTATCGTTAGAACCGACCAGATTTCCGTTGCCATCAAATAAATTCAGCGTTGGGTCGAGCAGGGCATCAGAAACCCCAAAACTCGTTAGCTCAGGGCCGAGCGCACGCACCAATACTTTGGAACTGCCATCCCCATTGGTCCCAAGTCCATCGCCGACAATAAAGCCGCCAATCATGACATTGGCATCGGTGCCGACCACGCCGCGCGTGCTGATATTCGTAATTAAGGAGGCGCTCGATTGAGCAAGATCGTAAACTTCCAACAGGGCGGCGCCGACGGTAGTATTCGCTCCACGCACAATTGCAGTGTAATTGCCGGGTGCGAGGGTCAGCATGATCGCCGCTTCGCGATCGTCACCCAGCGCGTACCCGCTTGCCTGAATTTCCGATTGCTGGGCATTTTTCCAATTGTCGTCATAAGCAATCAGCTTATTGCTGGCATTGTAGAGCTCGAGGATGGGATCCTGTAACACACCGGGCACGCCAAACTGCGCCAGGGTTGGCCCAAGCGCGCGCACAATTATCTTTTTCGAGGTGCTCCCGCTAATAATAAAGCCGGCGATTCCAACGTGCTGGCCGGTTTCTACATGCAACCGTGTGGAAATATTCAACTCCTTCCCGGTGCGCCTGACCGAAGCGAAGTTGTTTGGGTCCTTCCCGGAAGCAAGCTCCGATTGGTTATCTTCGCCGTCGCGGTCAGAATCGCTACTCTGGAGGCGAAGAGAGGTAGCCGGCACTTGCGCGAGTGATTCTCGCGCCGCTTCCCATGCCAGAACCAAGTCGGCATAAGGGGCGATCCCCGCTCGCGTAATAAATGGGTCGGGATTGCCGCTTCGTGTGTCTACCCAAATCGGTACTGCCGGCACAGTCGGGCGCGTAGTTTGCGCAACACCAAGATAATCGCCTAGCATGTAACCTTGGAAAGTGAGTGGAGCGAGCGAAGCATTGGTTGATATAGAAGTAAGCCGGATATTGGGCTGCCAGTTAGCGCCACCATCGAAAGATTGTGCCAGGTAAAGATCAACCAGCACATTAGAGCCGGGATTATTTCGATGGTCATAAAATGCAACCGTAACAGTCCTAGCATCTGATGAAACATTGATGGCGGGATTGAACACCCCCAAACCCGGGGGATTATCACTAATTGCAACCGGTGCGCTCCAAGTCGTCCCGCCGTTAGTTGATTTGATAAAAGCAATCCGGGGATTGCCTCCGAGTAACGTCTGATAGACAACGTAAACGTTCTGTGTCGTTCGGTCCGCCGCGGCCGAAGGCAGAAACGAACCGGTCCGAATCAAGGGCTCATTATATTCAGTCGCGAAAGTAATGACATGGGGCGATCCAAAACTTTGGCCGCCATCGGTCGAAATCACCGCTTCGAGCCGTTCACCGGGCTGTTGGCTAGTGCCGAAGTTCCAATAAACGACCACGCAGTTTCCATTCGGCAAATACAGTGGTTGCGATCCCTGTAGGGTAGTCTCTGTACTTATAGCCGATGCTGAACTCCAGGTAGCTCCACCGTTGTCGCTGTAAACACGCCTGATCGGCGCGCCGTCAGAGTTGATGTTGCTAAACAAACTAAAGGTAACAAGCAAGCGGCCAGCGGTGGCAGTACCGGGAAAAGTGTTGACCGCCATCCATTCTTTGTCTGGAAAAAAACTGATGCTGCCGGGCCGATAAGCTACCACCGGCGAGGCGAAGGTTGCGCCGCCATTGGTTGATTTACTTAGGACTACCGCGCCACTGATGAACTGGGGGTCGGTAGCGACGAGTGTCTCAAGATAAACATTGTTGTTTAAATCAAACGCCGCCACCGGATCTGTTGCGCGGAAATAGGGACCTCCTGATGTCTGGGTGAGATTCGGAATCAGTGCGCGCGTCCAAGTCAGGCCCCCGTCGTGCGAAACGGAGTAGCCGCAATCGACCGCTCCGCCGCCGCTTGCAAACCGGCCCTCTTGAAACACCCCAACCAAGAAATCCTCGTTCGTAGTAGCGCGGGCAATGTGGGGCTCGGCTTGAGCTCGCATATTGGATGGCAATGCCGAAGAATCATTGCCCAGTCGAATGTTTGGGCCGATGCGCAAATCCAGGGCGACCGGCGCACTCGCCGCCTCCTCCGTAGTGGTTTCGCCTTTTGCGGCTGTGATCGAGCGCGGCGGCAGAACCAGATTGTCGTCACGATTGAGCAACATTAGCGCCCCGGACGACAAGCGGTGGAGGGGAAGATTACGGAGATTGGGCGGAAGTTTTGCCCGATTGACCGACGGCATCATCACAGGCCGACTTTGTTGGGCGACGGCAATCGACCCGATCAACAAAAGTAACAATGCAAGGAAGAACTCTTTCAATATTGAAACTCTAGCAATCCCTCCTAGATATAACAATATCGGTGAGGAATTGTTGCGCGATTCAGCGCACCGAATTGCGCCCGCCGATGCCCAATCACCGTTAGACTAGCGCCAAGTCGACAAAATAGCGCCCATGATAATGCAGCCGACGATGTGATACCCTGTATCGATCGCCCAGAGTCTCCGGGGCGGCGATTGCCAGACATAAGTCATGGTCAACGCGGTGGCACAAAACCCCAGACCAACACCTGCACCAATTTTCAGGCCGCGTAGCAGATCAACGCCGTGCAGTTGATGTATTACTCGGGCTAAGACGAGAGCCGCCATTAAATTGCAGACCAAGGTCACGATCAACTTTGTTCCCATCCCGCTTTGGTCCGGCTGACCTAATTTAACGCCGTGTTGCTCGACGGCGGAGCGCCACGCCTTACTAAATAGCGCCGAGTACCATACCGCGCCCAGAAGCCAGTAGGTCAGTCCGGCACAGACAATCGCCAGCCAGTTCATATCGCCATAATCCATCACGCCATAGTCCATAATGCGTATTGTGGTGCTTCGGAATTGCATAAGACAAGATTAAACCACGCTGCGGCCGTCAATGGGCAAGATGCCCGTTGGCCCCACAGCCAAGATGGCTGTGCTACGGCCGGCTCGCTCGCCCCTCGAAATTATCCGGCGACTTAATTACTAGTCTTTATATGGATCGACAATATCGCGCCCGGCCATCGCCACGCCGAGCGGATGCAATGTGTGTAGGACGCGAATTGTTCCAGCATGCGCGGCCAAAACTTCCGGCAGACGCCGATATGCTTGTGGCGCCTCATCGACATCTCCGCCGCGCAATTCCACTCCGCGGTCTGCCACCCACTTCATCATCTCATCGTGACGCACCAAACCGTCGCGGCGAATCCGCTTGCTACCCACCCTCTCGAATTTACCTTTGGCCGCGGTGCGCGACATGATCCGACCAGCCCCGTGGACGGTCGAGTAAAGCGCCTCGCGCGATTCACCCGACTCGACTCCTTCGATGATGACAGCATCATCGCCCATGCTGCCGCCGACAAAACCGCGTTGGCCGGGAAACGCCGGCGTCGCGCCTTTGCGCACGACCCAGAATTCGTCGCCGTCATGCTTTTCCTGCCAGGCGAAATTATGATGGTTATGCACCTCCTCTAGGATCTTCGCGCCAAGAATTTCACGGACGACATGTCGTGCGACTGCTTCGCGGCCGGCATAGGCATACCTCCCGGCTAGTCTCATTCCCGTTAGGTAATCGCAGCCGATCTCCGAGTCTACTGGAACTATGGTCGGAGGCACGTCCATGCCATCTTTGCCGCCGGCCGCTTTCAAGAAATGCGTCGCCGTTTTGTGTCCTAGCCCGCGCGATCCGAAATGCACACCCACCCAGATGCGGTCTTCCTCATCCGCAAAAATATCGACGTAATGATTTCCTCCGCCGACCGTGCCGAGCTGATCTCGCGCCGTTTCTCTTAATCTTCCAATTGGCGGGATCTTCCACGCCTCGTCTTCGAACAACTCATGATCCACCCGCGCTTTGGCTTTTCGTCCAATCCCGAACGAAATATCGCGCACGACATCGTCCATAACGGATTTGATTCTTGGGCCGACTTCGCTGCGTTTCGCATCGGTGAGAATGGCAAGGTTGCCGCAGGCGATATCGAAGCCAACGCCGGACAACGAAATCTTGTCTTTGTAAGCAACGACTCCACCAATGGGTTGCGCATAACCTTTGTGCCCGTCGGCACATAGCACGCCACGCTCGCCTCCGGCCTCGATACAAGTCTCGATCTGACGCAGAGTCGCCTCATCGTGCTGGCCAAATACTTTCGTTTTCATTCTTTCCCTGTCATCCCGAGCGTAGTCGAGGGATCTCGCCGCGCAACGAAAAGCGATATGTTCAAGATTCTGTCTCTCGTCTTCTCTTACGATTCTCAGCGGCTTTCTGTTCAGCGCGTAAAGACGATTGTAGGGCGTCTGTGTTACTATCGCTCGCAATCCTGTTTTTGTTGGAAGATTTTTGGCGTCGCGATCATTCACTCGATCCGTCTGTTTTGTCATGTCGAGCGAAGTCGAAACATTTCTTGCTGCCCGTTTCCTAAAAGTTAGAGATTCCTCGACTACGCTCGGAATGACAAAAAAGCGTTCGCGCCAGATAGGTCTGCTTTGCAGTGACGCCTTTGCCTCGCCAGGTCAGACGCCTGCCTCGTCTCGGTCCGCGTCCGACACAGACGCCCTACAATTTGCTTTGCCTTGTCATCCCGAGCGAAACGCCAGTCCGGCTCGGACCGAGGGATCCCGCCGCGCAACGAAAAGCGATATGCTAGCATATGATCAAAGTCCATCACCTTTCAGGCGACGAATATGAAGTAAAGGTTGGCGGCGCTGCGCAGACGACTCATCGCGTCACCTTGCGAGATACTGACCGTCAGCGACTCGGCGGGAAAGATGTTTCGGCGGAGCGGTTGGTCGAGGAGAGTTTTCGCTTTCTGCTGGAGCGAGAACCAAACACGAGCATCCTGAGTGGTTTCGAGTTGCCAGTAATCCGGCGGTATTTTCCCGAATACGAAGGCGAAATCCGGAAACGACTGAAACAGGGTTAAGCGAATCTGCCGCCGGGGCTGCGAAAGCTAAATCAATCAGCAGGCAAGGTGCCCGCTGGCACCACAGCCAAGAGGGCTGTGCTACAACGCATGCTCGCCGGGGCGATTCAGAGCGAGACGGTGCTGATTAGCTCGTAGAATTTATCGAGATCGACGTTACCTCCGGAAACTACCGCAACGATCGGTCCTTTACCGGCTTTACCACTTAGTGCGGCTGCCACCGATAAGGCGCCGGCGCCTTCCGCGATCACGCGCGTCTTTTCGGCCAATAATCGCATTGCCCGCCGGGTTTCTTCCAAGCTAACGACAATTGAACCATCCGCGACCGGCCGCATCCTTTGCCACATCCGCGGGAAAATACTTTTGCCACCGGCGCCATCGACAAACGATTGTTTCCACTCCGTGAAGGTCTGCGGCGATTGTTTCGCGAAAGACAGCGCCCCCGGCGCCGCCGTTTCCGGCTCCGCGCCCCAAACTTTCACTTCCGGCTTCAGCGCTTTCACCGCGCTACCTAAACCGGTAAGCAAGCCGCCGCCTCCAATCGCCGCAATCACCGTGACGACATCAGGCGCGTCCTCCAGAATCTCCAAGCCGATTGTTGCATTCCCGGTCACGAAATTCTGATCGTCGAATGGATGGACAAAGGTTCCTTCTGCTCCCTCAAATGCGCGCTCTTCCATCGCGTCCCATGCTACGTCGAACGGCACCGGAATTAGTTTGGCGCCGAGTTCGCGCATTCGCTCAACCTTTGACGCCGGCGCCGTCTCTATCACGACGACCGAGCATGGCACGCCGGCCTTACGCGCCGCGTAGGCAACGCCCTGCCCGGCGTTCCCAGCGCTAATCGTCCAAACCCCCCGCCTGCGCTCCGATTCCGACAACATGGCAACGGCGTTGGCCGCGCCCCTCAGTTTGTAAGCGTTAATCGGCTGTAAGTTCTCCAATTTAAGACGGATATCAGGGAAATTCGGTCCCAGCTCGAGACGAACCAGAGGAGTCCGGAAAATAGTGTTGGTGATTCGGCTTCGCGCTTCACGTATCTCCTTCAGTTCAATTGGGCGGACCGGTTCCAAGATCGCGGACATCGTGATGGAGTTTCGGATTCACCTGCAGGCGAGCAAGAAAAATCTCGGTAAAGGAAAGCTGTGGCTCGCGAGATGCTCCAGCCGTCCTTTATGAGCGCTTCTCCTACACTCTTACACGATACCCCTGTTGATCAGCCGCCCGATCGCCTCCCCTGGCAGGAACAGCACAGTCCGCGTCTTTATTCCCTCGGACGCGCTCTCCCCAAGAATACAATTCGCTTTAAGTGTCTCGATTGCGGCCGGCCGATGGAAGCGCGCGCGCAAGACGGCGGCGTCGATACGAATTGTCCGCATTGCGCGGCGCCACTTACCGTTCCGCGGATTCCGCCGAATCCGTACCTGCGTCCAATTAAAAACATCGTCCGCCAAATGAAAGGGGTGCCATTTCCATTCCCCTATTTGCCACAGCTGATCCAACTCGCAGTATTAACATCGGTCCTCGTTCTCTTTGCCGTTCTATTTATCACCATCGGCGTCGTTACCCAAGCTGCCGGAATTTTCCGAGGACTCATCCTCGATACGCGGAAACATTTGCACGAAGGATCGACCGTGGAACGCAGCGCACAGGCGATCAGCATCGGAATTTACTCGCTCCTTTTCCTTCCCTTCTGGATGATTCAGCTGCCGTTCGCACTGATTGGTTCATTCTGGAGTTCGCGTCGTCTCAGCGCCCTTCTCACCATCGCGCTGCTACTCTCCATCGCGTACGTGGTTACGCTGTATTCGCCGCACCTGATTAGGTTTTGGCATTCATTTTAAATAACGTTGCCGCGAACCGTCCCGACAAACTGTTCCAAGCAGGACGGCCAGGCGCGACATTCCTGGAGCAGGATTCATCCGACAGCCTGCCAAGCTCCCTTAGAAGCGACAGGAAAGCCCCGCTTCTCCCTGCCGCCTCCTAACCACCTTTAGATCAGAGTTAACATCTAGATGTCGCATATGCGACATTTAAATGTTAACTCTGGTATTCGTCAAATTGAGACCTGGTGTCTGGAGCGCCGCTCCTTTGTTTACCCTAGGATTTGACTTCGGTACCGAGTAGATTCGCTACAGTCATCGGCTCACCCGGCTTGGCCAGCTGGTTAACGAAGCGCTGGAAACGTTCGGAAAAAAGATCGTGCCGCAAGTTCCAGTAATGGTCCAGACCGGGAGAGGCGAAATAATGCCGGTAGAGATTCCACCAGCCGCGCCAGATTTGCTCATCCATCAAACCATAAATAAAATGAAAGTGGATTGTTTCCATTGCCTTTAAGAACTGGAAGCTAACGTGGTAGAAGCGGGCACGATCGTCGGGCGAAAGCGCGTTGACGTCTTCCAAGCCGATCCGCCAAATCCGGCCAAGTTCCGCATTTTCGCTGAATTGTTTAGTCACATCACGCACGGCACTGGCTGCGGCATCCTGCGCGGTGAGCTTGGCCACGCGCGTGCTACGGTGCACCTGGATAGCGAGATACCAGAGCGACGCAACGACCGCAAAGGAACTAACAATTTGCGCGCTAGCATTGATTGCCTCCCAGTTCACAATTGATAAACGTATTGAGGGCGGGGCGCCGTTCAACTATTAGGCCCAAAGGGGCTCCGCCGAGCGTCGCCCTACCAGTGAATTTTCGCGGGGGCGCATCGGTAGGGCGAGACTCCGTCGAGTCGCGATAGCTGTACGATGCCATTTACCGAAGTTCTCGTCGAGGTTTACCAGCCCTCGCCTATTACTTTGGCGGCTCAGCAACTTTTAGCACTACTTTGCCACGGGTATGACGCGATGCGATTTGCTGATGTGCCTTAGCCACATCGACCAGAGGCATGACCGCGGAAACGATTGGCGTGATCTTCCCGGAATCGATTAACTTGGCCAGCTCTTCCAACACCTTTGCGTCTGGTTGGGCACCAAGCCCTGTGCCCCTGATGCCATGTTTCTCCAGCTCGACAGGATCGGGCTGGCCGGTAATCGAAACAATGATGCCACCTTTCTTCACTACACCGTAAGATCGCGCCAGAGTATCGCCGCGCACGGCATTGAGAACGACATCGACATCCTTAACTACATCCTAAGGAGCTCAGCCACCGCTGGCGGGAGCGAGCTTTCTTCCCGAGAACTGATAACTAATAACCTCTTCATATTTCTGGTCGGTGGTAAGCTGCAAAGCTTCATCAGGCCTTACTCTTCTTTACCGCTCCATACTCCTTCTGCTAGGTAACCGGTGCAAACCGTCGACAGTTGCCATGTCAAAGTACTCATGAACTTTATCAATCAAACCCTGTGCGTTGAAATGAAAAACAAAACAACATTGCAATTCATACTTACGCCCCGTGGGTTTAACTTTGGCAGTAACAAAATCTGCTTCTCCTTTCAGCGTCCCGCCAGTTAGGTACTCCAGGCAGGCATATTCGTTCAGTGGCGAATACATTAAGCATTTTCTTAATCCGATCAGGCGATGCGGCCCAATGATTCTCCGCCATTTTCCGGAACTGTGCCTTTCCCTTGATAGTGGTATTTGTCGGAACAATAAACCAATTGATGTCATCGGCAAACATGCCAAGAGCTCGTCCAACTCCGTGGCGGTTTGGTGAGTCATCGCAGCTTAGTGGTCCTGTAGGGTATTTTTGCGCTGGCCTACTCAGCCAGGAATGGCATTAGCTCGTTCAGGAACTCTTCCGGGCATTCCTCTGGGATGTAATGTCCGCACTGCGCGACGATTTTACTCTTAACGCTATCAGATACCGATTTCATAGTTGCGACCGTCGTTTCACCAGAACCAAATGCAGCGCCGATGGCCATTACCGGCATTATCAGTTTTCTTTTTTTCAGCTCCTGATTCTGGTGCATCGTAAGCGGAATGGCTCGATAATATTCAAAGCCGGCCCTCATCGCGCCTGGAACCGAATATGCACGGATGTACTCGTCTACTGCCACGCGATCCGGCCAGTACGCCCTGTGCTCGACATTCCAGCGTAAATAGGAAGCTTCTCGCCCGGACACTAAGAATTCGGGAAGGTCGCGCAGCTGATTGAACATGAACTGTGCTAAGGCAGCACTTTTCTCAGGTGGCTGCAGCATCGGAGGTGTCGGTGAGATACCAGGGATGAACGCCTCGCTTACCACCAACTTGTCAACCTGGGCGCCGTGCTTCGCGGCAAGCGAATACGCGATCCACATACCGATGTCATGACCGACGACCGAATAGCGAGAGATGCCTAACTGGTCCATCAACGCGCTGATGTCATTGGCCAGCGTCTCAGTGTCATACCCGCTCTCGGGTCGGCTGGATTCGCCCATACCACGAATATCAAGGGCGACTACATGATACGTATTAGCCACGTCGGGCATAATCTTGCGCCAGGCGTACCACGTTTGAGGCCAGCCGGGAATCAGCACGACAGTACGTTGGCCTTCACCGCCTTCAACAAAATGCAGTTTCACTCCGTTCACTATGGCAAACTGGCTCTTAAAGCCGAGGCCAAGGTTCCCGTCATGCGCTCTTGGTTGGAGCCCTTCAGCGCCATTTGATAACATAATTCACCTTCGCACAACGAAACGGCTGATTCGATGATGAGAGTACCTACTCACGATCCTCGGAAAATGGTTTCATAATCGGCTCCTTTCTTTTGCAATCATAACGTTTAATCCAGCGTCTGCCGGTAGCGCTTGATGCCGATGGTCAGGGCGACAAGGGCGAAGAGTGCAAGCTGCCAAAGCTGGAGCGAGACGTCAGCAATGCCGTTGCCTTTCAACAGAATGCCGCGTACGATGCGAAGAAAATGCGTGAGCGGGAGAACTTCCCCCAGCATCTGTGCCCACCGCGGCATGCCGCGAAATGGAAACATAAAACCGGAGAGCAGGATCGACGGGAGAAAGAAAAAGAAAGTCATCTGCACAGCTTGCAATTGGTTTTTTGCGATGGTGGAAAAGGTGATGCCCATTGCCAGGTTGGCGGCAATGAAGACCAGCGCAACTACTCCCAGCAGAATGATGCTGCCCTCTATCGGCACGTGAAAGAGAAACGAAGCGGCGATAAGAATGACCGCGACCTGGATGTAGCCGACTAAAATGTAGGGCACGATTTTTCCGATGAGCACTTCGCTTGGGCGGGTCGGCATCGAAAGAAGATTTTCCATCGTGCCGCGCTCGCGCTCGCGAGTAATAGCCAGACCTGTGATCATGACCATTGTCATGGTCAGGATAACCCCCATGAGTCCGGGCACGATATTGTACTGGGTGACGACTTCGGGGTTGTAGAGTGCATGGACCCGAAGATCGATCGGACCGCTCGTGCCGGCCAGCGTCGCCAGGGATCCTTTCAAGTCATTTTGCAAGGCCGTGTCAAAAAGTGACCCTAACGAGCCCAGCGCAGTGCTGGTCGCGACCGGATCTGTTGCGTCCGCTTCAACGAGAACTTCCGGCCGATCACCCCGCCAAAGATCGCGACTAAAATTTTCCGGTATATTGACGACAAACAGTACCTGGCCCCGCTCGAGCAGCTCGCGTCCTTCCCTTTCGGTTTTTACCTGGCGGACGAAATTGAAGAAAGTGCTGTTCTTCATCGCGTAGAGTAGCGTTCGACCTTGCGGGCCTTGGTCAGCCAGAAGCACAGCGGCAGGCAGATGCCGCGGGTCGGAGTTAATCGCGTAGCCAAACAGCGTCAGCTGAAGTAGTGGAATGCCAAGCATCATGGCGAAGGTGAGACGGTCTCGCCGCATTTGCGTGAATTCTTTCGCAATGATGCCGCGCAGGCGCTGGAACGAAAATCTGTGAGGCTGTTTCATGCTGTGGATCTGTCGTGTTCCATCAAACTGATGAAAGCGTCCTCCAAGCCGGACGGGATTTGTCGCCAATCGTACGGCTCATGACGGAACGGTGCGATGGCACGTTGGAGCGCGGCCGCGTCGGTACTGCTCACGTGCAAAGAATTACCGAAGGCAACTGCCTGTTGCACTCCGGGAGTCTTACGCAGCTGTTCGGCCAATTGCGCGAGGTCGCGTCCACGGACCGACCAAGTCGTTAGGCCGACGCGCGAAATCACTTCATCCACGGTTCCGGCGGCGAGCAATTTGCCTTTGGAAATATAAGCCAGCCGCTGGCATCGCTCGGCTTCGTCCATGTAATGGGTGGTGATGAGAAACGTCAGCGCCTGGGCGGCGAGTTGATGAATCTGCTCCCAAAAATCGCGACGCGCTTTTGGATCGACACCCGCTGTCGGCTCATCCAGCAACAGCAATTTCGGGCGATGAATGAGACACGCGGCAAGCGCGAGACGCTGTTTCCATCCACCTGAGAGCTCGCCGGCGAGTTGGTCCTTGCGTTCCGCCAGCCCGAGTTGCTCGATGCTTTCACGAACGGTTTGTCGCCGATTCTTCACGTCATACATGCGCGCGACAAAATCGAGATTTTCTTCAATGCTCAAATCCTCCCAAAAACTGAAGCGCTGCGTCATGTAACCGACTTCCCGCTTAATTGCCTCGCTTTCGGCAATCACGTCGTGACCCAAAACCCGACCGCTTCCGTCGTCAGCTCGGAGCAATCCGCAAAGAATGCGCAAAAACGTGGTCTTGCCGCTGCCGTTTGGACCAAGGAACCCGTAGATCTCGCCCGCCGCCACCGTTAGATCGACATGATCGACGGCGGTGAGCTCGCCGAAGCGCTTTGTCATTCCACGAACATCGATGACTGATTCGCCGTTTTTCACTTGGATTTAAATTCGACATCGACCGGTTGCCCGGGATGCAGGTTGGCCGAGACCTCGGGATCGAACACCGATTCGATCATGAAAACTAGTTTCGCGCGGCTTTCCCGGCTGTAGATGACCGGCGGAGTGTATTCGGCGTGCGGCGAGATGTAACTCACCTTGCCGATAAAAGGATCTCGCACGCCATCAACGGTCACCTGAGTCGTATCACCGTAGTGGATCGAACCAACTTGCGTTTCGGGGACGAACGCACGCACTTTGATGTTTTGTGGTGGCAACAGCGCGACCACTGGTTTTCCTGCTGCCACCCACTCGCCTTGCCGAAAAAGTGTGTCGTAAACCAAACCGACCTGTGGCGCCGCCTGTCGTTTCTGGTTGAAATTCCACTCTGCTTGAGTGACGCGCTGCCGGTCCTGGTCGCGGGTGGAACGCGCCCGATCGTAATCTTGCGCGGCAGCTGGACCCATGCGGAAAAGTTTTTCCTGTCGGGCGAATTCAGCTTCGGAAAGAACCAACGCCGCCCGCGCCTGGTCAAGCGCCGCTTTCTCCGCTGTTTCATCCAAGGCAAAGAGCGGATCGCCGGCCTTGACCTGATCGCCTCGTCGCACTTGTAAAGATTCCAACTGGCCGGCCAGCGGCGACGCGACATAAACGAATTCGCCTTCGACATAGCCTTGGAAACGGTCCTGGGGCGCATTGCTGCAACTGCTGATGAAGAAAGGAACTAACAAGAGAAAGACTGCGCCGGACAAAGTGCGAACGAGACGAGAGACATTCATAATTTCTGTCCTTTCCGGATAAGCGCCCCTTCGAGAACAATCTTGATGATTCCGGTGAAGCCCTCCTTCGGTGTCATCTCAAGCTCTTCCATCTTCGGCGGATTCATAATTCCTTGAATCATCGTGAGCAGAATCTCGATCATGAGTCTGGCTGGAATATCTTTGCGGACCATTCCTGCACGTTGACCTTCAACAAAAAGTTTTCCGAAGTAGCGCTCGATCAGTTCCGCTCGGCGGCGCTCGACCATCTTGAAGACGTGCGGCGCTTTTTGTCGCATATCGCGAACGAACGGAGGTTTGATCTCGTCCAGCTCGCGCTGCGTAGTGCTAAGCAGGTCAGGCAATGCCGTCGAGAAATCGTGTAGGTGAGCACGCGTAACTTCCTTTAACTTCGCTTCCACACCCGCGAACTTATCGGCCAGCACGGCCTCAAGCAGCGCGATCTTGCTCGGGAAATGGGCGTAAAGCGTTTTTTTGCTGATGCCTAATTCATCTGCCAGGTCATCCATGGTCACGCTGCGGAAACCATGGCTGAAGAAGTGCGCCCGCGCCGCCTCCAGGATCAGTTGCAAACTGGCGTCGGCCTTTCGGCGCCCCGATTTGCCGGCGGGCTTCATGTTTTCTTGCTGCGCGTGACGTAATACGTGTCGAGTCCTTTGAATGAGAAAAGAACACCGGCCAATCCGAGCAACGAGCGAATCCAGTTCATGGCACTCCACTGGGCGGAAGCTGTTCGGATTTGTTCGAGGTGATCCGAAATCGGCCAGGTAAAAAGGATAAGATTGCGAGGAACGAAGTAGGCAAGTGTCAGGATGAGGATCGCGGCATAGGATGCGAGTGACGCCGCAAAGTAAAAACGGAGCGAGACGGACTCCTTCCAGAACAGGATTAACGTCAGGACAATCAAAACTAGATTAACTGGACCGGCGACCTCGTAAAAACGCCTCGGATCAACATGTTGAAAGTAATCTCTCGCCGCTTGGATTGAGGCCGGAATGTCAGAACCCCAGCTTTTTGCATCAACGACCGTGTTATAGATGCTGACCATGGTCAGCCCGGATCCGCAAAAAATTGAAAGGAATAGTATCAGTTTTTTCATGATTATCGGTCGCCGGCAAAATGATCGTGTGACAGTTGAATAAGCTCCATCGCCGGCGCCAAATCCTTTTCATCGCGCGCCATAAAGGTGACATAACCTTGTTCAGGCGCCCAACGATGCGGACGGGCTTTGCCTTCGGCCAGGATTCGCTCCTGATCGGCTTTGACTAATCGAATGTCGTAATGGCCACGACCGTGGATGTGCATGAACATCTTTCCTCGAACAAAAAAGGCATCTTCGTGGATTCCCGCATTCGGACGCTCTGTCACACCCGATAGGCCGAGGATTCTTTGCCGTAATTCCTGATGAAGTTCTTCTCGTGATTTCATGCTGCTTTCCTCTTCTTGCTAATGTCACAAAGCATATCCGAATGGATGTTCAGACCGATGTTGGTCATGTTGTAAAGATGCTCGCTCGCAACTAACCAGACGATCTCGCAGATCTCCCGCTCCGAATAATGGCGGGCCAGGCGCGCAAAAGTGTCCGGGTTAACTTTTTTATCCTTCGTCAGCTCCGTTACGTAGTCCAGCGCGGCGCGTTCTGCGTCGGTGAAAAGAGAGCTGGTCCGATATTCATCGAGCGCATCAAACTTGGCCTCGTTGATCGACGCTTTGATCGCGACGGCTCGGCCGATATCCATACAGAAAGAACAAACGTTGATCCGCGCCACTCGCTCGCGAATAAGCAACGCCATCGCTTGCGACAGCGTCAGCTTTTTATCGAGCCTACCAATTTTGGCGTAAAAGAGGCCAAAAGCGGATGGCAATCGCGCACTGTGTACTTTCAGCGGCGTCAATACCTTGCCGAATTGCCGGCGGGTAAAGAAATAGGCCAGCTTCAACATCAGGCCCTGTGGTTTTTCGATGGGAGAAAGGAATGGAGTGTTCATAGCTTAATCCTGTGGAAACTAGTTTAGTATATTTAGTTTCCTGAGCAAGGCAAATGTTCAAACAAATCGCACCACCCAAAGAGAAGTTAGTTGAGAGAACTCGGCATCACGCTCGCGAAGCAAAAATTGTACAGGCGGCCATCTTGGCCGCTAATAAAAACAAACGGCGGCGAAGATCGCCGCCTACAATTCTCCGTAATCGATGAGGAACGGCGCAAAACAGCCAGGACGCGAAGGATCGCTCCCCGATCCCGTTTCCTTCCCAGCCCGCGGTTTATCGACGTGTCGCCGAATTGGTTTCAAGCGACGATGCGCAGACGACGTTCCTCGGAATCCTGCAGGCGCTTGGAAAGAAATAATTGTTCTGAGGTCAGCTCGGTCAGCTCAAGAGCCTTGCGAAAATTATCGATCGCGGCCTGAAAGTTATTTAGCTGTTTCTCGAATTCGCCCAGCACCGCATAGAGCAAGTAATACGAGTTTAACTGGCTCCCGTTTTCAATCGTCTCGACCGCTTCGATGCCGGCTTGCGGCCCGTGGACGTTCGCTACGGCGACCGCGCGATTGAGCGCGATGACGGGCGAATCATCCAGCTCCAGCAATCGGTCGTAGACCGAAAGAATCTGCGGCCAATCGGTTGATTCATAATCGGTGGCCGCGCAATGACAGGCCGCGATCCCAGCCTGAAGATGATATGCACTCAACTCGTCCCCGGCGGCGGACATGCTCAAATGTTGCATGCCGCGGGCGATCAACACCTGATTCCAAATCGAACGATCCTGCTCCTTGAGCCGGAGGACGTTGCCCTCAGAATCTGTTCGCGCGGGCAAGCGCGCAGCGTTGAGCAACATCAACGCGACCAGGGCGTGAGTGCGAGGTTGATTTCCGGCGGGATGTTCCGCCAGCAAAGACCCCAAACGAATCGCTTCCTGGCAAAGTTCTTCTCTGATCAAATGATCGCCGGTGGACGCCTTGTAGCCTTCGTTGAAAAGCAGGTAGACCGTTTGCAAGACACCATCCAGACGTCGCGACAATTCTTCGCCAGCTGGTATCCCAAATGGGATGTGTTCATCGCGGATCTTTTGTTTGGCTCGCGTCAATCGCTTGGCGATAGCTGCTTCGGTCGTTAGAAATGCTTTCGCGATTTCGGCAGGGCTGAAGGCGCAGAGGATCTTGAGGGCGAGCACGGTTTGGTCTTCCGGCGTAAGTGCGGGATGGCAGCACGCAAACATTAATCGCAGCCGGTTGTCCCTGATTTCGCTTTCAAACATTGGCGAATCGCCGGCCGCGGAATCGGACGGCCATTGTTCCATGAACGCGATGATGTGCGGTTCTTTGTCGCGAAAAAGGTTTTCCCGCCGAATTAGATCAAGAGCGAGGTTTTTCGCTGTTTGGGTGAGCCACGCAGCCGGATTTTGTGGAATCCCCGCGTAAGGCCAGGTCCGCAGCGCCCGGACGAGGGATTCCTGAACTACGTCTTCGGCCAACTGCAATCGATTGATCCCAAAGATTCCAGTTAGAACAGAGATCAACTTTCCCGCCTCGTGACGAAAGAGATGGTCCGCCAGGCGGGAGACGTCGCCGGTAGGCAACGAAGCGTTATCCGAAATCTCGCTCATAACGTCCTGGGAGTTATGATTTCCAATGTAACGATTCAACTCCGAACGCATTCGCAAGCAAGCGGTTTACTTGTCGCGACGAAGCGCTCGCGAAGGCGGAACGAATCACGTTTTTCTATTTTCCGTCGTACGCCTTCTGCAGCGTTGGGATGTCGATCTTGTCCATTTGCAGCATCGCGCGCATGACACGTTTCGCTTTCGCAGCGTCCTTGTCTGCCAGCATCTCGATCAACACGGTGGGAACGACCTGCCACGACAAACCGAATTTGTCTTTGAGCCAACCGCATCGGCTTTCTTCGCCGCCAACGGAGAGTTTCGTCCAAAAATAATCGACCTCTTCTTGTGTCTCACAGTTCACGACAAACGAGATGGCTTCCGTGAACTTGAACATCGGACCGCCGTTGAGCGCTACGAACTCCTGTCCCTCGAGCTCGAATTCAACAGTCATGACCGATCCCGCCGGCCGGCCGGTTGGCCCGGCTGATTCCTCTTCATACCGAGTGATCTTTCCTACCTTCGAGTTCTTAAAGATGGAAGCGTAAAATTTCGCTGCCTCTTCGGCTTTGTCATCGAACCATAAGAATGGCGTAATTTTTTGCGTGATCTTAGTTGTCATATTCTGATTGCTTGAAACTTTGGACCTTAGATATCTTTTGCCAGATTTTTTGGACTGCGCAGGCAAAGCGCAGCGACGAGGGCACTTTTCCCGTGGCCGTGTGCCCTCGAGCGTATTGAGCATCAGGTTGATGCGCGAATGCCCGCGAAGCGAAGGAAAGCAAAGCGGTGTCGCGCTGCGCTTGCCACCGCAGTCCAAAAATGCGGCGACGGTGAGTCGCCAACTCTTGCGATCCTATTTTCATTTAGTGGGTACGCTCACCAGGCTGTGCACTCTCCTCTGCCTCGGGAGAGGATTAAGGTGAGGGCCCAGTTTGTATCAAGCCGTGGCCTCGGCCAGTTGTCCGGGGGAATATTCCTCCGCACGTTGCTTGACCGAACAGATATCGGCGACGGGCCGGACCTCGACCACGGCGCCATATTCAAGACCAGGACATTGTTTGGCGATTTCGATCGCCTCGTTCTCATCCGCGACTTGGAGATAGAAGTACCCGCCGATTGCTTCCTTCGATTCCGCGAATGGACCGTCGGCAATCGTGCGCCCCTGTTTGCCCGAAACGACTTTGCCTTCTTCTTCCAAAGGGTGGCCGCCGAGACACTTTCCCTCTTCCTTCAGTCGTTCGAACCAGGCCATCCAGTCCGACACCACCTTCTGAAGTTGTGCGGGCGAGAGCCCTCTGTCCCAGACATTGCCGCGGAAAAGGAGGAGGTAATCGGATTTCGTTGTTGTACTCATAGTGATTGTTTCCTTTTAACGTTTTAACGCTTCAACGATTTAGTCGTTTCTACAAGTAAGTAAGCTATTTTGCGCTCTCGTTCGTTTCCCAGAGCGCAAAGGTGTTGTTCTCAGTGTCGTTGCAGATGATGAAATAACCCATCTCCGGCACGGCGGTTTTGCGCATGCAGATTTTGCCGCCGAGTTTTTCGACCTTGGCCGCTGCCTCATCTACCGAGGGCACGCCCACGTAGTTCGTGACGCTGTGCTCTGGACACTGCCGCTCCATCATTCCGCCATTGGGCGTGGCATCGGCGCCGCCGGTATCGATGTGCCAGTAAGGCTTTGGCCCCGGGAACCTCTCGATTTTCCAGCCGAATAGTTCGCCGTAGAAGGTCCTCGCGCGTTCGACGTTGTCCGCCGGGATTTCGAACCAGACAATGCTCGCCGGTGCGCCGTTGTTCTTTTGACTCTTGGGTTTAGTTTTGGTTTGTGTGCTCATAACTTGTTTTGGTTTGTTCCTTTCAATAACATGACGAACGACCCCGCCTACTTAGGACAACTTTTGTCGCACTTTTTTGGACTGCGGTGGCAACCGAAGCGGTGACGGCCCTTACATTTTCGCCAGAAAAAAAGCGGTGTGGCGCTCCGCTTCCCACCGCACTCCAAAAACGCCGCCCTATATCACGCGCCCGAGAATGCCTTTCCGCGAACGCGTGTGCTGGCATCACGATTCTTCTGTTTGTTCGATGATGGAGAGAATGTTCCCTGCCGGATCCTTGAACCAGGCAATGGTGGGACCGTTCCCGCGCATTATGCCTTTCTTGTCGGTCTTGAGATCGGGCAGATCATAGATCTCGAAACGGACCCCTCGCTTCGCCAGTTCATCGACCGCAAGATCCACATCCCTCACCGGGAAACTCAGAACCGTAAAGGTGGCCGGAACATGGTTGGGCTTTGGATAAATGAGAACATTATTGCCCCCGGCGAGCCGCAACGTGAGCAGACCGTGAGATTCCGTAACGTCCAAGCCGAGTGTTCCCGCATAGAATTCTTTCGTCTTGGGAATGTCTGCCGTCGAAAAACCGCTGAATGCCTTGCTCTCTTTTAACATAACGCGCTCCTTCCGATTATTTTTTCGTACCGACCAAGTTTGTGAATCAGGCGACGGGTGTTTGTCGCCGCCATAAATAAAATCAATCCGACACTCAGCATCAGAAGCGACACACGCAAATGTGTCGCAGCTGAGAATGAAAGCCCGATTCCACTCCAAAGCGCGATGTATGCTGCCAGACACATCGGGCACTTCGGCAGTAGCGCCAGGATTGCGCCCGGAATGATCCAGCCGAAAACATCGACGCGCCGGCGAGCGAATGTTCGCGGCCTGAAATTTTCGCAGCCGCGATCAGTGTTCATAGATACTTCACGCGGCTGCTGATTGATGGATCGTACAAGCGCAGGCTGGTTGGTGGTAGCGCCCGTTGGGTTCCACGCTTCCGCCTTGGCCGTACACGTTCCGCGGTCTCGCCCAATCGGCGAGACTCCGATATGGCCCGTTCTCATCGCGCCCCTTCGGCATCACGTCGAGAATCCGGTAAATCTCGAGGAACTCCTCGCCGCCGCGGCCGAAAGTCGAATAGGTGTGGAAGATCTGGCCGGTTTGGTCCCTGACGAAGACGCTATCGCCAGAGAGATCTTCCAGTTCTGCCGCCCATTCCGGCGCTTTTTGGTAATTGTAGAGAGCGCGACCGGAAGCAATCCGCTCGCGCGTGAAGGAGACGTTGAAGTCGTAGTTAAAATCCGAGTGGTAGGATGAGACCCAGGGGAATTTCCATCCCATACGCTTGCGCACAATTTCGATCTCCTGGATTGGCGCCCGCGCTACCGCGGCGTAGCTAACGTCGTGGTTCTGAAGATGGACCAGAATGCCTTCGATATGATCGACTTCCAGGGAACAACCAACGCATTGCGTGGTTTGTCCCGGCCCCATCATGAAGTGCTTGATAAAGAGCTGGCTCCGACCCTCGAAAAGATCGGCCAACGTTACCTTCCCGTCCGGAGCATCGAAGACATATTCCTTGTCGATCTTCACCCACGGCAGGGCGCGGCGTTCGGCGCTCAACTGATCGCGCAAACGGGTTAGTTCCTTCTCGCGTTTAAGCAGATCTTGGCGCGCCACCAGCCAATCCGTCCGCGACACGATTTCATGGTCTGAGAGCTGGTCGATTTCTTGTATACTCATATTTTGCCTCCCGTTATTGAGTTGGTTCTCTATCAGTACAACGAACGAGCAAAGGAATTCAGGACATCTTCTTGGCGCACTTTTTTGGACTGCGGTGGCAAGCGCAGCGCGGCACCGCTTTACTCGTTGCCTTTGCGCTCGCCGATCATCTGTCTGGCGATACCTCAAAATTATCCGGCACGCTTAATCGATCTGGCTTTTAGCTGCGAAGCTGGGCAAAGAAAAGCGGTGTGGCGCTACGCTTCCCCACCGCACTCCAAAAACGCTGCCGTCATCGAAGAGACGGGCGCCATCACAACTCCGCGAAATTAAAGCGCGGCAGACTCATGCTGCGCAACGCGATGATCCTGAGTGTTGCGAAACGCGAACTCGGGAAACTCTTTCGGATGCAATATTCCGGCGAGAATTTCGATGCTGTCGATAACCCGCGGGCCCGGGCGCGCAAAATAAGCGCTGGCATTAGTCAGATAAATCTCGCCGGTGCGCGCGGCTGGAAGCGAATCAAACCCAGGAAATTCTCGCAACAATTCGTAATCGTGCTGCGCCAGATCGACATCGTAACCGCAAAGCGCGAGGACAATGATTTCCGGCCGCGTATCCAGCACCTCCTGCCAATCGATCCGCGTCGATGGTTGATGCTTCCGGCCTAACGGATCATGTCCGCCGGCTATCTCAACTAATTCCGGTCCCCAATGACCGGAACAAAACGGCGGATCGACCCATTCCATCAGAAAACATCGTGGCCGATGCGCGACATGTGCCGCTCGCTTGCGCACCGCTTCGACGCGCGCCGATAACTTTGCGACCAACTCTTCCGCGCGCTCTGCTACATCGCACGCTCGCGCGACCCGACGAACGTCATCGAAAATATCGGCGAGGCTTGAAGGCTCCAGGTTAACAACTCGCGGCGGGCCGGGCAAAGTTTCCGCCAGTCGCGCGACGGTGCCGTAGCCGACAGCACACACGTCGCACAACTTTTGGGTGAGGATAACGTCCGGCTGCAGCTCGCGCAGCAGCGGCTCATCGATCGTGTAGATCGTTCCATTCTCGCGCAGCGCACGACGCACCCATTCATCAATTTCTTTGCTCGCGAATCCGGCATTGTGCAGCGGGCACTTCGTCACCTGCGGTCGCGTGTTGGCTTCGCTCGGGAAATCGCACTCATGCGAAACGCCCACCACGTCCTCCATCAATCCGAGCGCGGCCGCGATCTCAGTCGCCGCCGGCACGAGCGAAACAATCCGACTCACGAATGATTACTTTAGTGATTCTCGGAACGATTCGCCACCGCCAGTCCACCAATCGGTCGCTGCGGCGATCCGTGGCGAACTCTGAATCGGACGTTGCGTCTCAATAAGCGCATTTTGGACTGCGCCGGCAAAGCGAAGCGACGACGGCGCTTTTCCACAGCGGTCTAATCCTCTGGAGCATTGAGCGCCAGTTGATTCGCGAATGCCCGCTAAGCAGAGCAAGAAAAGCGGTGTGGCGCCGCGCTTCCCACCGCACTTCAAAAAACGCCGCCCTATCGCCTCAGGCAAAACTTTTAGTGACTGACCGTTGGTGAGTTAAGGACGCGAATGCGATTCGCTAGTGCCAATCCCGGTTTACCAGTCGGCCGGGCCGTTTGCTCTTACGGCGACTGCGGAGCTTGCCCCAGCGTGAAATCGCCAGTCGCCGAAGTCTCTGGAGGAGTTGCCTCGGCGGCTCTCTTGGCGGCCCATCGCGCTCTCATCGCAGCCGCGAGTTGCTCACGCCGTTCTGGCGAGAGATTGAGTTTCCTCTTCTCTTTCTTGGGGGCGGGTGCTTTTGCGCTTGCCGGTTTTGCTTGAAACTTTGCTGTTGAGCTGCGCTTCTTTTTGCTGGCGGCGGCAGCACGAGCCATCGATTTCTTCTTCGCCTTTGCGGCGTTGGCTTTCACTAAGGCCGCAAGTTTCCCTTTCAGCTTGGCAAGCTTTTTTGGACCTTCCAGCAGTCGAGTCTCGAGACGGCGAATCTTTTTTTTGAGAGTCTTAAGTTTCATAAGGCGATGAGAATGGCTTGTCTACATAGACAAATGGAAAGATCGATTTCGAGCTTAATGACGAAACCTCGCTAATGTCACGTCATTGTTTGGCGGCAACTTGCTAATTTGAGTTGGCACGGAGTAACACAGAAAGACGGGCCAGCGGCCTGTCCGGCAAACAGGCTTCCAGCCTATTGAGACTTCTGTAGCGGCGGTCTACTTGTCTCGCCGTGGATGCAGGCGGATGACCGCCGGACAGGCCAGCGCCCGGTATGTGTTTAACGTCCCTTGCAGCGAGCGTCTCCTCTCCTCCTCGATCGAGGAGAGGACTAAGGTGAGGAGTCGAAAGATCGGATGCTCTGTCGGACCAACTTGCGCGGAAGGAAATCCCTCGCCTCCATCCTCTCCCTTTTGGAAAGGGAGAGGCGAAATCATCCTGCCGCGGACGCTTAACACACACGCGGCTTGTCTTCCGCACGCCGCTTGTACTTGCAAACTGGCAACGCCTCCAGACCGTTACGAAAAAAGAGAAACGTATGTCGCAAGAGAATCAGCTGGTTGCTAACTATTCCCACGGCTTTTCGCGCCGGCGTTTCATCGCCTCCGCCGGAGTCCTCACCGCGGCGGCGTGGCTCTCTCCACGACATCCCTTCGCCGAAGGTGAAAACATCGTCCTTGCGGCGCGCAAACGTGCGGAAACCGCTAACATCGCCGTCCAAGCCTTGCGCGGAAATGTGAGTGCTCTTATCGGCTCCGGCGGAAACATCGCCGTCCTCGCTGGAAGAGACGGCAAAGTGATTATCGATTCCGGTTATGCAACCTCTCGCGCCAGGATCACCGACGCTCTAGCTAAGATAGATCTGGGCCCGATCAACCACCTCGTCAACATACACTGGCATTTCGATGACACCGACGGCAATGAGCGGATGCATTCGGAGGGCGCGACAATCCTCGCGCATGAGAACACTCGAAAACATCTTTCCACAACCACGCGCGTGGAAGGTTGGGACTTCACCTTCCCGCCGTCGCCCGCGGGCGCGATTCCCACCGAAGTTTTTGATCGGGAAAAAACGCTGTACCTTAATAGTACCACTATCGCGCTCTCCTACTATGGGCCCAGCCACACTGATGGCGACGTATCTGCCTATTTTGTTGAGGCTGAGGTCTTTCACACCGGCGACACTTGGTGGAACGGTCATTACCCGTTCATCGATTATTCCACTGGCGGCAATATTAAAGGCATGATCAAGGCGGCGGAGGCGAACCTGGCCAAAGTCACCGAAAAGACCATCGTCATTCCGGGGCACGGCAAGATCGGCGGGAAACCGGAGATGACGGAATACCGCGACATGCTGATAAATATTCACGATCGGGTCGCTGCGCTTAAGAAAGAAGGCAAATCGCTCGAAGAAATTGTCGCAACGAAGCCGACCGCAGCCTACGACAGCAAGTGGGCTGGCCCTTTATTACTGGGGACGTCTTCACCAAACTAGTCTACACTGCGGCGTGAATCGTTCCGAATTCCCCAAACGAACCCAAGATTCGTTAGCTTAACTAGGGGTGAATCCGGGTCGTCCAAAGAAATTGATAGGTGGCAACTGCGTTAATCGCTACTGAGACGATGAATAATGAAACCTCGATAACAGATATATTCTTTGGGCCGTTGCCTGCCAGTAAGAGAAACATCCAAGGAAAGAGGATGATGGCGTAGCGATACGAGAATTGCCAGCCCCCAGGGTTTCCATGGGACCAGAGCACAGCGGTCAATAAGCCAATCGCGATCCAAGCTGCAACCTTGTATTTTCCGCCTTCGCGAAAAAGAAGGAAGAGAAACGGACTGGCCAGAAAGATCGAACAGCCAAATGGGTATGGTTGGATATAAGGAAACTTGGGAAGAGTGTCGCCGAATCCTTCGAAAAGCATATGGTACATGTTCCCTGGGATCGCATGAAGAGAAAATAAGCCGTGCTGATACCATGGCTCCTGTAATACACGAGGGATTCGGGCATATCCGAAATCAAAGATGGAATGGAAACGCGCGAAGTTATACGCCGCGGTTAAGAATGCCAGCGTTGCCGGCACGAATAAGAAATAGATAAGCGCAGGCGCCTTTTCTCGGAGACGACGCATTACGTTATGCAGCCCGATTGTCTCAGTGTCGCCAGGATTCGCGAACACCAAATAAAGATAGATGGGCAAGATAAGAACCAACTCCGTGCGATTTCCAAAAGCCAGGGCAAAGAACGCTCCGGCAATGAAAGGACGCGGTCGAGCAAGAGTAAAATACACTGCTCCTACCTCTCCCAGTAAGGCAAAGCCGAGGGCAATTTGCCACGCGCCGGCAAATCCCAGATTGCACCATGTCCAGGTCCCAAAAACCGAAAAGAGCGCGAGGAGAATCCGTCGACTAATTGATTCAATTTTGACACTGGAGAGTCGAAAAAAGAAGAAAACGCACAGCCCTGCGATCAACGCTGTCAAGAAATGCGCGGGAAACCTGTGAAACCACCCTGCTTGCTGGAAAAACGCAACCGGAACGACGCTAAGAACTGCACCCAGGGGAAAGACTGAATAATATTTGCCCTCCGAGGGAACCATTTCGCTTAGCCATGATCCCGGATGCCGATCAAGACCGAGATGTCCGCGCAACAATGCCAAAGCAATCCGACCCGTATAATCGAAATGCTCCATCGCCGGCTTGGTGGTAAAATAGAAAACAAGAGCTGCAAACAGCGATAATCCGGTCGCCAACCAGAAATCCTTGCTCTTAGCTAATACGTTCATCACAACATGCCGAAGATACCCTATCGAATCGTCGCGCTACATTTATCCGAGACTGAGCTAAAAAGGAGCCGACGCAAGCCACGTATTATGGAGGCGGATGACCGTCGATTCCAAAACGACCCTAGCTGACACCTTCTCCAACCGTTCACCGATCACTTCTCAGCTCTCACGTCC
>Ga0209159_1000719_pt1 | contig 28260 bp, 30 predicted proteins | sample GraSoiAngelo_144_FD_185901 | JGI IMG/M metagenome (GOLD analysis project Ga0209159, IMG submission 185901) | Grasslands soil microbial communities from the Angelo Coastal Reserve, California, USA - 14_1009_02_40cm (SPAdes) (version 2) | ecosystem: Environmental > Terrestrial > Soil > Grasslands ...
TTGATCCTCGCGGTGATGAGCGCGGCCAGTGCAAGTACGAGTGCGATCACGAGGGGCGCGGCGTATCGAAACGCCCACCAGCCCGGTTGAATCAGTTGGTCAGTACCCTGACTCACGACCCAGCCCATCCAGGTCGCGGCTACCACGAACGCAACAACTGCCAACCCGATGGATGCGGCTGTCCAACGACTGTGGGCGACCACATTGCGTTGAACTTCTCGTTTAAGCATCAGCCGCCCGGCATGGGCTACTTCGTCAGGTAGTGAAGGATCAGATCGTGAGCATATTTCGCCTTGTCTACTCCTCTGAAGGCCATCTGGTGGAGATCACCACCGGACGTTCTGACGTAGACCTCGCTGGTACTGAAGAAGTTTCCCATCCAACTCTTGTTGCTGAGCAGGCCAACCTCCACGATCCGGCTGTAGGGCAGCGAAACCATGGCGATCTTGTTGCCCACGAAGGACTTGTTCTGGAGAATCACCCGGTGGTCGGTAAGGGCAACGAAACCCGTTCCCGTTCCAGTTGCGTCATAGACGCAGAACAACTCCTCGCCTTGCATCAACCCGGACTGGATTTGCTTTAGCTGGTCTTCGCGGTCAAAGGCCACCTGTCGTTCTTGGACTGCCATGGACTAATCCCTGGGGGCTTCAACGTTGGTGGTCATGACACCGCCGCGAGGCTCCTCCTATGCCGGGGTATAGCACACTCCTCAAAATGGAGCCAGCAGTGAAGATTCCTACATGTCAGCCCCTGTAGAGCCACCAGATCGATCAGGTGACCCGCTGATATCAGCGTCGTACTTCGGATAGGCGCTGCCTTTTTGAATACACATTAGGCAATTTGCCTAGACTCCTTGCCTGCGGAGCAAGAGGCAGCAAGTTCGATTCTTGCCAGGCGCACCATCACGCAGATTCAGGCGCCGCTGAAGTATTTCGCCAGGCCTGCTCGCAGCGCAACCGCAATCCGCTGTTGACCCGCCGGATCGCTTGCCACCCGCGCCTCTGCCGGGTTGGTGAGGAACAGCGGCTCGACCAGTGCCCCCGGCATCTTGCTCGGGCTGTCGACCCAGCCGGTCGCCGCCGGTCCGAGCTCGATCAGGTGGCCGTACAGGCTGCCCGCTGCGGTCAGGGTGGGCGCGGCCAGCTGATCGTCCGTCCACACGCCCCGGTCTGAAGTCCCCATCGCCCTGACGACCGCGGTCTGCAGGTCCTTGGCCAGGCGCTTGTTCTCCGACGCGAACGGGCGAGCAGCGTCATAGAAGGTTTCGGTCCCCCCCACCGACGGATCGTCGAAGGCGTCGAAGTGGATCGAAACCAGGGCCGAGGCGGCGGCCGCGTTGGCGCAAAGCGTTCGCGTCACCAGGTCCCGGTGTTCAGCGGATGCGGTCAGGGCGCCCGCCACCGAGTCAGTCGCCGAGAGCTTGGTCACCGACGAGTCGCTGGTGCGCGACATCACGACTCGATAGCCGTCGGCCCGCAAGAGCGTGGCCAGGCGGGTCGCGACAGCCAGGGTGACGTCCTTCTCCAGCACCTGCCTTCCGCCGGCAAGCCCGACCACGCCGGGATCGAGGCCGCCGTGCCCAGGATCGAGGAACACAGTCTTGCCGGCGCCTGCTGAGCTGGGTTCCAGGCTCATACACGCGCCTGTCTGGAGGCCGCTCATCGGCAGTTGGCTCGCCGCGGCCTGCGCCGGGCCGGATGGTCCGACGTGCGGAGCCAAACCGGAACGCGCGGCAGCCAGGAAAACGGGGGTCGCCATGGCGCAGACAGCGGCCAGCGCCAGGATGAGCGCTGCACGGAGCAAGACGGGAGATCCCTGCCGGCGCCGAGAGCGGGCTGTGACGTTGGCGGCTTTTGCGATCGGCCGCGTCATTCTAGAGGCCCCGCCGCCCCCCTCATGTAATGGGAACTATTTCGAGAGCGCCGTCTACTTGATCCGGTCGTTCTCCGAGCTGGCGACTTTCTTGGCCGCCGTGGCGTCGATGTTCAGGACCGCGAGGATGACCATGAACATCTTCTTCTGCCAGACCGCGATGAAGTAGGTCTGGTTCGCGATTGCGGTGTTGAGGACGATCGAATTGGCGGAGAGTCCCGTCTTGGCGCCCTCGACGACAGGTTGGCCGCTGTTCTTCAACTCGGACGCGCTGATTTTGAAGACGCCCTCGGTCGTATAGCCCTTGGCGGCGCTGGCCTCGTCTTTGAACTGGATGACGAAGTTGACCACCAGCCTGTAGGTTGCGGCGCCCAGGTCCGGGGTCTTGCCTTTGATGGCATCGCACCGGGTTGCGCTGTCGGTGTAGATGGCCACGTAGGCGGATGTGGCGCCTTTGGACCTGGCGTCATCCCATTCGGTCTTGGTCGACTGATATGTAGACGGATCGGCCGTCTTCTCCTTGCTCAGGAAGCTGTCGATGTCGCCCGAGATATTGCACTTCACAGTGCCGCTCGGCAGATCGCCCGGCTGAACCGCCACGTCCGCCGCTGTCGGTCCCAAAGGCGTTGATGAGGGACCTCCGCACGCGACAACAGACAACGCTGCGATGAGGGCGGCGATCCAAGCTCGGGTCATGAATGCAGGCTAACAGCGGCAGCGGCCGCTCCGCCCCGGCTTAAAAGAAGACCGTCTGGCGTCGCGGCAGCAGCTGGTACACCGTCGCCTGGATCCATTCCCGGACCTGCTCACTGAGCTCGAGCACGAGCCGTGCGTCGCCGGCCGCATCGGCGCCGTATCGCGCGACGTCAATCGGCTTGCCGAACGCGATGAGCCACTTCGAGGGCAGCGGGATCAACCCGCCGAGGCCAAGCCAGGGAAACGTCGGTGTGATGGGAATGGTCGGCAGGCCGAGAAGTCGCGCCAGAGGCTGCAGGTCCGTCATCACGGGGTGGATCTCCTCCGAACCAACCACAGCGACCGGGATGATCGGCGCACCTGTGCGGAGGGCCACCTGGACGAAGCCGCCGCGTCCCAGCCGCCGTATGCGATAGCGGTCGCGGTACGACTTCGAGGCCCCCTTCACGCCTTCAGGAAAGACGCCGACCAGCTCATCGCGCTCGAGCAGCGCGGTGGCGTTGTCGGGGTGGGCGAGCACATTGCCGGTCTTGACCAGGAGCATGTTTGTGAACGGCATCGCGAACGCCCAATCCACCACGAGCATGCGAGCGTGGCGCGGATGCGGATGTTCAGCGAGGATGGCGGTCCGAATCATCGCGCCGTCATACGGAATGATGCCCGCGTGATTCGCGACCAGCAGCGCACGTCCGCGCGCCGGCACGTTTTCCACGCCATCGACTTCAACCCGCCAGTACTTGCGATAGAACCACAGCGCGACGTTTTTCACGCGCTCGGTGAATTCGGGGTCAAAGCCGAAGCCATCGCTTTGGAGTTCCAGCTCTCGGCTGGGACTCACTACGCGGAGGGCCCCCACCTCCGGTCAATTATCATGTGCCCGGCCTCGTTATGCCACTCGCCCTGCAGGCCGCTGCGCATGAATATCTCGGCTGGCTACAACTTGAAGCCAACCGCAGCCCGAACACGGTTCGGGCGTATGACTCCGAGATTCGCAAGCTGCTCGAATTCCTTGCTTCCAAGGGCCACTCGCTCGGCGTCGATGAGCTGACACATGACGACCTGCGCGCATACCAACGACATCTCGCCACCCGTCTCAAGAGTCCCGCCTCGCGTGCGCGCGCGCTGGTGGCGATCCGCTCGTGGCTGCGCTGGACCGCGCGCGAGGGTTTGATCGAGCGCGACCTCTCCAACGGCATCACCCTGCCGAAGCTCGAGCAGCGGCTGCCCAAGCCGATCGACCCGGACGAGCTGACACGGCTGCTGTCAGCCCTGCCGCGCGAGACGCTGCCGGAAAAACGCGACCGCGCCCTGGTGCAGTTCCTTGTGAGCACGGGCTGCCGAATCTCAGAAGTGCTGGCACTCGATCGGACCGACTTTCCGCGCTCAGGCAATCGTCTCGTCGTCACCGGGAAGGGCGCCAAACAGCGCAGCGTGTATCTGACCGCGGATGCGCGCGGCGCGATGGAGGAGTACCTGACCGCACGCGAGGACGCGTGCCTGGCGATGTTCGTCAACTTCGACCGCTCGGTGGGCGACGACCGCGAGCGGCGGCTGACCTCGGCCGGGGCGCGCTACATCGTGAAGCAGATTCGCAAACAGGTTGGGGCCTGGTCGTTCAAATCGCCGCACGTGGCCCGCCACACCGCGGCGACGACCCTGCTCGAGGTGACCGGCGGCGACGTGCGCCTGGTGCAAGAGGTCCTCGGGCACGCCAACCTCAACACTTTGCAGGGCTACACAAAGATCGTCGACAGCCGTAAGCAGGAGGCGTATCGCCTTTACCAGGCATTCCTGGACGGCAAGAAGAAGGAGTAAGAAGTCGTAACGCCGGGCGTGCGGCGCTGTTGCAACTTACCGTGAGGCGCCGTCATTTGCTGCTGGTCGGCTTCGGGCTCGGGGCCTTGACGGTCATCGCGATAACCGCGATCGTCAACAGCAAGCGCTGCTGACGCCGACCAACACCGCCGGTACCACGGCCGCCGTTTCCTCGCCGTCCCTTCGACCGAGCCCGACGCTGACCCAATCGCCGGCCGCCCCGGACCGCGGGCCGGCGCCGCGTGCGCCTGAACGACACGTGGACGTGGGACGGGACGACCTGGGCGACGTGACCGGCCAGGTCGTCCTCCACGGCGGGTCGTTCGACCAGCCGCAGCCTTTCGCGGAGACGTCGGTCTGGGACGGCTCGAAGTGGTCCTTGTGGAGTCCCACGGCGGGCGCATAGTATTCGGGCGTGGTGGAGATCAAGCAGGCGAAGCTGTTCCAGGGCCTACCGGACTCCGAGGTCCGCTCGATCGAGAAGCAGCTCAAGGTCGTCAAGCACCCCGCCGGGCACGATATCGTGGTGCGAGGCGAGGGTGGGGTCGGCTTCATGATCATCACGGACGGCACTGTGACCGTCAACACCGCTAGCGGCCGCAAGCGAAAGCTGGGTCCGGGCGACTCGTTCGGCGAGATGGCGCTGCTAGACCAGGAGGGTCGCAGCGCGACCGTCAAGGCGGACACGGACGTCACGCTGGCGACGATCCCGGAGTGGAACTTCAAGCCGTTTCTGCACGAGCACCCCGAGGTGGCTTACCGCCTGCTTCAGACGCTCAGCCGCCGCATCCGCCAGGCCGAATCCCCGGAGTAGAGGGGGCCGGGCCCATTCGGGAAGTCGGGCTAGGTGATTTGGCGCTGATAGCGGATGTTCGCAAGGTCCTCTTTGCGGCCGCACGGGTCGTCATTCAAGGGACTGAGGAGGAGAACACCGGCAGAGACTGTCCAGCGATAGCGACCGACGCCGCCCGGCAGCGAGATCTTGCATTGGTCCCCGTTGTAGAAATCGATCTCGTCACCATTCACCACCACGCTTCCAAACGCCGGAGCGCCGAACGTGGGATTGCGTATCCCTCTGAGGACGTACTGCTCCCCATTGAGCGAGAGTTGAACCCAACCGTCGTCACGGTGAAAGAACCAATCACCCTGCAGCTGAGTGGGCACCGGCCCACCGGGCGGAGGTGACAAGCCAGGGGTCGGGCTGGGGCTTGGCAAGCTGGGGGATTTGCTGCTCGCGGCGGGCGAACCTCCGCAGCCCGCGCCCATCAGCGAACCCGCGATCAAGACCACCGAAACGGCCGTGCGGCCGGCCAGCCAGATTCGCGCCATTTGCACTGGCGCAACGATAGGCGTGACGCTGGGGCACCGCATGGTCGCCGAACGCCCCCGAGGTCGCTTATCGCGTTGTCCGGACTCTCAGGCGCGACCTGGCCGTTTCGTGACCAGGCCGATGATCTGGGCCGCGGCGTTGAAGTTACTCGCAAGTCGATTCTTCGTCATGGCGAACGCAATACCCGTCGCCGCGTCGCCGAAGGCAAAGCTGCCACCAACGCCGCCGACGCCAAACGCCGTCTGCGTCTCTTGAGGCGACGTCCCCGGGACGCCGATCGAGTATCCGAGCGCCCAGGTCGTCGGCATCCCGAAGACTTCGTCGACTCCGCTCACTGGCTTGGTCGTCGCCTCCCGCAAGCGGTCTGGTGAGAGCAGGCGCACGCCATCGACCTCACCCAGAATGGCGGCGTACATGCGGGCGATGGCTCGTGCAGACGTCTTGCCACCGGCCGGGATGTCAGCGGCCAGAGTGTCCGGACGATTGCCGAACGCCGCGTCAGGCATCAAAGACATGGGCGCGGCCTTGAACATCGGGAGATCGGGCGGCATCGCGGGCATCTGGAAATCGGGCGGCATCGGCGCGTCTTCGAGCACGGCCAATCTCTGGTGCTCCGACCGCGGCATGCCGAAGTAGAGCTCCTTCTCGACGCCCAGAGGGCCCGAAAGCTCCTCGCGCAGCAACTGCGAGATGGGCTTGCCCGTAACGCGGCGGATGATCTCGCCAACGATGTAGCCAAAGGTGTAGGCGTGGTAGCCGATCTTGGTTCCTGGCTCCCACCAAAGCTCGGCGTGAGCGATGGCCGAGCACATCTTGTCCCAGTCGCAAAGATCTTCGATCGTCGTCGTCAAGGGGATGCCAGGCACCCCCGCGGTGTGGTTCAGGACGTGGCGAACGGTCACACGCTCCTTGCCGTGAGCAGCGAACTCGGGCCAGACCTCCGCGACCCTGGTCTCGTAGCCGAAGGCACCGCGCTCGGCCAGCATGTGGACCAGGGTCGAGGCCGCCGCCTTGCAGACCGAGTAGCAGTAGACCGGCGTCTCCGAGGCATACAACCGCCCGCTTGCCGGGTCAGCGACGCCCGCCACCGCGTCGACGATCTGCTCGCCGCCTTGATACACGGCGACCTGGAGACCCCGCTCGGCTCCCGAATCGACCAAATCGTCGATGGCCCGCTGGACTTGCGTTTGGACGCTGCGCGTCTTGGTTTCGCTCATGTCACTGAGACGATTCAGACAGCGCCAACTCATCGCTGCACGGCAATGAAAGAGCCGGGCCCGCAAGAGGCCCAGCTCTTCGTATCGTCAGTTGGTCGGGACTACTCGTCCTCGATCTGGTTGTACATGAGGCTGTCCTGGATCTCGTACAGAGCATCCATCGCCTCCATCACCGAGGCAGGCTTCGCCTGGGCCAGCACGGTGACCTCCGGCGACTCCTCGATGACCTTGTTGATCGCCACCGAAAGCACGGGCGGCATCTGCCGCTGGTCGGCCAGGTTCAGCATCTCGAGCTCGTTGAGGAGCTTGTCGATGTAGCGCATCTTGTTTCGGCGGGCATACTTCGCCCTCTGGATCCGGCGCTCGCGAGCCGTCATGTGCTCGATAGCGCGGCTTGCCTGCTTGATCATTGGCATTGCCTCTATCTCCTCCGCATATCAAGTTTAAGTGGCGGAAGGCTTTTGTCAAGGACCACCTGTAATAAATCGATTTGGCGAGTTTGGCCTGTGCTAGCATCGCCAACAAGCGACCGGATGTGCCCCCCATGATCGCCGGCCGTTCGACCCGCATGGAAGTCCTGGAGCTGCTTCGGCGCAAGGGCAGATCGAGCGCGGAAACTATCGCCAACGACCTCGGCGTGACGCCGAACGCCGTCCGCCAGCACCTCACCAACCTCGAGCGCGACGGCCTTGTCGTGAGCCAGCCCGAGCGGAGCGGCCGCGGCCGCCCCTCCCTCCTCTTCGCCCTTACCGAGCGCGCCGACTCCGTGTTCCCGAAGCGCTACGGCCAGCTGGCGACGATGGTGCTCCAGGAGGTGCAGGAGATGGGCGGGCCCGAGGCCCTGGACGAGGTTTTTGCCCGCGTGGCGGCAAGGCACGCCGGCGCGATCGAAAAGGATCTGGAGGGGCTTGAGTTCGACGACAAGCTCCGCAAGGTGGTGAGCTGGATCGGCCGTGCCGGGACGCTTGTCGAGCAGTCCGAGAGCGCCGAGGGGGTCAGGGTGACCATCCACAACTGCCCGTTCCGCAACACCGCGCTCAAGTTCCCCCAGGTCTGCACCATCACCCCTCAGCTCATCTCGCGGCTGACCGGCGCGGCCGTCTCGCAATCGGACTCGATCCACCGCCGCGATCCCTACTGCTCATTTGTCGTCCAGCGCCCCACCGACGCTTAGCAGCCGCCAGGTCAGAGAGGTCGACACGCTCTCGGAGCAACGCTTCGGCGTGTCTGTCGAATGGTTGATGGAAGCCGCGGGATGGGCGATCGCGCGCTCGTGCGAAGAGCGTGCTGTGGTCGTATGCGGGGTGGGCAACAACGCCGGCGACGGCCTGGCCGCGGCGAGGCACCTGCTGCGCTGGGGGAAGCTGGCGGGCGTCTGCTGTGTTGACGCGGAGCGACTCAAGGGGGCGGCGGGCCGGGAGCTCGAGGCGCTGCGGAAAATCGGCGTCGACGTTGCGGACGAGCTGCAACTCGAGGGCGGGCGACTCGTGGTGGACGCCATCTTCGGCACCGGGCTCTCGCGCGCACCAGAAGGACCTTTTGCCGCCTGGATCGAGGCGATCAACGCGTCCGGCCTGAAGGTGCTCGCACTCGATATACCGTCCGGGCTCGACGCCGACACCGGCGTCGCCTACGCTCCTTGTGTGCGCGCCGAGATCACCGTCACGCTGGGTCTGCCCAAGGTCGGGCTTCTGCAAGCGGATGGACCCGGCGTGGCCGGAGAGGTCTGGGTGGCCGACATCGGCGTGCCTTTCGAGGCGTACGCGGCGGTGGGCGTGCAGGTGCCTCGCAACCTTTTTGCTTCGGGAGACCGCGTCCGGCTATGACCCGAGAGGTCGTCTGGGACCACGGCGTCGCGCTTCCGGGCTACCGGATGTGGCTCGACCCGTTGGTGGTGCGCAGCTTCGCATTCATCTCGCATGCGCACACAGACCACGCACGCCGTCACAAGGAGGCGCTGCTGACCCCGCAGACTCTTGCCCTGATCCCAGAGGCGCGGCGGCCCCGCGGTTGGCGCATGCTCGGTTTTGGGGAGACCATGCGGCGGGGCGAGGGGACGGTCACGCTTCATCCCGCCGGCCACATGCTCGGCTCAGCCCAGCTGCATTTCGAGCACCAGGGAACATCTCTCCTGTACACGGGCGACATCAAGCTGCGGCAACCCAGCGGCATCCCGCCAACTTTCGTGCCGAGGGCCGACGTGCTCATCCTCGAGAGCACTTACGGGCGGCCCCATTTTCGCTTCGGCGACCCCGACTCCACGATCGAGGCGATCGCCATGTGGTGCCGCCGCGCGCTGGACAGCCGCGTCACCCCGGTCCTGCTCTGCCACGCGCTCGGCAAGACCGAGGAGGTCATGCTCGCGCTCGCCCCGTATGGGTTTGAATTTGCCCTCGAGAAACGCTGCGCGCCATGCGCGCGCGATTACGCCGGGGCCGGTCGCTCGCTCCCAGCCTGGGTCGAGCTGGATGGAGAGCCCGTCAATGGCCGCGTGGTGATCGCGCCACCTGTCGGCAAGGACGAGATCCGCCGCCTCGGCCGTTATCGGACGGCGCTGGTTTCCGGCTGGGCCAAGGACGCGGAGTTCGCGCGCCTGTTCGGGGCTGACGCGACGTTTGATCTCTCCGACCACTGCGATTTCGACGAGCTCATCGAAGTCGTCGAGCGATCAGGCGCTGACCAGGTGTACACCGTGCACGGCTATACCGAGGACTTCGCCCGGTACCTGCGCAAGCGGGGCATCCGAGCCTGGGCCCTGGAAGCGAACGAGCAGCTGGTGTTGGCGCTTTAGCGCAGAGCCCAGCCGGAGCGGAGAACCGCGCGGCGCAGGTCGTGGTCTTTCGCGGCCGCGTCGCTGAGCTTGGTCAGGAGCAGGTCGACCCATGCCGCGAGCTCGACGGGCGGGGCCAACTCGAGCGCCTCGTTCTTGACCCTGGCTCGGAAGCTGCGTCCGTCGACATCGATGGCGACCTCGGTGATCGGCCCTCGATTCAGATGCCCACGCTTGGCCTGTGCGATGGGAAGCCGCTCGACCAGGTAATCCAACAGTTCCGACGGTTCGTCGCGCTCGACCAGAGGCGCGTGACAGAACACGCAGGCCTCATCGATCGGCAGCGCCGGGGCGGAGCAAACTGGGCAGTTCATTTGTGTGGCGGGTAGAAGTTGGGTTCTAGTCGGTGTAGCGGGTAATTGTGCGGTCCTCGCGCCCCTTTTCAGCCTGGTATAACGGGCAATCCTCGAAATTCCGCACGCAGATGGGCGGGCTGTCGCTCAGCGCGTACTTCCGCTTGGAGCGGTGGTCGACGTGGCAGTCGGCGCGGTAGACACGCAGCATGGCGTGCTGGTCTTTGACCAACTCCTCTAGGTAAGGGCAGCGCCGCATCCCGACTTACGATAGGCCTCCGTGCTTGATTTCGCCCGAGCGGGAGCCGCGGTCGGCGCGACGCCGGCCACGCTGGAGAAGACGCGGATCCTCGGCGCGTATTTCCGCAGGCTGGGCGAGGACGACCTCAGGCGGGCGGCGGTCTACATGAGCGGGCGCGCGTTTCCACCTTCCAGGCGGCGGACGCTTGGCCTTGGCTGGTCGACGCTGAGCAAGGTCGTCTCGTCCGTTTCGCGCCGCGACGAGGCTGAGCTCGGGCAAATCTTCCGCAAGCACTCTGACCTCGGCGACTGGGCCGGCGAGGCGCTCGATGGACGCACCCAACCCGAAGTGGTCACCCTCCAGGAAGTCGAGGTCACGCTCGACGCGATCAGGACCGCGCGCGGCACGGCCAAGGCGGCGCCGCTGGAGTCGATGCTCCGGCGCCTGGATCCGGAGGCGGCGCGGTTCTTCATCAAGATCATCTCGGGCGAGATGCGCATCGGATTGAGTGAGGGCCTGGTCGAGGCGGCGATCGCCGAAGCGTTCGGGGCGCCGATCACGCAGGTCAAACGGGTTCACCTGGTGACTGGCGACATCGGTGAGACCGCTGTGCGATGCAAGCGCGGAGAGTTCGAGGCCAGCACGATCACGCTGTTCCAGCCCGTGCGCTTCATGCTCGCGAGCCCGGTCGAGACGCCAGGCGAGGCCTTCGAGCGCATGGCTGCGGGCACGGTCTGGACGGAGGAGAAATACGACGGGGTGCGCTGTCAGCTGCATCGCCAGGCGTCTCGGGTGGAGCTGTTCTCGCGCGACCTCAAAGAGACGACCGGCGCATTTCCCGAGCTCACCGAGGCTGCGCCCTCGATCGGTCACGACGTGCTCTTCGACGGCGAGGTCCTTGCGCACCGCGATGGCCGCGTGCTCCGGTTCTTTGAGCTGCAGCGGCGGCTAGGGCGCAAGCAGGTCGACGCCGTCTTGCGGCGCGATGTGCCGGTGGTGCTCGTCATCTTCGACGTGCTGTGGCTCGACGGCCGCACCCTGCTCGACGAGCCGCTCACGACACGGCGCAATCTGCTAGAAGGTCTCGGCCTCGAGCATCCGTTTCTGCTGGCGCGGCTCGAGGAGGCGACCGACCCGCAGCACCTCGACCGCATCTTTGCCGAGACGCGAGAACGTGGCAATGAGGGGTTGATGGTCAAGGATCCAATCAGTCCGTACACGCCAGGACGGCGCGGCCTGGCATGGCTGAAGCTGAAGCGGCCTCTCGCGACACTCGACGTCGTCGTGACTGCGGTCGAGTGGGGCCACGGCAAGCGGAAGGGCGTGCTGTCCGATTACACGTTTGCGGTCAAGGACACGCGGACGGGCCGGCTCGTCAACGTCGGCAAGGCGTACACCGGGCTGACTGATGCTGAAATCGCGACTTTCACTGAGCGCTTTCTGGCGATGACGGTCGAGGACATGGGCCATGTGCGGATGGTGCGGCCGGAGGTGGTGCTCGAAGTCGCGTTCGACTCCATCCAGCACTCGGGGCGACACCTGAGCGGTTTCGCGCTTCGCTTTCCGCGCATCGTGCGCATCCGCGACGACAAGCCGGTGGATGAGATCGACACGCTCGAGCGTGTGGCCGGGCTCTACGACCGGTATTTCGGTGAGAAATCAGAGGTGCCATTGTCCGAGGTCGCGGAGACTTGACTCTTCCCACCCGGCGGCTGCGCCGCCGACCTCCCCACATGGTGGGGAGGTGAATTAGCTTCTCGTGCGTCTCACTTTCATGGGGACGGCTGGGGCTCGCTTCATGGTTGCCAGGCAGGTTGCCGCGTCCGGTGGTCTTTTCATCGAGGACGGGAACACTCGGATCAGCCTTGATCCGGGTCCTGGCGCGGTGGTGCAGTACGCGCAGCGAAAGATCGACCTCACGACACTCGACGCGATCGTGGTCAGCCACCGGCACCTCGACCACGTCGGCGACGTGAACGTGATGATCGAAGCCATGACCGACGGCGGTTTCTCGCACCGAGGGCGGCTCTTCTGTCCCTCCGACGCGCTCGATGAGGACCCGGTCGTGCTCAAGTACCTGCGCCGGTTCCCGCAGGAGATCGTCCGCCTTGCACCCGAAACCTCCTACTCGGTCAATGGGCTGACGTTCACAACCAGCGGCCGCCACGTGCACCAGGTCGAGACGTACGGTTTTCGTTTCGGCCACCGGCTCGGTTGGATCACCGACTCCGCTTACTACGAGGGCATCGCCGAGCAGCACCAAGCCGATGTGATGCTGATCCACACCATCCTGATGCACTGCAGGCCGGATCTTCCGCACCTCTGCATTGACGACGCGGAGCGCATCATCCGCGAGGCGAAACCGCGGCTCGCCATCCTGACGCACTATGGGATGGCGGTCTGGCAAGCGAACCCGCAGGAGATCGCCGCCGACCTTACGCATCGGATCGGGACCGAGGTCCAGGCTGCGCGAGACGGGATGTCGCTAGAGCTGTGAACACCCCGCTTTGACGTGAACGAGCGGTGGCGATGGCGCGGCTCGGTCGCGTTGCTCGCGGTCGCGCTGGCGTTTTTCCTCTATCCGCTGCTGCCGAACGACGACGTCATCAACTCCGACTGGCCCGCGTTTGCGACAGGGGCCCGTCTCATCATTTCCGACCCGGGTCATCTGTACGACCTCCACGCCCAGCAGCGCGTCCAGCTCGAGGTGACCGGCGGCCGCACCCTCGTCACCCTCGGTATCCACGGCATCCTGCCCTTCCTCGCCCCGGCCTGGGTCGCCCTGCTCGCGGTCCCATTCGAGCGGCTGGGCACCGACCTCGGAGGACGGGTCTGGATTCTGTTCGGCCTCGTCTGCCTGGCGGGCGGCCTATACCTGGCGACCCGCACCCATCCTTCGGAGGGGCTGCGCCGGAGGGGCGCGACCGAAATGCTGCCGGGCTTCGCCGCCGTGCCCACCGCGCTGATGCTTCTCAACGCCCAGCTCGACGGGATCGTGGCCCTTGGTGTGGGGGCCGCCATCGCGCTACGGTCGCGGCCGTATCTCGCCGGCCTCGCGCTCGGCCTGACCTTGATGAAGCCTCAGCTGATGCTGCCGCTCGCGGTAGCCGTGATCCTGGCGAGGCGCTGGCAGGTGCTTGCCGGGTGGGCTGCCGCCGGTGCCGGGCTGTTGGCGACCACCGCGATCCTCAACCCGCGATGGGTGCTGGACTGGCTGGGCCAGACCCGCGCCACCGTCGCGCCGGCCAGCCGCGAGGTCGACCTGCCCCACCTCGGCGTCCTGCTGCCAGGCCAGGCGCAGACCATCGCTGTGGCGGTGCTGACCCTGGTCGCGATCGCGCTCGTGGTGTACCTCGCGAGACGCCGGCGGGACGACTTTCGGGCCACCGCCGCCGTGCTGGTCGCCGGCGGCGTGCTCGCGGCGCCGCACGCGCTGCCGGCGGACCTGGTCCTGGTCGCGGTGGCCATGGCCGTCTGGGGGCGCGCGCGATGGTTCGACTGGCTGGGCCTTTCGGTGGCGGCGTTGGTGGCGGCGCTCACCCCCGCGCCCGTGCCGGCTGTGGTCGGGATTGCCCTTATCGGCTGGGTGTGCGTGCGGGCCGCAGGCGTGGCTAGCCGGCGGTCGATAGAACCGGTACCCGCTTCTGCTCGATGATGCCGTCGATCAGTCCGTACTCGACGGCCTCCAGCGGCGACAGGAAGTAATCGCGGTCGGTGTCCCGCTCGACCCGGTCCAGCGGCTGACCGGTGTGCTTGGCGATGAGCTCGTTGAGCACCGTCCGGATCCGGATGATCTCTCGGGCGTGGATGTCGAGGTCGCTCGCTTGACCCTGAAGGCCCTTGCCGCCGATCAGCGGCTGATGCATGTGGATGGTCGCGCTCGGCAGCGAGTACCGCTTGCCTTTCGCTCCGGCCATCAGCACCACGGTGCCGAAGCTTGCCGCACGCCCGATGCAAACCGTCGAGATGGGTGCCCGGACGTATTGCATGGTGTCGTAGATCGCAAGCCCAGCGGTGACCGCGCCCCCCGGAGAGTTGATGTAGATCTGGATCTCCTTGTCGGGGTCGTCAGCCGCCAGGTACATGAGCTGAGCGACGACGAGGTTGGCGACCACGTCGTCGATCGGGCGCCCGATCAGGATGATTCGGTCTCTGAGCAGCCGCGAGTAGATATCGAAAGTCCGCTCGCGGTTGCCGCCCTCGTTCTCGACGACGGTGGGGATGTACGCCAATCTGGATGGCAGCTTACGAGAAACATTCGCGGGTGAGCCAGGCCTCCCCCGCGGGCCCCCTCCATGGCATGCCATGCCTGGGAGGCGTTTGGAGGTTACGCTCGAGGGACGGCCGGAATAAATCCGGCCTACATCCCACCTCGTCTACCCCTAATGTTGCTGTCGCCATCTGACTTCTTTGTCCGGCTGCGGAAGGCGTTGAAACATAGCCTGCCGGCAGCCATGCACGACTTCCGCACCATCCGGGGCCGGGGACGGCTCATGAAAGTGCACTTTGGGGAGCCGGCCTTCCACTACGAGGCATGGCACCACGCCGGCGTGGGCAGGCTGGAGGTCGGGTTGCATTTCGAGGCGTCGGCCGGCGAGAACCAGGCGGCCTTTGACTTCTTTCGCTCGCGTATGGTCGAGGTCAAGGCGAGCCTGCCGCGGGCCGAGCTCGAGCCATGGGATCGCGGCTGGTCCAGGCTGTACGAGACCGTGCCGGCCGGGCGGCTGGATGACGTCGTGCTCGACCACACGGTCGCGTGCATGACCGAATATGTGGTCACCCTCCAGCCCCTTCTCGATCAGTTCTTGAGGAGTCGCGATGAGAACAGTTGAAGTGACCGATGAGCTGCAGGCATACCTGGACGGCCTGGTGCCCAAGCGCGACCAGGTGCTGGCGCGGATGGAGGAAGAGGCCCATCGCGAAAACATCCCGATCGTCGATCCGCACGAGGGGATGCTGCTGTACCTGTTGGTCAAGATCGCAGGCGCCAAGCGGGTGCTGGAGCTGGGCACCGCGACCGGCTACAGCGGGATCTGGCTCCTGCGTGGCACCGATGGCGGATCGCTGACGACGTTCGAGGTCGATCACAAGCGCGCGGAACGTGCCCGAGCGAACTTCTCCGACGCCGGCCTCGGCAAGCAGGCCCTGGTCCTGGAGCAGGACGCGGTGGCCGGCCTGGAAAAGGTCGATCAGAGGTTTGACGCCTGCTTCATCGATCTGCTCAACGGCTTTCCATCCGAGGACGTGACGCGGCGGGCGCTCGAGCTGTGCCTACAGCGGCTCGAAGGCGGCGCGCTTCTGATGGCCGACAACGCGCTGCGGCAGGGCGAGGTCGCGCGACCGAAAAACCAGCAGGCGCGGAACGTCGCCCACTACAACGAGCTGGTGGCGAAGCATCCGCGCCTGGAGAGCGTCGTGATCCCGATCCGTGACGGTCTGTCTGTGGCCCGGGTCAGAGACTGAACCCGCGCCAGTTCCGGGGCCGGTCCGGCCCCGGAACCTGCACCCAAGGCGATCAGCATGCCTTGACGTCGCCGACGAAGACGCACGGGCTGTCGTACGCGGCTGAAGACTGGGAGTCGACGACGAGAACCTTGCCCGGGGTGGTGATGACCGTCGCCGCCTTCAGCGCGTAACCAAGCTGAAGCCCGATCAGCAACGCCGCCAGGACCCCGAACGCGATCAGAATGGGCGCCACCGGAAACCTTTGAATCTCGAGTCTTGCCTGCATCTGTCGAACCTCCTTGGGGGTGGAATCTGATGCAGGCAGCGTCCCTCGAATCCAACACCCAAACATCGGAGGAACTACCTAAATCAGACGGCCCGGGTACCCGAATTACGCTCAGGCCTGCTTGGCTTCGTCCCCCTCGATCCAGTACGTACCGTCGGCGGCGTGCTCTTTCTTCCAGATCGGCACGGTCTCTTTGAGCCGGTCGATGCCCCACTTGCAAGCCGCGATCGCCTCCGCCCGGTGGGGGCACGAAACCGAGACCACGACCGACGCATCGCCGATCTGCAGCTTGCCGGTGCGGTGAGCCATCGCCACCCTCGCCTCAGGCCACTGCTCGGCGATCTCGTCGCCGATCTTGCGCATCTGCGCGGTCGCCATCTCGGTGTACGCCTCGTAGTCGAGCTCGGTTACCGAATGTCCGCGTGAGTTGTCGCGCACGACGCCCGTGAACGTGCAGATCGCGCCCGCGCCCGCATGCGCCACGGCTGCTTCGAGCCGGCGAGCGTCGATCGGATCGGCGGTCAGCTCGAAGAGGATCCCGACCCTGTGCGCGCCCCCGCTGACGGGCGGGATGAAGGCCACCTCATCGCCATCCGACACCTTGATGGTCCAGTCGGCAAACTCCTGGTTAAGCGCGGCCCGCACCCCTTCGCGCTCGGGGAGGGCTGGGTGTGCGCGCCGAGAGACGTCGTAGACGTCGGCCAGCGTCGAGCCGGGCGGCATCTGGCGTGGTTCGATCTCGACTCCCGCTTGTTCCCGCAGCCGAGCGAAAAACCGCACCCGTACGGCGACCGCTATCGCCATGACGGCATCTTACTAACCGACGAAAACGTGGACCTCCTTGCCGGAGTCGAGGGCTCGCTCGACCGTGGTTCGGGTGCCTTTCGAGCTCCCGTCCCAGAAAGCGACGAGCACGTCGCAAGCATCGACAAGGCGCTGGTTGCGGGCGGCCGACCTGGCAGGGTCCGCCAGCTCATCAAATGAAGCCGGAAGCACCTGAACCGGTACCCCTTTCTCCCGCGCGGCGCGTGTCGCCGCGGCGTCGACTCCGCTCGCGCTGCCGGTGATGATCGACGCCCGCGGTGGCAGGGATTTGACGTAATCGTCGACGCGTGCGGGGTCGGAAAAGTGCCTGCTGCCGACGATCGCGACTCTCAACTAACCGGCGGTCGAGGCGCTCTTGCCGATCATGTGGATATTGCTTTCGAACATGGCGCGCAGCTTGGCGGCCTGGCGGTCGTAGTCCTCGGGGTTCGGCCAGCTGTCCCGGGTGTCGAGCACCTCACGCGGCACGCCCGGGACGCGGTTGGGTATGTGCAGCCCGAACACCGGATCGACATGCGTCGAGACGCCACGAAGGTCGCCTTCCAGCACCGCGCGAACGATCGCCCGCGTGTGCGCGATCGACATCCGCTCGCCGACACCAAATGGGCCGCCGACCCAGCCCGTGTTCAGCATCCAGACGTCGACGTGGTGCCGCTTGACGCGCTCGATCAGCATGTCCGCGTATCGCTCCGGGGGCAGGACGAGGAACGGCGCGGCGAAGCACGTGCTGAAGATCGGCTCCGGCTCGGTGACACCCCGCTCGGTGCCGGCGACCTTGGCCGTGTATCCGCTCAGAAAGTAGTGGCGGACCTGCTCCTCGTCCAGGCGGGCGACCGGCGGAAGCACGCCGTACGCATCCGCGGAGAGGAACATCACGTTATGGGGATGGCTTCCCATGCCCGCCAGCACGGCGTTGGGGATCAGGTCGATCGGGTAGGCCGCGCGTGTGTTCTCGGTCTTCTCATCCGAGTCGTAATCCGGCACCCGCGTGCGCTCGTCGTAGACGACGTTTTCGAGGATGGTGCCGAAGCTCTCGGTGGCGGCGTAGATCTCGGGCTCCGACTCCTTGTGGATGCGGATCGTCTTCGCGTAGCAGCCGCCTTCGAAGTTGAAGACCCCGCGGTCGCTCCATCCATGCTCGTCGTCACCGATCAGGCGTCGCGAGGGCTCGGCGGACAAGGTGGTCTTCCCGGTCCCGCTGAGGCCGAAGAAAAGCGCGACGTCGGAGCCGTCCGCGTTCGTGTTGGCCGAGCAATGCATTGGGAACACGCCCTGCGCCGGGAGCAGGTAGTTGAGCGCGGTGAAGATCGACTTCTTGATCTCGCCCGCATATCCCGTGCCGCCGATGATCACGATCCGCCGGCCCAGGTTGACGAGGATAAAGGTCTCACTGCGCGTGCCGTCGGGCTGAGGATCGGCCTTCACCGAAGGCAGCGCCATCACCGTGAAGTCCGGTTCGAAGTTCATCAGCTCGTCGGCGTTGGGGCGGATGAACAGGTTGCGCGCGAACAGGCTGTGCCAGGCAAGCTCGGTCACCACGCGCACGCGCAGCCGGTAGCGCGGGTCGGCGCAGGCGAAGACGTCCTGGGTGAACACCTCGTGCGTCGCCGCGAACTCTTCCGTGCGGGCCAGAAGCTGGTCGAACTTCGCCGAGGCGATCGGCTGGTTGCCCGGATGCCACCAGATCGCGTCCTGGCTCGTCGGCTCCTTGACGAAAAATTTGTCCTTGGGTGACCGGCCGGTGTGCTTGCCAGTCTCCGCGGTCAGGGCGCCGGTGGAAACGATCGCCGCCTCATCGCGTCGGATCGCGTGCTCGTAAAGCGCGGCCGGACTCAGGTTGCGGCGCCCGACGGCTACCTGGTTGGTCGTGGCCACGGTTTCAGGATAAGGAACGAGGCCGGGGTCACTCTTACGCGATGCGCGCGCGGCGGGTGCTGGCGCGGCGGCGCTGCTTCCCGCTGACGTAGTCGACAAGGATGTACTCGCCGAGCCGGTCCGGCGAGACGAAGAAGGCTCGTCCCTTGTTGATCCGCGTCATCTGGTTGATGAACTCGGTCAGGTACGGCCCGCGCTCGAGCATGAAAGTGTTGATGACGATGCGGTCGCGGGTGCAGCGTTTGACCTCGCTCAGCGTCTGCTGGATCGTCTTGTAGGTCGGGGGGTACGCGAAGGACGCACGGCCGTTTTCCTCGAGGTGGGCGGTCGGCTCCCCGTCCGTGATCATGATCACTTGGCGGTTGCCCCGATGCTTGGCCAGCAGCGACCGCGCGAGCTGAAAGCCGTGCTGCATGTTGGTCCCGTAGACGTAGTCGTTGAGCGCCAGCTGCGGCAGCGTCTGCGGCTTCAGCTCGACCGCGTAGTTGGAGAAGCCGACCACGTACAGGGAGTCGCGCGGGTACTGGCTGCGGATCAGCGAGTCGAGCGCGATCGCAACCTTCTTGGCGGCCAGGAAGCAGCCGCGAAGGAACATCGATCGGCTCATGTCGATCATCAGCACCGTCGAGGCCTGCGTCATGTGCTCCGTGCGGTGGACGACGAAGTCCTGCGCGGCCATCTTGACGGGCACCCGGGGCCCTTCCCGGACGATCGAGTTGAAGAGCGTTTCCTTCATCTCGAGCAGGAATGGATCGCCGTATTCGTAAGCCTTGAGCTCGTCTGACGCGTCCGTGCCGACTCCGCCGCGCCAGAGCTGGTGCTGGCCCATGCGCGTCTTCTTCAGCTGGTCGAAGATGTCGTGCAGCGCCGACTGGCCGATCCGCCGCATGCCGCGCGGCGTGAGCTCCAGGCGACGGCCTTTGCGCTCCACGTAGCCGGCCTTCTCGAGCACGTCGGTCACCTGGCGCAGCTGATCCAGCGCCTGCCTCGCGTCCGGCCCGAGCAGCTCCTGGGCGAGCGAGCGGTCGACGTCGTCGGGCCGGAAGCTGCCGCGCTCGAGCTGGGACTCGAGGCGGTCCATCTGCTGCAGCCTCTCCATCAGTCCCATCGCCTCGCCCATGCTCAGCGGGTCTTCGCCGAAGAACGGGTAGCGTTCACTGAGCTCCGACGGCGGCATCATCGCCTGCATGAAGCCCCCCAGGCGCGCCAGCTCGAGCCGCAGCGAGTCGTCCTGGAGCAGGGCGTCCATCATCTGGCGCAGCTCCTCGCGGGCCTCGGGGCTCATGCTCTGGAGCAGCGACTGCATCTGCGCCATCTGCCGCTGCAGATGCTCGAGCAGCTCGTCCAGGCTGTTGATGCCCGGCGGGAACATGTCGCCGAAACGCTGCATGAACCCGTTGAAGTCGGGCGTGCGGCCTTCCATGCGCTGCTCGAGCATCTTGTTCAGCTCGCGCACCATGTCTCGAACTCGCGAGAGGTCCTGTCCCTGCATTTGCTGAAGCGAGCCTTTGATGCCCTGGAACATCTGGTCCAGGATCTGTTTCTGAAGCTCCTGCATCAGCTCTTCGAATTTCTGCCGCGCCGCATCGTCGACGAACTCGTAGTTGCGCAGTCCCTTGACACGCCCGCCGAGGTCGTCCGGGAGGCGGTCGAGCTGGTCGTTGCGCTGTCGCGCTATGCGGTCGAGCAGCTTGCGCGCCTCGGGCGTCGCGTCCTTCAATCGCTGCTCGATCCCGGTCCGCTCGGTGTCGATCACGTCCTGCACCTTCTGCCGGAGCTGTTCCACAGTCGAGTCGAGGTTGTAGCGGCCTAGCTCCTTCTCACGCGCTTCGCGAAGCTGCTTCAGGAGCTGCTCCAAGCCCTGCATGTTCGGCGAGCCCCAGCGGAGGAATCGCTGCAGGGCGGCGTTGAGGTCGCCGTAGTTCATGAGATCGTCGGAGAGCGCGTCGAGCACATCGCCGGCGTCGAGCTCGTCGAGCTTCTGCGTCCCGTCCCAGCGTGAGTAGCGAAACCTCACCCGACCACGCTAGCAGGACGCCAGCCGCCCAGCGCCCGTTCGATAGCTCGCGCCGCGCGCAGCGCCACATCGTCATGCCAGTTGCGTGCCACGACCTGCACACCGATCGGAAGGTTCTCCGGCGAGGTCCCGGCGCGGACGACGACGCACGGGTTTCCAGACAGGCTGTAGGGGATCGTGTACGTGTACTGATGGTCCGGCGATCCCCTCGCTTTGTAGAGGGGCGCCACGGTTGGCGAGACCGGGCTGAGGACGATGTCGAAGCGGGTCATGAATTCCAGGATCGTCGAGCGGAACACGTCCCAGCGGCTGTAGAGACGCTCGTGGCTCATGTGCTTCTTGCCCCAGTAGCCGAGGGTGACCAGCTGCGCCTCGGGCAGGCTTGGTGGACGTTCCTCGATGACCGTGCATCCCTCATCCGCGAGGGCCCGAGCCGCGGCCCGGACCGCCGCCGCGACCGCGGGAGCCGGCTTCATGATGCCGTCGTCGGCGTACCAGGCCACCCGGAGCCCGGGCAGCTTCGGCGTGCGCTTCGCCAGCGGGACGGGCACCACGCCGGAATCGATGCCATCCGGTCCGACCAGCACCGGCAGGGTGAGCGCGAGGTCGGAGACAAATCGCGCCATCGGACCGACCTGGCTGCGCGGGTCGCTGAGTCCCCCCGGAAGGGCGTAGGCGCCGGTCACTGGCACGAGGCCGGCGGTCGGCTTGAGGGCGGCGATGCCGCAGTAGTTGGCCGGCATCCGGATGCTGCCGCCCGAGTCGCTGCCGATCCCGAGCGGGGAGCCGCCGGCGGCGATGATCGACGCCTCGCCGCTGCTGCTCCCTCCGGGCGAGCGGTTGACGTCATATGGGTTGCGGGTCCCGCCGTGGAGCGGGTTCCAGCTGTCGCTGCCCACGCCGCCTGGCGGGCAGTTCGTCTTGCCGATCAGGATCGCGCCCGCACGCCGCATCCGGGCGATTACGGTGGCGTCGCGGGTGGGGATGTTGGTGCGCAGCATGCGCAGCCCGGCGGTGGTCGGCAGCCCGGCGGTGTTGAAGATGTCCTTGGCCGTGAACGGGACGCCATGCAGAGGGCCGAGGACGCTCTTGCGAGTGTTGTGACGGTCGGCTGCGCGGGCTTCCTTGATCGCGCTTTCCGCGGTCGCGAACACGACCGCGTTCAGCCGCGGATTGACGGTGTGGATGTGCTCGAGGTGGGCCCGGACGACCTCGACCGATGACACCTTCTTGTCCCGGATGGCGCGCGCCAGCCAGGCGGCCGGGGCGCCGATGACATCGCGCATCCGCGCGAGCTTAGACGCTCGTGGCCGGCTTTTCGCCTCTTAGACGGTGTCTCCGGGCTTGATGTCCAGGACCTTGATCCCCGGCCCGACCAGCTCCTGGAGCTGGCTCGGCCGTCCGTCCAGGATCGGGAAGGTCGCAAAGTGCATGGGCACGACCGTCTTCACGCCCAGCAGCTGCACCGCCTTGGCGGCGCGCTCCGGGCCCATGGTATAGAAGTCTCCGATGGGCAGGAACGCGACGTCGAACTTGCTCAGCTCGGCGATCAGCGCCATGTCGCCGAACACGTCCGTGTCGCCGGCGAAGTAGATCGTGAAGCCATTCTCGAACTCGATCACGAAGCCGCACGCCTCGCCGCCGTAGACCAGGTGCCCGTCGTCTTCCGTGATGCCACACGAATGCTCGGCGTGGACGAGGGTCACTTTGACGCCTTCGGCCTCGATGGTGCCGCCCTGGTTGCCCGCGACGATCTTTTCGCCATCGATGCCCTTGGAGCCCAGCCACACGCCGATCTCGTGGTTGGTCACGATCGTCGGCTTGGTCCGGCGCGCGATCTCGAGGGCGTCATGGATGTGGTCGAAATGACCATGCGTGATCAGCATCAGGTCGCATTTGTCGACGGTCTTCAACGTCTCGGGCGCGGCCGGGTTGTTCATGACCCAGGGGTCGATGAGGATCTCCTTCCCCTTGGCGCTCCGAACCTTCCATGTCCCGTGACCGACCCAGGTGAAGCTGACGTCAGCATTGAGCGCCATGCTTACTCCCCCTTTGTTCCACGCCAGCGCGGAAAAGCCGATTCTCCCACAGGGCCAGGACGAAGATTCCGATCCCCGCGATCGTCCACAGGTTCGGGAAGAACAGCTCGCATGGCTGACGTACGAACCCCAACAGAAAGACGCCCATGAGGACCAGCGTGATCCAACGGCGTCGTTCGATCCCGCGCACGATGACGATCAGCGCAAGCGGGAGCAGCGGCAGCCACTGGTAGGGCCAGACCTCATTGGGAACGAGCGCGCCGAGGGCGAAGCCGAGTGACATTCCGTACGCGGCATTCCAGCCGCTGCGCCAGGCCGCCCACGCCGCGCCCACCGCGAACGCCACCGCGCTGGCGTAAGAAATGAACAGCGCGGCAGCCGAGAAGTGGAGCGGGGAGCTCACGATCTCGTATCCGGTTGCCGACGGGACGGCAAACGGCTCGCCACCGATGGTGCGCATGAACAGCGTGCGCACCGAGTCGTACGCGCAGTCCGGGTTGTAGGAGCCGAGTGACGGCACCAGGACGTGCTGGTAGTAGAAGAGGGCGCCGCCGAGGCCCAGCGGGATGAACGTGGCCGCGGTCACGAGCGCCGCCACCACACCCAGCACGATCGCGTATCGGATCCGATGCCCAGGCCGCGGCCCGATGATCATCGCGGCGGGGTAGTACTTGATCGCCGCCGCCAGGCCGCCGACCGCGCCCGCAAGGGCCGGCCGCTTGCGCTCGAACCAGATCGAGGCCATGGCCAGCCCGAGCATCACGCCGCCACGCTGGCCCGCGCTCACGTCCGCAAAGAGGGGCGGGAAGTACGCCGCGGCGACCCAGAAGATGGGGCGAGCCAGCCGGTTTTGCGTTGCGAGCACGCGATCAAGCAGGATCAAGGCCAGGAGAAGGGCGGCCGCATCGATCGCGGTCCAAACCTGGACCCCGACGCTCCTGGGCAGGAGGGCGACCGGGATCGCGAGCACCGCAACCGGCGGCGGGCTGACGAACGCGTCGAGCCCACCCGGTGGCGCGATGATGTGCAGCCGCGACAGGTAATTTGCAGCCGCGTCGTACATGTGCGGCGGATTCACCAGGTAAGCGCGTGCGCCCTCCCACATGCCTTCGGCGTCATAGCGGCGCGGCGTGGCAAGGGTCAGGAAAATCCCCCGCAGGGCGAAAACGATCGCGAGCACCCAGTAAAAAGCCGGCCGCGACAGCACGTCGGCGGCGGCGCGCTGCAGGCGGTGGATCAATCCGTCGGAGGGCGGACGCGACCGCGCGAGCCGTTGCGCGAGACCCAGCTCGTGTCTTTGAGGAACTCGATGAACGCGTGCACCGACGCAGGCAGCTTCCGCCTGCGCAGGTGGACGATGTGCCAGTCGCGGCGGATCGGAAAGCCCTGGACGTCCAGCTCGACCAGGCGGCCGGTCGAGAATTCGAGCGCGCACGCATAGCGAGATATCACCGCAAGGCCAAGCCCCGATTCGACCGCGTGCTTGATGGCGCCATTGGACCCGAGCTCCATCGCGACCATCAGCTTGACGCCCGCCCTGCGCGCGGCCTTTTCCAGCGACCAGCGGCTTCCAGAGGCAGCCTCGCGCATGACGAAAGGCTGGTCCGACACGTCTTTGAGGCTGAGACCGCGCCTATCCGCCAGCACATGCCCGGCGGGCGCGATCACGACCAGCTCATCGGTGAGAAACGGGATGATCGCGAGCTCCGGGTCTTTCGAGGCCGGACCAACCACCGCGAGGTCGAGCTCGTTGTTGAGGACCTGCTCCTGCACGCGGGCGCGGGTTCCGATCTCGAGCGAGATGACGAGTCCGGGGTGCAACTTCTTGAAGGCGCCGAGAGCCGCGGGCAGCAGGTAGATGCCGACCGTCGTGCTGGCCCCGACGCGCAGGCTGCCGCGCTTGATGCCGCGCATCTCCTCGATCGCAACCGTCGCGTCGTCGAGCACGTCGAGCATCCGGCGCGCGTAGCCGTAGAGGAGCGATCCCGCCTCCGTCAGCTGCACGCGCTTGCCCAAGCGGTCCAGCAGCGGCAGTCCGAGCGTCTCTTCCAGCTCTTTCACCTGGTACGAGACCGACGGCTGGCTGAGCTTGAGGCGCTGTGCGGCGAGGCTGAAGCTGTTCAAGTCGGCGACCGTCTTGAACGTGCGGAGCTGCCGCAAAGTGACCGCCCTGTCCAGGTCGAGCTGAGATTGAGCTTGCGGCACGGCGCCTACGATATGCGCTATGGCGGCGAGGAAACCCAGGTCTCTTTCACCAGTGCGCCGAACCACTCCGAGCCTCGAAGGCGTCGAGGCGCCGCAGCGAGAGGCGACCACCGTTTCGGAACAGAAGATCAACCAGTACCGCAAGCGCCGCTACCAGGCTCTGCACACCGACACCGACGCCGCGAACAAGCGTCGGGCGGCGGGCAAAGCGACCGCCCGCGATCGCATCGAGATGCTGCTCGACGAGGGCTCGTTCGTCGAGCTCGACGTCTTTGCGACGCATCGCGCGCACGGCTTCGGGATGGAGGACCGCAAGATCGCCGGCGACGGCGTGGTCGCAGGGTTCGGCGAGATCGACCGCCGGCCCATCGCCGTCTACGCGTACGACGCCACGGTCTTCGGCGGCTCGCTCGGAGAGGTGACCGCGGAAAAGATCGTCAAGGTCCAGGAGCTCGCGCTCCGCAACCGCGTGCCCATCATCGGCATCAACGACTCGGGCGGGGCCCGTATCCAGGAAGGCGTGGTCGCGCTGGCCGGTTACGCGGACATCTTCTTTCGCAACGTGCGGTCCTCGGGCGTCATCCCGCAGCTCAGCGTCATCGCCGGGCCATGCACGGGCGGGGCGGTCTACTCGCCGGCCATCACTGACTTCATCTTCATCGTCGCCGGCCAGGGCTACATGTTCATCACCGGCCCGGAGGTGATCAAAGTCGTCACCGGCGAGGCGGTGTCGTTCGATGAGCTCGGCGGCGGCCACGTCCACAACGCGACGTCCGGCGTCGCCCACTTCCTGCCTCAGACGGAGCAGGACTGCGCCGCGGGCGTGCGCAAGCTGCTGTCGTACCTGCCGTCATCGAACGCGGAGCGACCGCCGTTCGTGCCGACCACCGACGACGTCGAGCGAGCCGACGTCGAGCTGCAAACCATCGTGCCGGAGCTGCCGAACAAGCCGTATGACATGCGAGAGGTCGTCTCCCGTGTCCTCGACGGGCGCGAGTTCTTCGAGGTGCAGCCCTTCTTCGCCCAGAACATCGTGGTCGGCCTCGGCCGGCTCGGTGGCCACGTCGTCGGTATCGTCGGCAACCAGCCCAAGGTGCTCGCGGGCGCGATCGACATCAACGCCTCGGTCAAGGCGGCCCGGTTCATCCGCTTCTGCGATGCCTTCGGCATTCCGATCATCTCCTTCGTGGACGTGCCCGGCTACCTGCCAGGGCGCGACCAGGAGCACGGCGGGATCATCCGGCACGGCGCCAAGCTGCTGTACGCCTACGCGGAAGCGACGGTGCCGAAGCTCGCCGTGATCACGCGCAAGAACTACGGCGGCGCGTACACCGTGATGTCGCCGAAGCAGATGGGCGCCGACCTCAACCTGGCCTGGCCGACGGCAGAGATCGCGGTGATGGGCCCGCAGGCGGCGGTCAACATCATCTACAAGCGGGATCTGGCCACGGCGCGCGACCCCGTGGCGCGACGCAAGGAGCTCGTCGCCGAGTACACGGCGCGCTTTGCCAATCCGTACGTGGCGGCGGAGCGCGGGTACATCGACGATGTCATCGAGCCGAGCCAGACGCGTCGCGAGCTGGTGCGCGCCCTTCAGCTGTGCCTGCGCAAAACCGTCGAGCGCCCGCCGCGCAAGCACGGGAACATCCCGCTTTAAAGCGCGGGGGAGGCAGGCCTCCCCCGCGGGCCCCCTCCGTTGCCCGCTACGTCTGGCGGCGTTTGGCATACAACGCGGGGTGACGGCCGGAGTAAATCCGGCCTTCGGCTCCACTTCGTCTAGATCGGCCCGTCCGGCGCCCCGCGCAGCAAGTCCGCCCTGCGGCAGTACTCGTCCACGGTGACGATGAACTCGGCGTGCGACCAGGTCAGCGGCGAAACCGAGAGCGGAGCCCCCGTGTGCGGGTCGAGCTGCTCCGACAGCAGCCCGCCGGGCATCTGGTGCCGGACGGCCCAATCGATCATCTCCCGCGCCGGCTTCAGGTCCGGCTCGCTCTTGGCGGTGGCGATGTACCACTGGGCGAGCCACAGGGTGGACAGGAACCACGGGTTGCCCGGCACGTTCGTCGTGTCCGGCTCGACCCTGAAGTAATAGTCGTCCGTGTAGCGGGCGATGCCTCCGGCTTCGGCCTTGTTGGAGAGCTGGTCGGCGATCGCCTTCATCGTGTCCGCGATTCGCTGATCCTCCGGCGGGTACATGCCGAACCGCCAGAGACCATGGATCGCGCTGTCGAGAACCGTGTCGACGGTCACCGATTCGTCGTCCTCGACAGTGATCCGGCGCGGGAAGCGTCCCAGCTCGGAGCTGTACAGGTTGGTGTCGGATGCCTCGCGCAGCCGCTCGGCGGCGTCCCGGTAGCGCGCATAAGCCGGGACGTCGCCGAACATGTCCGCGAAGCTGCGCGCCGCGTCGAGACCGCCCCACACCGATCCGACCGTGAACGCGTGCACGCCCCAGCGCTCCTCCCACAGGTCCCACGACGGGATGGGAAGGCCGTTGCGCTGGTCGACGTAGCTCACCATCCAGTCCGCCGCCGGCACGATGAGGGCCGTGTAAAGGTCCACGACGAAGTCGAGGTTGCGGTGGATGCGGTAGTGCTGCCACAGCGACCACAGCACCAGCCCTGTCTCGTCCTCCTGGATCGGCAGCGTGCGAGCACCGTGTGAGTCGACCCAGGGCAACCACGAGCTGCCCGGTTGGCCGTAGGGCGTGTACTTGTGCAGGAAGAACCCTTCCTCGACCAGAGTCTGCTGGCAGAAAAGGAAGAACTGGCGCGTGACGTCCTCATGTCCGCAGCGATCGAGCGCGTTCGCGACCAGGGCGCCGTCGCGAGGCCAGGCGTACGCGTAGGTGTCGCGGGCGAACTTGGTGATGTCGAAATCGCTGGAGGCGATGACGGCGCCGCGGTTGTCGACGTGAGTCCGCGCGGTCAGAACGCTGCGCCGATAAAGGTCGGTCACCTCCTCACCGAGCTCTTCGTCGATGTGGCGGTGGTCTTTTTCCGACCACACCTTCCAGTAGGTCAACGTGCGGCTGCGATAGGTGTCCGGACCCTTGCCTACGATCAGCTCCTGGCCGTAAGTCGTGACGTCGCTCAAGCGCGAGCCCATGCACAGCCAGTGCGTCAGTCTGCGTGGCTGATTGGGGCCGACCGAGCCCATGTCGAAGCCGATGGTGCAGTCGACGGAACCCTGCTCGATCGGGTTCTTGCCGAGCGCGCCGTCTTCGGCGTCGACCCAGGTCCCAGCCAGACCATTGCCCTTCTTGCCGTTCGCC
>Ga0209159_1000728_pt1 | contig 28006 bp, 18 predicted proteins | sample GraSoiAngelo_144_FD_185901 | JGI IMG/M metagenome (GOLD analysis project Ga0209159, IMG submission 185901) | Grasslands soil microbial communities from the Angelo Coastal Reserve, California, USA - 14_1009_02_40cm (SPAdes) (version 2) | ecosystem: Environmental > Terrestrial > Soil > Grasslands ...
AGGGAGAAAACATGTCCTACAGCATATCGATCTCCGCAATCTTCACGACGTCTTCGGTGAAAATGACCCCGCGCGGCGGCGCGCGGCCATCGACGAGATCTTCACCGCAGATTGCGTGTGCTACGAGCCCAGAGGCGTCTACCGTGGCCGCGACGAAATCGATCGCGTCGCGGGCGCGATCAAGGCTACTCACCCTGACTTTCGATATCAACCCATGGCCGGGCCCGAGGAATTGGGCAATGGCGGGCGGGTCCAATGGGTATCTGGCGCCCTGGAGAGGTGCCAGCTTACGCCGGGACTGATTTCATCATTTCCCGGGACGGCCGGATTGCTGCCGTTTATCTCTTTTTCGACAAGCTACCCTGAGCTGGACTTTGCCGCGCTACGGCCCAGCTGTGGACGCTCACTTGAAAACGGTCTCTGTCGGAGAGTGTTGCCGATGGAGTCGTGGCTTCTCCATCCGGGCTTTGAGCGCGACGGAGAGAGTTCACAGTGACCTTTTGCAGAGCAGCCGGAGCGTATGAAGATGCAAATCGGTATTGATAGCTTTGTAGGTGCGGTGCCAGACACGCTCACGGGTGAGAACCTCGGCCCGGCAGAGCGCTTGAGTCACCTTCTCGATGAAATCACGATTTGCCAAGAAATAATGTTGGTTTGTGCGAGTTAGCGCAGACTCTTGGCTCTACAGGGTGGTTTACGGGTCCAAATCAATGCGAACGGTGTCAACCAGTACGCCCACACCGCGTGGACTACCAGGTACGGGTTTACCATGGGCAACATCTACGCCATGGCCCAGACGCCCGATGGTTATCCCTGGTTTGGCACAGGAATTCGGCTTGTTTCGCTTTGATGGGGTTCGCAGCACTCGATGGCAACCGCCCGCGGGTCAAGAGCTCCGTGACAAAAACATCAACAGCCTGCTCGTCACGCGCGACGGCACCGTTGCTCGCGCCGCATGCAAGGCGCATCGAACAAAACCTGTAGAGACTCATCCGTTCGGCTCCGTTCTCCGATTTGGTTTAAATCCACCATGCCCATGGTCGTGAGCTTCACCTAGAGTATTCAGCGGCGATCCCGCCTTGAAGAAGAGTTTTACAAAATGCTTCTCTCCCGGTAGGGTGGTGTCGGCCCGAGGGAGGTTTTGACAATGAAGACGATCAAAGGACCCGCAATTTTTCTGGCGCAATTCGCAGACGACAAACCTCCCTTCAACCGATTAAGCGATATTTCCAAATGGGCGGCCGGGCTCGGCTACAAGGGCGTACAGATTCCGACGTGGGACGCGCGCCTGTTTGATCTGAAGCGCGCCGCGGAGAGCCGCAAGTATTGCGACGAAATTTTGGAGACGCTCGCGGCAGCCGGCGTGCAGCTGACGGAACTTTCCACGCATCTGCAAGGGCAGTTGGTTGCGGTTCATCCCGCTTATGACGCGGCCTTTGACGGCTTCGCGCCGGAATCCGTGCGAGGAAACCCTGTCGCGCGGCAGGCCTGGGCCGTGGAACAACTTCTGTTTGCGGCGAAAGCTTCCGCGAACTTGGGAGTCAAAGCGCATGCGACGTTTTCGGGCGCCCTGGCATGGCCGTACGTTTATCCCTGGCCGCAGCGCCCGCAAGGGCTCATCGAAACGGCATTCGAGGAATTGGCGAAGCGGTGGCGGCCGATCCTCGACGCGTTTGACGCAGCGGGAGTGGATCTTTGTTTCGAACTGCATCCCGGCGAGGATTTGCACGACGGCGTGACGTTCGATAGGTTTCTGGACTGTCTAGGCGGCCACAACCGCTGCAATATTTTATACGATCCCAGCCATTTTGTTCTCCAGCAGCTCGATTACCTCGCGTTTCTCGACATCTACCACTCCCGCGTGAAAATGTTTCACGTGAAAGACGCGGAGTTTCGCCCGACGGGCCGCCAAGGAGTCTACGGCGGATACCAGCCGTGGGTGGAGCGCGCGGGGCGCTTCCGGTCGCTGGGCGACGGGCAAGTGGATTTCCGCGGCATCTTTTCCAAACTGGCGCAGTACGGTTTTGATGGCTGGGCAGTGCTCGAATGGGAATGCTGCCTGAAGAGCAGCGAGCAAGGCGCGCGGGAGGGCGCGCCGTTTATCAAGCGGCACATCATTGAGATCGCCGAGCGCGCGTTCGACGATTTTGCAAAATCCGGTGCGGACGAGGAAGCCAACCGGCGAATGCTGGGGCTTGCGGCACGAAAGGAGACCAAACATGCCGGCTGAATCCAAAAAGCAGGGCAAAGACCGGCGGCTGCGTCTTGGCATGGTGGGAGGCGGGCCGGGCGCGTTTATTGGTGCCGTGCATCGCATTGCCGCGCGCATGGACGACCGCTACGAGCTGGTTGCAGCGGCGCTGAGCTCTGATCCGGGAAAAAGCCTGGCCGCAGCCGAGGCGCTTCACATTCCGCGCGCTTATGGCCGGTTTGAAGAGATGGCTGCGGCGGAAGCGGCCCGCCCGGACGGTATTGAAGCGGTGTCCATCGTGACGCCGAATCACATGCATTATGCCAATGCGAAGACGTTTCTCGACGCGGGAATCCACGTGATCTGTGACAAGCCGCTGACGACGACGCTTGAAGCTGCTCTGGACCTGGCCAAGATCGTCGAGCGAACAGGCTTGATCTTCGGCCTGACGCACAACTACACGGGCTACCCAATGGTGCGGCAAGCGCGCGAGATGGTGCTTGCCGGCGAACTTGGCGCGATTCGCATCATTCAAGTGGAATATGCGCAGGACTGGCTATCGACACCGCTCGAAAAAACGGGACAAAAACAAGCCGAATGGCGCACCGACCCCGCCAGGAGTGGGCCGGGAGGATCGCTGGGCGACATTGGCACGCACGCGTTCAACCTGGCCTGTTTTGTGACGGGACTCTCGTGCCAGGAAATAGCGGCTGAAGTCACGACGTTTGTGCCTGGGCGGCGGCTCGACGACAACGTGCAATTGCTGCTGCGTTTTTCGAAGGGCGCGAAAGGAACGCTGTGGGCCAGCCAGGTCGCGGCCGGAAACGAAAACAATTTGCGCCTGCGTGTCTACGGAGAAAAGGCCGGCTTGGAATGGCAGCAGGAGAATCCCAATGAACTTGTCTATGCGCCATTAGGCCAGCCGCGGCGGGTCCTGAGGCGCGGCGGCCCCGGAGCAGGAGCTGCTGCGGCAAGGGCGATCCGTATTCCTGCAGGGCATCCGGAAGGTTACCTGGAAGCATTCGCTCAGCTCTATAAGGATCTGGCCGAACAAATCACGGCAAAGCAGGAGGGCGGCTCGCCCGACCCTCAGTCCCTTCTCGTCCCGGGAATTGCGGATGGCGTGGAGGGGATGCGCTTCATTTCCGCGGTGCTGGAGTCCTCGCGCAACCGTTCAGCCTGGACCGCGCTTTCTGGTTCACGGTAAGATTGCTTTTTTGCACGGCTCACCTTAAGGGTCAGGTGCTGCGAGGAAACACCGCAGGTGTTCAAAAAAAGATGAAGATCCCTGTTGCGCCGCCGCGCGCAAGCTCTCACAATGAGATCGGGAGCCTAGTCACGGGTGATGTCCTCCGTACCACCAGCCGCAAAGAAGCCGCCCCGCTCAAGGAACTTGACGATTGGGACGATTTTGTAGCTACTCGCTATCAGCCGGGAAAGTCGGAGGACCAGTTTCGCAACTATCGGGCTGAGCCAATCCCACCGTCACCGAGTTTTACCGCCAAAATCACGCCCATCAAACCTTGGACTTTGTGCTCAAGGAAAAAGCCGAATACTGCGGCCTGCGCCGCGGCAAGAAGAGTATTTGGGAAATGGCGGAATATTTGAATACGCTGGTGGACGGAAGCGATCCGGACACGGACCTAAGCCAGATCGAGCACCTTCTGCAAACTTCCGAGGCGATTCGCCAGGACGGCCATCCGCGCTGGTTCATTCTCACGGGCTTTGTGCATGATCTGGGAAAAGTGCTCTGCCTTTATGGTGAGCCGCAGTGGGCGGTCGTGGGTGACACGTTCCCAGTGGGATGTGCGAATTCCGACCAAGTGGTTTTCCCGGCATTCTTCGCCGCCAATCCGGACTCGCAGGTCTCCGAGTATCAGACCCAGTACGGCATCTATGAACCGCACTGCGGGCTCGACAAGGTGCATCTCTCGTTCGGGCATGACGAATACATTTATCAAGTCGCGCGAAACTACCTACCCGAAGAATGGCTGTACATGCTGCGCTATCACTCTTTTTATGCGGCGCATCGGCACAACGCCTACCGTCACCTGATGAATGAGCACGATGAGGAGAAGTTTGCGTGGGTCCGGATTCAATCCCTACGATCTTTACTCGAAAGGGCGCGAGCGCCCCGACATGAAGGGTGTTCTTCCCTTTTATCAGGGAAGACCCGCCGTACGGCATTCCAGGGAGGGCGATGGAAACGACGGCATCATTCGAAGCCCGCTCCGCGCCATCGCTCTACCCGACCGAAGGCCCTAACTCACAGGTAAGACCGTCAGGGGCAAAAACCAGAGAAAGGGGATCCGGAAACTTCTTCTCAGCGCAAGCCCAGCAGCGGACAGCGGTCGAAGACTTTGCCGTCGGCTTTGAACGCCACTCCGTTTTGAAGAGCCCACTTGTCAAACAGCGCGGGATTGTTCGAGAGGTGCAGGAGAGCGGTGGCAATTTCCTCGACTTTGGGCATGCCGTTGTGAACCAGGTAAAAGCAAGTTTCTTCGTAGGGGGATTTGGGGTCATTCGGATTTTGCAGCCGGCGGATGAACCGATCGCGCACCTGAAACTGCACCGTTGCCACATTCAGGACGTACGAGCCGTCGACCTTCTTGGCCCCGGTGAGGGCGAGGATGCGCTCCAGAAAGGCTTCGGCGCGCTGCTCCTTGCTGATCAGAGGTGCAAAGGCCGAGGCGTTGTTCCGGGGGCTGCCAAACAGAGGCAAACTTTGTTGGCCGAATACATGCGCGGCGTAAGGGCGGACCCGGTTCGTTTGCCTTGGCACCACGCCCACTCGGCGCAAGTCCCTGCGGCGAAATTCCATGCCCAGGAGTCTCCACCGGAGCACAACAGTGACTCCAATCAGCAGACCCAAAACCGCCACCGCTAGAATTGCCGAAGCCATGTGCGTCCACCAGGCCAGATGCGGAGAAGCGCCCCCCGCGCCCTGCACTCGCTTTCGGGTGCAGGTGAGCCTCCGACTGCTGCATCTCGACCGCTTCGCGCTCTACGCCTAGCCGCCTGCGATGGGGTGAACCATCAAGACTTCATTCTGAGCGCGTGTGATTTTCTCGATGCGTTCTCCGGTCGCAACGTCGAAAGGCTGCGCCCCGGTCTTGGCTTCGTATTCCGCAATCACCCGGTTCACTTCATCCATGTCCGCGGTTGCGGGATCGTATTCGAGAATGGTCGTGTCGCCCTGCGATGAAAACGTCAAAATCCTGGCGTTCATGCTCGGTCTCCTGAGGGACTTCGTTTGGCTCGTCTCGGGTACGAGCCGGCGGGGTTTGGTCCCTAAACGCCATATTGCACCGATTTCCATAGATGTCAAGACTGCATTTCCCTTGCAAGAGGTCACGTTACAATTCGAACCGAGCTGGATTGGAATTTGCTCGCGGCAGCGTAAGTTTTAGTTGGAACATAACGGCTAGTACCGGCTGCCGCGGCACAGGACGAACGTTTTCTCTCTCTCGACAAGTGGGGAGGCTTGAGATTTGTTAGAGCGCTGCTGTGCTCATCGTGGTTTTTAGCGCGCGAGGGGCATGCGAACTACATTCGTGAGTTCTTCTGAGGGAACAGCCACGCCATCGCGGAAAGCCACTGCCCTGCCAGAATTGGCGGGCACGCGCTCGCCAGGAACGATAATGCCCACCAGGTTAAGTGGATCAGCGGCCGAGACGGTGATGAATTCGGCGGCTGCTTTCTGACTGCGCGCGGCACGCAGAGATTCCACGGCCACCGGCAAAGCGAATTGCTCTCCCAGGAAATTGCTGACGAAGCGGCCCCCCCGAACTTCGCCCCGATCTTCCAGCCGGCGCAGCGTGATGAGCAACTCGCGCCATTTGGGAAGAATCGTTTCGCGCGTCAGAAGCTCGCGAAAGACGATGCCGTAGCGGCGCAACAGCATCCAGCAAATGGCTTCGAGCGCACGGGTGCGGTCGTGGATCTCGCCGGAATAGAGCAGCGACCAGCGGCCCGTGCTGTGCCGAGGACGTGAACTGCGCGCGCTGCCCTGGCCGGCGCGGCGCTTGGGATCGATGAGCGCGCGCAGGTTGTCGAAACCGTCGGCAGTTAGGAGGCCCGCGGCGACCAGTTCCCAAAGCGCGGTTTCCACCTCGGACTTCAGCTTGCCGGTGTCGCGCACGATGTCGGCGAAGAAGGAAGCACCGCGCTGGCGCAGGTACAGGTGGACCGCCACGGCGTCGGGGCTGAGGCCAGCCGTGCTCGCTTCGCTTCCTTCGCGCCGCGGAATCATCCAGTCCGTGTCTTCTCGCACAAAGAAGGTAATCGGCGCAACACTGGTCGGGATGACGCGGCGCCTTCCCTCCGCCAGTGCTTCGAGCGTGGCCGGATGTGGCGAGAGGCGGCCCCACCCGACTGCGCCCGTCAAACAAAGCTGGTCCAGCATCTTGGGATCGTAGTCGGCGATACGGCCCTTGAGAATCTGGCGCTCCCAGGAATTTGCCGGCGCTTCGAATCCCTGCACCTGGCGAATCGCTTCCAGCGTGCCGCGCTCACCGAGAAGTTGCGTGCCGGGAGCAACATGTTGCCAGCGAAGCTGCCAATTCATGAATTGCGCCGGAGTCACGGACTGGATTTCCTTGCGCAGTTGCCCGAGCGTGAGGCGATGAATGCGCGCGAGCAGGCGGCGTTCGCACCACTCGGTTTGCTCGGAATGAGGATCGCTGAACTTGCCGCGCAGCACGACGCCGCTGGATTCCAGACGCAGCAAGGCTTTGTCTATGTCGGAGACGGGGAGAGAGAGCAGGCTCGCCAATTGAGCAGCAGCGACGGGACCGGCGTGGGACATCCAGCCGGTCACGAGTGATAGCAGCGAATCTTCTCCCGAGACCGTTCGTGATTCCAGCTTCGGTGGAGAGACTTCGAAGCGTGCCGCCGGGAAAATTTGCGTGAATGCCGGAACCCGTTCCGCGGCAATCCAGTAGGTTGCGCTCCCCATGTTCGCCCGCCCGGCGCGGCGATCGGCGAAAAGTTGATCGAATAACGGCCTCCACGCATTCAGTGACTCTTGGAGCTTGGCCAGCAGGCGATTGTTTCGGAGAAGTTCCTGATTCGTAGTGGCTGGCAAGGTCGTCAGGGTCAGCAGCGCGTCGTGCAATTCCTCCGCATCGCGCACATCGGGCCAAGCTTCGTCGCACACTTCGGCAATGGCTTCCGGATTGAGCCGGCCGATTTCTCCGAGCACCGCTTCGGGCAAGACCCGGCGCATCTCGACGGCGCGGGCGCGGCGCTCTTCGAGCGGCGCATCATCGAGGTAGGCGTAAGGATTGGCGTTCAAAATCTCGTGCGAAAACTGCGAAGGCACGGGGGTATCGACCGCGAGGCAGGTGGTGCGGCCGTCAACGATGTCGCGAATCACGCGTTCGAGGCCATCGACGTCGAGGGCCTCGGTGAGTACGTCCTTCATCACCTCGCGGATAAGCGGATGACGGGAAATGGCGATATCGCCTTCGGGAAGGTTTTCCTGGCAAGCCAGCGCTTCCGGAAAGACCGCAGACAACAAATCATCGGCACGCATGCGCTGGATCGGCGGCGGAACCTTCTTTCCGTTGCGAAAACGGAGCAAAGCCAAAGCGCGGCCCGCATCCCAACGCCAGCGTGCTGTGAAGAGCGGAGAAACAAGCACAGCTTGCTCCAGGACGGCGCGCAGGGAATTGGGGTGAAGAAAATGAAAGACGTCGGCAAGCGGAAAGCTGTGTTGCTCGCTGAGCGAGATGTTCAGGCCGTTGTCGGTGGCCGCGGCTTGCAGTTCGAAATTGAAGGAGCGGCAAAAACGCTTGCGCAGCGCCAAGCCCCAGGCCTTGTTGATGCGCGCACCGAAAGGCGCGTGGATGATGAGTTGCATGCCCCCGCTTTCGTCGAAGAAGCGCTCGGCGACGACGGTCGCTTGCGCGGGAACCGCGCCAAGTACTGCTCGCCCGCCGATGATGTATTCCACGGCTTGCTCGGCGCCCGCTTGATCGAGGCCGCATTCGAATTTGAGCCAGTTCACGGCGGCGGCAACACCGTCGGTGTTGGGTGTGCCGGAATGGGAAGAGGCGCCAGGAACAAACGCGCCGATTTTCTCCCGCAACTCGGAGACGTGCCGGGAGAGTTCGTCCGTCCGCGACGGCGCTTCGCCGCGCCAGAATGGCACGTTCGGTGCCGCTCCCGCGGCGTCCTCCACGAGAACTTTTCCGGCCTGCACGCGGCGTATGCGCCAGGAAGTGTTTCCCAGCAGCATGACGTCTCCGGCAAGGCTCTCGACGGCGAAGTCTTCGTCCACGGTGCCAACGATCGTGCCTTCCGGATGCGCTACGACGGTATACAGCGAGTTTTCCGGGATGGCCCCGCCGCTGGTGATGGCCGCAAGACGGCTGCCCCGGCGCGCACGGACCACGCCATTCACCCGGTCGCGATGCAGATACGCAGCATAACGGCCGCGAGCGCTTGCAATTCCTTCCGAAAGCATTTCGACAATCTCGTCAAAATCGGCGCGTGAGAGATTGCGGTAGGGATACGCCCGCCGCACGGATTGGAACAGTTCCTCTTCCTTCCAATCTTCCGCGGCACACATGGCCACGATTTGTTGCGCCAGAATATCCATCGGTGCTTCCGGGATGGCGATGCGGTCAAGATCGCCCTGACCAATGGCGCGCACGAGCGCGGCGCATTCGAGCAAGTCGTCACGCGTCGTGACGAAGAACCGGCCTTTGGGAATCGCTCCGCGCCAGTGGCCAGCGCGGCCGATGCGCTGCAGGGCCGCAGCGATGGAGCGTGGCGAACCAATCTGGCAGACCAGATCCACGCTGCCGATATCGATTCCCAGTTCGAGAGAAGCCGTGGCGACGAGCGCGCGGATCTCTGCCGCTTTCAGTTTTCTTTCCGCAGCCAACCGCAGATTGCGCGACAGACTGCCGTGATGTGCGGCGACGGCATCTTTCCCCAGGCGTTCCCCAAGATGGTGCGCCATGCGCTCCGACATACGGCGCGTATTGACAAAAATCAACGTGGAGCGATGCTCGGTGGCCAGCCGAGCGAGGCGATCGTAGATTTCGTCCCACATTTCGTTGGAGGCCACGGGGCCAAGCTCGCTGCCGGGGACTTCCACGGCCAAATCGAGTTCACGCCGATGGCCGATTTGCACGATGTGCGGCGCCGGTTGCTCCGCGCCGGTGAGAAAATCGGCCACGAGTTCGATGGGTTTCTGCGTCGCGGAGAGACCGATGCGCGGCAGCCGCTTGCCCGTCAGATGGTCGAGGCGTTCGAGCGACAGCGCCAGGTGCGCGCCGCGCTTGTCGTCCGCGACCGCGTGGATTTCGTCCACGATGACCGATTCGACGGTCCTCAGGACTTCGCGGCTTCTTGCAGCAGTCAACAAAATGTACAGGGATTCCGGCGTAGTGACCAGAATGTGCGGCGGATGCCCCAGCATGGCGCGGCGTTCGTGCGCGAGCGTGTCTCCGGTGCGCACGGCCGTGCGAATTTCCGGCATCAGCATACCGCGCTGGCCGGCGAGTTCGAGGATTTCGCCGAGTGGAACTTCCAGGTTTTTCTGAATGTCGTTGCTCAGCGCCTTGAGCGGCGACACGTAGAGAACTTCCGTGCGGTCAAGCAGTCCTCCGATAAGCGCTTTGCGCACCAGGCGATCAATACAGATCAGAAAGGCTGCCAGCGTCTTGCCCGAACCGGTCGGTGCAGAAATCAGCGCGGTTTTGCCGGCGAGGATATGCGGCCAACCTTGGAGTTGCGGCTCAGTGGGCGTGCCAAAACGGCCGACAAACCAGTCGCGGACAAGCGGATGCGCCCATTCCAAGTCAGCGGAGTTCGGTTGGGCTATGGTCGTCATCGACGCTAGTATCGAATTATACCGTGAACGGTTGATGTCAGCAGCGGGCGGAGCTAGCGAACTCTCTCGCGACGGGTTTATCACGAGTTTCCACGCGCGTTCGGCTCCCGGAAACGCGCCGAACAGCGGTTCTGGACCGGAACGACGAAGAGCGGCTGTACCGGGCCAGGCGATTGATTATTTTCCTCGCTTCTGCCGTATCATGCTCTCATGCGGCTACTCCTGGTGGAAGATGATGCACGGATCGCGCGGTTTGTGGCTAAAGGGCTGCGCGAACAGACCTATGCCGTGGATGTCTCCGCTACGGGCGAAGATGCGCTGTATCAGGCCGCGGTGAACACCTACGACCTGGTGATCCTCGACGTGATGATTCCCGCCCCGGACGGTTTTGCGGTGTGCCGCGAGCTCCGCAAATCCGGGCAACGCATGCCCATCTTGATGCTGACTGCTCGCGATGCCGTGGAGGACCGCATCGCTGGCCTGGATCATGGGGCGGATGACTATTTAACGAAGCCATTCGAGTTTCGCGAACTGCTGGCGCGCCTGCGGGCGTTGTTGCGGCGCTCGGGTGAACTACGGCCAGAGAAAATCACCATCGCCGATCTTGTGCTCGATACCGCAGCACAAACCGCCAAGCGCGCCGGCCGCAATGTGACGCTGACGGCAAAGGAATATGCGCTGCTCGAGTATCTCGCGCACAACGCCGGCCGCGTGGTGCGCCGCGCGGAAATCGCCGAGCATGTGTGGGACGAAACGTTTGATCCGTTTTCGAATTTAATCGAAGTGTACATCAACCGCGTGCGGCGCAAGATTGACGCGGATTCGGCGAAGCCGCTGCTGCACACGCGGCGCGGCGTAGGCTACGTTCTTGGCACGGAGGCCGACCTGCCGGACGCCGATTCGAACGAAGAGAGCGCCTCTTCGCGGTCGCGGATGAGAACACCTTCTTCTATCCGCAAGAACCATGCTTGATTCCATTCGCACGCGTCTGACGCTTTGGTACACGGGCGTGCTAGCGCTCGTTCTCGTGGTACTGTTCGTCATCACTTATCTGGTTTTTCTGCGAAGTGTCCAGGGCCGAATGGACACCGACCTCAGCGAACTTTCCAAAGCGTTCCTGGCCACCGTCCGGGCGGAACTGGAAGATCAAACGGCACCGGACCCCTTCACGGTTGCGGTGGAAGCGGCCATTGCGGAGCATCATTTCCGTGATCATGTCTATGCCATTCTGGACGCCAACGGCAGGCTGATCGCGAGATCCACCGAAGATGTTCCGGCAAGCTCCAGGAAGCGCGCCGATTCTGCGACTCTTCTCGAGTCGGCCTCCTTCGAGCAATTTGTCAACAGCGCCGCGGCTGCGGAACAGTTCTTCGGAATGGTTGAAGGAGGAAGAAGTGGCTATCGCGCGTTCGCCCGGCGGTTCACCGCACAGGGAAACCCATACACGCTCGTCATCCTGCGCTCTTTGCACCCCCGGTCGGAGATGCTCGAAGAAGTGACCGAGACGTTCGCTTGGGTGATTCCGATTGCGATTTTACTTGCGAGCGGCGGCGGTTATTTCCTGGCGCGCAAAAGCCTCGCGCCGGTCGTGGCTATGAGCAGCCAGGCGGGCCGCATCGGCGCCGCAAATCTGCACGACCGGCTGGCGGTGCAAAACGAAAAGGATGAGCTGGGGCACCTGGCGCGGTCTTTTAACGGTTTACTGGACAGGCTGGCTGAATCGTTCGACCGCCAGCGCCGCTTCATGGCCGATGCCTCGCATGAACTGCGCACGCCAGTGGCGATTCTGCGCGGGGAATCGGAAGTCGCGCTGTCGCAGCAGGCCCGGTCCGCCGAGGAATACCGCGAATCTCTCGGTGTGCTGCACCATGAGGCGGAGCGGCTCACGCGCATCGTGGAAGATCTTTTCACTCTGACTCGCGCCGACACCGGGCAATATCCGCTCCAGCCGCGCGATTTGTACTTGGATGAACTGATCGCGGAATGCGTGCATTCGGCGCGTACCCTCGCGCAAGCCAAGAAGATTTCGCTCACCTTCGATGGAGCGCCGGAGTCCCCGATTCATGCCGATGAATCTCTGCTGCGCCGCATGCTCCTGAATCTCTTGGACAACGCCATCAAATACACGCCGTCCTTTGGACGAATCACCGTGGCTTGCCGACGCAGCGGTCAGGAATACGCAGTCAGCATCGCGGACACGGGGATCGGCATACCCGCCGAGCTTGGGCCACGCATTTTCGAGCGTTTTTTTCGCGCCGACAAGGCGCGCTCGCGTTCCGAAAGCGACGGGGGCGGCGCCGGGCTGGGTTTGGCCATTTCGCGCTGGATAGCGGAGGCGCATCAAGGCCGGCTGGAACTTACGTGTTCCGATTCCACGGGAAGCACCTTCACCGCCTATCTCCCCCTCGATTCCGGGTGTTCTCCATCTAGTGGTTAATCCTGCGTTTATCCTGGAATTGTTAGCCTGAATCCTCCCGCCCTGCGTCAGGGCCGATCCGGCATAGGAGTCGTGATTCATGAGATCACTTGGAATCTTTGCGGTGTCGTGGCCGATAGCCGCTGTGCTGTGCCTAGGCGGTCCGGAAATCTCTGCCGCGCAAGGTACCACGAATCCGGCAGCCACTATGCCTACGGCCGCCGGCAATCCGGCTCAGTCTTCTTCGCCCGGAGCGCCGCCGCTGAAGCTGACTCTGCAGGATGCGCTTGAGCGCGCGCGGAAAAACAGCGCGCCATTTCAAGCGGCGCTCACCGATTCTGCGCTCGCCCGGCAAGATCGATTTCAGGCGGGCGCCGCGCTGCTTCCCAGTGTCACCTACATCAATCAAGCGTGGTACACCCAGCCCAGGAAGAACGGTGTCGTTTTTATTGCCAACAACGCGGTGCACGAATACGTCAGCCAGGGAAACATACATGAGTCGCTGGACCTTGCGAGCGTGTCGAGCTTTCGTCGCGCCTCCGCGCTTGCGGCCGTCGCCAAGGCGCGAGCGGAAATCGCCGCGCGCGGCCTCGTGGTAACCATAGTCCAGGATTATTACGCTGTTGCGGCGGCTCAGCAAAAACTGCTTTCCGCGCAAAAAACAGCGGACGAAGGCGATCGCTTCTTCAAGCTAACGCAAGACCTGGAGCATGGCGGCGAAGTGGCGCACTCCGACGTGATCAAGGCCGAATTGCAGGCGCAGGACCGCCGCCGGGCCTTGCAAGAAGCGCAATTGGCGCTGCTCAATACGCGGCTGGATCTGGCGGTGCTGATTTTTCCAGATTTCAACGAAAACTTTGAATTGACCGACGATCTGCACGCGCCGGCGCCGTTGCCGACGCTCGGCGAGGTGCAGCAGCAAGCCGCGCAGAATAATCCTGACGTTCGGGCGGCGCTTGAAACTGTCCGGGCCGCGGGATTTGACGTGACCAGCGCGCGCGCGGGTTATTTGCCCTCGCTGAGTTTTGACTACTGGTATGGCATCGATGCGCCGCAGTTTGCCGTGAATGGGACGAACGGGGTTTCCAATTTAGGCGCGTCCATCCTCGGCACGCTGAATATCCCCATCTGGAACTGGGGAGCGACGCAAAGCCGCGTCAAGCAAGCCGAACTGCGGCGTGCGCAGGCTCAGCGGGAGGTTTCTCTTGCGCAGCGCAGGCTGCTGGCGGAAATCAAGTCGCTTTACTCGGAAGCGGAAACCGCGATGAACGAACTTGGCGGCCTAGGCCGCTCCGCGGAGCTGGCGGAAGAGAGCCTGCGGCTGACCACGCTTCGCTACAAGGGCGGGGAAGCCACCGTGCTCGAAGTGGTGGATGCGCAGACCACCTATGCGCAGTCAAACGCCGCTTATCAGGACGGTGCGGTGCGTTACCGCGCGGCTTTGGCGAATTTGCAAACTTTAACGGGAGTGCTGACAGCTCCATGAAACACACCATACATCCCGACGTCGTTCGGCCCAGGCGACGGGCCTGGCTTCCCCTAACCATTGCTCCGCTGCTGGTCTCCGCCGGCTGTAGCAAACAGGAGGCGGACAAAGAGCCGGTGGTCAGCGTGCAGACCGCTCCGGCCCAGCGCGCAACCATTTCGCAGACCGTTTCGGCCGAAGCGGTGATCTACCCGCTCGAGCAAGCCACGATTTCGCCAAAAATTACTGCGCCAATTACCGAATTCAAGGTGCAGCGCGGGAGCCGCGTGAAAAAAGGGCAACTGTTGGTCATCCTGGAAAACAAGGACCTCGCGGGCCAGGCTGAAGCGAGCCAAGGCACCTTCGAACAGGCTGATGCCAGCTACACGACGTCAGTGGATGCAACCATTCCGCAACAGCTGCAAAAAGCGCAGCTCGATGCAGACGCCGCAAAAGCAGCGTATGAGGCCCAGCTTCGGGTATACAACAGCCGTAAGGAACTGTTCGACCAGGGCGCGCTTCCCCAACGCGACCTGGATTCCGCCGCAGTTGCCCTAGCGCAGGCGCGCGGCGCAAATGAAGTGGCCCAAAAGCAGCTGGCGGACTTGCAGCGGCTGGGGAAGGAACAAGCAATAAAGTCGGCCCACGGCTCGCGCTTGTCAGCGGAAGGCACCATGCTTAGTGCCGAAGCGCAGCTCAGTTACTCCATGATTCGAAGCCCCATTGATGGGGTCGTTACCGATCGGCCTCTCTACGCCGGCGATCTTGCGACTGCGAATCAGGCCATCCTTACGGTGATGAATCTGAGCCGGTTAATCGCCAAATCGCACATCCCGCAAACCCAGGCCGCAACGCTCAAAGTGGGGGACGCTGCGCAATTAAAGGTGCCGGGACTCGATGAACCTGTGAACGGCAAAGTGACTCTCGTGAGTCCCGCTCTGGATCCTGGAAGCACCACGATTGAAGTCTGGGTCGAAGCCTCCAAGCCGAATCCTGCCTTGAAGCCCGGCATGACCGTGCAGCTTGCAATGACTTCGAAGACCGTCAAAGACGCCATCGTCGTGCCGGCCAACGCCGTCTTCAAGAATCCAGAAGGCCAGGCCGACTACGTGGTGATCGCCGGCGCGGACCAGAAGGCGCATTGGCAGACGGTCGAACTCGGTGTGCGAAATGCGGACAACGTGCAAGTCGTCACAGGCTTAAATGCCGGGGCTCCGGTTATCACTTCCGGCGGATACGCGCTGCCGGACAACACCAAAATCAAAATCCAAGCACCCGAAGAGCAAGCCAAAGGGGACGAGAAAGCAGACAAAGCCGGCGATTCCTCAAAATCTGGCGCCAAAGAGAAAGACGACAAGGACTAGAACCGCATGGAAACTCGGCCTGAATTCTCCAATGCCATCTCGGCGACAGCCAAGGCAGGCCTGCCCTGGTTTCACCGCCTGTCTAATCCTATTTTATTTTTAATCGTCAGTTTGGCGCTGGTTGGCGGTTATTTGGCATTCACCATTCCCGTCTCCGTTTTCCCCAGTACCGATTTTCCCCGCATCCTCATCGGCGTGGATAACGGCGTAATGCCGATCGACCAAATGCTCGTGACCATCACGCGGCCTTTGGAGGAGGCGGTCAACAGCGTTCCCGGACTTCAAAAAGTCACATCGATCACCAGTCGCGGCTCCGCCGAAGTCGACCTGTTTTTTGAGTGGAACAGCGACATGATCCTGACATTGCAGCGCGTCGACGCCGTCGTCGCCCGCCTGCAGGCGGAGCTTCCTCCGACGGCCAAAGTAGAAACACACCGTATGACGTTCGCTGTTTTTCCCATCATCGGTTACAGCCTGACTTCAGACACCGTGCCCCCGAACAAGTTGTGGGAAATAGCGACGTACGACCTGAAGCCGCGCATCAACCGGCTCGACGGTGTCGCCACCGTCATCATCCAGGGCGGGCGGGTACCCGAGTTTCAAGTGACTCCTGATCCCGCCCGGCTTCTCACCGCCGGCATCACCGTCCCCGATATTCTCGACGCGATTCGCCGCACCAACCTGGTGGACTCGCCGGGTTTGATCGAGCACGACCACCAACTCGTGCTCGGGCTCGTCAGTGGACAAGTGCGAACTCCGGAGCAGATCGCGCAAATTGTCGTCAAGAACTCACCTGCGGGCGTGCCGATTCGGCTGGGCGACATTTCCTCGATCGCTCCGTCGGTAGCGCCTACTTACACGATGGTCACGGCCGACGGGAAACCCGCCGTGCTGCTCAATGTGAACCGCCAGCCCGAAAGCAATACTCTGGCGGTCGCCAACGAAGTGCACGCGCTGATCCAAGAGCTTGCTCCCACTCTTCCTTCTGGCGTGCATCTTGAACCGTTCTACGACCAGTCGACCATCGTCCACGATTCCATCTCGAGCGTTCGGGACGCTGTGCTCCTGGGAATCGTGCTTTCTTCGATCATTCTGGTGCTGTTCCTGCGTGACTGGGGAACTTCGTTCGTGGCCGGCCTGGTGATTCCCGTTACGCTGCTGATCACTTTCATTGTTTTGAAAGCGACGAATCAAAGCTTCAACCTGATGACCCTGGGCGGTCTCGCCGCCGCAGTGGGCTTGGTCATCGACGACGCCATTGTCGTCCTTGAAAATATTGTTTTGCACCGGGACGCCGGGCAAACCCGCCTTCAAGCCATCCAGGGCGCGCTGAAGGAATTGACCGTACCGCTGATCGGCTCGACGATTACCCCCATCGTCGTCTTTCTTCCCCTGATTTCCACTACCGGCGTGACCGGCACCTTCTTCCGCGCCTTGGCCGTCACCATGACCGTGTCGCTCCTCACCTCCTTGCTTCTGGCCTTGTCGTGGACTCCGACGCTCAGTCAGTATCTGGTTCGCCGGAAGGATAAGGAAACCGTTTCCGCCGCAGCACCTTCGGAAGGCCCCAACATGGCGGCGCTCCTTGCTGCGGAAGAAGCGCACCTTTCCGGCTTCTTCGGACGCATCGTGGGTTTCTATACCCGCGCCATGCAAGCCATCGTCAAGCGCCCCTGGATGTTGGCCGGGAGTTCGGTCGGGATCATCATTCTGTCCTACGTTTGTTACAGCCTGGTGGGCACCGATTTTCTCCCGGAAATGGATGAAGGAGGATTCATCCTCGATTACTACACTCCGCCGGGGAGCTCCCTCGCGGAATCCAACCGCATCCTCCTGCACATCGAGGATATTCTCCACTCCACGCCGGAGGTCGAGAACACCTCGCGCCGAACCGGTATGCAACTAGGTCTTGCGGCCGTCACGGAAGCCAACAACGGCGATTTCACTGTGAAGCTGAAGAAGGACCGGCAGCGCGGCATTGACGACGTCATCGAGGATGTCCGGTCCGAAATCAAGCACACCGAGCCGGCTGCGGATATCGAATTTGTCCAATTGCTGCAGGACATGATTGGAGACTTGACGAGCCAGCCCGAGCCGATTGTCATCAGGCTTTTCTCTCAGGACGGCAAACTTCTGAACGACACCGCCCCGCGCGTTGCGGATGCGATTGGAAAGATTCAAATTGGGAAATCGCGTCCCGTTGTGGATGTTCTCGACGGGGTGGAGAACACGATCAGCGGTCCGGCCGTGACCTTCCAGGTGAATCCCACCGTCGCGGCCCGCGCCGGATTCACTCTGGAGGAAGTCGCTGTGGACGCCTCCGCCGTGCTCGAAGGTGAACCCGCGGCGACACCGGTCGTTCTGAATGACCGAGCCTACACCATTCGCGTGCGCTTTCCTGATGAGAACCGGTCTTCGCTCGATCGCATGACCAACACCTTGCTGACCAGTGCGAGTGGGCACACCGCCACGCTCGGTTCGCTCGCGACCGTCACCAGCGACCCCGGCGAAACGGAAATTCGACGCGAGAATTTGCAGCGCCTTGTCCAAGTCACGGCCCGCTTGGAAGGCGTGGACATGGGGACGGGGGTTGCTGCCGTACAGAAAGCCGTCCGCGACATGCATCTTCCCTCCTCCATCCGCATCCAGTACGGCGGGCTATATGAAGAGGATCGGAAATCCTCGCGCGATTTGATGATGGTTCTGCTATTGGCTCTCTTGCTTCTGTTTGCCGTGCTTCTGTTTGAGTTCCGGACCTTTTCCGCACCCACGGCGATCTTGACTTCGGCGTTGCTCTCCACGTTTGGCGGTTTTCTGGCGTTGCTGCTTACGAGTACGACGTTTAACGTCGCGTCACGAATGGGCATGATCATGGTCATCGGCATCGTCGCCAAGAACGGCATTTTATTGCTCGACGCCGAACACCGTTTCCGCGACCTCGGATTTTCTCCCAAAGAAGCTATGATTCAAGCGGGCCGCCGGCGCCTGCGTCCCATCGCCATGACCGCGCTTGCGACGGTAGCCGGCATGCTGCCATTGGCGTTCGGGATAGGCGCCGGTTCCGAGATGCTAAAGCCCCTGGCGATTGTTGTGATTGGCGGCTTGCTCAGCTCAATGGTCCTTTCACTGGTCTTCACTCCGGCGATCCATTTCTATTTGCGCCCGCGAAAAACGGCAGCTGCATAAATCCCGTAAATCCCGCGAAATACGCCGGGTGCGGCGTTGTTTGAACGAAGATTGCTAATATTTAGGGCTCGCCCTTTCATGTCTTTCTAATCCTCCTTTCATCTCGCTGTCATAAACCTGGCGTTAACTCCGCTCCACTGGGACCGACGGTGTGTGCTAGAGCGATGTGAACCTGGGAATTTTCTAATGGCTCGCCAACTTCCCTGGACACTTCGCCACGGAGACTCATTGCGAATCCGGTTGCGATTGAAGGAGTTACTATGCGAACTTTTGCCGGTTTCCTGCTCTCGCTGGTTGGTTTGTTTTTGCTTTACCCGCCTGCCCATGCGCAGACAGAACGCACTGCGGGACAGGAACGACCTGGAGCAATCACTGGTAAGGTAACCGATTCAGGTGGTGCCGTCCTGCAAAGCGCAAAAGTCAAGGTGGAACCTGGCCCCATCGACGCCGTATCGGATGCTTAAGGGCAATTTCTCATAAGCGGCCTCGCCCCCGGCACTTACACAGTGACCATCCGGTATGTCGGATTCAATACCTTCACCAAGAGCGTTATGGTTTCGGCAGCGCAAGTCGCGAATGTGAACGCACAACTTGGGGTCGCTTCCCAAAACCTGGAAGTGTTGGTCACGGCAGAGCGGGCCTCCGGCGAAGCGGAGGAGGTCAACCGCCAGCGCAACGCAGACAACGTCGTCCAAGTGCTTACCTCGGATGTTATCCGCAGCCTTCCCAACGCCAACATGGCTGACGCCCTCGGCAGACTGCCGAGCGTCACCATCGAACGCGACGAAGGCGAGGGTAAGTACGTGCAGGTTCGCGGCACCGAACCGCGCCTTACCAACACCACCATTGACGGCATCAACGTTCCTTCACCGGAATCCGGTGTTCGGCAGATCAAATTCGACACCATTCCCGCCGACATCGTCGAGTCCGTCGAAATCAACAAGACCTTGCAGGCCAACATGGATGGTGATGGCATCGGCGGCTCCATTAATCTGGTCACCAAGACTGCGGGAGAACGGTCCACCATGAACTTCAGCAGCATGGCTGGATACACTCCGATTCTCGGGGGGCGCGGCCTTACGGAAAACACCGGGACGCTCGGCCAGCGTTTCGGTGCGGACAAGCGCTTCGGCATCCTCTTCGGGGGCTCTTACGACTGGAATGGCCGCGGCATTGACGACACCGAACCAGTTCCAGACATTGCCACTTTCCCCAACGGCACCGAGGCCCGCTACTTCGAGGCTGCCGACATTCGCGAATACCGCTACTACCGCAGCCGCTGGGGTGTCGCTGGGAGCGCGGATTACAAGATTGCTGACGGATCCAACATCTACGCCCGTCTCTTGTACTCGGACTTTCACAACTATGGCGATCGCTGGGTCTATTCTCTGACCGACAACACAACCGGTATTCTTCTGCAAGGGGCAAACGGCTGTGCAACAGATCCCACAACCGGACTAACGACGCAACCCTGCACCGGCGTTCCCTCCTTCAACGACCAAATTCGCCGACCGGATTACGCCGTAGGAAGTCTTTTGCTCGGTGGCAAGCACGTGCTCTCTACGACGTGGTACGCCTGGGACGTTTCCGCATCGCGTTCCCGCCAGATCGGCCAGGTGGGCGATCGCACGGCTTCTTTTGCTTCCGGTTTGGCTTCCAGCTCCTGCCAATATGACTTAGCCAACACCACAAGTCTCTACTTGCCTCAGTGGACCCCGAGCTGTTTTACGGAAGCTTATCAACAACAAAGCGATTTCCCGCTGACTCGCATGCAAGTGAACAACGGCCTGACCGCGCAACTGAACCTCCAGGGCACAGGAGCCATGGCCAAGCGCTATCACTTGGGTTCTCGCTTGGCCACCATCGAATTCGGAGGCAAGTTCCGCAACGGGCATAAATTCGCCAACACCTCGACAGACGACTATGACCCCTCCGGAACCGGTGCACCCCTTCAGCTGGGATCCTTCCCCAATAGTTTCTCCAACAGCGACTACTATCAAGGGGCCTACAAATTGGGGCCCAATCCCAGCTTCAACGCCATCTACTCCGCCTTTCGGGCCGACTTAGCCGCGAATCCGTCCAATTACACACTGACCCACGACATCTCGAGCCAATTCAACTTGGTTGAACAAGTCGCTGCTGGCTACGTGATGCACACCATCGATTTCAACAAGGTCCGCTTGGTCGCCGGCGTGCGTTTTGAAAACACCAATCTCAATACTGCCGCACCCATCTTCGATGGGAACGGCAACTTCCTTGGAATCAGTAATAATAACGGCTCTTATTTGAAGACTTTGCCGAGTGCTTCTCTCCGATTCACCCTCGGCAAGGACACTTACCTGCGCACCGTCTATAGCCGGGGCCTCTCGCGTCCTGATCCTCAAGACATTGCTCAAGCCGTCTCGTACAATTTCATTGGCCCGAATGACCCGAGGAACTCCGTCTCCCTCGGCAACCCCAGCCTCCGCGCCGAATCGTCGGACAACGTGGACGTTCTGATCGAACATTACATCAACCCTTTTGGAATGGTTACCGCCGGTTACTTCTACAAGAACTTGACCGAGCCGATCGTTTCGCGGACCGGAATCATTGCCAATTATCAACCCCCGGTTCCGGGGGCCCCGGCGGGCTCATACACGGTCACCCAGCCATTCAATGCGGGGAGCGCCTGGATCAATGGTTTTGAAGCAGCGTACCTCCAGCATTTATCCTTCATGCCTGGAGTGCTGAAGGGACTCGGCTTTTCCGCAAATTACGGCTACACGGCATCGCGGATCGCTTTCGGGCCCGATTTCGGTCGCGCCGATCATCCCCGGCTCCTGCGCAACGCCCCGAATAGCTGGAATATCAGTCCTACCTACGACCGTGGTCGAATCTCCGCTCGCGTTGGTTTGTCTTACAATCAGGCGAATATAGCTGGGTATGGGAACGGTCCCACCGGTCCGTTTGGCGACAACTATTTCTACTCGCATCTGCAGTTCGATGCCCAGGGCAGCGTGAGACTGGCGAATGGCCTTCAGTTCATCATGTATGGCCTGAATATCAACAACGAGGTTTTCGGCTTCTACAACGGCAGCCCGCAATACATGGTCCAGCGCGAATACTACCGGCCGACTATTGCCGCGGGCGTCCGCTGGTCGCCGCTGCACGAAAAATAGTCGCGCGGCAAATGAGGACTCACCGAACGATGCGCAAGACTTGGCATCAAAATGCCCTGATTTTCGTTGTGATCCTTGTTCCGGTTTCTTTTTTTGGAAATGCGGGATCGCGTCGCGATGGTTGGCTCGCGCCACAAAACGATCAGGTCACCGTATTGGTGGGAGCGGGCGACATCGCCGACTGCCGAAATCTCGCTGGCGCAGAAGCCACGGCCAAATTACTGGACCGGATTTCCGGAACGGTAATGGCCGTCGGCGACCTCGCGTATCCGGACGGCAGCACGGGAAATTTCGTCTGCTACGACAAGACCTGGGGCCGCGCGAGATTGCGCACGCGGCCTGCGCCGGGCAATCATGAGTTTCATTCCTCCCGCGCCACACCCTATTTTGATTATTTTGGTGTGTTTGCCGGCGATGAGAAGACGGGCTACTACAGCTACGATCTAGGCGCGTGGCACATCATTGTGTTGAACAGTGAGTGCAAAGACATCGGCGGTTGCGAAGCTGGCTCACCCCAGGAGAGATGGCTTCGCGCGGACCTGGCCTCCCATCCCGTGGCCTGCACGCTGGCCTATTGGCACAAGCCGCTGTTTAGTTCCGGCAGCGCCCACGGCACCGATTTGACCATGAAGCCCCTGTGGGATGCGCTCTACCAAGCCAACGCCGACGTGGTGGTCAACGGCCACGACCACGACTACGAGCGCTTTGCCCCCCAAACCCCGGAAGGCGCCCCTGATTCGGCTCGTGGCATTCGTGAATTTGTTGTCGGCACCGGCGGGAAGGGCCTTCGCCCGTTTAGCGCACCGAAGCCCAACAGCGAAGCGGGCAACGCCGAGGCTTTCGGAGTGCTGAAGCTCACGCTTCACGCTAACGGCTACGACTGGCAATTCATTCCAGAAGAAGGCAAGAGCTACACCGACTCAGGCAGCGGCGCCTGCCACTAATCTCGAAACCACTGTTTCTTCACTCCACCGCTTTGAGGAAGCTTGCCTGCGCGCAAGAGGCCTTATGGGTGCGCAGCACTGCCGGGCCCTTTAAATGCTCTTGCCAAAGAAACAGTCGCTCGTCACTCTTCTCGTCGCGCTTTGCCTTTTTGTGGCACAGTATTGTGGATGGCAGCTTCTGAGAACTCCAGCGCCTCCGGGCGAATCGCTTTTACCTACCCAAGTTTCGTTTTCTATCAGTTGGCACGCGTGTTTATCGTCCTCTCGGGCGAAATGCAATCCGTCGCAGTCGGGTGGGAAATCTATGAAATTACTCGCCGGCCCCTCGCGCTTGGCTTGGTCGGCCTGGTGCAATTTCTGCCCGGCATTCTGCTTTTTCTCGTGGCCGGTCACGCGGCGGATCGTTACGACCGGCGCAAGCTGATTGTCCTGTGCTATTGTGGCTCCTCGGTTTGTTCGGCCGCGCTACTGTTTCTCACGCTGGGCGGTTGCGGTTCCGCCTACCCCATCTATGCGGTCCTGTTCTTCGTGGGTGTCGCGCGTGCCTTCAGCGGACCGGCCACGCGCTCGCTGCTTCCTCAATTGGTTCCCGCGAAAGACTTTCAGAACGCCGTCGCCTGGGCTTCGGTTTTCTTCCAGGGCACAGTCATTCTGAGCCCTTCACTTGGAGGAATTATTTACGCGATCGCCCGCGGCCCCGCAGCGGTTTACGCACTTTCTCTTTTCGGGGCGATCGTGGCCGCCGTGTGCGCTGCAAAAATAAGAGTTCAATCTACCGGGCGCGCGCCAGAGCCGTTGAATTGGCAATCCACGCTGGCCGGCCTTCATTACATTTGGCGCGAGAAAATGATTCTCGGCTCCATCTCTTTGGATTTGTTCGCCGTTCTTCTGGGAGGCGCGGTCGCGCTGCTTCCCGTCTATGCCAAGGAAATTCTCATGACCGGTCCTTGGGGCCTCGGGCTCTTGCGCAGCGCCCCCGCTGTCGGCGCGGGCGTTATGGCCATGTTGCTCGCGCACAAGCCGCTGGGTCGCCAGGCAGGTTCCCGAATGCTGTGGTGCGTCGCAGGATTCGGCTTGGCCACCGTCTTTTTCGGAATTTCCCGAAATCTCTTCGTCTCGCTGTGTGCGCTCTTTCTCGTAGGAGCCAGCGACATGGTCAGCGTCATGGTTCGCCAATTGTTCATCCAGTTGGGCACGCCCGATAAAATGCGCGGCCGCGTCAACGCCGTGGATTCCGTTTTCGTCGGCGCTTCGAACGAGCTTGGCCAGTTCGAATCCGGTCTCACCGCTCACTGGTTTGGCACCGTACCGGCGGTGGTTCTGGGCGGGGTGGGCGCCATTCTGGTCACCGTTTTGTGGGCCTGGTGGTTTCCCGAATTACGAAAGTCGCAGGAGGTAGAACAATTCGCGGATTGACCGCTTCGCCTGAATTTACCAGGTGGGCCGTAAAGCCTCCGCGTTTTTAGGCCGAGGATATAAGGCCCCTCTTTCTTTTCCTCCCGAACTGCTCTCTATTTCTGTCCGAACGACCTATGGGCGGGCAGCCCAAAAGTAAAGCCTCTTCGTGGTCCTCCGCTGAAGTAGGGCGGTTGTGGGAGGAACCCACCGAAGCCATCTCGGAAAAACAAACCGAGAGGCCGTAGGAATCCTCGCCGCTTGCGGCGGGGAGGATGTCAATTTTTCTTTGCCTTGGATTCTTTCGCAGGCTTCGTTTCTTTTGCCGGCTTTTCTTCCATCCCGGGCATGGCCATGGCCATCGGCGTGGCATTTCCGGCAAACAGCTCTTTTTTCACGGACTCGGTAATTTTGTCCGCGTTCTTTACCAGCATCGTCGCCTGCCAAATCTCCTTCTCCGGGATCTGGCCCTTGAATGCCGGCATTCCCGTCATGCGAATCCCGTTTTCGACTTTCCAATAGGTCTCCCATGGCTCATCATCGGTCACGCCGACTCCGTGAAACAGTTGCGGCGGCGCGGGAAACATCCCTTGCGAAACGGCCGATTTGGGCTCGCCCGGCAGGCCGTGGCACATCGCGCACTGCTCTTTGTATACCTTCGAGCCGGCGATCAGATTCGCTTCATCCGCGGGCACCATCGGCTGCGGGTGCGGCAACTTATTTAGGTAGGCATGGAGCGCGCTTTTCGCCAGTTTTCTCTCAAGCGGCATCGGAGATGCGGAAGTCGCGACCGGTGCGAAACCCCACGAAAAGTAAACGTACATGCCCCCTGCAACCAACAGAATGGCAACCACGATTCCGAGGATGAAACCCTTAGCCATTACCTGTTCTCCTAGTCCCAGTCGGGATTGACAAAAAATGTTTCGGCGGGGTCTTGGTTCCGTCACAGTCTACGGTTTTCGCGGCCATTCTGCACGTTGCAAATTTCTGGATTTGTGTCTCGCCCGGGGTGAGGGGCGGCGCATGGCATATTTTGTGATCCGCTCCGGACCTCCTGTCACGTAACCTTTGCTCTCTCCGGGCCGTCCTATATAGGCATAGACTAAGCTTCCGTAGCCTATGTCCCTTCGTCGGAGCCGCCCTTGGCGTTACCTTTAATGCCGTGCCTTTTGGCGGCTGGCTCGCACGAATGTAGGTTTTTTTTCAATCTGTTAGGAGCGAATGAATGGGGCAGCTCAAGTCGATGGACCTACGCGAACCCGGTAGCCACTCGGCGACCGACGCGTCGCCGGCCAAGCCCTCGAAGAGTCTTTGGTGGCTCTGGGTGGTAGTCATTGCCGGCATTGTCGTGGGCATTTGGTATTTTCGAGGCTCGCGAATCACTAGCGAGGCAGCCGACCCTTCTCTACCCGCAACGTCAGGCAGAGGCCGCGGTGGCGCCGGCGGAATGGGCAATTTTGTCGTGCCCGTCGTGGTTGCCGCCGCGCAGCGTGGCGATCTTCCTGTCTACTTCAACGGACTGGGAACCGTAACGGCATTTAACACCGTCACCGTGCGCAGCCGCGTGGACGGTCAAATTGTCAACGTGGCCTTCAAGGAAGGTCAGTACGTTCACGAGGGGGATGTTCTGGTCCAGATTGACCCACGACCTTTTCAAGTCCAGCTCGAACAGGCCGAGGGTCAGCTCGCCAAGGATCAGGCGCAGCGCAAGGACGCCGAAGTCAATCTCGAGCGCTACAAGCTTCTCTTTAAGGAAGGTGTCATCCCGCAGCAACAGCTTGACACGCAGGCAGCATTGGTTGGCCAATTTGATGGCTCTATCACCTCGGATCAAAGCCAGATTGACAACGCCAAACTGCAACTCACCTATAGCCGCATCACCGCTCCCATCAGCGGCCGGGTCGGGCTGCGTTTGATTGACCCCGGCAATATCGTGCACGCGACCGACGCCAATGGCTTGGTGGTCATCACTCAGCTTCAGCCCATCGCCGTGCTCTTCAGCTTGCCCCAGGACGAGCTTCCCCAGGTCAATGCCAAGCTCCGTGCCGGGGTGCAGCTCACCGTCGACGCCTTCGACCGCGACGATACGCAAAAGATTGCCACTGGCAAATTGCTCACCATCGACAATCAAATCGACCCCACCACCGGCACCTATAAGCTCAAGTCTGTTTTTAACAATTCAGACAATGCTCTTTTCCCCAATCAATTCGTGAACATGCACCTGCTGGTTGATACCAAGCACAATCTCACCATCCTGCCGACTGCTGCCATTCAACGTGGTCCGCAAGGAACCTACGTCTATGCCGTTGGTAGCGACAACATCGTGAAAATCCATCCGGTCACCCTTGCGCAAAGCACCGGCAACCGCGTCGGCCTGAGCGATGGCTTGAATGCCGGCGAGTTGGTCGTCATTGATGGCCAGGACAAACTTCAGGACGGTAGCAGGGTCGCGCCCACGATCGCTAGCGGAAACAATGGCGGCGCGCAAGCGTCAACCAACGCCACGCCTGGGAATCCTAGCGCGCCTCCGGCCCCCAATTCTCCGCGCCGCCAGTCCGGAGGTTCCCGGCGATGAGCCCGTCGCGGCCGTTTATTCTGCGGCCGGTTGCTACCACACTCCTCATGGTGGGAGTCATTCTGGTGGGCTGGGTCGCCTACCGGCAATTGCCGGTCTCGGCTCTGCCGCAAGTCGATTACCCCACCATTCAAGTGCAAACGTTTTATCCCGGCGGCAGCCCCGAGGTCATGGCTTCTTCGGTGACCGCGCCGCTCGAACGCCAGTTCGGCCAGATCCCCGGGCTGAATCAGATGACCTCTACGAGTTCGTTCGGATGCTCCCTCATCACCTTGCAGTTCGTGCTCGACCTCAACATTGACGTCGCCGAGCAGGAAGTTCAGGCGGCCATCAATGGCGCCTCGAATCTCCTCCCACAGGGCCTGCCCAATCCGCCCATCTACAGTAAGATCAATCCGGCGGACGCGCCTATTCTGACGCTCGCCCTTGCTTCTGACAGCCTTCCGCTTTCCAAGGTGGAAGACTTGGCGGACACCGCCTTCGCGCAGAAAATCTCCCAGCTTTCCGGCGTCGGATTGGTTAGCATCAGCGGCGGCCAGCGTCCCGCCGTTCGCATTCAAGCGAATCCCACCGCGCTTGCTTCCTACGGCCTGAGTCTCGAAGACCTCCGCACTGCACTCGCCCAGGCCAATGTGGACATGGCCAAGGGCACGTTTGACGGTTTGCACCAGGCCTATACCATCGGCGCGAACGACCAGTTGCTGTCGAGCGATGGTTACAAGCCGCTGATCATTGCGTATCGCAACGGCGCGCCGGTCCGCGTCCGTGACGTCGCGAACGTCATCGACGGCGTGGAAAACGACAAGCAGGCCGCATGGGCCAATAAGAATCCCGCTGTCGTTCTCAATATTCAGCGCCAGCCCGGCGCCAACATCATCGCCGTGGTCGATCGCGTGAAGAAGCTTCTCCCGCAGCTTCAAGCTGCCCTTCCGGCTGCGGTCAAAGTGGATATTCTCACCGATCGCACCACCACCATCCGCGCGTCCGTGGACGACGTCCAATTCACGCTGGTGCTCACCATCGCCCTGGTCGTGATGGTCATTTTTCTTTTCCTCCGCAGCGTCCGCGCTACGGTCATTCCCAGCATTGCCGTGCCCTTGTCGCTGGTCGGTACTTTCGGCGTGATGTATCTCTTGGGCTATAGCCTCAACAACTTATCCCTCATGGCGCTCACCATTTCCACCGGCTTCGATAAAACGGCTGATGTTTTCAATCATGACGATGTCAGCCGTTTTATCGAAGCCGGCGACTCGCCTCTACAAGCGGCGCTAAAAGGTTCCGAGCAAATCGGCTTCACCATCGTCTCGCTGACCGTCTCGCTGATTGCCGTGCTCATTCCTTTGCTCTTCATGGGCGACATCGTTGGCCGCCTTTTCCGCGAATTTGCCGTCACCCTGGCCGTCACGATTCTGGTTTCCGCATTCGTCTCCCTCACGCTCACGCCCATGATGTCCGCCAAGCTTCTC
>Ga0209159_1000733_pt1 | contig 27926 bp, 28 predicted proteins | sample GraSoiAngelo_144_FD_185901 | JGI IMG/M metagenome (GOLD analysis project Ga0209159, IMG submission 185901) | Grasslands soil microbial communities from the Angelo Coastal Reserve, California, USA - 14_1009_02_40cm (SPAdes) (version 2) | ecosystem: Environmental > Terrestrial > Soil > Grasslands ...
GCCGCCGTCGTCGCTCTCATCAAGGGCCGCTAGGCGACGCGCCTCACGTCGTCCCTGACGCCGCGGCCGCTCGCGCGCCACGGCACCGTGGGGACCCGCACCGACGTCACGAGCGCCGCGAAGCCGAGGGCCAGCAGCACCGCGTGGGCGACGTGGCCGTACTCCCAGCGCGCTCGTAGCACCTGCCCGTCCGGCGGCAGGGCCCCGGGGCGGTAACTCAGCCCAGCGCTGATTCACCGGAGCGCGACGATCATGCGGCCCTCCTCGGCTCACGCCCGAAGACCTCTCGCAGCTCGTCCTTGGCCGCCTCCAGTCGCCGCCGGTCCCGAGCGGCAAGGTTCTTGCCGCTGCGGTTGATGAAGAGGTTCACCGTGCCCTTGGTGCGACGACTGCGCAGAACGGATTGCCGGAGGCCCCGGGCGATCTCCTTGGGCGGGCGCGTGAAGATGCCGGGCGGCAGATCCATGGCGTTGGAAGTTTCTGCGACGTGGCGAACCCACTGCGTTCCTTTGCGTGCGCGCGCGGCGGTCTTTTTCCTGGCCATGACTTCAGCCTAACCCTGGCGACAACTGGTATGCGCGCGGTATGCGCGCGACAACCGGGACGCGCCGACCACAGAGGTGGACGGCGCCTACGATCGCGTGAAGGAACCGGCGATGCTCGAGACGGACCGGACCCCACGCGTTGCGCCAGGCGTGAAGGTCGTGCTGAACCCGTAGCGCATGGGCCGATCTACGGCGCGCGCCAGACCGTCCCGGCCTGATTGAAGCGCAGGCCCAGCGTGCCGTCGGCGGCCACCTCGAGCGCGGCCCAGCTCGGGCGCACGCCAGCTCCGCGCTCCGGCCGCGACATCATGTAGAGCTGCGCCTTGCCGTCGCTCATGGCGCCGAGCCACATGCGCGTGTCGCCACGGGGATCGAGGAATTTGAGGATGGGGGCGGTGTTCGTGTTGGTCAGCGTCAGCGTGGCGCGAGTCCAGCCGTCCTTGTCGATGAGCTGGAGCGCCGGCTCGTTGCCGTGCTGCACGCCGAGGACCACGCGAGGCCCATTGCCTTCGACCCGCACGCCCGAGATCGAATCGACGACGACCCGCTCCTTGCCCGCGTCGTCGGACACGCGGATGATCGGCAGGTCGTTGTCGTCCATCGCGATCATCACGCGCGGCCGCTGCTTGCCGTCGTAGACGAGCAGCCCGATCTCGTTGTCCACTCCCTCGCCCAGCATCGCGCGAATCTTGCCGGTCTTGTCCTTCAGGACGAACTTCTGAGCTTCGACGGTCGAGGTTCTGGGTGCCGTCTGGCCCATGACGACGAGGGCGATGAGGGCCAGGGCCGCCACCGTCGCGGCACGTTTAAAGAGCCGGTTCTGCCGCTCGAGACGCTCGATCCGCTGTACGAGGTCCACCGAGTCGCGCATCACTTGTCCCCCCAGGATGATCGGCAGGCCGCTCTTGTCGCCGAGGACGATCACTTTCGCATTGGGGCTCTTCGACAGCTCATGCGTTTCGATGATAGGAGGATGGCGGAGGTTTGCCGCCATGAAAACTGGGCGAAGCTGTTCAGCGCCCCAGCGTGGCGAGCACCTCGCGCGCGATGAGCCGGCCGCGGAGCGCCATGACCTTCTCGCCGGTCGCGGCGCGCGCAAGGGCGGGCGAGCCGAAGTACCCGCGGCGGCCGCGATCGAGCTGCTCGAAGCTGCGCGCGCCCCGGCGCAGCCTCTCGCCGACGTCCACCCACACGGGGCGCAGGCGGCGGGCGACGGCGCGGCGCACGAGCCTCGGCGCTCGCGCCAGCATCAGCGACGTCTCCAGCTCGCCCGAGTGCCACTCGCGAGCAGGCCGACGGCTTCGCATGAGCGCGAGCACGCGATCGTTCAGCATCGCGTTCGGAGGCTTCGCACCGGGCGCGAACCCCGCAACCGCCACGCGGATCCTGCGCCGACGACGGAGCACCCGGTGCGCGGCGGCCATCGCGCGGAGATGGTCGGGATCCGCCTGATAGTTCACGAGGACGAAGTTGCGGAACCCGTGGTGGGCGAGCGCCGTGACGATCTCCACGATGACGCGCGAGAGCGTCCGGGTGGACAGCGAGACGGTGCCGCCCCAGCTCACGGCGAGCGTGCTCACGCCGTAGGGAAGCGCCGGCGCGAGAATCGGACGATAGCCGGCGCGACTCAAGTGCGGCGCGATGCGCCGGGCCAGCTCCTCGGCGCCGAGCCAGTCCACGAGCAACGGCAGGTGAGGGCCATGCTGCTCGATGGCGCCGAGCGGGAGGAGAACGACGCTGCGCCGGTCACGCGCGAGACGCGCGGCTTCGCGAAACGTCAGCTCGGCGAGCTTGAGCACGACGCGCGCGATGCTATCACCGATGTCTTACCCGCCGGCGTGAGCCGTCGAGCGCGTGATGTCACCGAGCGCGTCAGGACATCGGGGCCGGCCGCTTGAGCACGAGCGGCCACGCGAGCGCGGCAGCCAGGACGCCCTGGACGAACGTCACCACCGCGAACGCCCCGTAGTTGCCGTGGCCGAGCACGGCGGCGCCGATCGCCGTGCCGATGATCACGCCGGTCTGGTTCGTGAGCGCCAGGAGTCCGAACAGCGCACCGCGGTGGGCCGGCGAGAACTCCGCGGTGTAGGCGAGGATGCCCGGACGACTCGCGGAGTTGGTGAAGGCGAGCAGCGTGGCCAGCGCCACGGCCAGCGGCAGGAAGAGCTGGACGCCGAACAGCGCGAGACCGAGGAGGCCGGCGGTAAGCTGCGCGGCGACGAAGACCGCGGGCTTGGGGACGCGATCACCGAGCCAGCTTCCGATGACGTTGCCGGCGATCGCGCCGAGCGCGACGATCGACAGCGCCGGCGCGACGGCAATGGCCGACAGCGTGTACGCCAGCATCAGGAACACCGGCAGGTAGATCGTCACCATCATGAACATCGAGCGCTCGATCAGGTTGGCGCTCATGAGGCTCCAGAGACCGCGCACGCGGACCAGGGCGCGATAGGTGGCGGGCACGCTGGCCGTGGCCCGGCGCGGCCTGGCGTCGGGGAACCAGCGCAGCACCGCGAAGGCCAGGAGCAGGAGCAGCACGCCCATCGTGGCGAAGGCCCAGCGCCATCCGAACGCGCCACCGATCGCGCTCATCGCCGGCACGCCCGCGATGGCGGCGAAGCTGAATCCGACGTTGAACCAGCCCATGGCGCGCGACAGGCGCTGGGCGCGGCAGAGATCCCCGAGCGCGGCCAGCGTGCTCGTCGGCGCGACCGAGTTCACGAGGCCGGCGACGAACCGGATGACGACGAGCGTCGCGAAGCTCGGCGCGATGGAGGCAGCGAGGGCCAGCAGGCCACTGCCCGTCAGCGAGAGCACGATCATCGGTCGCCGTCCGAACCGGTCGGCGAGCAGGCCGGCAAAGGGCGAGCTGAGCGCCTGGGGAACCGCCGAGACGACCGCCAGCACGCTGGCCTGTCCGAGCGGGAGGCGAAGATCGCGAGCGATGTCCAAGAGCAGGGGGCCGATCATCGTCATCGACGTGATGATGCCCATGACGATCGCCGTGGTGAGCGCGAGCGTTCCCCGGCCGACGTCCGGCTCTTCACCGGGAGCGCTCACGGCGCGCGGCTACTGACAGCTACCGGGATCGTTGATCAACAGGCTCAGCGTGCCGCCCGCCGGATCGTACTGAAAGTCGTTCCCGCTGCACTGAAAGCGCGGCGCCGCGGGAAGAAGAGCGAGCACGGCGGCCTTGTCGGCCGGCAGGGCGCCGTGCTCGCTGCGATACGTTTCGAGCGTCGTCCGGATGGTGCCGAGCGTGGCCACGTCGGCGGCCAGCTTGGCGCCGGCCAGTGGCCGCTGATTCTGCAGCGTCTCCACGGTGGCCGTCGTGGACATCACGTACTTGTACAGGAACGTGCCCGCGAGGGCGACGACCACGAGGACGATCAGGATCTCGATCAGGCCGAAGCCGCGATTCACTGGCCGAATTGTACTCCGGCCCGCTGGTCACGGCCCCGCGCTGACGCTACTCCTTGATCTTCTCGCCGAGGTCTTCGAGCGCTTCGCCTGCCTTGCGCCGGGCCTTGCCGATGGCCTCTTGCGTCTTGCCGGCCGCGCGGTCCGCGGCACCTTCGGCTTCGAGATCTCGATTGTCGGTCACCTGACCCGCTTTCTCCTTCACGTAACCCTTGGCCTTCTCGACTTTGCCTTCCATCTCGTCCTTGTTCATGACGCACCTCCCTGGGCACCTCCGAACGTGCAACGCGGGTGCCAGCGACCGCCTGCAACGCTTTTCCTGTTGCGAGCCGAGCACCGGTCTGCTTCTCTGTGAACACCTCGCTTCGAAAAACCTGGCACCACTCAAGGGAGACCCAACATGCGCACGATCATCATCGTCCTCGCATCGCTCGCGACCGCTGCGTCGCTCGCTCTCGCACAGACCACGACCACGCCGACGCCGACACCGACTGGGCCGACGACACCGTCGACCGCGTCGCCGTTCCTGATCGAGCAATTTCTCGTGGGATCGTGGATGGTGACGCGCACACCTACGAGCCCGACACCGAACACCACGACGCCCGGCACGACGACGACTCCGAACGGCACGACCGGGGCGACAACGACGCCAACGTCGACACCAACGCCGGAGCTCGTCACGTTCACGGCGACCGGCGAGGCGCTCGAGAGCCGTCCTCCCCTCATCACGACGGCCTCGGGAACTGTTTTTGAAACGCCCGGTCATGGCGCGTGGGACTTCAACGACGCGGGCGTCTTCGTGGTGACACTGGTCGCGCTCGTTCAGCCCGCGCCGACCAGCACGGCGACGACGCCGGCCGCTCAGACGCTCGGCACCGAAACCGTGAGCCTGCAGCTCAGCGCGAACCCGTCCGACGGGACGCTGACGGGCACGTTCACGAGTCAAACGCGCGACGTCACGGGCACGGTGACCAGCTCGGAGCAGGGCACCGTGCAGGGCGCGCGCATCCTCGCCCAGACGCCGACGGCCACCGGCTCCTCGACCAGCGCGCCCACGACCGTCTTCGGCAATATGCTGCCGGCCGCGACGACGAGCGTCTTCGGGGCCCAACCGACGCCCTGACGCGATCCACACCCGAGCCGCACGGGGCACTGGCTTGACCGCGCATCGCCGGGCCGCATAGTCTGGCCCGGCGATGCCACGCCCAGGCAGACTCGACTACGGCTGGGCGGTGGTGGCAGGCCTCTGCGTCACCGAGACGGTCTCGTGGGGCATCATCTATTACGGCTTCCCGGTGATGCTCCGCCCGATGGAGGCCGAGCTGGGATTCTCGCGCGCCGAGATCACCGGCGCGTTCTCGGCCGGCCTGGCCGTCGCCGCGCTGGCCGGTTTGCCCGTCGGCCGCTGGATCGACCGCCACGGCGCTCGCTCGCTGATGACGGTCGGCTCGATCCTGGCCACCGCGCTCGTCGTGCTGTGGGCGTCGTCGCACACGCTGCTCGCGCTCTACAGCGTGTGGATCCTCATGGGCCTGGCGATGGCGGCCGTGCTCTACGAGCCGGCGTTCGCGGCCATCGTCGGCTGGTTCCCGGCGCGCCACCGCGACCGCGCGCTGCTGGCCGTCACGATCGTCGCCGGGTTCGCCAGCACGATCTTCATGCCGATCGAGGCGTGGTTGCTCGTCCGCTTCGGCTGGCGGCAATCGCTGCTGATGCTCGCCGCCGTGCTCGCCGTGATCACGATCCCGATCCACGTGCTCGTGCTCCGACGCCCGCCCCACGCGGCGCGGCCGCGCGACGGCGCGATCACCCACGACGACCGTCCCGGCGTCACGCTGAGCGTCGCCGCGCGGACCGCGGTCTTCTGGGTGCTCGCGGCGGCGTTCTTCGCGGGCAACTTCACGACGAACTCCGTCACCGTCCACGTCATTCCCTATCTCAGCGAGCACGGCTACTCGCCGACGGTCGCCGCGGTCACGATCGGCTGGATGGGCGCGATGCAGGTGCCGGCCCGCATCTTCTTCGCGCCGATCGCCGCGCGGTTCGGCCACGGCGGCGTCACCGCCGCGATCTTCTTCATGCAGGCGGCGGCGATGGCGCAGCTCGCGCTGATCTCGTACGTGCCCACGCTGGTGCCGATGATCGTCATGCAGGGCGCGGCCAACGGCATGGCCACGCTCGCGCGGGCCACGGCGATCGCCGCCATCTTCGGGCCGCTGCACTACGGCTCCATCGCGGGCGCCATCGCGCTCGGCGCCAACGGAGCGCGGGCTCTCGCACCGGTCGGCGCGTCGTTGCTGCGCGACGCGCTGGGATCGTACGAGGCCGTCTTCTGGCTCATGGCCGCGCTGCTGGTCGTCGCCGCCACGGCGGTCGCCCTCACACTGCGCCTGGGGCGACCGGTGCCGACCGCATCTCCCGAGGCTCCCACGACTTCAGCGAAAGGAGTGAGCGATGAGACTGCGTGACGCGATGGAGAGAGTCGTACGGGGAGAGTTGGCCCCGCCGCCCGTGGCGACGCTCCTCGGCATCAGCCTCGCGTCGTTCAAGGACGGCGAGGCGGTCGTCACGCTGGCGGCCGGCGACAGCCACACGAACCCGATGGGGACGGTGCAGGGCGGCGTGCTGGCGGCGCTGGCCGACGGTGCCATGGGCTGGGCGTACATGACGACGCTCGGCGAGGGCGAGAGCTACACGACGCTCGAGATGAAGATCAACTTCCTGCGCCCTGTGTGGAAGGGCACGCTGACGGCGACCGCGCGGATGAAGAAGGGCGGCAAGACCGTCGGCCTGGTCGAGTGCGACGTGGCGGACGCCGAGGGCAACCTGGCGGCCTACGCGGTCAGCACCCAGATGACCCTGCGCGGCGCCCAGGCGGCGGGGCGCTGACCGGCGGTTGCGTTCGCGCGGTGAACCTGCTTTGCTTGGCGCCGCTCGAACCACGGCTCGTGCGATGGGCTCCGTTCTCGAACCGCCCGCGCGGAGGTGCACTCATGAGGCTGATGCTGCTCGCGATCGTCCTTTTCCTGCTGGCGCCGCCAGCGTTCGCCCAGATCGCCGTCTCGGTGAACGACAACAAGGTCATGCTGGACAACGGCACGGTGAAGGTGGTGCCCAACGCGCCGCCCGACACGCTCTCGGTGATCGACCTCAAGAGCACGCCCCCGCGCGTCGTGAGCGAGATCCCGGTGCCCGGCAGCGTCGTGGGCCCGCCGTTCAGCGTGGCCATCACGCCCGACGAGGGCCTGGCGCTCGTGACGGCCGCCATGAAGGTGGACCCGAGCGATCCGACGAAGCAGGTGGCCGACAACCGGCTGTCGGTGGTGGACCTGCGCGCCAATCCGCCTCAAGTGATCGCCACCCTCGAAGCCGGGAAGGGCGCAGCCGGCGTGTCGATCAACCGGCAGGGCAACCTCGCCCTCGTCGCCAACCGCAGCGAGGGGACAGTCTCGGTCTACTCGATCCAAGGCCGCACGGTGACGCCGGCGGGCAAGGTCACGCTCGGTGACGAGAAGACCGGCGTCAGCCACGCGGCCATCACGCCCGACGGGAAGATGGCGCTGGTCAGCCGCGACGGTGACGACCGCATCTCCGTGCTGTCGATCGAGGGGACCAAGGTCGAGCACACCAAGCGCGATCTGAACGCCGGCCTCCGGCCCTACGGCGTCGACATCAGCAGCAAGGGCGACATCGCGGTCGTCGCCAACATCGGACGCGGTCAGGGCGACGCCGACACCGCGAGCCTGATCGATCTCCGCGCGAATCCGCCGCGCGTGGTGGACACGATCACCGTCGGTCAGACACCCGAAGGCATCAAGCTCTCGCCCGACGGCTCGCTCGTCGCGATCATCGCGATGAACGGCAGCAACAAGCCCAGGCAATCGCCGTTCTTCAACGACCACGGCAACCTCGTCCTGCTGCGCGTCAGCGGCGGCAAGTTGAGCAAGGTGGCCGAGGCGCCGATCGGCCACTGGTCGCAGGGCGCCGCGTTCTCACCCGACGGCCGCACGATCCTGGTCGGCAACATGGTCGAGAAGGAAGTGTGGGTCTTCGAGTGGGACGGCAGCGCGTTGAAGCAGACCGCGAAGCTCAAGGTCAACGGCGGCTCAGCCGCCGTACGGATCGCGGACAAGTAGCGCGCGCTCGTTCGTTCTCAGCCGTCAGCTCTTCGCGGCGGCGCCGGCGCCGAGGCCGACTGGGCCAGGCCGGTGCCGCCGACCTCCTGGTTCGCGGGGCGCTCATCACGCCGCTCACCAGCACGCGGCTCATCGTCGCTTGACGAGGCTCGCCCGACGACCTACTGTGACGCCGTCGTGATTCTCCATCGGCTTGTGATCGTTGGTCTGGTCGTCGCCCTCCTGGCGCTCGCGCCCGTCGCCCATGCGAGCCCGCCGGATCAGTCCTGGATCGCCGGTCTCTACGACAACGGCGATTTCGACGACGTCGTGCTCTTGATTACGGGCGACCTCGGTGCCATCCAACCGAGCACCGTTTCGCCGTTGCGCCCGGTGGCTGCTGCCGTCGGTCTCGTCACGCCGATGGACAGCGAGCCTCGGCGGCCGTCTCCGCAGTCATCTGATCTCAGTCGCGCGCCACCGCTCGCCTGATCTCCCGCCGCAGACCTGATTTAGTCGGCCCATCTGCGCTCGGCATGGTCGCTGGTCCGCGGCGACCGCCTCGCCTGCGCGTGGGCTCGAGCGCGAATCTCACGAGCGTTTCGCAAGCGGCACACGTTGGTTTACGGGAGGCCGAGCATGATGCGTACAGGCATGTGGTTCATCGTTGGCGTGGTACTGCTGTGGGCGGGCATCGTTCAGGCTGGCCCCAACCAGCTCTTGAACGGGGACTACGCGTTCACGGGCGAGGCGTCCTGCCTCACCGACCTCACACCGCAGGATGGAAGGTTCGTCGTGTCGTTCAGCGTGCGCGGGGTCCGGACCTTCAATGGAGACGGCACGGGAACGCTCAAAGGCCGGAGTGTCGGCTTCAGCGGTGGCGCGTTCTCGAACGACTTCCAGGCCTTGTTCACGTATGACGTCGAGTCCGACGGCACCTTCACCACGCAGGTGACCGGGCAGCTGACGGGGAAAGAGCTCACGGGCGAACGTGCCGGCCAGACGTTCACGATCGATCACTTCCCGGAGCTCAGCGGTCAGATCTCCCAGGACCACAAGAGCTTGACGCTCGCCAGCGACGCTGCGACCGAGGAGGACGCAGTAGAAGGTGATCATTCATGACCGATCTCGCGCGCTTGGGCCTGGCGCTCGTCGGATTCGCCGTCGCGGTTGTCGCCGCCGGGATCGTGCTCGGCTTCATCGCGGCGAGGATGGCGAAGGCACGCGGTCGTGACTGAGGGGGGCGGGGCACCTACGGCCGCGCGTGGTCGCCTCGCCCTTCTATCCCGTCTCGGCGGCGGTGGTGGTGGCGCCGAGGCCGACCGGGCAGGCCAGCCCGGTGCCGCCGAGGCCGCAGTAACCGAACGGGTTCTTCGCCAGGTATTGCTGGTGATAGTCCTCGGCGAAGTAGAACTCGGGCGCGTCGAGGATCTCGGTGGTGATGTGCCCGTAGCCCGCGCGTTCGAGGACGCGCTGGTACGCGTCGCGCGAGGCCTCGGCCAGCCGGCGCTGCTCGGGTGAGTACACGTAGATCCCGGAGCGGTACTGCGTGCCCACGTCGTTGCCCTGACGCATGCCCTGCGTCGGATCGTGGCCCTCCCAGAACCGCGCGAGCAGCGTCTCGTACCCGATGATTTTCGGATCGAACACCACGCGCACGACCTCGTTGTGGCCGGTGCGCCCGGTGCAGACTTCCTCGTACGTCGGGTTCGGTGTATAGCCGGCCGCGTAGCCGACCGCGGTGGTCCACACGCCCGGCGTCTTCCAGAAGAGCTTCTCGGCGCCCCAGAAGCAGCCGAGGCCGAACAACGCCAGCTCCAGGCCGTCGGGATAGGGCGGCGCGATCGCGTGGCCGGACACCGCGTGACGATCGACGATGGGCATGGGCTGCGGCCGACCCGGCAGCGCCTGCTCGCGCGGTGGCATCGCGACCTTCTTCTTCCAGGCTCCCAGCATGGCGTCCTCCTTGCGTGAGACACAGCGTACCCGCTCGGCGGTGCGGTCGGATGCAGAACTTGCTGCGCGTCCGTGGCACACTTGGGCCGGAGGAGCGAGCATGTCCACGCCATCCCGACTCATGGGCGCTGAGATCAAGCGCAAGGAAGATCCACGCCTCATCACCGGCGCCTCGGCGTACGTGGGTGACATCACCCTGCCGGGCCTGCACCACGTCGCGTTCGTCCGGAGCCCGCACGCTCACGCGCGGATCCGGCGCATCGACGCCGCCGCCGCGCTCCGGCGCCCCGGCGTGCGCGCCGTCTTCACCGGCCGCGACATCGAGGGACGCTGTGCCCCGCTGCCGCTGGGGGGCGGTGGTGAAGGTGGCGCGGCCACCGCGGCGCCCAAGCGCGCGCACCTGGCGCTCTCGCTCGACCGCGTCCGGTACGTGGGCGAGGCGGTGGCGGCCATCGTGGCCGAGTCGGAGTCGGTGGCCCGCGATGCCGTCGACGACGTCGTCGTGGAGTGGGAGCCGCTGGCTGCCGTCAGCGAGCAGTTCGCCGCGATGGCCGACGGCGCGCCCCAGATCCACGACGACGCGCCCAAGAACATCGAGCACGAGAACCGCATCACCGGTGGCGAGCCCGACGCCGTGTTCGCGCGGGCCCAGCGCGTCGTGCGCCAGCGGATGATCAGCCAGCGTCTGTGCGGCGTCCCGATGGAGGGCCGGGCCACGCTGGCCGCGCCCGATCCCGCGACCGGCGGCCTCACGATGTGGGCGACCACGCAAGCGCCGCACGGGTTCCGCAACGAGCTCGCCGGCGCGCTCGGCCTCGCCCAGAACCTCGTCCGGGTCATCGCGCCCGAGGTCGGCGGCGGCTTCGGCGTGAAGTTCGGCGTCTATCCCGAGGACGCCACGCTCGCCGTCATCGCGCTCAAGCTGCGGCTGCCCGTCCGCTGGGTCGAGACGCGGACCGAGCACATGCTGGCCACGACGCACGGGCGCGACCAGGTCGCCGACCTCGAGGCGGCCGTCGACACCGACGGGACTATCCTCGCGCTCCGCATGCACGTCATCGCCAACGTCGGCGCGTACCCGATCTTCACGTTCATTCCCGACCTCACGTTGTCCATGGGCATCGGCGTGTACCGGATCACCAACGTCGACCTCCGCTCGACGTGCGTCTTCACGAACACGACGCCAGTCGCCGCGTATCGCGGTGCGGGCCGGCCGGAGGCGGCGTACTACCTCGAGCGGTTGGTCGATTGCATCGCCGCCGAGCTGAAGCACGCGCCCGAGGTCGTGCGCCGACGCAACTTCATCCCACCCGACGCGTTCCCCTATCAGGCGCCGACCGGACAGCGGTACGACAGCGGCCAGTACGACCGTGCGCTCACCAAGGCGCTCCAGCTCGCCCACGTCGACGACCTTCGCAAAGAGCAGCGCGTGCGACTGGAGCGGCGTGATCGGCACCTGCTCGGTGTCGGCATGTCGTGTTACGTCGAGATGTGCGGCTTCGGGCCCTTCGAGAGCGCGGTGGTCCGCGTGGAGCCCGGCGGGATGGTGACCGCGTTCACCGGCACGTCCGCCCACGGCCAGGGTCACGAGACGACCTTCGCCCAGATCATCGCCGATCATCTCGGCGTGGACTTCGACCACGTCGTCGTCCGTCACGGCGACACCCTCAACACGCCGATGGGCAACGGCACCGGGGGCAGTCGCAGCCTCGCCGTCGGCGGCACCGCGATCCTCAATGCGACGCTGAAAGTGCAGGACAAGGCCAAGCGTCTGGCCGCGCATTTGATGGAAGCGGCGCCCGAGGACATCGTCGTCGGCGACGGCGGCTATCGCGTGCGTGGCGTGCCGGACCGCGTCGTCACGCTCGGCCAGATCGCGGCCAAGGCGTACGGCGCCGGCCTGCCGTCCGGAATCGACAACGGCCTCGAGGCCACCGACTTCTTCAGCCCGCCCCAGCTCGTCTATCCGTTCGGCGCTCACGTCGCCGTCGTCGAGGTGGATCGCGAGACCGGCCACGTGACCTTGCGCGATTTCGTCTCCGTCGACGACTGCGGCGTTCGCATCAGCCCGATGATCGTCGCGGGCCAGGTGCACGGAGGCCTGGCTCAGGGCATCGCCCAGGCGCTCGTCGAGCGCCTCGTCCACGACCAGGACGGCCAGCTGCTCACCGGCTCGCTCATGGACTACGCCGTGCCGCACGCCGAAGACCTGCCGTCGTTCACGACCGGAGAGACCGTGACGCCGACGCCGTTCAACCCGCTCGGCGCCAAGGGCATCGGCGAGGCCGCGACGATCGGCTCCACGCCGGCCACCGTCAATGCCGTCGTGGACGCGCTGACGTCGTTCGGCGTCCGCCATCTCGACATGCCGCTCGGTGGCGAGCGCGTGTGGCGTACGCTCCGTCGAAGTTGACAGCGCGCCAGGTGGGTCGCATAGTGGCGCTGACCGCTCATGGCCAACGCTCACACGGTCGGTGATCTCCGGGCTCGAGGCTGGCAGCGCAAGTCGGTCAAGCAGGAGCTGCGCGACAATCTGATCGCCCGGCTCCGGAAGGGCGACTCCTTCCTGCCCGGGATCGTCGGCTACGACGACACCGTCGTGCCGCAGATCGAGAACGCGATCCTGGCCGGCCAGGACATGATCTTCCTCGGCGAGCGCGGCCAGGCCAAGACGCGCATCGCGCGGCTGCTGGTGGGCCTGCTCGACGAGGAGATCCCGGTGCTGGCCGGCTGCGAGATCAACGACGATCCGCTCGCTCCGATCTGCGCGGGCTGTCGCCAGCGCCTGGCCGAGCAGGGTGACAAGGCCGCCATCGAGTGGATCCCTCGCGACTGCCGCTACGGTGAGAAGCTGGCCACGCCCGACATCACGATCGCCGATCTGATCGGCGAGGTCGATCCCATCAAGGTGGCCGAGGGCCGCTACCTCGGAGACGAGTTGACGATCCACTACGGCCTGCTGCCGCGCACGCATCGCGGCATCTTCTCGCTCAACGAGCTGCCCGACCTCGCCGAGCGCATCCAGGTCGGCCTGCTCAACATCATGGAGGAGCGCGACGTCCAGATCCGCGGCTACAAGGTGCGGCTGCCGCTCGATCTCTACGTGGTGGCCAGCGCCAACCCCGAGGACTACACGAACCGCGGACGGATCATCACGCCGCTCAAGGACCGCTTCGGCTCCCAGGTCCGCACGCACTACCCCAAGAAGCTCGACGACGAGATCGCGATCATGGAGGCCGAGCAGACGGTGTTCGGCGACGGCGTGGCGACCCAGTGTCCCGACTACATGAAGCAGATCGTCGCCGAGCTGACGCACCTGGCCCGCCAGTCGTCGGACGTCAGCCAGCGCTCGGGCGTGTCCGTGCGCGTGAGCATCTGCAACTACGAGAACATCCTCGCCAGCGCGCTCAAGCGCGCGATCCGGCTGCGCGAGGAGATCGCGGTGCCGCGCGTGAGCGATCTCGGCGCGCTGGCCGCGTCCACCGTCGGCAAGATCGAGCTCGAGTCGGTCGGCGACGGCAACGAGGAGAAGCTGCTCGGCCGGCTCGTCCAGAAGGCCGTCCACAACGTCTTCGGCCGCCGCTTCGGCCAGCCCGAGCTCGACGAAGTCGTCGCCGCGTTCAAGGCCGGCGCCAGCCTCCACGTGTCGGACGCCATGCCGTCCGACGAGTACGTCAAGCAGCTCGGCCAGTTTCCGGCGCTGCGCGGCGCCGTCGTCAAGCTCGGCGCCACCGAGGCGGCTGCAGTCGCCTCCGCCGTCGAGTTCGTCCTCGAAGGCCTCCATCTCGCCAAGAAGCTGAACAAGGACGTCCAGCCCGGCCGCTCGCGCTACCGGAGCTGAAGCCATGCTCTTCCGTTACTCCCGCTGGGACGGCACGCAGCGGGTGGACTTCGACGCCGAGGACCTCCTCGACGCCATGGCCGACGATGTGCTCTACGACGGCGACCCGTGGCGCGCGATGCGCCGGCTCATGCAGCAGGGTATGCAGACGCCCGAGGGCGGCAAGATGCCCGGCTTGCGCGACCTGCTCGAGCGGCTCAAGCGCCAGCGCCAGCAACGGCTGGACCGGTACGACCTCGGCTCGAGCCTCGACGACATCAAGAAGAAGCTCGATCAGATCGTCAAGCAGGAGCGCGAGGGCATCAAGCAGCGGATGCCCGAAGGCCGCGACCGCGCGCGGCACGAGCAGAAGCTCGACGAGCTGCCGCCCGATCCCGCCGGCAAGATCCGGAATCTCCAGAAGTACGACTTCGTCGATCCCGAGGCCAAGCGACAGTTCGAGGAGCTGATGAATTCCCTGCGCCAGCAGATGCTCCAGCCCTTCATGCAGGGGATGAAGCAGGCGCTCGGCAACATGAGTCCCCAGGACATGAAGCGCTTGCGCGAGATGCTCCAGGACCTGAACCGCATGTTGGCGCAGCGGGCCAACGGTGAAGAGCCCGACTTCGAGGCGTTCAAGCAGAAGTGGGGCGATCGCTTCCCGGGCGTGGACAGCCTCGATCAGCTCATCGAGCAGATCGGCCGGCAGATGGCGGCCATGCAGTCGCTCATGCAGAGCCTCACGCCCGAGCAGCGCCAGCAGCTCGACGAGATGATGCGCGAGCTGATGATGCGCGACGAGCGGCTCGAGGCGGCCATGCGCCAGCTCGGCATGCACCTGAACGATCTCTTGCCGCTCGACGAGCTGATCCAGCGCTATCCGTTTCGCGGCGACGAGGAGGTCTCGCTCCAGGAGGCCATGCGGCTCATGGAGGAGCTGCAGGAGCTGGACGACCTCGAGCGCGAGGTGCGGGGCGTCCGCTCGCTGGAGGAGCTCCAGCACATGGATGCCGAGCGCGTGGAGCGGCTGCTCGGCGAGGAGTCTCGCGAGGACCTCGAGCGATTGCGCGAGCTCTCCAAGCGCCTCGAGGAGGCGGGGTACCTCGAGCGCGACGGCGACGAGCTGAAGCTGACGGCGCGCGCCATCAGGAAGATCGGCGACAAGGCGCTGCGCGACATCTTCACCCGGCTCAAGCGCGACCGCTTCGGTGGCCACACGATGAACCGGCGGGGCGCCGGCGGCGACCAGCTCGACGAGACGAAGGCCTACGAGTTCGGCGATCCGTTCCTGCTCGACCTGCGCGAGACGCTGATGAACGCCGTCGAGCGCCAGGGCCCGGGCACGCCGGTGCGCGTCCACCCGGCCGACTTCGAGGTCCATCGCACGGAGCTGCGCACGCAGGCCGCGACGGTCGTGATGCTCGACATGAGCCGGTCGATGCTCAACAACGGCTACTTCCTGCCCGCCAAGAAGGTCGTCCTGGCCCTGTCGTCGTTGATCCGCGGACAGTTCCCGCGCGACGCGCTCTACATCGTCGGGTTCTCGCTCTACGCCAGAGAATTCAAGGCCGCCCAGCTCCCGACACTGTCGTGGAGTGAGTGGAACGTGGGGACCAACATGCACGCCGGCTTCATGCTGGCCCGCGAGCTGCTGAACCGGCACCACGGCGGCAACAAGCAGATCATCATGGTGACCGACGGCGAGCCGACCGCCCACCTGGAGGACGGCGTCGCCGACTTCTCGTACCCGCCCACGCGCCGGACCGTCGAGGAAACGCTGAAGGAGGTCCAGCACTGCACGCGCGAGGGCATCGTCATCAACACGTTCATGCTCGAGCGGACCCCGTGGCTGGCCTCGTTCGTCGAGCAGATGGCCCGGATCAACCGCGGCCGCGCGTTCTTCTCCGCCGCCGACAAGCTCGGCGAGTACGTCGTCGTCGACTACGTCAGCACGCGTCGCCGTTCCGTCCGCTAGCCCGCGACACCTCGTCCTCCCTGTGGTCGCCCGTCCACGTGCGTGGCACGTCGACTGCATCGGCTGCATCCTGACCGATTTTCAGAGAAGGTGAATGACATGGCGCGCAAGACGAGCGGGACGAAGCGGCCTAGCCGGGCGCACGAACCGTCAATGCTACAAAGCGTTTGCACGATGCGCACGCGCTCCCTGTCGCGCGCCGCCGGGGCGCCGCCGCCCCGCTCTTCCGCGCCGCCGCCGTGATCGAGTAAGATGACAGGCGACAACGACGCAGCGGACAGGAGCCAGGGATGGCGGACTTCAAGATCTGGATGAACGGCCGGCTGGTGCTTCAGGCGGAAGCGGTGCTGCCGGTGAACAGCGCCGCGGTGTTCTACGCGACCAACGTCTTCGAAGGCCTGCGCGCCTACTGGAACGAGCGTGACGGCGAGCTGTACGGGTTCCGGCTGGCCGATCACTTCGCGCGGCTGCGCGAGTCCATGAAGATGATGCGCTTCAGCGTGCCGTACTCGGACGACGAGCTGTTCGAGGCGGTGCGCGCCGTGCTGGCCGGCAACGAGGTGCAGGAGGACGTCCACATGCACCTGGTCGCCTACGTGGGCGGCGCCGGCCTCGACGCCACGTCGCCGACCGGGCTCTACATCAACCCGCGGCGCCGTCAGCGCGTCACCGAGGGCAAGGGCGTGAGCGCGTGCGTGTCATCGTGGGCGCGGACGTCGGACAACGCCATCCCCATTCGCCTCAAGTGCGGCGCCAACTACCAGAATGGCCGCCTGGCCAAGCTGCAGGCCAAGGTGGACGGCTACGACGAGCCGATCTTCCTCAACGGCCGGGGCAAGGTGGCCGAGGGGACCGGCGCCACCTTCTTCATGGTGCGCAAGGGGCGGCTGTGCACGCCGACCACCAGCAACGACATCCTCGAGTCCATCACGCGGACGACGCTCATCGAGGACGTGGCTCCCAACGTCGTCGGCATGGACGTCGTCGAGCGCGAGATCGACCGCACCGAGCTCTACACCGCCGACGAGGCGTTCCTGTGCGGCAGCGGCTACGAGATCACGCCCGTGACCTCGGTCGACCGCTTCCCGGTGGGGCGGGGCGAGGTCGGCCCGGTCACCCGGGCGATCGCGAACGGCTACATGAACCTGGTGCGCGGCGTGGACTCTCGGCACCCGGAGTGGCGGACGCCGACGTACAAGCCAGTCCGGCTGTAGTCCGCGCGTCGCGCGCAGGGGGCGCGCCGTGAAGTTCGACGTCGGAATCATGAACAACCAGCCGGTGCCGGCGATCGTGCGTCAGGTGAAGCTCGCCGAGTCGCTCGGCTTCGACACCGCCTGGATCACCGACTCGCACCTCGTCTGCCGCGAGCTGTGGGTGACGCTCACCGCCTGCGTGCTCGGCACCTCCAGGATCCGCGTCGGCCCGGGCGTCACCGTGCCCCACACCCGCCACTTCTCGGTAACCGCCAGCGCCATCGCCACGCTCCACGATCTGGCCGGCGATCGTCTCGTGCTCGGCATCGGCACCGGCGGCTCGAGCGCGGAGACGATGGGGCTGAGCGTCCAGCGCGCGGCGCGCACCGCGACGCTGGAGACGATGGTGCAGGGGATTCGCTCGCTGGTGACGAAGGGCACGGTACGCTTCGACTCGGGCGTGGAGGGCCGGATCGCGTGGCTGGACGAGCCGCGTCCAGTGCCGATCTACGTGGCGGGATCGGGCCCGAAGATGCTCCGGGCGGCCGGTCGGCTGGGCGATGGCGTGATCATGTACGCGGGAACGGCGCCGGAAATCTTACGAGCCGGCCTCGGTCACGTCGCGGAGGGCGCGAGGGAGCGCGGCCGCAAGCTGGCCGACCTCGACGTGGTCCTGTGGACGCCGACCGCGGTCGGCCGCGATCGCGTGGTTGCGCGGGACCACGTGCGCGGCCGCGTGGCCTCCGCGATGCGGCATCCCCTGCCGGTGGAGCTCACGCCCGAGGACCAGGCGGCCGTGCGGCGGCTGCGCGACGCCTACGATTCTTACCAGCACGCCACGGCAGCGTCGCGCCACCGCGAGCTGGTACCCGATCGCTTCGTGGATCTCATCGCGCTCGCCGGGACGCCCGAGGAGGTTCTGGGACAGGTACGGCGCGTGATGGAGGTTCCCGCCGTGAGCCGCATCATCATCCTGCCGCAGGTCCCGGGCACCGGCTTCAGCGAGCGCGAGGCCACGCTGAAGCTCTTCGCTGAGGAAGTCATCGCGCGGGTGGGGTAGCGCCGGTACAAGAGCACGACACCGGCGCGGTCACGCTACGCGCCGAGGCGACTCCTGAGAACGGCCAGCGCGAGTCGCAATCCGACCGGCAGGCCGTCCTCGTTCATCTCGAACTCCGGGGCGTGGTGCGGCACCTCACGGTCGTGCGTGGGCGCGATGCCGACACGGAAGTAGCAGCCGGGACGAGCGCGCAGGAAGAGGCTCATGTCGTCGCTCGCCATCACCGGCGGGCCTTCGATGACGGAATCCACGCCGAGCTCGTCGATGCAGCACGCGCGCACCAGCTCCGTCTCCCGCTCGGGGTTGACGACCGGCGGGCAGCCCATGGTCAGCTCGACCTGCGCTTCCGCGCGATAGGCGCGCGCCATGTCGGAGGTGAACGACTGCAAGCGTCCGAGCATCCGCTCGCGCACGTCCATGTCGAACGTGCGCAGCGTGCCGCGCATGATCGCCTTCTCCGGGATGATGTTGTTCTTGGTGCCCGCGGTGATCTGACCGACCGACAGCACGACCGTCTCCTTCGCCGCGACTTCCTTCGTGACCAGGCTCTGCATGCCGATCAGGATGTGCGCCGCCGCCGTCATCGGATCGACCGAGAGGTGCGGATAGGCACCGTGACCGCCCTTGCCCGTCACCTCGACGTTGAAGCCGTCGCCGGACGCCATGGTCGGCCCGCGCCGCACGTTGACGGTGCCGGTCTTGTCCTGCGTCGTGAGGTGCAGGCCGTAGATCTCGTCGACGCGCGGGCGCTCCAGCACGCCGGCCTCGATCATCGGCTTCGCGCCGGCGAGCACTTCCTCCGCCGGCTGGAAGATGAAGACCGCCGTGCCTGGCAGCTCCTTGCGCCGCGCCGCGAGGATCTCGGCGGCGGTGATCGCGATCGCGGTGTGGCCGTCGTGCCCGCACGCGTGCATGACGCCCGGCGTGCCCGAGGCGAACGGCGCCCGGAGAGTCTCTGTGAGCGGCAGCGCGTCGATGTCGGCGCGCCACGCGATCGTCTTGCCCGGTGTGTCGCCGCGCAGGATCCCGACGACGCCCGTCTTCGCGATGCCGGTCTTCACCTCGAGCCCGGCCGTGGTGAGGCGCTCCGCGATGATGTGCGACGTGCGCTGCTCCGTGAACGACAGCTCGGGATGGCGATGGAAGTCGCGCCGCAGCGCCACCATGCCCTCGAGACGCTTCGCGACCTCATCGCCCCAGGTGCCTTGCGTCTTGCTCATCGCCTGAACGCCTCCGCGAAGCGCCCGGGGGCGAACGCCTCGAGCGAGATCTTGGGTGTGTCGCCGAGAATGAGATCGGCGATGGCGCGCCCCATGGCGGGTCCGAACAGGATGCCCTTGCGGGCGCCGCCCGTCGCCACGTAGGCGCCCTCGATCCCGGGCACGCGGCCGAGCACCAGCAGCCCGTCGGACGCCACTGGGCGCAGGCAGGCCGTCTGGTGGACGATCTGCGCGTCGGCCATCGCGGGCAGCATCTTCACCAGGGCCGCACCGATCTCGTCGCGGGCCGCCGCCGTCGTCTCTTCGTCGAAGCCGGCGTGCTCCTCCGTCGTGCCCGCCCAGAGCAGGCCGTCGGGCTTGGTCGTCGCGTAATTGTGGCCCCAGCCCACTGAGCAGGGCACCGAGGGCCCGGGCGCCTTCAGGCGCAGGATCTGCCCCTTGAGCGGATGGACGTCGATCGGCACGTCGAGCCAGGCCGAGGTCTCGCTGCTCCAGGGGCCGATGGCCAGCACAACCGAGGAGCATTCGACAGAGCTCCGTTCGAGCAGCACGGCCGTCACGCGGCCGCCGTCACGCCGCAGGCCAGTGACGCGTCCGTGCTGCAGTCTCGCACCAAGACGTTCCGAGGCGCGGGTCAGCGCCAGCACCAGACGGTACGGCTCAACATCCGCGGTGCCCTCGATCGAGATGGCGCCGCGCGTGTCGTCCGAGATCCGCGGTTCCACCCGGCGCGCCTCGGCGGCCTCGAGCCAGCGCGCCGTATATCCCGGCTGTTCGTGTTGCCAGGGCAGGGCCGCCTGCAGCCGCCGCGAGTCCGCCTCGCTCAGGGCCAGGGCGAGCGAGGAGCGAACGCGGAACTCGATCTCGATTCCGGTCTCCTCCACGACGCTCTCGGAGAGCTCGCGGTGCAGTCGCATGCCCGCCTGCGCGATCTCGGCGTGGGGTCCCGGAATCCCGAAGCCGCTCAAGGGATTCAGACCGCCATACGCGAACCCCGAGGCATGGCTGCCGATGGCGTCACGCTCGATGACCACGGTGCGGACGCCCGCCCGGGCGAGATAGTACGCCGTCGTCATGCCGACGATCCCGCCTCCCACGATCACGACGTCGCTGCTGACCATCTTCAGCCGTAGACGGCCGACTGGCCCGCCATCTCACGCGCCGGCTTCACGCGGAATGCGAGGCTGATGCGCGGGCCGACGGATTCTCTGGTCTTCGGGATCCCGTGCGTGTAGTGCAGCTGCGTCTCGTAGCTCATGACGAGCAGGCTGCCGGCCTCGAGGTCGATGTGCATTGCGCGCCTCGGCGGTTTCTTGGCCCGGATGGTCATGCGGCGGACGGCGCCCAGTGACACGAGCGCAATGGGAGAGCCGTCGACGATCTCGTCCAGGTGGTCGTTGTGCGCGGCCACGCTATCTCGACCATCACGGTAGAAGTTGAGGCCGACGCTGTTGAACGGCGCCCCCGTGGTGGCGATCACCATCGCGGCCGCGGCGCGGATCGCACCGGGAATGCGAGGCTCCTCGGGTGCCAGCCAGAAGTGAGCCATGAGCCGCGGGACGTCGACGTCGCGGTCGTACATCCGGCGCCGCTCGCTCTTCCACGGCACGCCTTCGCGCAGCTCGGCGAACCAGGCTCGGGCGATCTCGGCGGGCACGACACCCGGCGTGTAGGCGATCCGCCCGAGCTGGTCGTCCACGAGCACGGTGTCGCTGGCATCGGCGAAGAGCGGCATCTGTGACATCGGTGCCATCCAGCGTACCGCGAAGTGCGAATGGCCCCGGGCCTCAGCGCGCGGCGTCGAGCACGCGCGCGATGAAGCCGTCGACGTGCGGCTTGTCGATCCAGCGCACGACGACGACGAGGTCGTGCTCGGGATCGATCCAGATGACGTTGCTGCCGGCGCCGCGCGCGGCGAACGACGACTCGGGAGCGCTCGGGAACTGGCGGCGCCCCGTGTTGAGCCACGTCAGGAGCCCGTACTCCGGATTCAGGGCGCACGGCCGGCGCATCTCGGTGATCCATTCCGCCGGCAGCAGCGCGCGGCCGTTCCACCGTCCCCCCTGCGCGAGGAATGATCCGAAGCGGGCATGATCGCGGCTCGACATCCAGAGCCCGCCGCCCCAGTGTGAGCCGCCGGGCACCGACGGTAGGCTTCGGCCGTCGATCTCGACCGTCGAGTTGCTATAGGGCTGCCACTGCCACTCGCCCGAGGCTCCGATGGGATCCATGATCTCGCGGCGCAGCACGTCGGCCAGCGGCTCGCGGAAAAGCCGCAGCAGCGACAGGCTCAGCCGGTTGACGCGGACGTCGTTGTACTCCCACAGCGTGCCCGGCGGACGCATCGGCCGCGCGCGGCCCTTGTCGGAGTGCCCCAGCTCGCTCTTGCCGACGTCGCGGTTGTGGTCGATCGTGTCCGGCTTGCCCCACAGCGTGCCCTGCCACTCGCTCGTCTGCTGGAGCAGGTGGCGCCAGGTGATGTTCCGGTTCTGCGCCGTCGCGAAGCTCTCGTCGAGCCTGTAGCTGCTGACGCGGTCGTCCACGTTGCGGATGAGCCCGCGCCCGATCGCGACACCGGCCAGCACGGCGAGGTACGTCTTGGCGATGGAGAAGCTCATGTCGACGCGCTCGACCTCGCCCCACTCGGCGACGATCTCACCGCCGCGCCGGATCACGCCGTTGGGGCCGCCGCGCGCCAGCACGGGGCCGAGGACGTCGCCGACGGCCGCGGGCTCGTCGGCGACGCCGATGTAGCGTCCGTCGTCGGTCAGGAAATCCCGCCGCCATCGGGTCTCGTGACTCCGGTGGTACTCGATGGCGGCGGCGAACGCGTCGCTCACCTGGGCTTGACCCACGTCTCCGACCAGGCCAGGCACGCGCTGGACGACTGGCGATCACCGCGTGTCTCCGCCCACGGTTGCCCCTTGGCGGTCTTGCCGTTCAGCTCGACCTGGGCCGAGCGGGCCGGGAAGAACGTGCTGAACACGCCGATCGGCCGATTCATGAAGCCGGGCGGCATCGTCAGCACGAAGGGCTCGATGAACTCGCGCCAGGTGAGCCGGATCCGGTCGTTGCCGGCGACGACGTCCTCGCTGGCCGTCGAGCGCGCGTCGCCCGTCCGCGTGAACTTCGCCGCGGCGATCGGCAGCTTCTCGTCGGCGAAGGCGGGATAGAGGAGCGTCTCGATCGTCTTCTGTAGCCAGCGCGCCACCGGCGGGTTGTCGCTGTAGATCTTCACCTGGCCGTCGATCAAAGTGCTGTGCACGAAGAGCGCGTGGCCGGCGCCGTCGGGGCACCACAGCACGCGCCAGTGACTGAAGCGGTCGGTCATCGTCTTGCCGCCGTCGGAGCTCAGGCGAATGAACGAGTTCTCGCCGGTCATGAGGACCTGATTGGGATCCACGGGAGGCGTCATGGAGTCTCCTTCCTTTCGAGGGTGCGCTGCAGCCAGGCCGCGATGTCTTCGATCTCCTGCGGGCACAGCGAATGCGCCATCGGGTACTCGTGCCACTCGACCTCGTAGCCGAGCCCGAGCAGCGTGTCGCGCGCGGCGCGGGCGCGGGCGACGGGTATCAGGTCGTCGGCGATGCCGTGGGCTATGAAGAGCGACACGTCACGGTTGGCGGTGCTGGCCTCGGTCGCGACCGCGCGGGCCACCGGCAGAAAACACGAAAGCGCCATCACGCCGGCCAGCCGCTCGGGGTGACGGAGCCCGGTGTGGAGCGCCATCGCGCCGCCCTGGGAGAAGCCGGCCAGCACGATCGCCCGCGCCGGGATGCCGCGGGCCTTCTCGCGCGCGATGAGCCGCTCGATCCGCTCCTGCGAGGCGCGAACGCCCGCCTCGTCCTCGCGCCGCTCGCCGGCGACGCCGAAGACGTCGTACCAGGCGCGCATGACGTAGCCGTTGTTGATCGTCACCGGCATCATGGGCGCGTGCGGATACACGTAGCGCACGGCCGCGCCGGGCGGCGTCACCTCACGCTCGATGCCGGCGAAGTCGTGGCCGTCGGCGCCGAGGCCGTGCATCCAGATGACCGCCGCCCGCGGCGACGGGGCGGTCTCGATCTCCAGCGTCTCGAGGAGGGCGGTCACGACGCGTCAGGAGAACGCCGGACGGCGAGCCATCCACGGCCGCGCCGTCTCGAATGCGGCCGAGGCGCGGAGCACCGTCACGTCGTCGAAGCGGCGGCCGACGATCTGGAGCCCGATCGGCAGGCCATCCTTCGTGAAGCCGCACGGCACGGAGGCGGCGGGCTGGCCCGTCAGGTTGAAGGGGTACGTGAAAATGCTGGAGGCCTCGCGGCCGACCTTCACGCCATCGATCTCGCCGGGATAGAGGATGCCGTGCGGGAAGGGCGGTGACGCGACCGTCGGCGTGAGGAGCAGATCGTAGCGCTCGAAGAAGGCCATGGCCTTGGCGCACCAGGCCAGGCGATCGACCCAGGCCTGGACGTACTTCGCCGGCGGCCACGCCAGTGACTCCTCGACGATGGCGAGCAGGCCCGCATCGATCTCCTTCTTCCGGTCGAGGTGGGGCGCGAGCCGCGCGGCGATGCCGCCGAGGAAGATCACCCGCCACGGTTCCCACGGCGATGCCCACGACGGATTCGTCGCCTCGACGCGGCAGCCGAGCTCGCGGAACACGCGCGCGGCCTTGGCCGTCGCGTTGCGCACCTCGGGATCGACCGCGGGAGCCAGGCCGAGCGTCTCGCTGTACGCGACGCGCAACCCCTTGAGCGATCCCTTGAGCGCCTTCACGTAGTCCACGCGCTCGGCCGGCAGCGAGTACGGATCGCGCTCGTCGGGGCCGGCGATGACGTTCAGCATCAGCGCAGCGTCCTTCACCGTGCGGGTCATCGGGCCGACGTGCGAGACGCTCCACGCCGCGCTGGCCGGATACACGGGCACGCGGCCGTACGAGGCCTTGAGGCCAAAGGTGCCGGTGAAGGCCGACGGCTTGCGAATGGAGCCGCCGCCGTCGGTGCCGATGTGGAGCGGCGCCATTCCGGCGGCGAGCGCAGCCCCCGCGCCGCCGGACGAGCCGCCCGGCGTGCGCTCGGGATTCCACGGATTGCGCGTGAGTCCGAAGATCAGGTTGTCGGTGACGCCGACCCAGCCGAAGGTGGGCGTGTTGGTCTTGCCGATCATGATGCCGCCGGCCGCTTTCATGCGCGCGACGGACGGCGCGTCCTCGGTCGGGACGTTGTCGCGATAGAGCGGCGTGCCGAACGTCGTGCGCACGCCCTTGGTGATGACGAGGTCCTTCACGCCGAAGGGCACACCGTGCAGCGGCCCGAGGCGCGCGCCCCGGCGCATCGCGGCGCGCTCGGCGGCTCGGGCCGCCTTCAACGCCGCATCGGCGTCCACCGTCACCCACGCGTTGAGCGTCTTCTTCTCGTCGATCGCGTCGAGGACGGCTTTTACGGCGTCCACCGGTGAGATCTTGCGCCGGGCGATCGCCGCGGCGAGATCGGCGGCGGGCAGGAAGCGCAGGTCGTCGTTGGCCATGAGCCCCTCCTCGGCGGAGGGGATGCTATCACGTTCGCGCGATGGCGCTTCAGACGGCGCGAGGCTTCAGGCGGCGCTCGGTTGAAGCTGGCGGCGGATCTCCGATTCCAGGTCGTCGGGAAGACACGGCTTCAGGAAATAGGCGTCGCAGGGCAGCTCGCGCTGGGTCTGCGGCGTGCCGCGCACCCCGTGGCCGGTGACCACGATCACCCGCGGTGGTGAGGGCTCGCGCTTCAGCCGCCCGCAGACCTCCCAGCCGTCCATCCCGGGCATCGACAGGTCGAGCACGACGACCTCGGGATGGTGGAGGGCAGCCAGCTCGAGCCCGACCAGCCCGTTGGCGGCACCGTACACCTGATAGCCGAGGAAGGAGAGATACTGCACGTACAGCTCCCGGCTGTCCTCGACGTCGTCGACGACGAGCACGACCGGGCTCGGCGCCTCGATGGGTTCCCGCTTCGCCGGTCTTGGCAAATCTTTTCTCCGTTTCTCAGCGCCCGTACCGATATACGGGCTCATCGGATCGCCGCCGGTTCCTGCAAGCAAATAGGATGCCGCTTACGACCTGCGCTCGAGCTGATCCAGGACGAAGGCGTAATCGAAGGCGAGATCCCGAAGCGCGTCGTAGCGCCCGGAGGGGCCGCCGTGGCCGGCCGTCATGACGGTCTTGAGCAGCAAGGGGTGGCCATCGGCGTCGAGCGTCCGCAAGCGCGCCACGTACTTGGCGGGCTCCCAGTACATGACCTGGCTGTCGTGGAGCGACGTCTTGATCAGCATCGCGGGATAGCGCCGCGCGGCCAGGTTGGTGTACGGGCAGTACGTCTTCATGTAGGCGTACTGGGCGAGGATCTTGGGGTTGCCCCACTCCTCGAACTCGCCGACCGTCAACGGCAACGACTCGTCGAGCATCGTGTTGATCACGTCCACGAACGGCACGCGCATCACGGCGGCGCGGAACAGCTCGGGCCGTATGTTGAGCACGGCGCCGATGAGCAGGCCGCCGGCGCTGCCGCCCTCGATGACGAGGCGGTCGGGGGCGGTGTCGCCGCGGGCGATCAGATGCTCGGCGCACGCGATGAAGTCGGTGAACGTGTTGCGCTTCTCGAGCATGCGGCCGGCATCGTGCCAGCGCTTGCCCAGGTCTCCGCCGCCGCGGACGTGGGCGATCGCGAAGGTCACGCCGCGCTCGAGCAGGCTCAACCGGTTCGACGAGAACATGACCGGGTACGGAAAGCCGTACGCGCCGTAGCCCGCGAGCAGGAGCGGGCTCGAGCCGTCGCGCGGTGTCGCCGTGGGCGCGATGAGCGAGATGGGCACGCGCGTGCCGTCGGCCGCGGTGGCGTGGATGCGCTCGGACCGGTAACGCGCGGGCTCGTAGCCGCCGAGCACCTCCGTCTGCTTGAGGAGCGTCAGCGTCCGCGCGGTCATGTCGTAATCGAACACCGAGGCCGGCGTGATCAGCGACTGATAGCGGAAGCGGTAGCGCGGCGTCACGAACTCGGCGTTCGGCTCGGCATCCACCTCGTACGTGGGCTCGGGGAACTCCACGAAGTGCGAGACGCCGGAGGCGATCTCGGTCACGCGCAGGCGAGTGAGCCCGTCGTCACGCTCCTGGGTGACGTAGTGGCCGGCGAAGACGTCGACGTCCTCGATCATCACGTCCTCGCGGTGCGCGATGAGCTCGGTCCAGTGCTCGGGCCGTGGATCGGCGACCGGCGTGCGCACCAGACGGAAGTTGCGCCGGCCCTGGCCGTTGGTCCGGATGTAGAAGACGCCGTCCCTGGGCCCGACGCCGTGATCGACGTCGTACTCGTGGTCCTTCTCCCGCTCGAGCACCGTCCGCCACGCGCCAGCCGGATCTGTCGCCGGCACGTAGCGAACCTCGGAGCTGGTGAACGAGCGCGACGCGGCGAAGAGCCAGGCGCGGCTGCGAGAGCGCCACACGTGGACGCGGAAGAGCTCGTCGGCTTCTTCGAAGATCAGGTCGTCGCTGGCGTCGCCCAGGCGGTGACGCCAGAGACGGTACGGCCGCTTCGCCGCGTCCTCGCTGACGTAGAGCAGCGTACCCGGCCGCGCCGACCACGCCACCGTCGAGACCTTCTCGATACGATCGGGCTCGAGCTCGCCCGTCGTCAAGTGCTTCACGAACAGCGTGTACTCGCGAAAGCCGGTGTAGTCGAGCGTGTAGGCGAGCCGGTCGGCGTCGTCGTTGACGGCGTAAGCGCCGAGGGCGAGGAAGGGATGGCCCACGGCCAGGGCGTTGAGATCGAGCAGGATCTCCTCGGGCGCATCCGGCCGGGCGGCCTTGCGGCAGTGGATCGGATACTGCTTGCCCTTCTCCGTGCGCGAGTAATAGAAGTAATTGCCGCGACGGTAGGGAACGGTCGCGTCGTCTTCCTTGATGCGGCCCAGGATCTCCCGGTAGAGCGCGTCCTGGAACGCTTCCATCGGCTGCATCACGGCCGCCGTGTACGCGTTCTCCGCTTCCAGGTAAGCGGTGACACGCGGATCGTTCTTGTCGCGCAGCCAGAAGTAATCGTCCTCGCGGCGGTCGCCGTGAACGACGTCGAGCCTGGGAATCTTGGGTGCGTGCGGCGGGACGGGCACGGTGGCCCTATGGTACCGTGAGCAACCAGCGTGAGGACCCTCTTGCTGGCGGTCGTCCTCGTCGCAGCCGTCTCCTGCTTCCTTCGACTCGGCGCCGCACCGTTCGACGATCCCGGCGAAGGCATGCACGCCGAGATCGCCCGCGAGCTGCTCCGCTCGGGCGATCCGTTCCGGCTGACGCTCAACGGTGTCGTCTACGTCGACAAGCCGCCGCTTCTCTACTGGCTGCAGGCGGGAGCGTTCACGACGTTCGGGGCGTCGGAAGCCACGGCACGCTCGGTGTCGGCGGCCGCCGGCGTGGCGGCGGTCGCAGGGACGGCGTGGCTCGGCGCAACGCTCCTCGGCGTCGCCGGCGGCTGCCTGGCCGGGGGCGCGCTGCTGACGAGCGCGCTCTTCTTCGCCTATGCGAGGTACGTGCGTCCCGATGCCCTCTTCGTCGCCGCGCTCGCGTGGGGATTTGCTCTCGCGCTCGTCGGGCTCGCCGAGGGCCGCCGGCGGCTGATCGGC